>Ga0075464_10001482_pt1 | contig 10617 bp, 11 predicted proteins | sample DEB19_08_DNA_5_FD_75068 | JGI IMG/M metagenome (GOLD analysis project Ga0075464, IMG submission 75068) | Aqueous microbial communities from the Delaware River and Bay under freshwater to marine salinity gradient to study organic matter... | ecosystem: Environmental > Aquatic > Marine > Coastal ...
CGGCCCTTGACGACACTTAAAGCGTATTCAAGGTAAGCGCGTTGGGCGTAGGCTGAAAGCGAATCCTGGTCAGCTGATTCAGGGGTTGCCAGTGCCGGGTCGGCGGTAAAAAGATCCATGGATGGGGGGGGAAAGTTAGACAGTGAGCGACTAGTCAAAATCGACCGGCTGCAAGATCGGGGATTGCGCGGTGAGTGCCGGCACCATGTTGCTGCGGCCCGAAATACCCTGCGCGCCGCCCATCATTTCCATCCGTACCCGGCCTGCTGTTTTACGCGTTTCAAGCAACACCGGCGGCGGCTTGAGGTGGCCGTACAACTGCATCACGGTTTTGACGTAGTTTTTGGTTTCAGGGTAATTCGGTATTTTGTTGCCGGCGCGCTGCACAGCACCCTCGCCCGCGTTGTAGGCGGCCACAGCCAGTTCCAACTGGCCCGGAAACATCTTGATCAAGTCGCGCAGGTAACTTGAACCGGCCTTGATATTGGTTTGAGGGTCGGTCAATTTTTTCTCAATCGGTATTTTTTTGTCGGCTTTAACGCCATAACGCGCTGCTGTGGGGGGCATCAATTGCATCAAACCGACAGCGCCTTTGGGTGATACGGCAAAAGTATCGAAACCGGATTCAGTCGCAATCAGGGCTTGCAGCAACTCATAGTCCATACCGTGCGTTTGTGCCGCATCTTTGAGCAAGTGCTTGACCGCCTTGTAATGGGGCGACACGTCAAAGTAGGCCAGCAGCTTGGTCGGGGCGAGCGCGCTGCCTGCGGGCAGAGCGTAGTCGCTGGTGGTTTTGCCAAGCGGTGTCAGCGACGACCCGTCGGACTTGTCCGTCGAAAAGCTCTCGCCGCCCTTGAAAAACAGCTCGTAACGCTCGTCGAGTTTTTCAGTTGAAAAATGCGCCACACCCTGGGTATCGACATAACCCCAGACGTCGGCCATGGCCGGGAGCGCAACCAGGCCCAGCAGCAGCGCGACCAGAGCGCTGGCAAGGTGATTTTTTAGGCGCGTCAAAGCAGGGGGCATCAGACGTCAATCTCTACGGCATCACCGTGGAGTTCCATCAGTTCGCGGCGTGCCGCAGCTTCGCCTTTACCCATGAGTTTGGTGATCAAACCTTCGGTTTGTAGAAAACTCTGGTTGCCCAGTTGCACGGGCAGCAAGCGGCGGGTGTCTGGATTGAGCGTGGTTTCCCACAACTGTTCTGCATTCATCTCGCCCAGACCTTTGAAGCGGCTGATGCTCCAGGAAGCCTCTTTGACGCCCTCTTTGCGCAGCTTGTCAAGAATAGCGGTCAACTCGCCGTCGTCGAGCGCGTACGCCTTGGATGCCGGTTTTTTGCCGCGTGCCGGTGCATCGACTCTAAAGAGCGGTGGACGGGCCACATAGACGTGTCCGGTTTCAATCAATTTGGGGAAATGCCTGAAAAACAAAGTGAGCAGCAGCACCTGTATGTGCGAGCCGTCCACATCAGCGTCGCTCAAAATGCAGACCTTGCCGTAGCGCAAACCACTCATGTCGGGCGAATCCTCTGGCCCGTGCGGATCCACACCAATCGCCACCGCAATGTCATGAATCTCGGTGTTGGCAAACAGTCGGTCGCGTTCAACCTCCCAGGTGTTCAGCACCTTGCCGCGCAGCGGCAGTATGGCCTGGCTTTCCTTGTCGCGGCCCATTTTGGCGCTGCCGCCGGCTGAATCGCCCTCCACCAGAAACACCTCGTTGTGCGCCAAGTCCTTGCTTTCGCAGTCGGTCAGCTTGCCGGGCAACACGGCCACGCCAGAGCCCTTGCGTTTTTCGACCTTCTGGCCAGCCTTTTGGCGGGTTTGGGCGGCGCGAATCGCCAGCTCAGCGAGCTTTTTGCCGTAGTCCACATGCTGGTTGAGCCACAGCTCCAGCGCCGGGCGTACATAGCTGGACACCAGCCGCACCGCGTCGCGTGAGTTCAGACGCTCCTTGATCTGACCCTGAAACTGCGGGTCCAGCACTTTGGCGCTCAATACATAGCTGGCTCGGGCAAACACGTCTTCGGGCAGCAGCTTGACGCCTTTGGGCAGCAGCGAGTGCAGCTCGATAAAGCTTTTGACGGCGGTAAAGAGGCCATCACGCAGGCCGCTTTCGTGCGTGCCGCCGGCACTGGTCGGAATCAGATTGACGTAGCTTTCGCGCACCGGCTGGCCGTCTTCGGTAAAGGCCACGCACCAGTCTGCGCCCTCGCCTTCGGCAAAAGTTTCGTGCGAAGCATCGGCAAAGCCCTTGCCCTCAAACATCGGAATGACCAGGTCGCCGTTGAGTGTCTGGGCCAGGTAGTCGTGCAGGCCGCCCTTGTACAGCCAGGTGTGGCCATCCTTGGTTTTTTCGATGGCAAGTGTGACCGACACGCCAGGCATCAGCACCGCCTTGCTGCGCAGCAAGTGCGTCAGCTCGTTCATAGGCAGCACGGACGACTCAAAGTATTTGGCGTCAGGCCAGGCACGTACCGAGGTGCCCGATTTGCGGTCGCCTTCGACGGCTGCATCAAACTTGCGCAGATACAGCTTTTCAATCACGTCGCCGCCAGAAAACACCAGTTTGGCCACCATGCCTTCACGGTAAGACGTGACTTCCAGCCGTTTGGACAGGGCATTGGTCACGCTGACGCCGACGCCATGCAAACCGCCTGAAAAGCTGTAAGCGCCGCCCTTGCCCTTGTCAAACTTGCCGCCTGCATGCAGCCGGGTAAAAACCAGTTCCACCACCGGTGCTTTTTCTTCCGGGTGCAGACCGTAGGGTATGCCGCGGCCGTCGTCGTCCACACTGACCGAACCATCGGTGTGCATCGTGACTTTAAGTTTTTTGCCGTAGCCCGCCAGCGCTTCGTCAGCCGAGTTGTCCAGTACTTCCTGAATGATGTGCAGGGGGTTGTCGGTGCGGGTGTACATGCCGGGCCGCTGCTTGACAGGCTCCAGGCCCTTGAGCACGCGGATCGAGCTTTCGGAGTATTCAGGCACTGAAGCCGACAAAGCGGCTGATGAAAAGGAAGAGGGTTTGGATGCCATGAGAGGTCGGTATTTTGCGGCCATTGTAGATGGGAATCAAAAACAAGCTGTATGAAATCACAGCCCTTGGATGTTGCCAGTTTGTTGGGCGACAGCAGTCCTGCAGCAGCGCAGTTAAAGTCTGGACATGATTACAGTCGCCACAACTCCCACAAAAAAACTCTCGATCGCCCAGGTTCTGGTCTGTGGCGCTGCCATCGTGACCTTGTCCATGGGCATTCGCCACGGCTTTGGCCTGTGGCTGCAGCCCATCACCCAGGCCCAGGGCTGGACGCGCGAAACCTTCGCTTTTGCTATTGCCATACAAAACCTGTCTTGGGGTGTCTGCGGCATATTTGCCGGCATGCTGGCCGACAAGCTGGGCGCCTTCAAGGTTCTGTGGGCAGGCGCCGTGCTTTACGCCTTGGGGCTGGCCGGCATGGCTTTGTCACCGACTGGTTTTATGTTCACGCTGACAGCCGGCGTGCTCATTGGTGCGGCCCAGGCGGGCACGACCTACGCGGTGATTTACGGCATCATCGGTCGTAATATTTCTGCTGAAAAACGCTCCTGGGCGATGGGTGTGGCGGCAGCGGCAGGCTCCTTTGGCCAGTTCCTGATGGTGCCGATTGAGAGTTTTCTGATCAACAACATCGGCTGGCAGCAGGCGCTGTTGATACTGGCAGGTGCGGTGCTGCTCATCATGCCGTTGGCGCTGGGCCTGCGGGAAGGCGGTTTTGCAGGCGGGCAAGCCCCCAAGCGCGACCAAACGATTCTTCAGGCGCTGCGCGAGGCCTTTAAATACCCCAGCTTTCAGTTGCTGATGGCGGGCTACTTTGTATGCGGTTTTCAGGTGGTGTTCATTGGTGTGCACATGCCCAGCTACCTCAAAGACAAAGGCCTGTCACCCCAAGTGGCGGGCTATGCGCTGGCACTGATTGGCCTGTTCAATGTGTTTGGCACCTATGCGGCAGGCGCGCTGGGTCAGCGCATGGCCAAAAAGAACATCCTGGCCTTCATTTACTTTGCCCGGGCGCTGGTGATTGCCGTGTTCATCGCGGCGCCGCTCAGCCCAATGAGTGTGTACATTTTTGCCAGCATCATGGGCCTGTTGTGGCTGTCCACCGTACCGCCCACCAACGCAGCGGTGGCGCAGATTTTTGGCGTGGCGCATTTGTCCATGCTCAGCGGTTTCGTGTTTTTCAGTCACCAGATTGGCTCTTTTCTGGGTGTCTGGCTGGGCGGCGTGCTGTACGACAAAACCGGCAGCTATGACATCGTCTGGTACATCACGATTGCGCTGGGCGTCTTCGCAGGGTTGATCAACCTGCCGGTGCGTGAAGCGCCGATTCATCGCCCGACGGTGGGCCAGCTGCCGCAAGGTGCCTGACATGCCGCGCCAGCGCCTGACCCGGATAAGCGCCTGGCTGGCCGCCAGCGCCGTGCTGCTTGGCGTGTTTGCGCTGTACACCCAGCCAGACTTTCTGGTGGTGCTGGCCAACCAGGTCTGGGCCTGTTTTTAACGCCGTTTAGGCATCATTTAAGCTTCCAGACCAATAAACACATGCGTGAGCAGCTATGAAAATAATAGTCATCACAGGTGCCTCTGATGGCATAGGCGCTGAGATGGCGCGTCAACTGGCCGAGCGCCACGGCGCGCAAGCCGGGCTGGTGCTGGCGGCCAGGCATGAGGCGCGCCTGGCGCAAGTTGCCAGCCAGTGCGCGGCATTCGGCGCGCAAACACTGGTGGTTCCATCCGATGTATCGCTGGAGCCTGCCTGCCGCGCGCTGATAGCGGCCACCGTCTCGCGCTTTGGTCAGATCGACGCCTTGATCAACAACGCAGGCGTGTCGGCACAGGCGCTGTTCGGTGATGTCAAGGCTGATGACCTGGGCTGGTACGAGCAACTGATGCGTGTCAATTTATGGGGCAGCGTGTGGTGCACCCACGCGGCGTTGCCTTACCTCAAGCAAAGCCGGGGCAGCATCGTGGCGGTGTCCAGCTTGGCTGGTTTATTTGGCGTACCGGGGCGCACCGCCTACAGCGCGACCAAATTTGCTATGACAGGTTTTTTTGAAGCGCTGCGCGCGGAGCTCAAGACCGCTGGTGTCAGTGTCACAACGGCCTACCCTGGCGTGGTGGCCACTCAAATCCGCCACCATGGTCTGAATGCGGCGGGCCAGACGGCGGGTTCCAGCGGCTTGAAGGAAGACAACGCGATGTCGGTGCAAGAATGCGCGCGATTGATCTTGCAGGGCATGGACGCACGCCAGCGTGATGTGGTGATGTCGGCCAAAGGCAAGCTGGGCCGCTGGCTCAAGCTGATCGCGCCTGGACGGGTCGAAGCCATGGCGCTGGCGGCGCTGAAAGACGAGGTCAAGCCGTCGTGAAGGATTCAAGTCTGCACGGCACCGAGCCGCCATCCGCATGGGTCAAGCGATGGTCACACCTGGTCACAGCGCAGGGCCGGGTGCTGGACGTGGCGTGCGGCCAAGGCCGTCATGCCTATTATTTTCACCAGCTGAACCACCACGTCACTTTGGTGGACCGCTCGCAGGCAGCGCTGGAGTCCATCGCCATGGGCGCGCATCACTGCGAGAAAGTGCTGGCAGACATTGAAAACGGCCCATGGCCTTTGGCTCATGTGCAATTTGATGCCGTGGTGGTCACCCACTACCTGTGGCGGCCCCTCATGCCCGCCTTGCTGGCAAGCCTGGCCCCCGGCGGGGTTTTACTTTACGAAACTTTTGCGCAAGGCAACGAGACCGTCGGCAAACCATCGCGTCCCGATTTTTTATTGCGCCCTGGCGAACTGCTGCAAGTTTGCCAAGAGCTCCACGTGGTGGCGTTTGAAGATGGCTTTGAAAGCGGCGCAGGTGGCTCGTCACCACGTTTCGTCCAGCGCATCGCGGCGGTTCGTGAAGCTGCTGTAAACGCCGCCCCCGCCCGCTACCCCCTCAGGTAAAAGCGCCATTTCGACTGGGTAGAATGGCGGTTTGCCTGATCGTCCGGCACAGACACTCAATTCAAGACATGAACCCAATTACCGGCAGCATTGTTGCTTTGGCAACGCCCCTCCACCCCGACGGCAGTGTGGACTACCCCACGCTGCGCAAGCTGGTGGACTGGCATGTGGCCGAGGGTACCGACTGCATTGGCGTGGTGGGCACCACAGGAGAGTCACCGACCGTCAACGTTGAAGAACATTGCGAGATCATTCGCGTGTCGGTCGAGCAAGCCAACAAGCGTGTCCCCATCATGGCGGGTTGCGGTGCCAATTCAACCGCCGAGGCCATCGAGCTGGCCCGATTTGCCCGGCAAGTCGGTGCTGATTGCCAACTGCAGGTCGTGCCCTACTACAACAAGCCGACCCAAGAAGGCCAGTACCAGCACTTCAAGGCGATTGCCGAGGCCACAGGCGACTTGCCCTGCATCCTGTACAACGTGCCCGGCCGCACGGTCGCCGATATGCTGCATGCCACGGTAATGCGCCTGGCCCAGGTGCCGGGCATCGTCGGTATCAAGGAAGCCACGGGCAACATCGAGCGTGCGCAGTGGTTGATCAAGCAAGCCCCCCAAGGGTTTGCCATTTATTCAGGTGATGACCCCACGGCGGTCGCGTTGATGCTCTGCGGTGGCCAGGGCAACATCAGCGTGACGGCCAATGTGGCACCCCGGCTGATGCACGAGCTGTGCATGGCCGCGGTGGCTGGCGACACCAAAAAAGCCATGCAACTGCAGATGACATTGCTGCCCCTGCACAAACACCTGTTTGTGGAGGCCAATCCGATTCCGGTCAAGTGGGCGATGGCACGCATGGGCCTATGTGGCCCCACACTGCGCCTGCCCATGACACCGCTTGAAGCGTCAAACGAAGCCACTGTTGAAGGCGCGTTACGCGCCTGCAACCTGATCTGATTTTTAAGGACATTACCGTGATGACCTCGCCCAAACGAACGACCGTTGCACTTTTTTCCTTGACGCTGTTGGCCGCTGCGCTGACGGGTTGCTCGACCCTTGGTGACGTGATGCAGGGTGACAAGATTGACTACAAATCCAGCGGAAAAGCGGGCCCCGCACTGGATGTTCCGCCTGACTTGAACCAGTTGAGCCGCGAAACCCGTTACGTCGTGCCAGGCTCCAGCGTCAGCGCCAGCGCTTACCAGGTGGGTCAGGTGTCGCAGACTGTTCCCGTAGCCGCCACAACCGTCGGTGATGTGCGCATCGAGCGCTCAGGCAACCAGCGCTGGCTGGTGGTCAATCGCCCGGCCGACAAGCTGTGGACACCCGTGCGTGACTTTTGGCTTGAAGGCGGTTTTTTGCTGGCGCTGGACCAGGAAAATCTGGGCATCATGGAGACGGATTTTGCTGAAAACCGGGCCAAAATCCCGCAGGACTTTATCCGCAGCACCATTGGTAAAGTTTTCGATGGCCTGTACTCCACCGGCGAGCGCGACAAATTTCGCACCCGGCTGGAGCGCAACTCAATGGGCGGGACCGAGATCTACATCAGCCACCGGGGCATGGTCGAGACCGTCAATGTACGCGGCGGCACCGGCGGCAAAAGTGCCGAATCAGGTGCTGACACGATTTGGCAGCCCCGCCCGGCCGACCCTGAACTCGAAGCCGAGTTCCTGCGCCGCCTGATGGTCAAACTGGGCGTTTCGCAAGAACAGGCCAAAGTGCTGGCGGCAGCAGGCGCACAAAAAACCATTTCACGCATCGGCAACGTCAACGGTTCTCCCGTCGTACAAATTGACGAGGGCTTTGACCGTGCCTGGAGGCGTGTAGGCTTGAGCCTGGACAGAACCAGCTTTACCGTGGAAGACCGCGACAGAGCGCAGGGGACATACTTTGTGCGTTATGTGGACATCACTTCCGACAAAAAAGAACCCGGCTTTTTGTCCAAAATTTTCAGCAGCGTCACGCCCGCAGCGCCACCCTTGAAGTACCGCATTACCGTCAAGAGCCAGGGCGAGGCCACGGTGGTTTCTGTCTTGAATGCGCAAGGCAATCCTGAAAATTCAGCCAATGCGCAGCGCATCGTTCAGGTTATTGCAGACGATTTGAAATAAGGCCGCTGGTTGCGCTTCAAGAATCTGGGCAGCGGCAGCACGGGCAACGCCACAGTTGTTGAGACCTCGGCAGACAAGCCTGTGCGCCTGCTTGTGGATTGCGGTTTTGGTCTCAAACAGCTGACAGAACGGCTGGGCCATGCCAACCTGGCTCCCAGCGATATTGACGCCATCTTCATTACCCATGAGCACGGCGACCACATTGGCTGCGCCGCTGCGCTGGCCTTGCGGCACGGCATACCTGTGTGGATGAGCCGTGGGACCTACGAAGCCATTTCGTTGCCCGACCTGAAGGGTTTGCTGAGAATCGCGAAGGACTCTGAAGTCATCCATCTGCAAGACCTGCAAGTCATGCCTTTTACAGTGCCGCACGATGCCAGAGAGCCCCTTCAACTGACCTGTCAGGAAGGCGTGGACAAGCTGGGGATCTTGACAGACCTGGGCCACGCCACGGCGCATGTGACCCGCCATTTGCAGCATTGCCATGCCCTGATTCTGGAATGCAATCACGACAGCGACCTGCTGGACAACTCAAGCTATCCGGTTTTTTTGAAACGGCGTGTGGGGGGGGCCTACGGCCACCTTTCCAATACCGCAGCGGCTGACATTGCAGCTCAAAGCAGGCATCCAGATCTTCATCTGGTGGTGGCTGCACACCTCAGCCAGCAAAACAACCGGCCAGAGCTCGTGCGCAGCTGTCTGGGCCAGGTGCTGGATAGCTCGACGCACATCACGGTGGCCACGCCAGACGCGGGATGCGCATGGATGCGTCTGTGAAAGGACTGCAGCGACAGACGGACAGAAACAACAGGCCTAAAAAAGCCGCCCTGGGGCGGCTTTTCAAGAGCGTTCGAAAAATTACTTCTTCACGGCATCTTTAGCTGCGTCAGCTGCTTTTTTGGCAGCGTCGTCGGCAGCGCCCATTGCGCCAGCAGCAGCAGAAGCGGCGGGGGCAGCAGCAGAAGCGGCGGGGGCAGCAGCAGAAGCGGCTTCAGCAGGAGCTGGAGCAGGTGCGGCAACAGGTGCTGGAGCAGCAGCTGGAGCTTCTTCTTTTTTACCGCAAGCAGCCAGAGCGACGGCAGCAACCAAAGCGGCCAAAACGAGAGATTTGTTCATTTCACTATCCTTAAAATTAAAAAAGAAAACAATTTCCGGAAATTGTCAAAAAAATACCGTCTAAAAATTAGCCGGCAACTGTTTGACCAGGCAAAAGGACTCGAGCTCTTTTGCCTAGCTTGCCATTATAGCCCGGATTAACGAAATCAAAGAAAGTTGCATCATCAGAAAACACGCGTTGTGACCGACTTTTTTAACTCACAAACCCAAGGTGGTGGCAGCAAATGATGGGGAACTGAGTTTCAGGCACTCCTCCAGGCGCTCCCTGAGTGCCACTTTCCTGGCAGGCTCACTGCCGCAAACGCCCGTGCAGCGGGCCATGTCAATCTTCTGAACAACCCAGGCGGGGCTCCACAATGCGCTGGGCATGTCGTCATCGGAGATGGCTGCGTTGGCCCGGCACTCCACCATGTGCGCCCAAGTCCGCCGCCAGGTTACAAAGCGGGCATGTCGACGCATCACTTCGTTGTAGTTTTTAGCCAACATGGTCAGTTTGCGTCCAGACTTTGACCAGTCCTGCAACGATTGCGCTACAGCGCGCTCGCCCAGCGGCCAATCTTCAAAGGTGCTGTCACAAATGATGATGTCACGCCAGCCCTGCGCAGCTGCAGTCGCAAAACCAGTTCGAACCAGTTCGGCAAATTCTGTGGGCCCACTGAATCGCCCTTGGGGTAAAGCGCCAGAAGTGTCAAAGCTTGGGTTGTTGGTTGTCACCAGATGGCTCCACAAATAAGTGCACCCAGCCCTCGGCATGCCAGTCGGCCAGCAAGGTCAGCGCGCCGCTGCTGGCTTTGGCCAATGCGCGGGCGGGCAACATGCGCTGGTCAGCCAGCAAATGCATCAGCAGCGCATCGCGGCCTTTGGCGCGGTAGCTTTCGCCGTTGATGAAAACATGGTCTGCGTCGTACATCATGCGGGTTTTGTTGTCCAGATGCAGGCTTTGCCCGTTGGGTGTGCCGTCCCAGTCAGCGCCTGTCTGCTCAAACCACACCTGTGCTTTGGGCGCAGTCATGACCTCGCCCAAAGCGCATGCCACAGCCAGCGGGTCTTGCAAGGCCTTGCGAACCGCTTCAAACGCAAATGTTGCCAAGGCGGTGGGCAGTTCAGCGGGATGGGACGTTGCGGCTTGAGAGGGGTCGCGGTACATTTTTTTCGGGCCGCTACCGGATACACCGGCATCTTCGTCTTCGCCGAACTCTGCCAGCTTGTGCAGCAGCTCGGCCGTCAGCTCCGCCTGCACCGGCGCTTTAAAACCAATCGAGTAAGTCATGCAGTCCTGGGCTTTGCCGTCTATCCCCATGGCAGCTTCGGCAACACCCTCATGGGCGTAGCGCGGCGGCAGGTACAGCATGTCACCCGCCTCCAGCACAAACTCCTCTTCAGGCACAAAGTTTTGCAAGATTTTCAA
>Ga0075464_10001483_pt1 | contig 10612 bp, 16 predicted proteins | sample DEB19_08_DNA_5_FD_75068 | JGI IMG/M metagenome (GOLD analysis project Ga0075464, IMG submission 75068) | Aqueous microbial communities from the Delaware River and Bay under freshwater to marine salinity gradient to study organic matter... | ecosystem: Environmental > Aquatic > Marine > Coastal ...
CGGCGAGGTGAACAGCGGCAGCGCTGCTGCGATCACCGCCGACGGCATGATCTCGCTGTTCTACGGCGTGAAGGGCCCCTACGCGCGCAACGGCTACTTCGGCCTGAACCGCACGTCGCTGGGCCAGGTGCGCAAGCTGAAGGAAGCCGGATCGAGCGGGCAGTACCTGTGGGTGCCGGGCCTGGCCGGCAACGTGCCGAACACCATCCTCGGCGCACCCTACGCCGAGATGCCGGACCTGCCGGATGCCGGGGCGAACACCTACCCGGTGCTGTTCGGTGACTTCAAGCGTGGCTACGTGATCGTCGATCGCGTGGGCATCAGCTTCCAGGTCGACTTCACCACCGGCGCCGACGACGGCCTCGTCGTCTTCCGTGCCCGCAAGCGCACGGGCGGCGGCGTGCGCCAGGCCGAGGCGATCAAGAAGCTGAAGTGCTCCACCTGATCCCCCACTGACCCACCCACGGCCCGCCACTGCGCGGGCCGCTTCGCTTCCAGAAAGGAATCCTCACCATGGATCTGCACAACAACGTCAAGGTGGTCCACGCGATCACCCCGCAGGCCGTCGGCACGACCGGCGCCGCGAACGGCAAGCTGTCGGCGGTCATCGACCGCAAGGGCTACAAGTCGGTCCTGTTCACCTTCCAGTCGGGCGCCAGCGCGTCGGTCGCTGACACGATCACCCCCATCGTGTACGAGTCCGACACGGCCACCTCCGCCGGCTTCGCGGCCGTCGCCGATGCTGACCTGTCGGCGCTCGAGGCCTCCCAGAAGCTCACGCTGACCGCCGCCGGCACCAGCAAGATCGGCTACATCGGCAACAAGCGCTACGTGGGCATCCGGCTGTACGGCCTGGGCACGGCCACGGCCATCGTGGCGGCGCAGGCCATCCTCGGTGGCCCCGCAAACGGCCCGGTCGCGTAAGTGACCGTCCAGGGAGGCGCGGCGGCAGTGCCGTCGCATGTGGCCATCGTCGGGCTGGGCCCGTCCTGCGCCACGTTCTTCGAGCTGACCCGCCGCCTCGGCGGCGCGTCGGCCTGGTGCGACGAGGTGTGGGGCATCAACGCCATCGGCGACACCCTGCGCTGCAACCGCGTCTTCCACATGGACGACGTCCGCGTGCAGGAGCTGCGGGCCGCCGCGAACCCGGACGGCAACATCGCCGCGATGCTGAAGTGGCTGCGGACCCACCCGGGCCCGGTCTACACGAGCGTTGTGCGCGATGGCTACCCGGGCCTGGTGGCCTTCCCGATCGAGGACGTCCTCAACCGCAAGCACGACAGCAACGGCGGGGCGCCGTACTTCAACAGCACGGCCGCCTACGCCATCGCCTACGCCGTGCACATCGGCGTCAAGCGCATCTCGCTGTTCGGCCTGGACTACACCCTGGCCAACCAGCATCACGCCGAGAAGGGCCGCGCCTGCTGCGAGTTCTGGCTCGGCATCGCCGCGGCGCGGGGCGTCGAGATCACCATCCCCGACACGTCCTCGCTCATGGATGGCTGCGAGCCGCCTGAGCTGCGCCTGTACGGCTACGACTGCGTCGACGTGACGCTGATCGACCAGCCGGAGGGCGGCGTGAAGGTCGCGATGACCGAGCGCGATCAGGTGCCGACCGCCGATGAGATCGAGCGCCGCTACGACCACAACCGCCACCCGAACCCGCTGGTCGCTGCCGGCAGGGCGGCGTGACTGGAGGACGCCCGATGAGCGAACCTACACCCGGCTTCCGCCGCATCGTCGACCCGCCGACCATGCCACCCGATGTGCTCGAAGAGCATCTCGGTCTGGTCATGGGACGCATCGACGAAGTGGCCAAGGCCGCGCTGACGCCTCAGCACGTGGCCACCGCGGTGCGCGACGGCATTGCCGCTGCGCTGGCCGACCCCGCGACCTGGGCCGCGGCTGCCGGCGGCGTGCGCGCCAGCACCGAGAAGCATGCCGGGCAGTGGATGGTCAGCGCGGTGTGGTCGCTGCTGCGCAAAGTGCTGTTCTTCATTGCCGCCGGCCTGCTGGTCTACAGCATCGGCGGATGGTCGGCACTGACGGCGGTGTGGAAGGCGATCTGGGGTCCGCAGCCGTGACCGACATTCGCCCCATCCTCAACGCCGCCCTGGCCCTGCTGCCGCAGCAGATGGACAGCGCGCCGGCCCGGGTGCAACTGGTGGCCATCGGCCTGCAGGAATCCCGCCTGACGGAGCGACGGCAACTGGTGGGCAACCCACCGAAGCCCGTCGGCCCGGCCAAGGGCCTGTGGCAGTTCGAACGCCTGGGCGGCTGCCGCGGCGTGGTGTCGCACGCGGCATCGAGCTACTGGATGAACGAGGTCTGCCAGAAGCGCGGCGTGACCTTCACGGCCACCGCGGTGTGGAACGCGATCGAGTTCGACGACGTGCTGGCCTGCGCGGCCGCGCGCCTGCTGCTGTTCACCGACCCGCGCCGGCTGCCCGCCGTCGGCGACGCCGATGACGCCTGGCGCCTCTATATGCGCACCTGGAAGCCCGGCAAGCCCCATCGCGCCACCTGGCCGGCCCTGTACGCCCAGGCCCTGGCTTTCGCCACCTGACCGGAGAGCACCATGCGCCTGATCCTCGCCCTCATCGCCGCCACGATCCTGAGCGGCTGCGCGCTCACCGACAAGCTGACGAACCGCGTCGAGGTGACGCTGGCCCTTGACGAGTGCCGCGTCGACAGCCGCTGGCTCGGGCCGGGCATCACGAGCGCAATCGACCAGCGCGATTGCGACTCCATCCTGGCCGCGCTGCGCCTGCGGATCTACCTGCAGGTGCTGGAACAGCAGCAGCGCGCAGCTGGGAGCCGGCTATGAGCAGCAGCTTCACCGCCCCCCTGCAGATCCAGATCGACGGCGACGGCTACGTCACCACGCGCGACCTGGTGTTCTGGACCGGCTGCCAGGATGACCTCGACCTGCCGCTGGAGGTGCGCTGCACCACCTGCTACACGGTCCCGGCCGGCTTCTCCAGCGACGGCGCCAGCATCCCGCGCATGTTGTGGTGGCTGATCGGCCACCCGTTCGAGTCGCGCTTCGCGGCCGCAGCCTTCCTGCACGACCGGCTGTACAGCACCCACGAGGTGACCCGCGCCGAGGCCGACCGCATCTTCCTCGAAGCCCTGCGCGTGCTGGGCGCGGCTGAGTGGCGCTGCCGGCTCATGTATGCCGGCGTGCGGGTCGGCGGCAGCTCTGCGTATGGAGGTGATGCGTGACCCCCGGGCAACGATCCGCCCTGACCGCCGCCGATGCTGCGGTGGTGGCGCTCGTGGAAGCGCACCGCGTGCTGCGCGCTTCGTTGTCCGACCCTGCGCCGGCCCCGACGCCCGCACCGGAACCGGCCCCTGCGCCCGTTCCCGCCCCGCCCCCCGTGATGCCGCCGGTGGGCAGCGCTCCGCAGATCCACCGCGAGTTCATCGACAAGGCCAAGGTGGTGTGGCCGACCGCCTGGGCGTGGTCGGCGAACTACCAGCGCGGCACGACGGCGATCGTGTGGGCGCCGGGGCAGAAGGTGACGCTCGAATATCAGCGTGGATCGTTGGACGGCAAGCCCGCGGTTCGGACCGCCGGCACTTACACCCTGTGCGTCAACGGTGAGCCGGTGGCCACCTACGCGGCCCTGGCCGCAACCGCCCGATGGTCGTTCGTGTTCACCGCGCCGGCCGCGCCCGGCTGGCACACCCTGACCGTCAAGGCGCCCGAGGGCGAGAGCCAGATCACCTACTTTGCGATGGTGACCGGCGCCGCCGACTGGTCGCTGATCCCGGCCGTGCAGTCGAGCCTGGAACTGTCCCACCGCGGGCCCGAAGACAGCTACCACGCATGGGCCTGGGTGCCGTCGCAAGGTACTGTCGCGCGGCCGACGCCGGATCGCCTCTACGAACCCGTGACCAGCGACACCGAGCAGACCGCCGACCTGCTGGTGCCCGGCGACTTCGAGCCCCCGACGACGCCCGTGCAGCGGGCCGACGGCTCATGGCAGGCCATGGCCCAGCAGGCCTACTTCTGGGACCAGATCGGCCTGCGCACAACGTCGGACGTGCACATGCGCGACGGTCCCCGCGGCATCGGCACGATCTGTTTTGCCACGCACATCGAGGTGGGGCGAGCCACGCAGACCGAAGACCCAACCAGTACGCCGCGCCGCAACCTGGGTGTTTGCGAAGCCCGGCGTTTTACGCGTGTTTCGAACACAGGCGAAGTCACCACCCTAGCCGGATGGCGTCACACGACTGGTGCGGCTGACGTGCCGCCCGAACTGGTGGGCGATTGGTCGGACATCCCTGTCAAACGCCGCGGGTTTCAACTGCTGTGGGGCATGTGCTGGGACTCGCGCACGCTGGTGGTGGACCCGTCGCTGCCGTTCGTTGACGGACGCCCGGTTCACAAAGAGGGTCCGCGCGCCTACTTGGCTGACAGCCGCAACAACCGGATCTGCCGCGTCGAGTTCAAACGGGATGCGCACGGCCCAGGCAAGGTGTCCGAGGTCTTCACGGGCCTCGGCGTGTGGGACTGCGTGGAGGACGCCAGCACCCACACCATGATCGTCAGCCTGCGCAACCAGCACAAGGTGGTGCGCATGACGTTCGATGGCGCGCTGATCGAAACGATCATCGAGCGCGACGCCACGCTGCCCGGCACGGCCTACGTCGACAACCGCCACCTGGCGTGGCTGGACAAGGGCGTCACGCTGGAGCAGGCCCAGGCCCAGCCCATCTTGGCGCCGGAAGGCATGTTTTTGCTGGACGGCCTGCTGTACATCGGAAGCCGTGTGCAGCGCCGCGTCACCGTGGTCGACCTGACCACGAAGAAGGTGGTGCGCGTCGTGCCCATCACGATCACCGGCAACTCGCTGTTCGTGAAGATCGCCGTCAGCGATGGCAGCTACGGCCCACGCGGCACGATCTTCTTCTGCACTTTCGACATCAGCCATGGCGCCCGCTGGTACGGCATCAAGCCGGACGGCACGCGGTGGATCAGTGGGGCCGGAAGTCAGTACCCGTACACGATCACCTCGTACCAGATGGCTGTCGGCGTGGGCGGCGGTCGCATGGTCGTCGGCGGCAGCGACTTCGGCCTGGTGCGGTTCTTCAAGGGTCCGAAGATCGACGTGCCCAAGTACAAGGCCGGCGAGAAGGAGTTTCACCGGATGCACGGCCGGATCGTGTTCGGCGCCCAGGGCGTCGGCCGGTTCGACGTGCCCAACCCCAGCGATGCCCTGGGCTACTACCTGGCCGTGAACCGCGGGGTCTGACCATGGCAACCCCCCGCGCTGACACCTACAGCATCGCAAGCGGCGCCGACCTGTGGGCTGGAATTGATCCCCCAAATGCCCGCATCAGCATGTGGGGCCAGAGCAATGCTGTCGGCGCCGCCTTGCGCACGGGTATTGCCGCTGCCCCACTGTCAAGCGACGCCGAGCTGCAGGATTACGACGACGCCACGCTGCCATTTTCTCGGGTGAAGTTCTGGAACGGCTCTTCTTACGCCACGCTTGTGCCTGGCTCGAACTCCGGCGCATCCGCAACCGAGTTCGGCCCGGAGTTTGGCTTTGCGGTTGAGTGGATGCGCCGCACCACCAGCGGTGTGCTGTACCTCGACAAGAACGCAGCCGGCGGGATTTCGATCACCTCATTTGAGCCCGATGTGGGTGCGCGCTGGACAACTGGCGTCACTGAGCGCGGGCAGCAGGACGCATGGCTTGCTTCCAATGGCGTGTCCATCGACTCGTCGCGCGACTTCTGGTTCTGGAGCCAGGGAGAGGCTGACTACATCCAGAACCAGGCTTGGTATGAGCCGAAGATGCAGGAACTGGTCGATGCGCTGATTGTCGAAGGCATCTTGCCGAGCAAGGCGGTCTTGACCGACATCCCGTCCGGCAGCGGGCGCTACAACACCGGCATCTCCGCAGCCAAGCAGGCCGTCGCAGACGGCAGCGGCGGCAACATCATCAAGCTGGTCGAGCCCAACTACTTCGAGGCCGACAACTTGCACCTGAACGCACGCGGACAGGTGCAGCGTTCGTATGACGCCTATGCCTTCCTGTTCGACGTGTCGGCCTCAACCACGTAAGGGGCGCACATGAGCTGGACCATCCTCGGCGTCAACAAATGGAGCGCAAACGACGCCAGTGACGGGTTGCCGATTGCCGGGACGCGCGCATGGCCGTCTGGCGCTAACACTGCCGGCGATGTCGGCGTGCTGGTGCTGGCCGCGAAAGAGGGCACTTCGCCGCCGTCTGGCCTCGGCGACTGGACGCTGGTGGACTCGTTCACGGGCGGGAACACCGACAGCATCGGCTTGCGCAATACATGGGTCTATCGGCACGTACGCGGCGGCTCTAACCCTGGCATGCCGGCCGATTGGGCGACGAGCTACAACGGCACCATCTGCGCATGGCGCCATAGCAGCGAAACGTCTTTCACCTTCGGCACCCCGGTGCAGGCGAATGACAACACGCTTGGCACAACCATCGCGCTCAGTGCTGGGGTTTCGTCAGCGGGAACGGACTCGCTGGTGGTGCTAGTCGCCAACAACGGGCGCGACAACGCGACGGCCATTTCGTCCACGGCACCGGCCACTGGCGTTAGCGGCGGCACCATCGACAGCAGCACTGCGCCGAGCTCGTCGGCCTGGTACAAACGGTCGAGGAGCGGCTCCACCGGCAACGACACGACACTGGCGGACGCAGTGCTGGATAGCGGCTCGACGGGCGCAATCACAGTAACGGTTGCGTCCAACTCTGTCGGCGTGAACATCGCCTTCACGATCTTGCCGGGTAGTGGGTCAGACAGTACCGCCCCCGTCCTCAGCAGCCCCACCGGCACGCAAACCGGCAGCACCACCGCCACCATCGGCGCGACCACCGACGAAGGCAACGGCACGCTGTACGGCTTCGTCAGCACCAGCGCCACGCCGCCCAGCGACGCAGACCTGAAGGCCGGCACGGGTGCCGTGTGGGCCGGCTCCGTATCGGTCAGCAGCACGGGCGCCAAGACGCTGAACGCCACGGGCTTGACGGCCAGCACCGGCTACTACGCGCACCTGCTGCACACCGACGCGGCGGCGAACGACAGCAACACCGTCACTTCGGCGCAGTTCACTACCAGCGCACCCAGCGTAATCCCCATCGTCCCCGTGCGCGCCTTCCGGCCCGCCATCCTCAACCACTGAAAGGCAGCCACCATGAACGGCCGAACCTATTCCGTCATCTTCAATGCAGTGGCTGTCAGCGCCGCGCAAGACCTGTTCGAGATCACGCCGGCCGATGACAAGCCGTGCGAGATCGTGAGCCTGAGCATCGGGCAGTACAGCGATGCTGGCGACGCGGCCAGCGAGCTGCTGGGCATCCAGGTCATTCGCGGGCACACCACCAGCGGCTCAGGCGGCAGCGCGCCGACCCCGACCCCGCTGAACCCGAACGCGGGCGCAGCCGGCTTTACCGCCGAGGTGAACAACACCACCGTCGCCAGCGCCGGCACGACGACCACGGTGCTGTCCGATGCCTTCAACGTGCAGGCCGGCTACAGCTACATCCCGCCGCTGGACGCGCGCCCGGTGGTCGGCCAGGGCAACACCACGCTGGTGGTGCGCATCACCGCGCCGGCTGACGCGCTGACGATGAACGGCACGCTGGTGGTCCGCGAACTGGCCTGACCATGCAGCAGACGTTCCTCTACCGCCCGCCGACGTGGCACCCGCGGCCTCGCCGCGTGCAACTCACGTCGACGCCGGCCATTGGAACGCTGCGCCTGTCCGGCAGCGGCTACGAATTCGGCGACGGCAACGACCCCGCGACCATGGCCGTGCTGAGCGCCGAGAGCATGTCGGTCGCGGTCTACGCCGACGTGGTGCCCTTCGGCTCTGCGATCTACTCGGCCACGGGCCAGGTCACCGACTCCAACGGCCGGCTGGCTGACATCGTGTCCGCCTCGCTGGCCATCGGCACCACCTACATCGTGGCGGTGCAGAACGAGGCCGACTCCGAGGTGTGGGCGTTCCGAATGGTGGCGAGCTGAAATGCAGATCCCGTCGCGCGCCTGGGGCTTCATCCGATCCGGCTTGAACGGCCGGTTCGGCGTGCGCGTGGCCGATCTCGGCACCGGCGGCACGGTGGACAACCCGCTGCTGAACGACGTCGACGCAGGCGACGAGGCGGCTGGCGTCGAGTTTTGCCCGGTGTTCGCGGCGCAAGAGGCCAGCGGCACGCTCACGGTGCGCACGGACGGCTCGCTGTCGTTCGTCGGCGCGGCCGATGGGATCTACGTCATCCCCTACGCGCTCTACACCTTCACGCCGGGCGATGCCGCCTCGGTGGACGAGGGCGACACCGACGTGACGATCACGGTGGGCGGCGGTGCGACGAGCCTCACGCTGGCCGACGCGACGCACACCCACGCCGTCGACAACATCGTTCTCACCACCTCGACCACACTCGCGGTCGCGGGCGCAACGCACGGGCATTCCGTTGATGCGCAGGCGCTGACGACTGGGTCGCTTCTCGCTGTCGCGGACTCCACCCACGGCCACACCGTTGACGGGCTGACCCTGACGGCGGCCTCGGTGCTGGCGATTCAGGAGGCACTGCACGCGCACGCAGCGGACAACATCACGCTGCTGGATGGCGACTCGCTGCTGATTGCGGATGCCCTGCACGCGCACACGTCAGACGGGGTTGCGCTGACGGTGGCTGCGTGGCTGGTGGTTGCGGATGCGCTGCATGGACATGCGGTCGACAACGTGATCCTGGTCGACGGCAACACGCTCACGGTCGGCGATGCCTTGCACGCGCACGCCGTCGATCAGTTGACGCTGACGCCAGTTTCGTCCGTTCTCTCGGCACCTCCGGTCGGGCGCATCCAAAGCCAGTCGCGCCGGCCATCGAGCACCGGCCGCCGCCGCGCCGCTCAACTCAGCACGCGGACGCGATAGCCCGATGAACCGCCACATCCAGCCGCCTCCGGGCGGCTTTTTCGTTTCTGCCAGCCCAGGAGGCAACCCGTGAAGATCATCTGTGACACCACCTTCTTGCACGACCGGGATCGGTTCGAAAAGGGCGACCAGCGCACCGTGGACGACTCGCTCGGCGCGTACTTCGTCAAGAGCGGCTGGGCGCATGCCGTCGGCGACGAGCCGGCCGCGCCCACGTCCGGCGATGTGACGCTGGCCGTACAGAACGCCACGCTGGGCCAGGAGGTGCGCAATGGCTAAGTTCGCAGTTGATGCGGTTCTGGATGGCAGCCTGGATGTCATCGCCACCGCCACGAAGCTGATTGTCTGCAGCGCCCAGCCGACCACTTACACCGAGGCCAATTCGACCTACGCCCTGGCGGATGTCGTGATCGACAGCGGGGACTTCACCAAGGCCAACGGCGACACCAGCGGGCGCAAGGTCACGGTCGGCGCGCAGTCGTCGGTCCTGATCGACGCCAGCGGCACCGCCACGCACGTAGCGCTCGTCATCACCGTCAGCAGCACGCTGCTGTACGGCACGACCTGCACGAGCCAGGCGCTGACGGCCAACGGCAGCAACACGGTCAACGTGCCGGCATTCGACATCGAGATCGCTGACCCGAGCTAAAGCGCCATGACGCTCAAGTTCATCACCGATGCGACGGTCGAGCCCGTGACCCTGGCGGAGGCGAAGCTGCAGCTGCGTCTCGAAACCGACATCACCACCGAGGATGCACGCGTCACGCGGCTGATCCAGGCGGCGCGCGAGGATTGCGAGCACAGGCTCGGCCGCGTGCTGTGCACGCAGACCTGGGAGCAAGTGATCGACGCGTTCCCGCCGGCCGAGATCGACCTCGGCAAGCCGCCGATCGCCGGCATCACCTCGGTGATCTACATCGACGAGGCCGGCGACTCGCAGACGATGGACAGCGCGCTCTACTCGCTTGACGCCGACACGTCGCACGGCTGGCTGCTGCCGGCCATCGACACCAGCTGGCCGGCGACGCTCGACACCGCCAACGCGGTGCGCGTGCGGTTCACAACTGGCGTGGCCACCGCGGCGCAGGTGCCGGCGGCCGTCAGGGACTGGATCCTGCTGCGCGTGGAGAGCCTGTACCGCAACAAGCCGATGGACGACCACCACGACCGCCTGCTGGACCGCGCGGCGGTGTACGGGACCTGAGCCATGTTCGACCCGCACAAGGCCAACTGCCAGCTGGTCATCAAGGCGCGCGCCGCCGGCGAGGATGCGGCCGGCCAGCCCAACGGCGCCTGGTCGACCACCGTGTGCACGCCCTGGGGCGACTACATGGCGTCGAGCGGCCGCGCCAGCGCGGAGCGAGTCGCCAGTGGCGCCGAGGTGAGCGTGACGCACTGCTCCTGGCGCATCCGGTACCGCGCCACCGTCACCGCCGGCATGCGGGTCTATCACACGCACGACGGCACGACCGACGTGTGGGAGATCCGCCAGGTGCTGCCGGACCTCGAGAACCGCGAGCACGTCGACCTGGTGTGCGAACTCGGCGGGGTGTCGTGATGGCCACGAACCGGACCCGCATGCGCAACTCGCTGAGCGTCAAGCTCGAAGGCTTGAAGACCGAGGTGCAGGCCGCGCTGCGGCCGACGGCGCACGCCGGCTCGATCGTGTTC
>Ga0075464_10001486_pt1 | contig 10605 bp, 7 predicted proteins | sample DEB19_08_DNA_5_FD_75068 | JGI IMG/M metagenome (GOLD analysis project Ga0075464, IMG submission 75068) | Aqueous microbial communities from the Delaware River and Bay under freshwater to marine salinity gradient to study organic matter... | ecosystem: Environmental > Aquatic > Marine > Coastal ...
ATTAAAAGTGGCCAACAGAAATCGTTGGTCAAGCATCGACGATTTTGGTTATTGGAACAACCCTAGTTTCAGTGTTGGATTTGGCATGGGCTATGGTGGCTATGGCGGATTTGGTTGGGGTGGCTGGGATCCTTTCTGGAACAATCGTTTTGGATGGGCTGGCTATTATGGTGGATTCGGTGGAGGTGGATTTGGTGGATTCGGCGGATTTGGATACGATCCATTCTGGGGTGGCGGATTTGGAGGATTTGGTGGATTCGGATTCGGAGGATTTGGCGGATTCGGCTACGGAGGATTTGGTGGATGGGGCGGATGGAATCCCTACTTTGCAGGTTACTGGAATCCTTACAGACCAATTTATTATGGAGGTGGCGTTAGTAATTTTCCAATGCAAAGAAACAATTACACACCAAGAGCATTGCAAACAAGTGCACCTGCTTTGTCAGCTTATAGAAACAATAGAACCTATAACAACGGAAATAATTTTTCCAATACGACCAATGGTTCAACACGCTACACTGGCAACCCTAGTTTAAACAATGGATTCGGAAATTTATTAAAACGTGTGACAAACAACAATAGCAATGCGAATCAAGCGAATAGCTTTGATCGTCCTGCACGTTATTTTAACAATGGAGGCTTTAGCAATAGCAATCAAAATAAATCTAGCAACTCAAGTCCAACTTACACTGCACCTAGCACAAATAACAATGCAGGTGGAAGAAGTGGCGGATTTAATAGCAGTGGATCAGCTCCTAGTTCTAGACCACCAAGAGGCGGTAATAGATAATCGCTGGTATTCTTTTTTTTCGCAAATAACAAGTACACAATTATGAAAAAAATATTAATAGGGATTTTAGTATTCGCAAGTGCAACATTACAAGCACAAAGTCCAGAAGACGGATTGAGATTGTCTTGGTTCGCACCTAACGGAACACCACGCAGCAATGCATTGGGTGGCGCGATGGGATCTTTGGGAGGTGACTTATCAGCAGCCCATATCAATCCAGCAGGCTTAGGCTTTTATAAGTCGAGTGAATTGTTGGTCACTAGTAAGTATTTAAAAACCGAAAGCGATTACAAGTATAGAGGAACAAATTCAAGCACCTCTCAAAGCTTATCAACCCTAGGTAATATAGGAATCGTATTTGCAGATGGCAAAAAAAATAGAGGCTATTCAAGTACTGCATTTTCTGTTAGCTTTACGCAAATAGCGGATTACAATAGCAGACAACGCTTTAAAGGCGTGAACAATTTTAGTAGTTATTCTGAGAAGTTTTTAGAAGAGCTTTACTACGATAACGCAAGCATGGGTGCTGCAGAAAACAATTATATTTTCGGAAGCTCCCTAGCATTTAGAACTTACTTAATTGATACCATTGCAGACGCCAATGGCAATGTAGCAGGTTATCAAAGTCTAGTACCTATCTCTAGTGGTGTCAATCAAACATTTGATGCTTATACTAGTGGAAGTTCTAACGAATTGACATTTGGATGGGGAGGCAATGTTCAAGACAAATTGTACTTAGGTGCAAGTATCGTTTTACCTATAGTTAATTTCAATAGATCATTGCAAGTTTCAGAAACAGATCTATCTACAACCAACACCCAAAATCAATTTGGAGGATTTGTTTTCAATGAAGACTTTAGTTCTAAAGGTTGGGGTATTGGTGCTAAATTTGGTATCATCTACAAGCCAGAATCTTTTTTACGTTTAGGTTTTGCATTGCATACCCCTCAGTTGATCAGTTTTAGAGATAAACTATCTGCAGACATCACCACCAATACTGAGTCCTATGCTCAGACAGTTTCAGCTAGTTCAGGGGAATTAAACAATGGCAATGTAGGTGTGAGAGAATACACTGTGATGACACCAACTAAAGCTACTTTTAGTGGTAGCTACTTTTTTGCAAGCCCAGGAAAACCAACACAACCACTAGGATTTATCAGTGCTGATATTGAGTGGGTAAATTATGCTGGAACACGTTTTTATGCCAATGATTTTGACCAAGCTTCTGCAGACTATTATGACGATTTGAACAACACAATGAAAGCGACTTACAAGAATAACTTCAATTTCAAAATCGGATCAGAAATCAAAATAACTAGTAACTGGATGGCTAGAGCAGGTACTGCTTATTATGGAAGTCCCTACAAAAATAATTTTGATGACGAAAATGGTACAACATTAGTGACGCCGTCTCGCTTTATTGTTTCTGGCGGTATTGGTTATAGAACAAATAGATACTTTTTAGATTTTACGATTGCTAGTGCTACCAATAAAGACGCAGTAGTACCCTATCGCTTAATTGATAAACCAAGCCCTATCGCTGTTCAAAATAGCAATGCTGTACTATTCAACATTGGATACGGAATCAGATTTTAAACACAAGCACTACAATATAAAAAAAGGAGCCATCAACATGATGGCTCCTTTTTTTATGAAAAGCTGTATAAAACTTATTGCATCAACCCTAGACAAGGGGATTACTTTAGGTCTTCTACTTTCAATCCTTGATTCACTTTAATGTCAGAATATTTCACATTCAATTTGAACTGTCCAAGATCTAAAATCTCTTCGTTGGCAATTTGAACACCCCCGATGGATTTATAGTCTTTGTAAAATTGTTGTTGAGTCACAGTGCCTCTTCCTGGAACTTCTTGTGAAGTAGCTACTTTAGACAATAAGAACGTTTTACTGTCATAAAAACGATGTGATACTTTACCTGAAGGAGAAACTACTTCTAAATCGATTACATCTGCTCCATCAATTTTATCTGCACCTGCAATTTTTAACTTATAGCCATTCGTAGTAAAAATCGTTTCCGGATGTAAGGCTGCCGTTTCATTTAAACTTTCTTTCAATTCTTCTGTCATTGGGGCTTCCATTCCTTGTTGTGCAACGCTATATTTACCATTGACCAATGCTTGTCTGGATAACACCATGCCGCCCATCGACATAGACAAGACCGCATTTCCTGGTAATATTTTTGTTTGCTGCATTTCAATATCACGACCCATCAATGACGCCTTTCCTTTGTATTGAATGTCTTTAATATTACTTAACGCAACTTGTCCACCCAATGCATTGATGACTTTGTCAATCAAAACAGCAGGGGTAAGTGAAGCATCTGCTTTCGCCTCTGTTGGTGCTGCAATCTCATTGCCTTCGATATCAAAATATTTAACAGGACCATATTTATCTAACCCTTTAGCAATTTGCTTTGCATTCCCTACAATTACAATATGCATTTTATTTGGATTCAAAAATAACTTTGCTACTTCTTGTACTTTGCTAGCATCAACCGCTTCTAAATTAGTGAGGTATTTTTTGTAATAGTCTGCAGGCAAGTTATTACGTGCAATATTCAATGCAAAATTTGCAATGGTCGCGGGATTCTCTAATGATCTAGCAAATCCACCAGATAAATAATTTTTCATTCTACTCAATTCTGCGTCCCCTACTTTTTCATTTCGAATGGTGTTGATTTCTCTCAATAACTCTTGCACCGAACTATCTGTTTTATCATTTCTTACGGATGCTTCCGCTTGAAAAATGCCTATTTGACGACTTGGGCTTAAAGAGGAATAAGCACCGTAAGTAAAGCCATATTTTTCTCTTAGGTTAGCAAACAAACGTCCTGAGAATCCACCACCCAATATATTGTTCATAACCGACCCAGCAATAGCATTTCCAGAACCTGGATGCAGATCTACTGCTGCAGCAATCGTCACCACACTTTGAACACTAGATGGTCTATCTACAATAGCCACATAGGTTTGATTGGGCTGGACGGGTTTGGCAAAATCTTGCTTCGCAACCACCGCTTTTTGCCAAGACCCGAAACTTTTTTCAGCCAAAGCCTTTGCTGTTGCAGGTTCAATATCACCTACAAAAATCAAATAAGCCATATTGGGCTTCCAATAAGTATTTAAAAAAGACTTTACATCATTGATAGTGATTTGATTTACTGATTTAGTGGTCATCAATTCGCCATAAGGGTGATTGGCACCATACACTAATTTCTTAACTACATCGCCTGCAATGGCATCTGCATCGTCTTTATTTGATTCTATACCTGACAATACTTGCTTGCGAATTTTCTCTAATTCTTCATTTGATAAAGCTGGCGAAAGCACCACTTCTGACATCAAGCTCAATAGCGCAGGAAAATTCGACTTTAAGGCGCTAGCTGATGCGGACTGGCTTGAAGTAGACAAACTGCCCCCAAGAAATTCCACAGCTTCATCTAATGCTGCTTTAGATTTAGTCTTGGTGCCTCTCTTTAAAAGCTGACCAGCCATTTGAGCTACACCCGCTTTATCCCCTTCTTTAAAGCCATCATAATCCAGTGCCAAAGTCGCACTGACCTGAGGCAATTTTGTATTTTTTACAACAAAGACTTGTAGGCCATTGGTCAATGTAAATTTAACTGGATCACCCACTTGAATGATAGGTGCCTTCCCTGGCAAAGGGGCTTTTGAACGATCAATTTGTTGTGCCATTGAAATCAGTGGCAACATCAATAGCGATAAATAGTATATTTTTTTCATAGAATTATTTTTGTTAGCGGTTACAATCGCTCAATTATTTAGCTGCTGGTTTTTCTTTAGGAAGATAATACAATACAACACGGTTGTCTTTATTTAGATACTTTTTTGCCACATTTAGTACATCTTCTCTTGTCACCTTATTGTATTTCTGTAATTCTGTGTTGATTAAATTAGCATCTCCAAAATACACTTCGTTATTGGCTAAACTTTCCGCAATACCAGCCATGGTTGCGTTTCCTGTAACTAACTGAGTGGTGATTTGATTTTTTACTTTCTGGAACTCACGCTCTCCTACCAGTTCTGTTTTTAATTGACTGATCACACTATCCATGCTTTGTTCTAAAGTTTCAATTTTCACACCCATATTCGCAATTGCTAACGCAATAAATAAACCTTCGTCTTCATTAAAGAAAGGCACTGATTGCGCAGCTGCAGCTTGTTGTTTTTTATCCACCAATGTTTTATTCATTCTGGAAGATTCACCGCCTGATAAAATAGTAGACAATACATTGAACGCATAATATTCATCCCCGCCTTGTTTAGGCGCACGATATGCTTGAAAAACACCTGGCAATTGGATATTGTCATAAATCACGTCTCTTACTTCTCCACCCAATGCTGGTTCTTTAATTTGAGGTCTTGGGATAGGATTTACCCCTCTTTTAATTGGGCCAAAATAGGCTTCGATTTTTGCCTTTAGTTCAGCTTTATTAAAATCTCCTGCAATAGATAACACACAGTTATTTGGAACATAGAAGGTATTGTAAAAATTGATGAACTCATCCAATTTTGCTGCATTCAAATGTTCCATGCTTCCTATCGGCGCCCATTGATAAGGGTGTACTTTATAAGCACGCTTTAAGACTTCTGTTAAAAACGAACCATAAGGGCGATTGTCTACACGTTGACGCTTTTCTTCTTTCACCACTTCGCGTTGGGTGTTGACACCTACTTGTTCGATTTTAGCATGCATCATGCGCTCACTTTCCAACCACAAACCCAATTCAACCTGATTAGAAGGCAATAACTCATAATAGAATGTACGATCTTGAGAAGTATTTGCATTCAATGCACCACCCGCATTGGTGATGTATTTATCAAATTCCCCTCTTTTAATATTTTCAGAACCTTCAAATAATAAATGTTCGAAAAAATGCGCGAATCCAGTTCTCGCAGTGTCCTCGTTTTTTGAACCTACATGATATAAGGCAGTAACTGCCACCACTGGTGCCGAATGGTCTTCATGTAAAATAACTTTTAACCCATTGGGTAAAGTATATTTTTCAAATTGAATAGCTTGTTGCGCAGAGGCTACTTGAAAAAATAGTAGACCGCAAAAAGCCATGCCTAATTGAATACGCATATGATTTGATGTTTAATTGTTTAAAAAGTAAATTTAAGAAAAAATCAAAGGGGATGGATACGTATTTATACTTAATTGTGGCTTAATATCGTAATTGGTAAAACATAGAATCTAGCCTATGTCCATTGAATATCGACCTCCTTTTTAAACCAGGTCATTTGTCTTTTGGCATAATGCCTTGTATGCTGCTGAATGGCTTGAATTGCAGCCTCCTTTGATTGATTCCCTTCAAAATAGGGCAACCATTCCTGGTATCCAACCGTCTGCAAGGCATTTAAATGAAATTGAGGAAGCAGGGTCTTGACCTCTTCTTCCAGCCCAGCATCCACCATTTGCAGCACCCTTTGATTGATGCGATCATACAATTGCTCCCTAGGCAGCTCAAGCCCCATTTTTTGAATATTAAATGGCCTTGTCTTTTTTTGTTGCTGTTGAAAGTCAAGTATGGACTGCCCCGTTCCAATCACCACTTCCAAAGCCCTAGCCAATCTTTGAGTATTTTGCTGTTCCCCTTGATTTGCGATTGCCCAATAAGCAGGGTCTAATTTTTGTATTTGCGTTTGTAACCAATCCATCCCATTGAGCGATAGCGCTTCTTGAATTTGTAGGCGTATCGCAGGATCAATCGACGGAATTTGATCCATCCCTTCTACAAATGCTTTTATATATAAGCCGGTGCCCCCCACCATCACGACCGATCCATATTGCGCAAGCAATGTCTCCGTTTTCGCCAAAGCATATTGTTCGAATACGCCTGCATTGACAGTCTCTTGAATAGAATGACTTGCAATAAAATGATGGGGTACTGCGGCAAGTTCTTCGGGTGATGGTCTTGCCACACCTATATTTAATTCTTGATAACACTGTCTAGCGTCTGCAGAAATAATTTCCGTCTTAAGTTTTTGCGCTAATTCAATGGCGTATTTTGTTTTACCCACTGCTGTAGGACCAACAACGATATAGACGGTAGGTGTCAAAATAATGGTATTGTGAAATTAATAAGCTTCCGAGCTATCATCAAACATGCCGCCGGCATCATCGCTTTCTGAGGCATCTGTATCTTCTTCCTCCTCCTCGTCGGAGCTGTCGTCACCATCCTCTAAATCGCCATTGGATGCATGCACATGTTCCCCTTCTTCCCCAAATCCGTCCTGCGCTTCTGTTAAATCATACTTTTCTTCAATGTCTGTGAAATTAGGACCTAGTATACCTTTGGTGCCATATTGCATCGGTCCAACACCTTCAATTCTTGAAACCATTGGATAAGTCAATTCCATATCTGCATCTGCATTTTTAATGACTTGAATCAATTGAATTAAAAAAGTCCAAGACTTTGCAAAATCATATACGTATACAAACTGCTGGTTGGTATCCAAGATCTCCGAGCCAATCGCCACTTCGTCCATCATCAATGGTGGCACCACATAATTTTTTTCGTAAACTGCTTTACTAATTTCTCTACCTCTCTGCCATTTTTCATTACTTCTAAAGAAGGTTGCATCATGTTTTTCATCAAACTCAAATGCCTTTAGAATAATCTGATGTAAATCAAAAAAATGTTGTGTATGCTTCACCATTACATCTCTATAAATTGCATCATCTTCTTCCCAAGAAATTCTAAACTTTAAAATGGCCATTTTGGTGATTTTGAAATGCTAAATTAGTATTTATTAACTTGATTTAATGCATTTTTTATGCATTGGGATATAATCCGATTTTTGCAGCTTCTATCAACATGAATTGATATGCTGCATCATAATCATTGGAGATAATTCCATCTAAAATCGCTTCACGAATGGCATCTTTAATTAACCCAACTTGTTTAGAAGGGGCAATGTTAAATAGCTGCATGATCATCTCCCCTGTGATAGGAGGCTGCCAATTTCGCATTTGATCTTTTTCCTCCACTTCAATGATCCTTGCTTTGACCATTTCAAAACCTTGTAAATATCTTTTAACCTTTAATTTATTCTTGCTGGTGATATCTGCAGCACACAATAACATTAAAGATTCAATGTCTTCTCCGGCATCAAATAACAATCTTCTTATAGCGCTATCGGTTACATTTTCCTTTGTTAAAGAAATGGGACGTAAATGCAGCGCAACCAATTTTTGCACCAATTTCATGTGTTCATTTAATGGCAACTTCAATTGTGTAAATATTTTAGGCACCATCCTTGCACCTACCACTTCATGTCCATGAAAAGTCCAACCAAAACCAGGTTCAAATCTTTTTGTATTTGGCTTGGCAATATCATGTAATAAGGCTGCCCATCTTAACCATACATCACTCGTATGCTCCGATATATTATCCAGCACTTGTAATGTATGTGAAAAATTATCTTTATGCCCAATTCCATCCAGGGTTTCAGCGCCTTCCAATTTTAATAAAACAGGAAAAATCTGTGCCAATAAACCTGCATCTCTTAGTAAATACCAGCCTTTAGAGGGCTGCTTACTATTCATTATTTTCTGAAGCTCATCCGTGATTCTTTCTTGAGACACTATCTTAATTCGATCTGCCATTTGCTGAATCGCTTTGAAGGTGGTTTCCGCTATTACAAAATCCAATTGTGTGGCAAAACGAATTGCCCTCATCATTCTTAAAGGATCATCATCAAAGGTTTGCTCTGGCGCCAATGGGGTACGAATAATTTTTAATTCCAAATCAGCCAACCCATTAAAAGGATCTAGAAGCGCACCAAAATTTTCTGCACTTAAATCTATTGCCATTGCATTGATCGTAAAATCTCTCCTATTCTGATCATCTATCAATGTACCTGGAACTACTTTTGGATTTCTACTTTCTCTGACATATGACTCCTTTCTTGCACCTACAAATTCAATTTCAATATCCGTGAGTTTTACCTGCGCCGTACCATAGGTTTTAAAAAGTGAAACAGCAGGTTTGGGCGTAAATTGATTGGCAAATGTGGTTGCCAATTGTAAACCATCACCAATACAAACAATATCGATGTCTTTCGTATTTCGACCTAAGATTTTGTCACGCACAAATCCACCTACCGCATAGGCAGGTATTCCTAGTTTCGCTGCAGCTTCACCTGCAGTGGCTAAAAGTTCTTTTTCTTTTGCTGTTAGTTCAATTGACATCAGTGCAAAAGTACTAATCTTGTAGCACTTGTTGGAGTGGTTGATAGATTTGTTCCAATGTGATTGTTTCAGCACAATTAAAATGCTTTAATGGACATTGTTTTTTACCGTGCAAACCACATGGCCTACAGGACAATACCTGTTTTGTCTCAATAATAAATGACTTAGTTGACAAAGGACCGTAGCCAAAATCTGGCACAGTCGAACAATAGATGGCCGCAACTGGTGCATTGACTGAAGAGGCAAAATGCATGGGCGCTGAATCATTGACATAATTTAGGATCGCTTTTTTTTGGAGTGCTGCTGAGGCTAGAAAAGAAAGCCTCCCTGCCATATTCACTAAGTTTGGCCTTTGAACAGATTGGATGATTTGATCATTCAATGACTTATCACCAGGACCTCCCAATAAATAAATGGGGCCATCAAAAGGTATTGCATTCAATAGTTTAATCCATTGATGCAATGGAAATTGTTTGGTAAACCAAACCGATGCAGGTGCCATACACAAATAAGGCTGAGTTTGATAAGACTCAACTGCTTTTTCATCTTCTGCAGATGGATACAAAACAGGTTTGGCATTCGGCAACACACCTAAAGGAGCCAATAAAGCATGATTTCTTTCAATTTCATGCAAACCATTGCCTACGGATTGATGCTTGATTTGATCTGAAAAAAGAAAAGAAATAGGATTTTTATCGAACCCGATTTTCTTTTTAGCGCCTGATAGTGCCGTCCATAAGCCTGAGGCAGCATAACGTTGAACATTGATGACTGCATCGAATTTATTTTTTCTAATTGCCATAAGCAGCTGCAACCAATGTCCATATTTATTTTGTTGTTTGTCCCATACCATTACTTGGTCAAGGTAAGGATGGCCTTTAAATAAAGCCTCATTCCCTTTTCTAACTAAAATTGAAATTCTTGCATCCGTATTTGCTTGGTGCAAAGACTCCAACATGGCCGTTGCTAAAACAACATCTCCAATAAATGCGGTCTGAATGACTAATATTTTTTGTGGCATTGAATTCATTTAGGGACGAATAACAATTAATTGATCTTGTTCCCATTTCACAATAGCAGAAGGTTGTTTTAATGCAGTATCCTCTTGCTCCGATCTTACTACATAGCTTACACCTTCAATGATATCCAAAGAAATATCTTTAAAACACATCGGAGTTGGAAGGCCAGATACATTCGCAGAAGTGCTTACAATTGGCTTGCCAAAAGCTTTCATTAATTGTTGCGCGAAATTTGATTTACAAATTCTTATGGCAATAGTCCCGTCCTCTGCAATTAAATTAGGTGCTAAATTTTTTGCATGATTATAAATCACAGTCGTGGGCTTTGTAATTCCTTTAATATAATCTGCCACTTTAGGCGTTGGTTCTGCTACATAATCCAGAATCCATTGTTCATCTGGAACTAGCACGATCATTGCTTTCGTATCCGCTCTTTTTTTGAGTGCATACACTTTTGCCACAGCAAATGGATTGGTTGCATCACAACCAATTCCCCAAACGGTATCAGTAGTATACAGCATGATTGCACCTTTTTTTAAGGCGTCTAAAGCACAAGCA
>Ga0075464_10001487_pt1 | contig 10603 bp, 10 predicted proteins | sample DEB19_08_DNA_5_FD_75068 | JGI IMG/M metagenome (GOLD analysis project Ga0075464, IMG submission 75068) | Aqueous microbial communities from the Delaware River and Bay under freshwater to marine salinity gradient to study organic matter... | ecosystem: Environmental > Aquatic > Marine > Coastal ...
AACAAGTTCGCGCTGTCCTGGACTTTCAATTTGAAAAATTCCAAGGGTGCGTGTTGATTGAATCAACTCAAATGTGGCCTTGTCATCGAGTGGAACTGAATCTATGTCGACTACTTTTTCTTCAATGCGCTCTATCTCTGTGAGCGCATAGGCAATTGTCGATTGCATACGAACTCCCAAAATATCGAGCTTGAGTAGTCCTATTGCTTCAACATCATCTTTATCAAATTCCACCATTGGGTAGCCACTTGCATTGCGCTGCACAGATACTCGATCGTACAGACCGGCATCGGATAAAACGATGGCGCATGGATGCATGGCTAAATGCCTTGGTAGACCATCGAGTTTTTCAGCGAGTGAAATAGTCATCGCTGTAAGAGGGGCTGAAAGATTGAGTTTTCGAAGTTCAGGTAAATTTTCTAGAGCCTGTGAAATATTCTTAGCGCGCACATGGGGCATTGATTTTGCAATCAGATCTATCTCCATCGCAGAAAGACCAAGGGCAGCTCCTGTATCGCGAATCGCATGGCGGGCGCGATATGTATCGACCATTGCCACTGTGGCGCACCTAGAACTTTCGCCATAACGTTTGAAAACTAAATCATAAATTTCTAGGCGTCGATCAGATTCAACATCGATATCAATATCGGGAAGTGCCGCGCGCAGTGGTGAACAGAAGCGCTCCATCAAAAGTCCATGGCGCAAAGGATCAACTCCTGAAATTCCTAAGAGGTGGCAGATGAGTGAACCTGCACCACTTCCACGGGCTGCAACTCTGATACCTCGTTCGCGCGCCATATCTGCAATATCGGCAACAGTGAGAAAATATGATTCGTAGCCAAGAGTTGCAACAGTTGCTAATTCATCATCTAAGCGCTGTCGAGCTTTATTTATTGATGCGCTCTCGTTATAGCGCCAATTGATTCCTGCAAGACTTCGTGTGCGCAACAAAGAGCGCATCTCGTGGGCCGATGTTGCGCCAACAACTTCGGGCTCAGGTAAATGAATTCCCCCTAAACCAATATCGCGTGCAGGCGATAACAAAGAACGTTCTGCCCATGTACGAGTTGTTGCTAATAATTCTCGAGGGGTTCGCTCCCCTGCAGCCCTGGCAATTTCGCCAGCAAGTGAAATCATTTCATCACTCGATTTCAAAAATGCTTCAGCATTACGTCGCTCAAGATGACGCTGATGCAATGGAACTAATTGTCTAGCGCAATCTAGAATGTCAGCTACCGGGCCATCACTTCGATCACGCATACGTACGGCATTGGTAATGACTGCATTAATATCGTGATCGCGGGCAAAGATAAGGCTGCGTGCTGCAAATGCAGTAGAGCGCGGCCCAGAACCTGCAACAAGATGAGATACGCATTCAATTGCATTATCTGCAAAGAGGTCACGCGTTTTGTTGAAAATACTAAAAGCAAGATCAAATCGGTGTTCTGCAATAGCACTAGCAAGCGGTGATTGCGGGCCATGGAGGGCGTAAACATTGGTGCTGTACTCACTATATTTTTGCAATAGTTCAAGGGTCAGTACAACTTTGCGATTATCAGAATCCATATGTAGTGATGTCAGCAAACGACATAGCGAGCGCCATCCCCCATCACTGTGAGCAAGAAGTGTGATGCGCGGTAACTCTTTTGCCGTATCACCTAAATCAATTGCACAGTTAATTCCGATAATGGGTGCAATGCCATATTCGATACAACTTTGAGCAAAACGAATTGCTCCTGCTAAACCATCGCGGTCGGTAAGTGCGAGCGCCGGCATTTCAAATTCAGCAGCGCGAGCAACAAGATCGCGTGGTTGTGTTGTGCCATATTTGAGTGAGTACCCACTGGCAACATTGAGATGTATAAAACTCATTACAGATTTCTAATGATCCACTGACCGCTTACTTCATCGCGTTCGAGTTCAAATGTTGTCAGTGCTCCAATAGGTGCCGCCTCTACTCGCCAGAGCGAGCGCGCTTGGTCATCTGGGCGATACTTTCCATCGCTGACGTGATTCCACCAACCACCAGCTTCACACCAGCGTGACAAGATTGCATGAATACGAAAGCGACGACCCTTGAAAGTGAATTCAATAGGAGTTGCTCCCTCACTAGTTACATCGAGGGCTTTCGTAATCTGTGTAACAGGTTGCGGCACTGACATTTCGGTGGAGCCTTTCACTAAACTGTGGATATTCGAACAGATGTTCGAAAGATAACCCCCAGGGCTGACAGACGCAAGGCTGCCTCTGGCTCAGCGTGATCTCGCAACGCGCAGGGGTGAAAGTCGCCCTTGGAAAGCATCGAATGTAGTTGAAATTTCAACTATCTTGCCTTACTCTCCCTATGTACGTTTCATTCACAGAAAAATCAATAAGGAGTCCCATGGACGTAGTACTCGTAATCGCACGCATTCTCTTTGCGGCAATCTTTATCAATTCAGGAATCATGCACCTCACAAAGCTTGAGGCAATGACAGGATATGCAAAATATAAGAAAGTCCCTGTTGCAAAACTCAGCGTTGTTGTTTCAGGATTGATGATTCTTATCGGCGGTCTATACATCGCATTTGGAGTCTACGCCGACCTCGGTGCACTCCTTATTGCAATCTTCTTGATCCCAGCAGCATTTATGATGCACGCATTCTGGAAAGAAACAGATGCGACAGCTAAGCAAAACGAATCAATTGGATTCTTCAAAGATCTATCACTTGCTGGGGCAGCTCTCATTATCTTCGTCCTTGTAGGCGGCGGAGCAAACTTTGGTCCAAGCATTACATCTGCATTCTTTAGCCTCTAAAAAAACTAGATAGCAAAAGGGCCTCGGGATAAAACCCGGGGCCCTTTTCTGTCATTATGCGTATATGGAAATCCTAGGGGCCCTCATAGCAGGTGGATTTATTGGCGCAGTACTTGGCTTTATTGGCGCTGGTGGCGCAATGCTTTCTGTGCCAATCCTTATTTACGGATTCAACTTCTCCCCTGCCCACGCAACAACTGCAGCTCTTGCAATAGTTTTTAGCGCTGCCGTCTCAGGGCTCATCTCAAAATTTAGAAGTAAAGATGTTCTCATCAAAGAAGCACTTGTTATTTGGGCACTTGGACTAGTCACAAATCTTGGTGGTTCATGGGTAGCACACCGCTTGCCTGATTCATTTATTACAACAGGTTTTGCAATCGTTCTTATCTCAGCCGCAACTTCTATGCTCTTCAAGCCAGTTGGCGGTAGCGAGAAAAAGATTCCTGTCTTAGCACTTATCGCAATATCGCTAACAATTGGTTTGATGACAGGTCTCTTTGGAATCGGTGGGGGCTTCCTCGCAATCCCCGTTTTGATTCTCTTCTTCAATAACACATCAAATAAAGCAGCTGGCACATCTCTTTTTATTATCGCTCTCAATACGTTGACGGCATTTTTTGGACACTATGCCATCTGGTCAGAAATATCATGGCACCTACCGATTTTGATGGCGATATCTGCCGTGGTTATTGCTGGATTCGCGTCGCGTATGGGCGAACTTTCAAATCCATTACTGATGCGCCGATCCTTTGCAGGATTACTTTATGCGGTCTCACTCTTCACAATAATTCAAACTTGGATTATGGCTTAGCGCGCATTTCGAAGTGATCGAGACATGTAACCAGCAAATGTAAGACAAATTGCTGGGAACAAAATTGCAACTGGTAATGAGAATAATTCAGCGAGACCGCCCGTAATGGTTGGCCCAATAAAGAATCCCATCATTCCAATTACTCCAACACGAGCCATTGCAACAGATGATGCGATTCCAGGGGTTTGTGACGCCGCCAAAATAATTGCAGGAAACATCGGTCCAAGACCAAAGCCAGCTAGTGCGAAACCAATATCAACAATGATCAGAGATAGAAGTTGATGGGAATCAGAAAGCGGAACTGCAATGAGTACGCCTATCCCCCAACCAATGCCACCTAAATAGCCACCAATTTTTACAGTACGAAGTGGACCAAAGTGATGAAGCATTTTATCGCCAAGGAATCGGCTAGTAATCATTGCCAGTGCAAAGCAACCAAATGCTGTTGCATTCTTTCCTTTATCAATCCCCATACTGTCACGAAGTAAAATTCCACCCCAGTCACTTGCAGCGCCTTCTGCAACTAAACCGCTAAGCATTGCAATACCCATGCCCCACAAAGGTAAAACAGAAGTACTAAACAATGGAATCTTTGCTTCCGTCTCTTCTTCTCCACCATCGTGCTCATCAAGATCTGGAGGTAATAGAAAAATTGCTCCTGGAATATAAGCAATCATGCAAGCAATCCCAAGTGCCACTAAGTGAGTTTTGGGACTTACAAAATGTGCAATCGCACCACCAAGCAACGCTGCGCTAAATGCACCAACGCTCCAGAGCGCATGGAAGGTAGACATCCAACGTCTTTTTACAATCTTTTCGATAACTGCTGCTTGCGTATTGACTGAAATATCCATACTTGAATATCCAAAACCCATAACAAAGAGTGAGAAAACTAAATAGGGAGTTGTCTGCGCAAGTCCCATTCCAATGAGTCCTAGAGGCATTACAAATATCGCAACAGAAATTACTCGTCGAGATCCAAATGTATGAATCAATCGTCCAGATAATTGTGCGCCAAATAGTGAACCGATAGTTCCAGAGACTAAGACCAGACCAAACTGACCGTTATTGAGATTGACAATATCTTTTATCTCAGGGACTCGAGCAACCCAGCCCATTGAGACCAAACCCATGATCCCAAAGGTTGCCCATGAGGCATTGCGTGCTCGATTACCGATTGTGGTTAATTCTTCTTGACTGTAAGTCGCGCTCATAGTGGGCAACGCTAACTCATCAGCCCTTATTTCTCGGTACTGAGCCTATTTACTTTGATAAATCTTGTTTGAAGAGCAGCACCCATCATCAAGAGCACTGGAAAGGCGAATGCAATTGGCAATGAAGTGAGTTGTGAAATTCCACCAATAAGTGTTGGGCCAGCGAAATAGGACGCGATTGCAATAAGTCCTATGCGAGCTAATCCAACAGAGGGTGCAACTCCCGGAATGGATGCAGCAGCTAAGTTGAATGCAGGAAAGAATGGACCTATTCCAAATCCTGCAGCGCCGAAGCCGATACAAACAATGACAAGGCTAAGCATTTGATGTGACTGCGCTAACGGAACTCCAATAAGAATAGAGAGTCCCCAGATTCCGCCACCAAAAAGTGCTCCATATTTGACTGTATTGACATGTCCCCACATTTCAAAGAACTTATCTCCAAGTAATCTGCTCGCAATCATTGTAAGAGAAAATACAATCGCAGCAGCGGCATTGGTTCCTTTACCAATATCCATATGATCTCGAAGCAAAATTCCACTCCAGTCGTATGCACCACCTTCGGGAACAAGAGCGCAAATCAAACCGATTCCAATACCCCACAAGATCATGGCCTCTTTGCCGCGAAAAGGAACCTTGGAAGAAGTCTCTGTTCCTTCTTCACCACGATGACCATCGAGATTGGGAGGTAGTAGATAGTGAGTTATAACAAAATAGGATAGAAAACAGAGTAATGACATCACTAATAAATTAACTCGCGGAGATACATAATTTGCTACAAGCCCACCAATGAGGGCAGCAAAGAATGCTCCAATACTCCAAAGGCCATGAAAGGTTGACATCCAACGTCCTTGAGTATGTTTTTCAATAGCAATAGCTTGACTATTGAGTGCAACATCCATAAATGCAACACTAAATCCACAAATAAATAATCCAAGTGCAAGAGTTGGGACGTTCTGTGCAATTCCCATAATGCTCACACCCAACGGAAGTGTGACACCGGCGATTCGCACGACAATTTTTGAGGAATACATATGAACTATTCGCCCTGATAGTTGTGCCCCAGGAACTGCGCCAAAAGTGCTTGCAAGTAGAAGTAATCCAAAATGGCCGTCACTCAAACCCAACGAGCTTTTTATTTCGGGGATGCGTGGAATCCAGGCCATACCTGTGATTCCAAGGGCAAAGAAACTGGCCCATACTGCATTACGGGCATGAATTCCATGCTCGTAATTTGTTAGGGCTTTGGCAGACACGGCGTTACGTTATCTCATAAAGTTCGCACATGGATGGAATTTTGGAAAAAGCTGCTGTTAGGCGCTTTATCGATGCCGCACAATCTCTTGGTATCGATGGTGAAATAAAGATTCTCTCTGACTCTGCCCGCACTGCAATTGATGCAGCAAATAGTTTAGGAATCGAAGTCGGCCAAATTGCATCTTCATTGATATTCAAACTTCCATCAGGTAATCCACTTCTCATCATTACAAGTGGTCGACATAAAGTAGAGACAGAACTTGTTGCAAAGAATCTAGGTATGGAAAAACTAGATCGCGTTGACGCCGATTACGTGAAAGAGAGAAGTGGTTATTCAATTGGTGGCGTGAGCCCACTGGGGTGGATTTCTAAGCCAGAAATTATCCTCATTGATGAAGCGTTAAACGGTTACGACATTGTTTGGGCTGCTGCTGGACATCCCCATGCGGTGTATCCAACATCATTTGCTGAACTCGCTCGAATTACAAGTGCAACACCAATGATTGTTGGGGATTGAAATGACACTTTCAACTCAGAGTTATAGCTCGCCAACTTCTAAGGACGTTCTTGTACTGGTGCATGGACTTGGTTCAGCTGCAACTGCATGGAAGCCGATAATTCCTTCGCTATCTGAAAAGTTCAATGTGATCACTGTTGATCTTCCGGGACATGGTCAATCGACATTTGATCCTGCTCAAGCAATGGATCCGCAATCACTTGCGCTCTTGTTGCGCGATAGCGTGAAAGCAAATCACGGTGTTGATCAATTCCATTTAGTCGGTAATTCATTGGGTGGTTGGATCTCACTTGAACTCGCATCTCTTGCACCCGCGAATGTAAAAAGTGTTACAGGTTTAGCACCTGCGGGATTGTGGTTAGCGCCTTATTCAGCGCGATATCCAGGAACTGCAGTGGCTAAAGCACTAGCTAAGGCAATCAAGGTTGTAGCACCCTTTGTTGTTGATATTGAATATGCACGCAAGGTTGGCTTTGCCGATGTGAGTCCCCGTTGGAAAGATTTTTCAAAAGAGATTTGTCTCGATGCAACTATGGCGATGGCAACTTCGGCTGGTTATTACCCCGCATGGGATGGAATGCTCAAAAGAAGATTCGATTCACCGATTAATTCTGATATTCCAGTTACTATCATTTTTGGAGATACTGATAAAACTTTACCTGCAAGCAACTGCCAAGAGAGATCACTGACTCCAAATCATGCGCAGTGGTTTATTTTTGCAGAGACAGGGCATGCTCCTATGTGGGATTCACCGCAACTCTGTATCGAGAAAATATTTGAGACTACAGGAATCTTTAAGTGATAGTTGTTGCTTACTTTTGGCAGATTGAAAAGAAAAAGATTCCATTTGCATTGTCTCGAATGGCCTTGAATCGTCGCGCTGTGCGCACTTTTCCAGGAGTTACTTTTTCAAAGTTATTAGGGTGTGGAACAGGTGAGCGATTTACGCCAAGTGATGCCGATCCATTGCGTTGGGGATTACTGGTGGCAATTGATGAAAACCAAATAGAGGACTTTGATAACAGTGGTTTTATTTCACAATGGAGAAAGAATTCTCACTCAGAATTTAGAGCCCTGCTCTCCCCTATTTCATCGCATGGTCAATGGTCTAAGAGAGAACCATTTCCTGTTTCTACAAAATCGGGTGACGGAGCAATCGTCGCAATAACTCGCGCTCGGATTTCATTTTTTGGAAATTTTCGCTTCTGGAAAGCAGTTCCACCCGTAACTACAAGCCTTTATAACTCACCTGGTTTGATTTCTGCTATTGGTATCGGTGAAGCACCAATTGGATTACAAGGTACTTTTTCATTATGGGAATCTGCTCAGGCTTTGCGTGATTTTGCCTATAAAGGTGCGGCGCATACCCAAGTAATCGCCGATACGAAGAAATATCAGTGGTATTCCGAGGAACTCTTCGCTCGCTTCGCTGTTCTGGAGTTACGCGGCACCTTATAAGTAGGGCAGAATTACTCCATGTCGATTCGTCATTATTCTCAACGTGGAAATAGACGACGTGGAATAAATCCAAAAGCGCAAGCACTCTTGCTCACAATTCTTGCAGTAGTAATTCTGTTTCAAATTTCATATCCATTATTAGAAGGTGAAGCTCTACGAGTTGTAACGATTGCAACTGTGTATTGGGGTGCTGCAGCAATGTCATTGCATGCACTACTCGCCTATGGATCTCGTTATGCAATAACTTATATATCTGTAACCTTGATTTACGCATTCATTATTGAGCAAATTGGAGTGAAGACTGGCTGGCCCTTTGGCCAATATTCATATGACGAATCCCTAGGTCCAAAAATTGCAAGCGTCTCACTCGTTGTTCCCTTTGCGTGGGCGATGATGGCGCATCCATTACTCATCGCATCACGACGTGTTGGAAAGAGTTGGGTATTTCTCTATGGAGGTTTTGCACTCATGGCTTGGGATCTTTTCTTAGATCCACAAATGGTTGCTGCTGGGCGATGGAGTTGGACATTTTCTGGAGCCCATATTCCTTTCCAGCCTGAGATTCCACTCTCAAATGCATTTGGTTGGCTCTTTGCAGGCATGGGACTTATGGCGATTCTTCATCAAGTACTTCCACGTGAGCGCAGAAAAATTAGCGCCGGCTTTGGAGTCGTTGATTTTTATTTAGGGTGGAGCTGGTTCTCAGGCGTTGTTGCAAATCTATTTTTCTTTGATCGACCTGGAGTCGCATTCATTGGCGGGCTAATCTATGGAGCAGTACTTGCACCATATGCATTTTCTCGTTGGCTCGGTAGACCGTAAAGATATCTGAATGATTTTTGCACTGCTCAATTTTTTCTTACTTTTATTTGTAATTGCTAACGCGCTCACAATGCCAAAGCTTTCTCGAAATCTATCGAGTAATCACTCCATAGCTCTACATATCCCAATGCGCAATGAATCAGAGAACGTCATCGAATTAGTTGAATTGCTAAAAGCTCAGTCATACCCTAATGCGCATCACTTCTACATCCTCGATGACAATTCCACCGATGACACTTATTCACTTCTAAGCAATGCAATCAACGGAGATGAGCGCTTTTCGCTCATACGAGGAAGTGAGCCACCTGCAGGTTGGATTGGCAAGACATGGGCTCTTGAGCAACTTTTAACTGCAAGTAAAGAGGAAATCATAATCAGTCTCGACGCTGATGTTCGAATAACTTCCGAGGCTTTGTCTCGAGCAGTTAGTACATTAGATACTTACAAACTCGATTTTCTCTCAATCTATCCACGCCAAATTGTCACTTCATTTGGGCAACGAATGGTTCAACCACTACTTCAATGGTCTTGGTTATCAACTCTGATTTTGAGAGTAACTATGAGATCCACTAATCCAGCCTTCGCCGTCGCGAATGGACAATTCTTTATAGTCCGACGCAATGCGATTTCTGGATACAGCGAGGTAGCTCACCAAGTGCTCGATGATATGGAGTTAGCACGGGTCCTATTGAGAAATGGTCATAAAGGAAGCGTTATCAATGGTGGCGAAATCGCGCAGTGTCACATGTACTCATCATTTGTGGAACTGCGCGCAGGGTATGCAAAATCCTTATGGAAAGCATTCGGTTCGATAGCAGGAACTATTGTTGCTATTACATTTATCTTTGTATCCGGAATTGCTCCAATAATTCTTATCGCAATGGGGTCAGACTGGGGCTGGTTTGCATTTGAATTCATAGTTCTCTCGCGAATCATTAGTGCATTTGTAACGAGGGGCAAAATTATTGATTCACTAATGCATCCAATATCGTCAACCATTCTTATTTACCTCATCATTTATTCTTGGAGCATGCGCAAGAGCGTGCAATGGAAAGGCCGCACACTATGAAAATTGCTGTCATAGGTGCAGGCGTGGGTGGAATGTGCGCTGCTGCTCGATTAGCAAAAGCAGGTCATGCCGTTACGGTCTATGAAGGTAGTGATCGAGTAGGCGGGAAATTGCGTACTGAGTGGATTGGCCGTTACGCATTTGATACCGGCCCTTCATTGCTAACTTTGCCCGCTGTCTATAGAGATTTTTTTCTCAAAACCGGAAAACATATGGGACAAGAGATGGACGTAGTATCCGTAAACCCATCTTTTGATTATCGCTTCGCTGATGGAAGTCAGGTCAAGTTTGCCAATCTTTCACGTTTTGAAACTCTAAAAGCCATTACAGAGTCCTTTTCCGAGCAGAGTGCACATCAGTGGGATTCCCTGATGCGCGTGGCTGAGAAGATGTGGGATATTTCAAGAGAACCTTTTATTGAATCTGAACTCAAGTCTCCGCTCTCATTATTGAAAAGACCAACAGTTATCAAGGATTTGTTCACAATCGCGCCATGGAAGTCATTGCGCAAATTAGCGAATGAAGAACTTACCGATATTCGTCTGCGCTTCATATTAGACCGTTATGCAACATATAGCGGATCAGATCCTCGAAAAGCACCAGCCGTTCTCTCATCTATTGCATTCGTCGAAGAAGCATTCGGTGCCTGGCATATCAA
>Ga0075464_10001488_pt1 | contig 10601 bp, 10 predicted proteins | sample DEB19_08_DNA_5_FD_75068 | JGI IMG/M metagenome (GOLD analysis project Ga0075464, IMG submission 75068) | Aqueous microbial communities from the Delaware River and Bay under freshwater to marine salinity gradient to study organic matter... | ecosystem: Environmental > Aquatic > Marine > Coastal ...
GATTTCTCCATCATGTCAGGAGCGTAGCGACCTTTGATCCACTCGTAGTCAACGCCCCAAACTGTTGCGTAGTGTTTCCATGAGCCTGCTGCCAAACCATAGTAACCAGGCAATGAATCTGGATTAGGACCTACGTCGGTTGCACCTTGAACGTTATCGTGACCGCGGAAAATATTTGCTCCACCGCCCGACTTACCGATGTTGCCCAAAGCTAATTGCAGAATGCAAGATGCGCGCACCATGGCGTTACCAATGGTGTGCTGTGTTTGACCCATACACCAAACTAAAGTGCTTGGGCGATTCTTCGCCATCGTTTCAGCAACTTTATACATCTGCGCTTCTGGAACGCCACAAGCCTCTTCTACATTCTTTGGAGTCCACTTCTCCATCACTTCTTTGCGGATCTCGTCCATACCGTAAACACGGTCATTGATGTACTTCTTATCTTCCCAGCCATTGTTGAAGATGTGATAGAGAACACCGAACAAGAATGGAATATCAGTGCCCGAACGAATGCGAACGTACTGATCAGACTTCGCTGCAGTACGGGTGTAGCGTGGATCAACTACGATCACCTTGCAACCATTTTCTTTTGCATGCAATAAGCTGAGCATAGACACTGGGTGCGCTTCTGCAGCGTTAGAGCCAATGTACAAAGCCGCCTTGGAGTTCATCATGTCGTTGTAGCTATTAGTCATCGCACCATAGCCCCAGGTGTTAGCAACACCGGCAACTGTTGTGGAGTGACAAATACGTGCTTGATGGTCTGTGTTGTTGGTTCCAAAGAAAGAAACCCACTTACGCATTAGGTAAGCTTGCTCGTTATTGTGCTTTGAAGAACCAATAAAGAAGAGTGAATCTGGACTGTACTTGCTACGCAAATCTTTCATCTGCGCAGTGATTTCAGTCAAAGCCTGATCCCAAGAAATACGTTGGTATTTACCGTCAACCAACTTCATTGGGTAACGTAAACGGAAATCACCGTGGCCATGCTCGCGTAAAGATGCACCCTTAGCGCAGTAAGCACCCAAGTTAATCGGGGAATCAAATGCGGAGTCTTGACGAACCCAAACACCATTCTCAACGGTAGCGTCAGTCGCGCAACCTACGGAGCAGTGGGTACAAATGGTTCTCTTAACCTCGATCTTGCCCTTGCCGTCCAGCATTGCTTTGCTTTGCTCAGCAGATGCCTTTTGTACCAGCGTTAATTGGCTTGCCGCGATACCAGCACCAACGCCTACTCCGGAGCGCTTGAGGAAGGTACGGCGATCCATCGTTGGCACGGCGGACTGAAGTCCCCGTGACAAGCTACCGATGAGGCGTGATGCAGGTGTAGAGCGACCGCTCTGTGGGGTATTGGATTTACGAGTCAGACTCATATGTTGTCCCTGAGAAATATTTTTATTTAATTATTTGGAAATGACTTCTTTAGCAACTTGATTTAAAGCATGGTGGTTTCGTAATACTTACGAATGTGCGCTGTGAGTTGATAGCCATCATCTTTACCCTGCACTGTGCTGCCAATTTCTTGAATCACTGCTTTGCCAAGCGGAGTTTGGGAGGCTATGGCTACGGCACCAACAGTGGCACCCGCTCCGATGAAAAACTTCCTACGGGAAGGCTTGTTTTCTTCGTTTACTACGGCTGTAGATTTGGTGCTCATCGCATGCTCCTCTTTAGTGCAAATTTGATATGCATCAAGTGTAATTGGTAATTGCATTTTTGACATATTAGAGTTACAAAAAAATGATTCTAGGGGGGTAAACCCTAGTCTTTGTGTAATGCACTACAAGATTTAAATCATGTCGAAGCTTTGTCCTTCAATCGCAAGAAACTCCCGAGTCAAGGCAGTTACTGGATGGTAGAGATGCATCTCTGGGATATCTTCTATTGCATCGCAGAGTTCGTCATACCAAGGGCGAATATGGCTATTGAAAAAAACCCTTTGGTTTGTAAGGTTTGAAATCTCTACGTCATCCCCTGCAATGAGGTACCTCATGACCTCACACAAGGCTGAAATATGGTCCTCAGTTTCTGTAACTTCTTCCGCAGATTCCAAACCAAAAGTCTGAAGAGATCGACGGATCTCGACTAAAGGTTTTTCATTTAAGTGGCCAGCCATGTAAAAAGAGCCATTTAGAATAATGTTGGGTCGCCCCACGCTAATGAAGTTCAGGTCAAACTCCTCGTGCCAGGCCTTAGCGGGATTATTTTTAGCAACCTCAACTACGCTATGCCAAACCTTCGCCAGCGGAGCATCTTCTGCCTGAATCTCTTCTCCATCAGGAATGGAGGCGGCAATTTGATTCAGCAATTCCTGATCTGGCGCTTGATGAAAAAGTCGGGCAATCAAACCATATAGATCAGCACGAGCCAGATCCTCTGGCAAACCCTCATCCCCAACCGTGGTTACGGTACCTTCTTGTGTCTTTTCACTCATTGTTCTTTATTCACCATGTCAACTACACGACAATCACTGCACATCTTGAGCCTCTCTAATGCGGCGCCAGCAAATGCCCCATGAGCACCCAACTTGGAGAGCATCAAATCGACCATCTTGGAGGTTCCAAAAACCTTTCCACAGCTAATACAGTGAAAAGGCTTGGTTTCATTCAGCTCGACCTTTTCCTTGCGCTGCTCCACTGAAAGCAAACGTGGCGATAAGGCTAAGGCCTGCTCAGGGCAGGTTTGAACGCAGATACCACATTGAACGCAGTGCTTTTCGATAAAAGAAAGCTTCGGCTCATCCAGGTTATCCAATAGCGCGCCCTCAGGGCAACTGCCTACACAAGACATGCAGAGTGTGCAAGCGTCCTTATTCATATTGAGTCCGCCTAAGAAGGATGACTTTGGCAAGACTGCTCCAGCTTATGGAAGTGGTGTTTTGGCTTGCTTTTGCAAATGCTCCAACGCCATCTCTATGGTTTCGCGCTTCTGATTGCCCAAACCAAAACTGGCAGGCGAACAAATGGCTGGTAGAGCACCGCGCTGACGAAGCTTGCCCATTGCAGACGATACCGTTTGCAGATCCCCTAGGGAGTCGATTTGTATTAATGAGAATCGGGCATCAAATCCATAAGCAGCCAGAATGGCGTTCCCTAAATCGGTTTGCGTCTCTAGTGCGGCACGATAAGCAGGATCCTCATCTCCAGTCAGCAATAGAATCACTTCGCCAAAACCATAACTGAGCGCACCCAGCCATAAATCCAACCCGGTAGAAGCAATATGCTCAATGCCATAAGGCAATACAAAAGATGGCAATCCTTCAAACTGCTTTGGCCTCAAGTGCGCCATACGTCCCAGAGAATCTAGAGCTTGGGTACCAGCTTGAAGCGTGTGCAATAGTAATACAGGTGCTTGCGCTTGTTTAGTCTTGGCGCTCTCGAGGGCAAAGACATTGGCGAGAGTTTTAATCTCTTTACCCTGATGAGGCACGCTTGGGTAGTTGTAGCGCATTGCGCCAGATGGACAGACTGTCGAGCAAGCTCCACAACCCATACACAAATTTGGATTGACTTCTACAGTGCCCTGGCCATTTTTGAACAGAGAAGAAATAGCACCTGTAGAGCAAACATCGATACAGGCATTGCACCCAACCTTGCCATTACGGCCATGCGCACAAATCTTTTCGTTATAGACAAAGTACTTTGGCTTTTCAAACTCACCAACCAAACCTAATAGTTGGGTGGCAACCAATGCTTGCTCTAAGGGATCATTTCCGGGAGCAAAGTAACCTTTTGGCGTCTGACTCATGCGCATCTGCGGATCAACACGCAGATCCATAATCAAATCGAACTCAGCACTGCGCTGACGCTCTACTCGATCAAAATTGATCGCACCGATACCAGCACAGGCCGTAATACATGCACGATGCGATTTGCATTTATCTAGATCAATCTGAAATGCGTCATCAATTGCGCCTTCAGGGCAAACCTCAACGCAAGCCCCACAGCGGGTACACATCTCTGGATCAATGGGGTTTTGCAAATCCCAATCTACCGTGAAATTCCCTAGATAACCATCTAGCTTAGTAGGGCTACCGGTATAAATCGGAAAGTTTCTGGCGATGGGGAGTGCACCCGGTTCGGTACATAAAACAGAGACTTCAAGAGAATCGCTCAGCTTTTCGGCCCAAGCTAAAGCTTGCTTACCAGGACCAACAATCAGTAAACGCCCTTGGCTTTCATAATTAACGACCGGCACGGGCTCTGCTTGCGGCATCTCAGCTAAAGCTAAGAGCGCGGCAATCTTTGGGGTGGAAGCTTTAGCTTCTTGTGTCCAACCTGCTACCTCACGAATATTGACGAAACGCAATGGCGCAACCAAAGGCTTGGCTGATTGTTCGGCTAGCTCACTAAATAATGCGCTTTCTTGAGTGCACGCAATCACGATGGCATCGCTACCATCAAATGCCTTCATCACTGAACCCACTTCCTGCCTACATAAGGAGGTGTGCATGGTGAGGCCCAAGGCCTTGCCATCCAAGGGCATAGTTCCGTTGCAATTACAGACTAATTTTTGACTCATTGATTTCTTCTTAACTGGTTTTTTTATCCACGGGCAAGGGGTCTTTATCCCCTACTTCCTGAATAGTCGTTGGTGTGGATGTTAAATCAGTCTGAGCACTTAGGGGTAAAGCCGGTTCTACTGGCTCAGGCGGCACCTTGGCAACAGTTTTCGCATCGTCAGCTTCTTCATCGCCATCCTTGCGGAAAATGTTGAGCATGTCCGATTGCACCATGCGCTTGAGCATTTCCAAGGGAATGGGGTCAGGTTTGGAGTAGTCATCAATGTAAATGTCCAGGCCATCCATGATGTTGAAGTGCGGGTCCGAGAACATCTTCTTCATGGCAGCTTGCTGAACTGCTGGATCTACATCTGGCTTCATAAAGGCAGAAAAGTCAGGTGCAAAACGATCGATCTTCTCGACATCGTCCAAAGTTGCTGGTGGGGGTGTGTCTGCAGAAGCTTGCTGCACTTCAGGCTTAGCTGTTAACGCTTGCTTGGTCTGCTCGACTGGTTTTTTTTCAGGCTCTAACTGCTCACCAGCCTTCAGACGTGACCAACGGCCTAGAAATCCGCCAGCCATTAATCTTCTACCCCACGATTAGCGCCTTTGAAAGACTCAGGGCGATGTCGCTTCTTGGGCTCAGGACGGTAATGCTCATTGACATACTCTTGCAACCAAGAGGCATGCTCTGAAGAAAGTGGTACGCTATCCACTGACTCGCCACCATCCAATAAACGCCCTGCTTCGTTATAGCTGACGCAAATGCGGTGCGGAACTGCAATCGACGTTTCCGATTTAGCTAGCTCAATAGACTGGGCATCAATATAGCGCTCAATATCTTCTTCTAGGCGCCACATTACAAACCAACACGGTTCGGTAGCTGAAAGATTAAGGTAGTAGCCTTCACCCTCATCTGGGAAGAGCTTGAGTTCGTAGCCAGTAAATAACCAAGACTCACCTTGCTCATCGCGCCCTAAAAACTGCCCCACGAATTTGTTCTCGACACTGGGTATATTGGTGAACTGCCCAAAATCCGGCAACACCTCATGAGGTACCCACCGATATGAAATCCACGGGTTATCAACAAACTGCTTGCGCATGATCACAGCAAAACGCATAAGGCCTTAGGTGTTTTGAACCACAATGTTTGGAAATTTATTACTCATATCCTTAGACAGTGCTGCCACTTTGATGGCGACTCGTCTTGCAATCGTTTTATAAATTTCGCTGATAGCGCCATCAGGATCTGCGACTACGGTTGGACGACCCGCATCCGCCTGCTCACGTATCGATAAGTTCAAGGGCAATGAGCCCAAAAAGTCTGCGCCATATTCTTGGCACATCTTTTGGCCACCGCCAGTACCGAACACATGCTCTTCATGACCGCAACTTGGGCAGACATACGTACTCATGTTTTCGATGATGCCCACAATCGGCACCCCAACCTTCTCAAACATCTTTAAGCCCTTGCGCGCATCCAGCAATGCAATGTCTTGTGGTGTAGTCACAATCACCGCACCTGTAACAGGCACCTTCTGAGCAAGCGTTAGTTGAATATCGCCGGTACCAGGAGGCATATCCACAATTAAATAATCGAGATCGCGCCAACGGGTTTGACGCAGTAGTTGCTCTAAGGCAGAGGTCACCATAGGGCCACGCCAAACCATAGGGGCATCGTTATCGATCAAAAAACCAATTGAGCTCGCTTGAAGGCCATGACCTTCCATTGGCTCCATGGTGTTTTCTTCAACGGATTCTGGTCTACCGGTAATACCCAACATCATCGGCTGGCTTGGTCCATAGATATCCGCATCCAACATGCCTACTTGCGCACCTTCAGCGGCCAAAGCTAAAGCAATATTCACGGCGGTAGTCGACTTTCCGACCCCACCCTTGCCACTGGCTACAGCAATAATGTTTTTTACATTAGGTAATAGTTTGACGCCACGCTGAACAGAATGGGCAACGATTTGACTGCTCACATTGACGCTGACGTTTTTAACATCAGGTAATTCACGGAGCACGGCAATCACCGATTTACGAATCACATCAAATTGACTTTTTGCTGGATAACCTAAAACAATATCCAAGCTAACATCACCGCCATCAACGCGTAAATTTTTCACACTCTTCGATGTTACAAAATCAATTTGGGTATTAGGGTCAATCAGACCTTTTAGTGCAGCTTGCACAGTCTCTACAGTAAGTACCACCGACTTCTCCTAAGAAAAACTTCCCACTAAAGGGAGGCTCAATTGTTTATTGAGTTCTATTACAAATAATGGAATAGCGGCTAGATTAACCGCACATGCAAAAAATTGCTTAAAACGAGCTCAGAGGCTCGTTATCGTTACTCAAAAAATGAGGAGGCTGATGTAATACACCGCCATAGACATCACGGCAGTGGCTGGAATGGTGAAGATCCAGGCCCAAACGATATTGCCAGCGACTCCCCAGCGAACTGCACTTGCGCGCTGGGTGGAGCCGACGCCAACAATAGCCCCAGTAATTGTGTGGGTAGTAGATACCGGTACCCCCAGTGCAGTTGCCATGAATAAAGTGATTGCTCCACCAGTCTCAGCGCAAAAGCCGCCAACAGGTTTGAGCTTGGTCAGTTTCTGGCCCATGGTTTTCACAATGCGCCAACCACCAAACATCGTACCCATTGCAATCGCAACGTAGCAAGAAATAATAGTCCAGGTAGGTGGCATGCTGTTACTCGACTCTGCGTAACCGGTAATGATCAGCAGCAACCAAATGATGCCGATAGTCTTCTGGGCATCGTTGCCACCATGGCCCAAACTATAAGCACCTGCAGACACTAACTGTAAACGCCTAAACCAGCGATCTGTTTTTGATAGGTTGGCATTGCGACAAACCCAGGCTACCAACAACATCGTTAATGAGCCCAATAAGAATCCCACCAGCGGCGAAATAAAGATGAAGGAAACCGTCTTGATAATTCCTGACCATACCAAGCCATCAACACCAGCCTTAGGTAGAGCCGCTCCAACCAGTCCACCAATCAATGCATGGGAAGAGCTAGAAGGAATGCCGTAATACCAAGTAATTACATTCCAGATGATGGCGCCCACTAGGGCTCCAAAGATCACATGCAAATCTACGGCAGCTGGATGAACAATTCCCTTGCCCACGGTAGCAGCAACACTAAGATGAAAAATGAAAATAGCAAGGAAATTAAAGAAAGCGGCAAAGAGCACTGCCTGCTGAGGCTTCAGAACTCCAGTAGAGACGACGGTGGCAATCGAGTTAGCAGCATCATGAAATCCATTCATGAAATCGAATGCCAAAGCTAGCGCTACTAAAAGCGCTACCACCCAAAATGCGACTTCTATTGTGGTCAACTTATTTAACCTTAGGAATTTTCAAGAACAATGCCTTCAACCAAGTTGGCAACGTCTTCACATTTATCAGTCACTTCCTCAAGCAGCTCATAAATACGCTGCAGCTTAATGAGCTCACGCACTTCGATATCTTCCCGAAATAATTTAGTGATCGCAGTTGAGAGCAGGCGATCTGCACCAGATTCCAAATGATCGATCTCGTCACAGGTCTTGAGTGCAGCCTTTGCAACTTCTGGCTCTGATATGTCTTTGAGCATACCAACAGCATTTTTGACGCCTATACAGCATTGGTTGCAAAGCTGAGCCATATGCAGCATCTCATCCGTCATTTGCTTCACGTTGTAAAGATGCATGGCTTCTGTACCGTTCTGAATTAAATCAGCCACATCGTCCATGGTATTGATGAGATCAAAAATTTGATCGCGATCGATTGGAGTAATGAAGGTCTTATGAAGGCGGCGATGCACCTCTTTAACCACATCATCACAGGCGTGTTCTGCACTATCAACCTCTTGCGTGTATTGAGCACGCAATGCTTCATCGTTGTAATGTTCAATGAATTTTAGGAAAGATTCGGATGCTGCAACGATATGGGCAGCATGTTCGTTGAATAATTCAAAGAAATTGCCATCGTGAGGCATTAACTTACTGAAGAACATAATTCACGATCCTATAGAAACAAACGACTGAGATTGAGTAACTTGCAAATATTCTAAACAATGCCTCAATTCACTATAGGAAACCCGGCATCTGTTATAAGCCCCGAGGCTAATTCTGGGGAGAGGGTCGTTTCTAGTGTGACCAACTGTGTCGCCAGGTCCACCTGAACCTGAGCCTGGGGATCTTGGGCTTGCACAGCACGAGTGACAGCGTTGACGCAACCACCACAAGTCATTCCTGAAACCTTGAGCGTAAACATGGCTACCCTTTCAAAACAGTCAAAATACAGTAGTTAATGGCTTTTTTTCACCATGCGGTAGATTATCTTCTACATGAGCACTACAGAATCCCCAAATTCAGAGTTTTATACCCTCGACATCGGCGGGATGACCTGTGCTTCCTGTGTTAGCCGAGTAGAAAAGGCTTTAGACAAGATTCCTGGGGTTGAGGCAGCAAGCGTCAATTTAGCGACCGAGCAGGCAAGAATTCGCGTTCGGCGGGGTTCCTCAAGCCTAGAGGACATCATCGCGCTTGTTAAAAAGACAGGCTACGAAGCTAAAGAAAGTTCCATTCGAGGTAATCCGGATCAGAAGATTGGCAAGCCATTTTGGGCTGCCGATGGTTTAGGCCGCGTGGTTCTGAGTTTTGCACTGTCAGCACCCCTCTTCTTGCCGATGTTCTTTATGCCTTTTGGTAATCATTGGTCTTTATCAGGATGGTGGCAACTCGCTTTGGCAACACCAGTCCAATTCATTTTGGGATGGCGTTTCTATGTCGCAGGCTATAAATCCTTAATGGCTGGCGCGGGCAATATGGACTTATTGGTTGCCTTAGGTACTAGCGCTGCTTATGGGCTCAGTCTGTATATCTTGCTCACTTCAAACCATGCACATGAACTTTACTTCGAGGGATCTGCAGTCATCATCTGCATGGTCTTATTAGGCAAATGGTTGGAGGCACGAGCCAAGCAACAAACCAGTGAAGCGATTCGCGCCCTGCAAAAACTCTGGCCAGAGCATGCCAAAGTTTTAAACGCGGATGTTGAGCTACAGGGGAATGCAGGTATTAGCGCCGATCAATATCGCGACTTACCGCTAGAACAAGTGCTACCTGGCGATCAAGTCTTCATACTTCCCGGTGAACGCATTCCGGTAGATGGCGTCATTATTTTGGGTAGCAGCCACGTTGATGAATCCCTGCTCACCGGTGAAAGCGAGCCCGTTAAGAAATCAATTGAATCAAAAGTCATTGGGGGCGCCTTAAATGGTGAAGGTGTACTAGTAGTAATGGCGCAAGCTGTTGGTGTTGAAAGCGTACTCTCACAAATCATTCACTTGGTAGAGGAGGCGCAAACACAAAAAGCGCCGATTCAAAAGTTAGTTGATCAGGTGAGCGCGATATTTGTGCCCACCGTCATTGTGCTTGCGCTCTTAACTGGCCTAGGCAACTGGCTTTACTTAGACTCCATCTCTATCGCCATCTTGCGTGCCGTCTCGGTTCTTGTGATTGCATGTCCTTGTGCGCTTGGCTTGGCTACTCCAGCAGCAATCATGGCTGGCACCGGCATAGCCGCACGCTTTGGTATTTTGATTAAAGACCCACAAGTATTGGAGTTAGCCCACAAACTCAATATTGTTGCCTTTGATAAAACTGGCACCTTAACTATTGGTAAGCCACGTATGCTTGCCCTCCTTCCCTTTGATCAATCATCTGCCAATATTGATCAAATACTTGCCACTGCTACAGGCTTGCAATTAGGCAGTGAACATCCCTTGGCCAAAGCACTCCTAGATGCATCCAAAGAAAAAGGTGTTACTCCAATTGCAAGTTCCTTGAGTAAAGGCTTGCCCGGCATAGGAATTGAAGGTGTGCCCAGTGCAGGTCCTTTTATGGGTCAAACGCTTCGCTTGCAAAGCGTGGCTTCGTTGGAAGGTAGCAGTCAACACAATCTCATTTTGCAAAAGGCGCAAACCTGTTTTGAGCAGGGTCAAACTGTTTCCGTCTTAATGGGCTTAGGCAGTAATGATGGGAAAACGTCAACCCCAATTGCTGTAATTGCTTTTGGA
>Ga0075464_10001491_pt1 | contig 10591 bp, 12 predicted proteins | sample DEB19_08_DNA_5_FD_75068 | JGI IMG/M metagenome (GOLD analysis project Ga0075464, IMG submission 75068) | Aqueous microbial communities from the Delaware River and Bay under freshwater to marine salinity gradient to study organic matter... | ecosystem: Environmental > Aquatic > Marine > Coastal ...
CTATACCAAAGCATACGGCGTGAGGATGTGGCTCGCTGGCAAGCTCATTCGACTGGCTGAAATAGTTGGAAGCCAGACACTCACGTTCAGCATTAAAGAAAGCAACAAGGGGGACAAGTCATGAGTAACGAAATGCAGCTTTTAATTACAGTCAGGTTTCCAGAGTGGTCACAAGTTCATCACGACGGCACGCTGCATAAATACAAAGCCTATGGCAGAAAGTATTTGTTCACGATGCCAATCATTCCATTTCCAGATTGGGAGCAGACTGACGAACGCTGGGAAACATACGATGAACTGAAGATTGTGAAAGACAATTTCATCAAGTCATTCAAAGCCAGCAGCAGGGGTGAATTCAAGGGCGAGATTCTGTTTGTTGAGCCAGCAGATATAAGCGAACTAAAATCGGTTGATTTGCAATGAGCATCATCAACGACAAAACAGAAAAGCTCCATGACTCAATCAAAAAGAGCCTAGAACGTACCGACCACTATTACGCAGTGACCATCATCAATGGTGAGGTATTTCTCGACGGACGTGTCGCAGGCTTCGAAGAGCGCGTTGCAATGATTGACCATTTGAGCGAAGCAATAAAGAAGCTCACAGCTTAACCATTTACAAAGCAGGGTATAATAAAGACATGACAAAGCATTTCGACATCGTCAAGCAAATTCCGAAAAAACCCGAAACTGCGCCACCTTTCAATCCATACAAGGGGCATGAGTATCGGCTGTTTTTGGTGTGGTCGAACATTCCTGTGCTACTCAAGACAGGCAATCGAGCCAATCTGGAATCCATGGGCGTTGATGATGAAGAATTGTTGGTGCTTTCTGAATGCAAAACCCTTGGGGACTTCGCAGACAAATTCGGAGTTTCGCGCGACACACTCACTGAATGGAAGACAAAGCCTGTGCCAGTCGAGTTTGAAAAGATTGATTGGCGAGCTTGGGCGAAGCAACTGACCAAGAACGTCGTCAACTATTTGTACGAGGGCATCAGGGTCGACAAGGACGCCGCACGCATCAAGCTGTGGCTTCAGGCTGTCGATGGCTATGTGGAAGAGTCATCAGTCAACACCAACCTTGCAACGACCACTCTTGAGGGTGTACGCGACATCGTGACAACATTGAATAAAGCAAAGGAACAGCCAGCGCATGAACCCGAACCCGCTCCAGAAGCTGACGAACGAAGCAATTCAGACAGCCAACAGTGAGCTTCACAATGAGCGACTCATTGCCAAGCAGCTGTGCGCCATGTTCTTCAAGGATGACGATGGCAAGCCTTTCCAGTTGACCGATGGACAGGCTGACATCTGGAACATCATTATGCTCAAGCGCCACAGTCGCAACCAAGCAGAGACAACCACGCAGTACGGAAAGTCAGAGGTAATCTCAATGGCAACCGATTTACGCGCCACTGCCTTTCGGGAAAAGTTCACCATCCTCGCTGGAGACCAAAACAAATCAGACATTATCATGGGGAAAGCCATCAACCACCTGTTTGACCATCCATTCTTAACGCAGCAGATTGAACTTGAGGGCATACCGAAACTCGAAAAACTCAAGCACCAAAGAAGCCAAGACCGCATCACGTTCCGCGACGGCGGCGAGATTCGCACATTGACTGCCGACGCTCGCAACCGAAAGCGCGTCAAGGAGACGCTGACTGGTCAGGGCGCTCGAAACATTATTGAGGATGAAGCTTCACTGATACCAGACGACCTGCAAGCCATGGTCATGCGCATGCTCGGTGGACACAGAGACGCTTGGATATTCAAAATTGGGAATCCATTCTATCGCAACCACTTCTATCGTTCATCGAAGAATCCGAACTACTACCACATACACATTGATTACAAGCAGGCAATGGCAGAGGGGCGGCTCACCGAAAGCTTTATTGAAGAGATGCGCACCGAACCATTCTTCGACGTGCTGTACGAGGTCAAATTCCCGCCAGACGACCAATTTGTCACTGGTGGTTATCGACGACTATTCACCGACCAGATGATTGAAGAAGCACTTATATCACAAGAAGAGTACGAAGAAATGTTGTCAAACAAGGACAACACAATCGAGCTGGAGTCAGGCGTCAAGGTTCTCAAGGGCGAACGCCGCATGGGTAATGACTTTGCGGGCGGTGGTTCAGACCGTTCAAGCTATGTATTCCGCACACCACAAGTCATGAAGCTTGAAGAGACCAACAACAGCGAAGACACCATGCAGCAGGTTGCCAAGGTGCAAGAGTACCGCGATAAGTATGAAGTCGCTTCAGCAAACATCGGCAATGACTATGGCGGGCTAGGGCAAGGCATCAGTGACCGCTTGTATGAGCTGGACGTTTACGTCAACAAGGTCATGTTCGGCGGCGGTGCATCAGACCGCGCCAAATTCAAGAACAAACGTGCCGAAATGTATTTCCTCATGAAACAGTGGATGGAGAACGGTGGCAAGATTATCGACAGTCCAGAATGGCAGGAGCTGGCTGCGGTGTATTACAAAACAGACTCATCAAGCCGTTTCCAGATTGAGCCGAAAGAGGATTTGAAGAAGCGCCTGAAAGAATTGGGGCTGACCGTCACGTCGCCTGACGTTGCCGATGCTGGAGCGTTGACCTTTGCCGACAATATCGAGATGATAAGTGATGATGATTTTGAAGTTATATGATAAAGTAAACACAAGAGGAATTGCGCTCAATGGGTAAACTAACAAAAGCCATATCAACCAGAGTTCAGAAAGCTTTGACCTTTGCAGGCGAAAGCTTCATGACGTGGACAAATACATATTCACAGCACCGCAGCCGACGCGCATTCCTGCGGTTGTATCGCGGGCTAGTTATGACCATCATTTCGGCGATTGCCGACGACGTTTCGAAATACGTTCCTATTTTTTACAAGAAAGACAGTCGCACAGGCAAGCCAACAGTCATGCAGCATGAGTTCGAAAAGGTACTGGAGCGCCCGAACCCTCGCCTTTCGAAAGCTGATTTACTCATTGCCACACAGTCATTCATCGAGCTAGTCGGCAACGCTTTCTGGTATCTATCCATTGAAGAGCGCAGCCGAAAGGTTCGTGAGATTTACCTCATGCGCCCTGACCGCGTCAAAGTAGCCATCGACAAGAAGACTGGCGACATTGTTGGCTACACATTCCGCAATGATGACGGCACTGAACTGCCGCTTGAAGTTGATGAAGTCGAACACATCAAAACATTCAATCCAGAAGACGAATATTATGGTCTTGGAACTGTCGAAGCTGGCATCATTTACATTGAGACCGAAGAAGATTCAGCAGTATTCCAACGCAACTTCATTAAGAACCAAGCATCACCAAGCGGCATCTTGACCATCAACGGCAAGATTGAAAAGGAGCAGTTCAACAAGGTCAAGCAGCAATGGCGTGAAAAGAGCGAGGGGCTGGCAAACGTCGGCAAGACGCTGTTCATTCGTGGTGCGGAAACATCGTTCACAAAGATTGGTCTATCGCTGGGCGACCTCGACATGGAGAAACTCAAGACCCTGACCGAAGACAAGATTCTCAAGATGTGGCGCATGCCAAAGATGATTCTTGGCGACACCGACCAGGCTGGACTAGGCAAGAACAACATCGAAGCTGCTGACTATGTGTTCGCCAAGCGCGTCATTGACCCGCGCTTAATCCGCATTGACGACGCCATTCAAAACATTCTCAAACGAAACTTCAAAGACGATGTCATTCGCGTCGACCATGAATCACAAATACCCGATGACGTTGACCGTCAGCTTGAGGAAGACACCAAATCAGTCGGGCGATGGATTACAGTCAACGAGATTCGTGAGCGCAAGGGTCTGCCAAAGGTTGACGGCGGTGACACGCTATATGTTGAGTTCAACAAAGTGCCAATTAACGAAGCTGGAACAGATAACAGCAACAAATCGAGCAAGACAATTCGATTGACGGTAGCCACAAAGGACGCTACCGAAGACGCATTTTTTCGAAGCCTCGACGCAATCGACAGCAAAACAGTCAAAAGCTACAAGTCAAAGCTAAAAGCCGACCTCAAAGCTCAACGTGATGGTGTCATTGACAAGCTTTCTGCATACGCCGCATCAGTTGAAAAGGGCGAAGCCACTGCCAAAGCCTATGAAGAAGTTATGCCAAGCGACGAAGAAGAAGCAAACAAGACCCTTGTATGGCTCACGCCACTTATGCTTCTAGCCATCACACAGGGCGCAGAAGCTGCTTTGGCGCTCATGGACGCAGCGGAAGACTTCAACTTCAGTACAGGCGCTAGAAACGCCGCAGAAGCCGCTGCACGACGTGTCATGACTGACTTCACCAGCCAAACCCGCTCCAAACTCCAGCAAATTATTGCCGAGGGCGTGAACGCTGGTGAGAACCTTGAACAGCTGACAAAGCGAGTCAAAAAGGTGTATGATGACGCTATGGGGTGGCGCACTGACCGTCTTGCGGACAGCGAGTCACACAAGAACATCAACAAAGGCGTGCAGCTCGGATTCAAACAGGCGGGAGTCAAGCGAAAACGATGGGTTGCCCTCGGTGGAAACCCTTGCCAATATTGCCGAGCTATGGACGGAACAATCATCGACGTCGAATCAGCCTATGTGCCGAAAGGTGGCAGCATGACTGGTCAGGACGGCGGCGAGGTGGTTCAAGATTATGACGCTGTTGAGAACGCGCACGCGCACGCAAATTGTCACTGCTGGCTGTTTCCAGCATAAATAAGAGGGTAGGAAGATGAACATTCGAATCAAACGAGATAATGACAGAGCCTTGAACATAACCGTCACAAAAGACGATGTAGTTCAAGACATTACTGGTTGGACTGTTTATTTTGCCGTTAAGCGCCGCGTCAACGACACCGACGAAAACGCCATCATATTCAAGGAAGTGACCGTTCACACTGACGCTGTAAACGGCGAGACTGCCATTTCCATTGACGCCGCAGACACAGCAGACAAGAAAGTCGGCAGTTATTATTTCGACATCAAGATTGTCGACGACCAGGGCAAGAAGCAATCGTCTGAAACTGGCGTCTTTGATATTGTGCAAGAGATTGCAGATGGGGGTGCGTAATGCCTGGCGAATCTGACATCCAAATGACCATAGTTGAAGAAACACCAATCGTCATTGAGCTGAAAGAGACTGGCGCTCGTGGTGCTGATGGCGCGGCTGGCGGGCTGCAAAGTATTGATGCAGGCGATGGCATCGAGGTGGACAACACTGACCCTGAAAATCCTATTGTGTCGGCAAAGGTTGAGACTGTGCATGGACGTGAGGGTGACGTCGTGGCTGTGGCTGGCGACTATACTGACGAACAAGTGTCTGTCGATGACACTGACTTTTCCCCTATGGGTATCACTGGCAGCAATGTTCATGCGATATTGCTGTCAATTGTCACTGGATTTTCAGGAATAGTCGTCACAATACTTGATTTTATAACCACCAAGGCGTTCGATAAGACCGTCGATGACCTTGACGATGTCACCGCAGGTACAACCAACAAGCACTTCACTGGCATAGAGAAAACAAAACTTTCTGGAATTGCCACTGGCGCAACCGCAAACGACACTGATGCAAACCTAAAAAATCGAGCAAACCATACAGGAGCGCAAGCAATATCAACCGTAACTGATTTGCAATCAACGCTGGACGCAAAAGAATTGACTGCCAACAAAAACCAGCCAAGTGGATATGCTGGGCTAGGCGGAGATGGTAAGCTCCTTTCAGCTCAACTGCCATCCATCACTGTGACTGACACCTTTGTTGTTGCTTCGCAAGCTGCTATGCTCGCATTAAGCACTGCCGAGACTGGTGACGTTGCAGTTCGAACAGACGTCAACAAATCGTTTATTCTCAAAGGCACAAGCTATTCAACACTAGCAGACTGGCAGGAGCTGCTGACTCCAACAGACGCTGTGAGCAGCGTCAATGGGCGCAGCGGCGCAGTTACTGGTCTTGCTGAACAATCTAGCCTGCAATCTCACATCAGCGATACAGCGAACCCTCATGCAGTGACAAAGACACAGGTCGGCTTGAGTAACGTGCCAAACACCGACGCCACCGCTCGCGCTAATCACACAGGAACACAGCTCGCCGCCACAATTTCAGACTTTGCGAGTACAGTAGCAGCTCAAATTGCTGCCGCCGTCGGCGTCACGCTTCAGGCTTGGTCTGCTGCCCTTGATACATGGGCGACCAAGACCGCGCCAAGCGGCACTGTGGTCGGTACGACTGATACTCAAAAGCTTTCAAGCAAGAGAGTACAGGGTCGAGTTACCAGCATCACTTCGCACGCCACACCAACAATCAACACAGACAACTGCGCATTCGTTGATATAACCGCACTAGCCACAGCAATAACTAATATGTCGACCAATCTGACAGGCACACCAGACAACAAAGACCCGCTTGTGTTTGAAATAAAAGACGACGGAAGTGCGCGAGCAATAACATGGGGTTCGTCATTCGTTGCAGGTGGAATGCCGCTGCCAACAAGCACAGTAGCAGGCAAGCTGCTGACAGTAGGATTTTTGTACACTACGGCTAACGGACTCAATAAGTGGCGCTGTGTAGCCAGCGTTCAGGAAGCTTAAAGTGAAACATCCGATATTTTGCAGGACAAACGTCACAAATGCTAGCGGTATTACCTTTGCTGGGCTTCAATATAACATTGCATCAAGCTGGGATGCCAGCGAACCAAACGTTCGGCAGGTAGCAGCAGCAGATGGTGTGCTGTCGGGTTTTTATGTGATGCTGGACGGCGCTCCTGGTACGGCAGCGTCAGGGCGCGGATATGTCTTTGAGGTGATGAAGAATGGTGTTGCTACTGGATTAGCTGTGTCAATTTTCGATACCGCAACAAGCGGCGTGGACAACAGCGTGCAAGTGCCTTATGTGGCGGGCGACACCTTATCATTGAGGTCAACAGCTACACTCACACCAGCTTCACGCGGGTTCAGCTGTTCGTTTGACAATGAGTCATCAAATCAGAATTTATTCAGTGGCTCAACGGTGACTTATGCAAACAATGCAACTCGTTATCTAGGAATAATGATGTCGATTGTTGCCGCTAGTCCGCTAGGCGGAATTGCTTCTTTGATACCAACAGACGGCGTAATCAGAAATGCAAGAATAAGGTTTCCAAACGTGCCAGGCGCAACAAAAAGCTGGACAGTCACACTGGTAAAGAACGGCACAGACACTGCGCTCGTGGTGGTGTTATCAGGCACAAACAACGAAGCGGTCAATAGTGCGGACAGCGTTAGTGTTGTCGCGGGTGATGTAGTTTATTGGAAAGTCGTGCCAACTAATACCCCGACAGCTTCACGCGGTAGCATTGCATGTGAGTTTGTGCCTGCCATCCAGGGAGAATCTATACAATGTTCTAGCGTGTCAACAAATCAAAGTGCCACAAATGCAAACTACGTTGGCGTTGGCGCATCGACAACAAGCTACTCAACAGTTGAAGCGTCAAGGGGGAATCATACACCAACCATTCCTTATGTGCTGAAGAAACTTCGTGCATTGCTAGATACCGCACCAAGCGCAGGCAAAAGCTGGAACATCAGCTTGAGAAATAATGGCGCAAGTACAGGCGTTGCGGCAACCATTGCCGATGCCGCAACCACAGCTTCGGATGTTGTGAATGTGGCTACATCAGTAGCGAACACTTTGTTGAGCATCTTAATTCAGGGCGTCAGCACACCGACAGTGTCAGTTGGTTATTACGCTTTTGTAACGTACAAAGAGCCTGAATCAAACGGCAATTTCTTAATGTTCATGCGAGCTAAATAATGGATATGCGCAAATTCTATTGTCCGCACTGCCATCGCCTTTTATTCAAAGGGCATTTCGCTGACATAGAGATTAAGTGCAAGTGCAACGAGCTAGTGAGAATCAAGGTTTATACCGAGTCAGCTTTGTTATTGACAGCTGACAACACAAGCGATATGATTGCAACTGTAAAGCAATCAAAAGAGGTCGTTGAACCCGATTGTGAACCAGGTTCGGAGTAAAATCCGCTTGTTTCATAATCGGTTTTTTTGTAAAGAGGGAGTCAACATGTCAACAATAGCAGCAGTATTCGCAGGGTACGGAATCGAAAAAACAGCCGATGAAATGATTCGTTGTGGCGCTCACATTGAGACCGCTATCGCCGAAGAAGAAGTTGACGGCAAGACCGAAAAATATGCCGTTGAAAAAGCCACTGGCAAAAAACTTGCTTATGGCGAATTTGAGACGGTTGTTTCCAACAGCGACGAAGACCGCTACTTTGAAAAGATTCTCGTTGAGGGCATCGACCTCAAGCAAATCAAAAAGAACCCGACTGTCCTATGGGGTCACGATTATCGTGGTCTGCCAATCGGCAAAATCACAAAGATTTGGGTTCAGAATGGCGACCTGATGGCTCGCATCAAACTGTCTGTTGAGAAATACGACTTTGCAAAACAAGTCTATGAGCTAATCCTCGACGGCGCAATCAACGCTGTGTCGCTTGGTGGTCAAGTCAAGAAGTGGTCTGAAGATTACAGCACCATTGAACAGCTCGAACTGTACGAAGTTTCTGTTGTACCTGTCGGCGCTCACCGCGATGCACTCATAACTGAACGCAGCATGGGTGTGGATGCAGACAAAGCCAAGCAGCTTCGCAAGTCATTCGCTGACTTCGAACAAGAAGCAATGGTTGACAAAATGAAGTCTATGCCTCAAGATGAAATTAAATCGCACATATCTTCGCTCAAATCACTCACTTCGGCACTCGAATCCGCATACGCGGGGACGGCGGAATCCGAAGAGGATGAGAACGAAGCAGGAGCTGAAAAGCGTGTGCGCCGCCTAATCCTTGTTCGCAGCAATGCGAAAATCGTCGATAAGACTGCCGAATTGCTTATCGCATCCATCAACAATAAGTTAAAGTAAAGGAGCTATCATGCCTAAGGAAGATACTCAAACAATCGAAATGGACGAAGCCGCTTTGAAAAGCGTGTCTGAAGCCGTAGTTGCTGGTCTTGAGCCAGTGATTAAAAGTCAAGTTGAAGAAGCTGTGAAAGCAGCCGTTCCTGCCAAGGAAGAAAAAATCGTCAAGAAGAACGTAGCCAGTGGCGACGGAGATGCTGACGTTGACGGCGACGAAGAGGTCGAAGAGACCGAAGCCGAAAAGATTGCCAAGATGACGCCACAACAGCGTCTCATGCGTTCAGCCATCGCGCTGACAAAGGGTGACAGCACCAGTCTGAAGTCTTTGAACGCAGCTGCCATCGAGCTTCGTGAAAAAGCAGGTTACGCAAATAGTGATGTAAACGCCGACGGCAAGTACATCGTTGCTGACCCCGAATTCGAAGCCGAAGTTGAAAAGCTTGCCGAAGATTACGGTGTAGCTTTCACCGAAGCTGACGTTCGTCCTATTTCCAGCAACAGCATTAAGACCAACAAGCGTGGTAGCAATGTGACCATGTACGAAACTGGTCAAGGTGCAAAGAAGCAAGGCACAAAGCTCACCATCCAACAGATTCTTGTTGAGCTTCGTAAGTTTGCCGCAATCGCAATCAGCACCGATGAGCTGGTTGAAGATGCTGCCATTGACTTCTGGGCTGAAGTAACTCAAGGTTTCGCTGAAGAGCGCGCCCGAATCGCCGATGAGCTTGTGTTCACCGACGATGGTGGTAGCCTATACAACACCAGTGGTGTTGGTACAGGTATTCTTGAGACCGCTGGTATTGCAACCGAAACTGTCGGCACGACCATTCAGGACATCACATGGGATGACCTCATGAACGCCGAAGCCAAAGTTCCAACTCGCAGCGCCAAGAATGGTAAGCACTACATGCACCGAACCGTTTGGAATGTAGTTCGTCAGGGCTAGGACGACGAGGGTCGTTATCAGCTCGTTCCTGCTGCTGGTACGCAAACCCCTTGGGGTACACCAGTTGTCTTGGTCGATGTTCTGCCATCAGTTGCTGAAGACGGCAACAACAAAGGCTTTACAGTCTTTGGCGACCTGAAGCGCGTCAAGCTTTACGTCAAGCGTGGTCTTGTTCTCACCGAGGGCAAAGAAGCCACTGTGACCGATGCTGACGACGAGGAAGTCAACCTATACGAGCAAGACATGAGCGCCTTGCGTGCAGTGTCTCGAATGGTTGCCTTGGTCAAATTCCCTGAAGCTTTCTGTGTAGTCGGTACTGGAACAGTATCTTAATATCAACTAACGGAAAGGAACAGGTCACATAATGGCTAACATTCAAAACGTGCGAATCGGTGACTGCGATGTCTTCTTAAACGAAGTGCATCTCGGTCACACCAAGGGCGGTGTCGAGTTCACTTTCGAGCGAGAGTTCGAAGACTTGACCGTCGATAAGTATGGCAACATGCCTGTCGATATGGCGCTAACAGGACAGAACCTGATGATTAAGGCTTTCTTGGCTGAAATCACCAACGATGTCATGAACACTGTTGTGCCAGAGGGTGCATACGCCCTTGGTAGTTCCGACGACAAGCTTGGTCTTGGTCGGGACAGTGGCTACCTTTTACGAGCCGACGCAGTACCACTGCGCTTGCATCCTCGTAAAAACGCTGCAACCGATTACAGCGAAGAC
>Ga0075464_10001494_pt1 | contig 10580 bp, 13 predicted proteins | sample DEB19_08_DNA_5_FD_75068 | JGI IMG/M metagenome (GOLD analysis project Ga0075464, IMG submission 75068) | Aqueous microbial communities from the Delaware River and Bay under freshwater to marine salinity gradient to study organic matter... | ecosystem: Environmental > Aquatic > Marine > Coastal ...
ACCTCCGTTTGTGTCACGCCGAAACAGGCGCAGCTTCGGTAAACGTCTTTGCAATCAAGCACCTCTCGGCGTAGGTGCTCCACTTCATCTGTCAATTGAGCTACCTGGGCTGCCATGAGTGCCAGGGCCAGGGTTAGTCGCTCGATTTCTGTCATTTGTGAGTCCAGGCGGCGTATGCAGCCGCTACGACCGTGGCCATGCCTGCGAGCCACTTGACACCGCTGCCAATGACGCCAAGCACTCGGAAAAAACTTTTTCCCATGCTGACGATTTCGAGCACCTCGCGGGTGGCTGCTGTGTTGTCAGCGAGAGCGCGCTCTATTTCTCCCATCCTGGCTGCGCCTCTGTCCAGTTGGTCTTCAATGGTTCCGACCTTTTTTCCAAGGCCTTTGTCTGTGGCGCGGTGGTCGTGTGGTGGTTTGGGTTTTGCTGGATCTGTCATGCTGTCCACTCCAGCGCAGGCAGCTCCTGGGCTATATCGTCAAGTGTTGGGATAGTGCGAGCGCCGGACTCCACATCATCCAGCAAGCTGTAAGCAGCGGCCCAGGTGGCATCACGCAGATCGACGCAGCACTGCCCTTCAACCCGAAATTTATTCACCGAACTGTTCGCATAGGTGCAAGCAGACAAGATGCCGTCATATCCTCGCTCCCGGGCGAAGTTGTCGAGTCTTGCTTGAATGGCTACGGTGACTGTAGAAATTAGCTGCGTTTGCGTCGGAACTGGCGCAACATAAGGCGCGACCTCTCCAAACTCACCCGCGACACAGCGCGCAAATATCTCTTTGCTGTGTTCTTCGTTGTCGTTTTGGGATGCGCTAAACGGGATTTCTCCAAGCGCGTCAAAACTCACAATCGCGTCGATGATTGTGTTTTCTGCATTGGCCCACGCAGGGCTTGTGACTGTTGAGTAGTTCATTTATGCGATCCTTTGATAGAGAGCGGTGTAATAGGTTCTGGTGTCAAACCAAACGTTTTCCGATTCGCACCGCCAGGTGCCAGAAGGACTTCCGACAAGGCTGGAACCTGCATAAGAGGTTCCCAACGATGGCACACCAGCGGATGACAATGTTCGGTATTCCCCGACTGAGCCATAGGCATCTTTCGCCACTCCGCCATTGGCAGCGTTACCACTGATGGAGATGGGCCAGGTGTATCCATAGTCGGTGCTGTCAACTGTGACTTTTAAGCCAGAACCGCCCCAGCCGACCTTCACCAAATTTCCGCTTTGACCTACCCCTGTGCCCTGCTGCACTGGGGAGTACCCAAGTGCTGCCTGATAGGCTGCTGGCAACGCTCCACCCAGTTTTGATGAGTCAGTGGCTGTTGCGGCATTACCAGTGATGGATGTGATGTCAGTGTTCGCCCCGCTTGCAGCCGCGCCAAGCGTTGCCCGTGCTGTTGCTGCGTTGGCGTCATCGAGCAGCGTGGCCGCAAACGCGGTGGTGTGGGCAATCATCTGGTTGAGCTTTGTCAGGGCGTCAAGGATGTCGGTGCGTGCGGTGGCCGGGCTGTCGCTGCCTGCATCGCAATTGGTGGTTGTGACGGCTGCTGTGGGGTAGGTCATGGCTTAATATCCTTCGACGAAAAAATCTACATAGGCGGGGTCGGCCAGCGTGCCATTGAGGCGGAATTGCCAGCGCGGGCCATAGGTCAGGGTCTGGTCAATGCGGGTGCTGGTCCAGGTGCCAGCGCTTGAATCTTGGATCACCACGGTGGTGCGCTTGATGACGCTGTACACGCCCGCCAGGGGAATGCGCACATCGCCCGTTCCGATTCGGTAAGAGCCTGTCAAGCTGCTGATCACAATGTCGTTCAAGTACTCGGAGCGCATGGACGCGGTGATCTGATAGTCAAACTGGCGCACCACCGGAACGGGCGCCGGGCCGGTTGCCGTGACGGTGATACGCAGCTTGATGTAGCGGCTGGAGAATTGGCTGGATGCACTGCCCCAGGCGCTCCAGGTGGAGCCGTCGGCACTGGTGGCCATCTCAAGCACCACGGTGCCGTCAGCGTCAATGGTGCTGTCCACCTGGCCCGAAATGACAGTGCCAAAGTCACGCACGGGGGTGACGTAGCTGATCGGGCTGGTAGGCGCGAAGTTCCACGCGGTCCATCCGGCCCACGTGCCGGGCAGCGTAGCCCAGGTGGTGCTGTCGGTGGACTCCAGAATTCCTCCTTGCACGTGGCAGCCTGAGAGCGTGCCTGTCCAGCCTTCGGGGCCTTCAAAAAACTCATCAAACACGTTGCCAAGGCGGCGATCTGGCAAGGTGATGCTTTGCACCAGGTAGTTTGATTCGTTGCCGGTGGTGTCCAGCGACTTGCACGCAAAGGTGTAAGTGCCTGCAATTGGGGCGTTGAGCTCGACAGGGCTGCTGGTGTAGTAAGTTGCGCTGTCTTGTAGGGGCGTCATGGTGGCCCAGGTTGGGCTGCCTGTGGTGCCGCTGACGTAGCGGATCTCGGCGCCAAGCCAATCCACGGGCGGGGTGCCGGTGTAACCGAAGTTGTATTGACGGGTACCGTCGGGCTGGGCCATGACGGTGAAAAAGTCAAAGTCGGCCGGCGGCGCTGTTTTTCCGATGACCTGGGCGCTGACCTGGGCGCTCCAGTCACCAACGGCAAGGGTGCTGCGGCCTCGGGCGCGGATAACGTAGTACAGACCGTCTTGCACATCAGAGGTGATGACTTGGGTTTCGTCACCCGGCACCACCAGCGTGGTCCATGCACCGGTGGAGTCGGCACGGCGGTATTGCACTTCGATCTTGCCGCCCTCGCGCACGGCCTGGTCGGCTATTTGGGACCAGCTCACACGCATGCGGCTCACAATGGTGCCGTCCAATTGCTTGATCAGCTCGTTTGTGCCGGTGCTGACAGTCAGTGCGCCCAAAGTGGCCACCACCCACGGCTTTGGCAGGTTAGTGTTGCTGGCATAGCCTTGCGCCAAAAATCCTGCGTCCATCTGTGTGATGGCGGCGCTTGTTTCTTTGAGCGTGAGCTGCAGCGCACCGTTGGCGTTCCAGGTGCGGGACAGGATCATGAAGGTCTTGGCTGTCCAGCCGTAGCGTGTCAGCGTGAGGTCAACCGTGTCAAATAGCTCCAGCGGGTAGGCCCGCAGCTTGAAAGGCAAATCAATCACCAGCGGGTCACGTGCGTCGCGCATCATGATTCCTGCCACATGCTGGGCCTGAGGGGCGTAGCCAATGGCTGGGTAGCTGACTTCTTGCACTAGCTCGGCACCGTCGCGTGTCACCAAGGTAGAGCTTGTGAGCGGGGTGAGGCTGACTTGTTTGTAATCCTGATCCTGGTCCCAAATCTTGACCTTGACGCTGTTGAACTTTTGCGCCCTCTCTTTGTGTACGCTGATGCTGATGGGGACTTGGGATTCTGCTGCGCCGTTGCGCTGGATCACAGCCAGATCAGCGTCGGTCAGGCTCATGACGGATGCCGTGTAAACACCGGCTTTGAGGTACAGCGATCCGCCAGCAAACGCCCAGCTGCCGCCCATGGCCTGGGCCAGATCGTCAAAGGCGGATTTGGCGGCAGTGCCGAAGGGAATCACCAGGCTGGCGCGGTACAGCGCGCAAGCTGTTTGAGCCACACCGCCCACGGTGTACACGGTGCTTGTGTCGCAAGCGTTGGCAGCGGCGGTGATGCGGGTATCTTCTGCCGCCGTCACCGTGGCCTTGCCAAACTTTGCGTGCGCGTAGATGTGGCGCATCATGAGCGCAGGGTTTTCGCTCCAGGTGGTGGTGCCAGTGCGCGGGTCGTACAACTTGGCGCCACGGATCACAGCCGAGACGTTTGGCACACCGCTTGGGAATGCCGTCTCGGAATAGGTCATTTTTACCACCAGGTAGGCAATGCCTTGCACGGTGTTGTTGGATGACCAGTCGCTGGGGAATGCAGCCAACAGTGCTGCGTCAACGGTCTGGCCGGACGTGCCAAGGTGGGTGGTGATTTGCACCGACGACGCGGAGGCATCGACGTATTGATAGGTAATCTGTGTTCCAACTTGGGTGGCTGTTGCGGTGCTTCCCGACACATCGACAGGAATCATGAGGTTGTAACCGTCTGCAATTCCCATCCACGCGGAAGCACTGCCAGCCACATAGCCAGCGGGCAATGTGATGGTGTAGCCTGCTCCTGTGTTTTGTGATCCAGTAAGAGTTGTGGTTGACTGGTAAGGCGCGGACGTTACATAACCGCTGCCGTCCAGCGTGACAGGCTCGTCATTGAGGTAGATTTCTTCTACCGCATCGATTTCGTGACCGGCCAGGGCTATTGCAAGGTACAGATCTTTTGAGTTGGTGCCGGTGCTGGCTTTGTAGAAGATGGCGCCAGACTTTCGCACGCGGCCCAGCACCAGGTCACGCGGCGCAACAGCTGAAACAACGCTGGCCAGCCGATCTACTTGTGAGGCGTTGTATTGGTCGCGGGCCTGCTCTTTGGCCTGGCGGGCTTTTGATGAGCTGTAGGCCATGCCGCCCGCAATCATGGCGGTGACAGCGATGGTGGTGCCGATGGCCTCGGCGCCCATGATGAGGGCAGCGCTTCCGACTTCTGCACCAACGGCGGACACTGCCCAGACTACGGCCTCAACAATTAATGAAGGCATTTAAGGCACCCTCCAAAACACCGTGGCGCAGTCCATGCTGACGCAGGCCATGCCTATTTCTGAGGGGCCAATAGCGGTGGAGCCGTTGCAGATGGCCAGGGCCTGGCGTTTGCCGATGTTGACAAGCACCACATCGCCCACGTGAGCGAACACAGCGGGCGCTGCCGGGCCGAATGCAGCGGTGGCAATACCCATGAGGCCACCGCGCCGATTAACGGCCCTGGCGGCTTGTTTGGCGGTACGGTGCTCGCGCATTCCCTTGGGTGCAGGGTCGGTGCCGGTCAGGGCCAGCACGCAGTCAGCGGCAAAAATGCCGCAGTCGTTGGTGCCCCATGCAAACGGGGTGCTGCGGCGCGCGTTGACAAACGCCTCAAGGCGCAATTGCCAGTCCGGCAGGCGTGATATGTGCATGGATTTCATGACGCTTACTGGTAGAAGAAGGCTTTGGCGGGCCAAACAATTGGCTTGTCGATCTGGTCGACCACGAATTTGAAAGAGCGATCGGTGGCGCTGATCAGGGTCTGGTCAGCGTCTGAATAAAACTGGGGCGTGCCGCGCAAAAGGTCCACCGCGTTGCTTTCGGCGCTGACGCGAATGTTGGCGGTTTGGCCGTCTTCGCCGATGGTCATGGTGTCAAGCGTTCCAGTCCACTCCACAGGGGCGTCCAGGATGGTGTAGTTGACAGTTTCAATGATTGCGGTGCGGATGGTCACGGGCGTGCCCTGCACAATGTCGCTGTCATCAAGCGCCAGGGAAATGCGGGTGGAGTCACCAGCGGCAAGTTCCAGCGTGAGGCCCTGCACATCTCCGGGCTTATCGACCACAGGGCTGATGGTGCCAAGGCCATAAGCGCCTTTGTACACATTGCCGCCATAGGTCAAATCCCATGTTGAGGTGTTGAGGTAAACCGGCGTGCCAGAAAACGCCATATGCACGAGCTGCACGATCGCCACTGAGCCGCTGGCCAGTGCGGTTTGGACGGGACCAGACAGCGATCTCATATGGCTTCGCCAAAGTCAAAGCTGACCGGCTGCAAAACGCCTGGGGTGTATTGCGCGCCAGTGGTGGAAAGCAGGCGGAAAGGGGCCGTTGGCTGGCTCCAGGTGACAGATGCGCCGGATGATTGTGCAGCGCGCAGCCGGTTGACCAGCGGCACGGTGATGACGCCGCCGGATGCGGTGCAGTCAGAGGCCACCATGAGCAGCAAGCCACCCACACCCAGCATGTCACCGCCCAGCAAGGTGCCGGTGCTTGGAGAACAGCCTGTGACAACGATGCTGGATGCGCCCTGCGCTGCCGATGCGTTCAGCGTAAGTGTGCCGCGCACGGTGCCCAGCGGCACGGGGCGGGCAAAGTGGTACAGGGCCACGGTGTTGACCTGGCCGCGCATGGCGCCAATGAAAGCCTCAACCCAGGCGCCATTGCGCAAAGCCCTGGCGGGCAATTCGCACGAGAGCAGCCAGCGGTCATTGAGCAGGTCAACAGCTTGCTCAGATCCAGCAAACGGGCTTGCGGCCACGCGCTGATTGACAGCATTGGTCAGCAAGCAGCCATTGGGGCGGAAAAGGGCCGGGAGGGTGACAGTGCTCATCCCATAGACCCCATTCCATAGGTCATGTTGCGGCTCATTGCGGCGGCTATTTGGCGCTGTGAGTTGGCAACGGCCTGGCGCACCATGCTGATAGATGCAACATCTCCCACAGTGAAGTTTTGCACCACGGTGAGGGCTTGCCCCATACCCTGCTTGTTTTGCGCTGCCGGCACGATGCGTTCACCTTTGTGGATCTGCGCCACCATGTCATGGGGGACGTAGTCGGTGCCGACTGCAAAGCTAGGCAAAAAAGAGTTCAGGCCCGCGCTGATAAAGCCAGAGAGTGGATCGGTGACGGTTTTGCGGATGGTCATGCGCAGGATGTCTTGGCCCAGGGCATCCATGACGGCGCTGAGTTCTTTGCCCCCCACCACAGCGTCTTCAAATGCGCTGGCCATGGTCATGCCAAATTCGTCCGCAGCGGTTTTGGCTTTGTCGGTCTTGTCGGCTACCAGGTCCAGGCGGGCGCTGACAGCCTCAAGGTAGAGCTGTTCGCTGATGCGCCCGGCCTCAAACTCGTCCGTGAGGGCGCGCACGTCCTTGCGTTGTGCGTCGATTTGCACGGTGGGGGTGGCTGCGTACAGACGTGTGAGCAAGGCCTGATATTCCTCATTGGCCTTGGCTACGGCGTCACCTTCAGCAATGGCTGCATTGCGCCTGGCCTGCAGGGCATCGGCAAGGGCTTTTTCTTTGTCGATCTGCTCGGCCATGCCGGTGACCAGTTCGCGCACCTGGGCGATCTCGCCAGTGGCGCCGATGGAGCGCAGGAAGTTGAGGGCTTTTTCCTGCTCGGTTAGTTTGTCGTTTGCCTCAAGGGTGCGCTTGAGTCCGTCAATATAAGCATCGAGCGCACGGCTTTCCTGGCCGATTTTTTCCGCTTTGTGTTTGGTAGTGGTTTTGTCTTTGCCGTCTCCGCCCAAATTTGGGTCACCAATGTCTGGCTTTACAAATTCAGGAAAGACATTGCCGCGCCCTGCAAAGCCTGTTGCGTCGCCCCATGAGCCTGTCAGGCTTTTTGAGCGGCGGGCCTCTGCCACATCTTGCATGCTGGTAAACAGACCAAACTTGCCTTCTTTTTTTGCCTTTTTTTCTTTGTCGATAAAGTCATTGAAGGCTTTGACGAGCGGGCCTGCGATTTGACGCGACAAGTCCTGCACATTTTTTTGCATTTCAAAAAGCTGCTTGTTGAACTTTTCGGCCTCTTTGGCTTGATCCGTGGTGAATTTTGCAACCAGCTCGCCTTTTTCTGCCAGGTCGTTCAGAAACGGTGCTACGTCTTTGAGGCTTTTGCCAAAAAGCTCTTGCATGATGCGGGCCTTGTTGCCGTTGTCGGCAAACCCCGCAAATGCGGTGGCGGTTTTCAACAGGGCTTCAGCCGGGTCAAGCCGCTTGAGCTCTTCTATGTCAAGGTTTAGCGCCTTGAGTGCCTTGCCTGCATCATTATCGGGTTTGGCATCTTTCAGCACGCCGTTAAATTTGACCATGGCCGTTGAAACGGTGTCCATGGTGGTGCCGGTGCGGGCAGCGATGTCCTCCAGCGCGCTGATGTTTTCGATGCTGGCGCCCGTGGCGTCGCGCAGGTCGTTAAGTGCATCAACACCGTCAATGGTTTGCTTGACAAAATTGACGGCAAAACCCACAGATAGCGCGCTGGCCATGCCGACGGCAGCGCCCTTGACAAAATCAAAAGCTTTACCCATGGCGGCTGTTTGTTGCTGGGTGGCGGTAGTGGCGCGTTTGAGGTCTTTCTCAAACTCCGCAATCTTCGCCACCAGGTCAATCGAGAGTTGTGCAATGGGCATGGCTTCAGTCTTTCGGTTTATGTGTTTTGATGACCGCCAATCGGTGAATCAAGGCCTCAATGTCTTCAATGCCCAGCATGGCCGCGACCAGTTCCAGCCCGGCCCAATCGATGCTGCCTTGGCCGTTGCTGAGCAGGTTCCAGGCCCGTATTGCCAGGCTGTCAAAGGTGCTGCGCGGTGGGGGTGATTCCCCCTCGTACTCGGCCCCGCTGCCCCAGTCGAGTACGGCTGTTAGTTTTTTTCGGCTTGCGCCTTTTGCTCAAAATGCTTGACGATTGCGTCCAGCAGCGCGGTGCCGACTTTTTTGAGCCAGTCGGAGTTGTCAGCAACCACGGCCGCCCACAGGTCTGCATCAAATGGCACAACATCACTGGCGCCGATGGTGGGGCCAAGAATGTCGGCCTCGGTGATGCCATCCCAGTTGGTGACAAAGCGGCTCACTTGGACCAGTTCTGCCACCATGGCGCGGGCCGCGCCGTCAGTGCGCAAAAATTCGCCCACCTCGCTTTCGGTGGGGCGGATGATTTGCACGCGCTTGCCCGGCTCAAGCTCCACCCAGCTCTGGCGCTGGGCACGCAATTGACTTATGAGTCGGTGCATGGCTTAGGCCGCAGGCAGCATGAGCACTCGGCCCTTGACCTTGATGCCAAAGCCGCTGGTGGCCAAGGCATTAAGGCTCTGGCTTTCACCAGGCAGGCCAGGCTGGCCACGGAACACACGGCGCTCGCCATTGCTCAGGGTGATGCGCACGATGATGTAACCGTCGTTAAGGGCTGCTGCGCGCACAACGGCCAGGGCTGGCAGCTGCATGTCGCTGAGCTTGCTGAGCTGCACATTTTGTGATGCCATCAGGCCGGCCTGGGTTTGCTTGATGCGATCGAGCAAGGTGGTGGCGTCAAGCTCATCGGCTGAGCCTTCAGGGATCTCATAGCTGGTGGCGCTGGAGAGGGTCAGCCACGTGGCCACGGGGGTGACGGTGCCGCTGGTGAAGGTGCCAAAGCTGGTGCTGTCCAGGCCTTCGGCGTTGAAGGTGTTTGTGGCGGTTGAGTCCACACTGATGGCTTGGCCAAGCAACTCATCCATGCCAGCGACGGTGTCAAAGTAACCAATGGTGCCCTCTGCCAGACCGTGGGATGTGCTGGTAACATCGGGCGGCACGGCTTTGGTGACGGCGGTGACGGTTTTTGCGGAGGCGTAGGTGGCGGCGATTTCTACCCGGCAATTGCGGCCTTTTGGGACGGACATGATGGTTTTCCTTTCAGGGGGTCAAAAAAAAGCCCGCATTGGCGGGCTGTTGGGTTGCTCAAAAAAATTGCGGTGTTCTCAGTCCCACCATTCGACGGACAGCAAGGTGGCTTCCAGGTCAAGCTCAGGGTCATAGCCGCTTGTTTTGGACAATACGGCCCGCTTGTCTGCCGCCAGCACGGCCAGCACGGCGTTGGCAACGGCCTCGGCGCTGGCGCGGGTGTCGGCCCAGCACTGCACATCAAACACCGCGCGCTCACCGTGTATTGAGCCGTCGAGCGCGTATTGGTATTCGGTGGCGCTGCGGGTGAACACGATGAAGGGGCGCGCTACGCCCTCTTCCATGCGGTCTGATACGATATTGGCGCCAACCAGGGCGATGACACCAGCATTGGCTGCCAAGGCAGCACGTAGATCGGTGTCAAGGCTCATTTGATTTGATCCCCGTTGTTAATCTTGGTCATCCAGGTGGCGATGCTTGTTTCAAACGATGTCAAGGCCTGGCTGAGCTTGTCGGCTGCGGGTTGCAAAAAGCTGCGGGCACTCATTTTTTTTGTACCGAACTCAAGCCAGCGCCAGTAAAACGGATCGGTGGGACTTTTGGCCCCGCGCTGACCTTTGGGCGCAGGCTTGACGTTGACGAACACGCCCACATTGCCAGCGCGGCGGTCAATCTTGCTGGTGCGCACCTTAATGGCGTTTTTGACAGTGCCGCGATTTCTGTAAGGCGCTTTCATGATGCTTTGCAGTAGCGGTGCATTGCGCTTGGCTTCGTCGCGCACAAGGCGTGCCCCGGATGCCAGGGCATTGCGCAATACGCGCCGGCGCAGGGCTTTGGGGATCTCCTCAAACTTGCGCTTGAGCTCGTCCAGGCCTTTGACTTCAACGCCCATCTTTCACCCCTGCCATGCACATGATCTCTAACATGTCATTGCGGCCCACGGGGATGACGCCGGTGATGTCATGCGGCTGGCCCAGCCACACAAGCCGCCAGGTGGTGAGCACACCCGCACGGTAGCGGATGCGCACCTTGACAGTTTGCTCTTGCTGCACCTGGGCTGCGGCGAAAAATTCGCGCCCGCGCACGGCCTGCACCTGTGCCCACACGGTGCACACATCCACCCAGGTGATGGTGTCCTGTCCAAAGTCATCTTTGACGATGGAGCGGCTTTGCAGGGAAACGCGCTGGTCGAATCCGGCCGCTTTCATTTTTCCATCACCTTCCATCGTTTGCCAACCACCCGGTAGCGATCCAACAGACGATCCGCAAATCCGAGCGAGAGTACGGAGCCGCGATCGACAACTTCGGATTCGCGGTTTTCGTACAT
>Ga0075464_10001495_pt1 | contig 10572 bp, 18 predicted proteins | sample DEB19_08_DNA_5_FD_75068 | JGI IMG/M metagenome (GOLD analysis project Ga0075464, IMG submission 75068) | Aqueous microbial communities from the Delaware River and Bay under freshwater to marine salinity gradient to study organic matter... | ecosystem: Environmental > Aquatic > Marine > Coastal ...
ATCTTTTTGCTGTGAGCTTTTAAGGCTGCTTGTAAAAGTATCGCTAACTGTTGGAGTTGGTAGATTCACTATCTGCCCCCCCCGGCTCTAGGTCGCGATAGTTATTCGGAACTTCATCCCAAGATTCGAACTCGGCTGGCAAAACCCCAGCGATAAGTTCGATGGCTTGATTTAAAGCAACACCAGAACGCTTATCCGGATGCGTGACCATAGAACGGCGTGAATTACGCATTGGGCTATTAGCCATAACAGTTGGTAGAAGCGATTCATCTTCTTTAGAGTTCTCAAACGAAACGCCTTCAAGCAACATACGCAAAGCAAGCTCTGCCTGTTGTGGCACGACACCATTACCAGCGGCCTTTAGTTGCTCATTGCGAGTTAGCCCTATCTCCTGCGAGCAAATCCAGCCCTCGGGAAGACCCATCATCCATTCGGTTAGCCAAGGTGACAGTCTGTGCGCGCCGTCTTTGCCATCTGGCAACGTTGGCACCGGGGCGGGTCGCCCAATGACAGATTCCCAGCGTCGAATTGCGGGTTCAAATTTGCCCCAATTTACATCGCCAAGCATCACTTCAGTTTCAATGCGACCGCGAGGGTTGCCTTCGTCTATTTCTCGGGCAGTTGGGCCATTAGCCATACTTACGCGCGTTGTAGGCATCAAGGCAAGATCGACCGCCACATTGGTTAGGTCTACGAAGTGACCAGCAGCGATGCGCTCCTGTGTAGTCTTAAGGTTTCCCTTGACACCATCTAAGGCTTTTGGTGTAGGCATAAGCTCATTAATTACAGATTCGCGAAGATTGCGATAACCGCCAGGTGAGCGTTCTTTCAATTCGGCAATCTGCTCAGGTGTTTTAATCTCGCGGTGTTCCATCGTGTTAGGCGTTGGCAGCAGTTCGTTATCTGCCTTGCGACTTACCTTCATACCTTGCCCGGCAACTAAATCCATTATCTGATCTCTCACGCCAACGGTATTACCGCGACGTAGAGCTTCAGCTTCTCCTAACGCCCCACCTTGACCTTCGGAAGCTTTAGGTGAGCGCAACATCTCTCCGCGTTCCGACAATGAAGACACGGAATCTTGAGTGAGGCGCGCCGGCATCGGCAGCACGGATACCGACCCATCGGGCATCGTAACCATTCTCCCCGAGGTCGGAAAGGCTTCCGAGAACAGCTCCCAATGCTCGCAAAGAAGGTTCGCCATCCCCGGCTTCTCCCATACACCACGAACAGGATTCCAGGTTGCTATGGGCATCTGCTGAAAGGATTCCACGGACATTTTCAATTACCACCAATCTTGGGTTCTGTTCACCAATAGCGCGCGCAAACTCAGACCATAAGCCCGAGCGTGTTCCCTCTTTTAGACCTGCTCGCTTACCAGCAAGGCTTAGGTCTTGGCACGGAAAACCGCCAGTTAAGATATCGACTTTTTCAATCGCGGTGAAGTCTACTTTTGAAACATCGCGATAATTTGGAATGCCCGGAAAATGGGCTTCAAGAATTTTGCTAGGCGCATCATCCCATTCGCAATGCCAAACGACTTCAGCACCGGTCACATTCATTACGGCTAAATCCAGGCCACCGTAGCCACTAAATAAACTGCCTATTTTTAGGCTCATCAAAACCCCTTCCCAAAGGTTGCTTTTACTCTACATCATCCGAGTCATAATCTAGCAACACAAATCTGTTCATCTCGTTATCTAATACAGACCAAACACCAATAGGCACATCATAGACCGGGGCAATCTCAGGGTCTTCCCATTGCTCAAGCTTCCAGCCAAACCGTTTGGCGGTCGCTGCCCAGTTCGCATCTGACTCAATAAGGCCGTTAATCTCAGAACACAACACCAACAAATTTGCCGGGCTGTTACGGCGTTTAGATCCGCCCATACCGCGATTCGCACGATGCTGAATAACCAACGTGTCGTCGGCGCGACCACAATGCGAACAACGCACATCGCGAGCAAGAAACTTCTCAAACTCTTTCGGTGTCATAGCCATCCTGCTCTAACTGCATAAACTGCAACTCCACCCAAAACAACGCAGACCACCAAAAGCCAGTCGTGAACGCGGCGACTAGCCCGATTGCCCACCCATCCACAACAACAAAACAATCACTTGCGACCTCGGAAAATAACTATGGCACTAGGAAAAGGCGCGGCATCGCCTTCACCAGTCGGACTAACAAACTTGATACGACCGCGAATAAAACGCACTTCACCATTCATTGCGTAATCCCACCACCACGCCGTGTCTGTTCGCGCTGGCACGAGGCAAACAACTGTTGCCCCCCCCCCGGCAGATTCATATGCTTTGGCCATCCATTGTTTGATAGTTCGACCGTACGGCGGATTCATCCAAACCGTTCCAGTCCAATCTTGCTTAAGCGAATCCATCGCTTCATCAAAATATTTATCGACTTTATAATTCCAGGCACTAGCACAAGCATCTAATGTGAAATTGAATTCTGCATTCAATTCATCGAAAAGGCTTTGTGGTGTTGCCCATTGATCCGTGGCGGATGACATAAGACCTGAAGTAATCATTTAAGAACCCTAAGCTCGGTTTCGATAAGGCGCGAAATGGTTTGCGTAGATAACTGCTGCAACTCCAACATCTTCAACTTGGCGCGAACCCGGTTCAAACTAGCCTTCGCCAAATCAGCTTGCAAACGCTCATCTGCCGCATCCAACTTAGATCGCGCAGTACGCTCTTTCTCAATGCCAGTATTGTTCAAGAACGACAGATTAACGGTGCGCTCGTAAGCGTGTTCCGCATCCGCCAACTTCACTTCCGCATCAAACAACGCCTGTACACCCTTAGTCATCTCCGTTTGAAGGTGTCGCAGTTCCCCGATTGTGTCCGTAATAGTATTGCCCGAGTTCAAGCCGTTCCATCCTTTCGATAATATCGTCGTGCATTTTGTCAGCCGTATTAGTCTGACCTGCACCCATCAAAGCGTGATAAGTTTCGCGAGCTTCAACAATCGAAGCCAGCAAAATGCGGTAATCAGTTGGCGTTAGTTGCAATCTCTTTAATCTTTTCCAGAATCGGCGCACTCACCTTTAAGCGAACCGCATCCGAGTACAGGCTACGCAAAGCAACAATATCGCCAGACTTAGCCAACGATTCCGCTTCCAACAGCCAAGGTCTTGCTGGGGCAACAGGGGTAACATCGCGAGCAACCTTCTGCATTTCTTCAGCAGAAGCCAACGCGGTTTGCTTTTTGTTGCCAGACCAGCCAGCCAAAGCCAAACATCTTCCCACGGCCGAACTCTCGGCATTCTCCATAGCCGACGTTTTATTGGCCATACCCTGACCATCAATTTCGAAAGCGTGACCAGTAGCTTTAGGCAGACCGCGCTCTTGGTCAGCATCGGTCAAATAGAGGGTCGCTTTGAATACCCAGGTCGAAACCTGACGATCTTGCAGCGTAGTCAAGTTCTCGGTAATGATTCGCGCATCTGGGTACTCTTTGTAAAGAACCTGAATACGTTCCGCCACGGTCGCATACTGCGCCAAATCAAACATTGCCATTATTTTCTTCCCTTCATTGCTAGGTAAGGCAACCCAGCACCCTTTTGTTGTTTTGAGCATACCCGAATTCCATCGACAACGCCGTGTTTCTTATCGCCCAAAGCTTCTAACGTGCGCGACTGCATTTCCGTATAGTGCGCCTTAGCCGCATTGAAAGCGTCATAAGCGTTACACAAGCTAATGCCCAACTCGCCAAGTTCTTCTTCATCATCCGCGCCAACCGGGTACAGTTCACGCATTGTCTGATAGGTGGAATCTGAGCCGTCAAACGCTGGCGGTGTTTCCGTGAGAATCGCGTTACGAAACGCAACGACCTGATCCCATAAAGCCAACGCTTCGAACTCGTCATACTCAATATCGTGTTCGACCCAGCGCGAACCAACAAGCCCGGCAATCTTCGCAAACTTCAACCCGGTAACGTGCAAGTAATACATCACTTGCGCGCGGTAGTTCGCTGGCGGTTCGTTATCCCAAAACTGGCTAGAGAACTTGAGTTCAAGAATGCCCCAGTCGCCGACCGAGTTACGGTACAACCCATCGACGTTGCAATGCGCCCAATCGTGTTCGACGTGACCCAAAGTGCCAATCGTAAACACTTCAAGGGCTGGATGCTCAGATTCGAACAAAGCGAGCAAAGCCGGTTCTAAGGCTGTGCCAATCTTCATCGGCATAGATTGTTCGACCGTACCTGAAACCGCGCCTAGCGACTCGTGGTAAAGGCTGAGAGGGCTTTTCCAAGGTGACAGACCGAGAATAACGCCAACATCTGACCCACCGATTACACCTGGTTGATTTCTAAGCTCGTGCCAGCCAGCCGATCCATTCTCAAAATCGCCAATGACCTTGACCGTTTCAAACGGTGACTCAGATAGTTTCTGCACATTTCCCCTTTTCGTATTTGACAGTTAGTCTAAAGGGTATGTTTGACCTCGGACAACGTTAAATATGTTTCCAAGACTTGCGTCGAATAATTGCTGAAATGTTTGTGTGATCTACGCCATAAATTCGCGCTAGCTCTCGCAAACTGAAACCATAGGCATACAGCTCGCGAATCTCTATCACCTGCGCAGCGCGCAATTTAGCGGTAAACATTTTCTCGCCTTGCCAATTAGGCCGTTTGCTACGACCTTTAGCATCCATATCGCGCGTGTTCTCCAACGGTGTTCCCCAGCGCAAATGGTCAGGATTAAAGCACGGCGGGTTATCGCATAAGTGCATTGCATACATAGATTCATCTGCCGGGTCACCGTAAAATAAGCGCGTCACATATCGGTGAACTCTATTGGCGTGAGATTGAAGTTTGAAAGAACCGTAACCCTGGCTATTGCGTCTTTGAGTCCATTCAATACAACCCGATGGCATATGCTCGCCGTATTTGAGAAGATCTTGAAAATTGACGTGTTCGACTCGTGGTCGAAAAAGGCTGTTATGCTTGCCCATATTGAACTCCTTATTAGTTCGATCGCGCCCCGGGATGCTCGTTACATCGCCGGGGTTTTTACATTCTTAGTCTACTCGGTTAGAGTATATCTATGTTCTTGCCTACCGATGAAGCCGCCCGCAAATCCTATATCGAGCTTCTAAAGGCGATGCAAGAAGAAGGAACGCCTGAGTGCGCACAACTACCAGACGTGTTCTTTCCAAACGAATACGAGTTCGGGTCACGAACAGACATTAGATTAGCCAAAGCGGTTTGCGCGCGTTGTCCTATACGAATGCAATGCTTAGAGTATGCGCTCATCGCCCGAGAACCGCACGGAATTTGGGCGGGTTTGTTGCCCCGAGAACGCGCAGACCTAAAGCGACTAGCGCGAACTACTTCTTCGCGGCTTCCTGAGCCTTCTGCACAGCATCCTGCGTAGCCTTAGCAACAGTATCCGGGCTGGCTTCTCCAGTCGTAGCAATCGCATAACCGATAGCGCCGATAACGCCCAGCATCAAAGTAGACCAGGCAATCACAACGCCGTTAATCCAGTCGCCAGTAACAACCGCACCAACACCCGCAGAAGCGCCCAAAATGAACAGGAACAAACCAAAGCCACGCCAGACTAGGGTAGCGACTACGGCGGCAACAGCTTTAGCGCGGCGTTTGATACTCATCAGGCGGCCGTCTTATTTGCGTCAATGTGCTTGAACAAATCAACCAAGTGTTTTGCATCGACCGTGTGAACGTTCAAACCAAACTCGATAGGGGCTGCCGCGGTGTGAAGATGTGCGCCAGTAGAAGCAGAACCGCTAGGGGTATCCTTACCGCCGCCAACCTTACCAATGACAGTCTTGCCACCCTCAAGCAAAGTACCAATCTCAATCACAGGCTTAGGGTACAAGTGAGAATACTCAATATAAAGACCATCGCCGGTTGACTGAGTAACAGTCCAACCCAACGCATCAGTCCAGAAAACAGCTTTGACGCGACCATTTGTCATAGCCTTAACAGGCTTACCACCAATAGCAGCCTTCTTACCCCAATCAGATCCGCGATGTGGGTGAGTGCGGTAACTAGCCATATTGCCTAGTTCGTCGCCACGGTTGCCCGGAAATGGTTCAAAATACTGCATTTTAGCCATTAGCCCAGCGCCTTAATAATCATAAAAACAACACCGCTTGAAATGGCGGCTGAGAGAATACCTGTAACCCAGGCACTAGACCAACGCGCTTTTTCTAGGTCGCGAACACGCAATTCTAGGTCGGCATAGTTCTTAACTGTGGCCTTGATTTCTGCAAGGTCTTGCACGATCTGGAACAGCATTTTGTCGCTTGTAGGCTCAGGCATTAGGGGTTTCCTTATGGGGTTAGGTTGCGTAGGCCTATGGTTAGTTTACTATGCGGTTAGCGCGGCGATTTCTGCGTCGCTTAGACCAAGTGCGCCAAGCTTTGAAATAGCACTTGCTTTGGCGGTTGCTTTCGCGGCGGCTTCAGCATCAGCAATAGCCTTCGCTTCTGCGTAGGCGGTAGCATCGGCTTCGCGCTGTGCGATTTCTTCAGCAGTTAGCGGAACAATGGTCTGTTCCCCGGTTGAGCAGTCGACAACAATCTTGGTTAGAGTTTCTGACATTCTATTTTTCCTATCTATTAAGCAACGGTTACGCCACCGCTAGAACCCTTGGTGACACCATAAAGGCTAGCGGTTGAATACTGAGCGATTGAAGGCGATGCGCCATCAATTCTTAAAAGGCTAATGCTGGTAATCGCACTTGTATTACTCCACAAACCAGCAGCTAAACCTTGCACGGCAGCAGTTGCATTGTTCTCGCTAACCGCATCCACCGAAACAGATTTGTAAGTTGATCCCGAATAGTTAGGCATATAGACCTGAAAATTGCCAAAGGTATTTGCTGTTTGTCCAGTTCCAGGATAGTCACCAACATAAATAGTTGGTTGTGAAGGTGCGTCAGAAAATGGCGTTCCAGAACCAAGGCCAATAAGTCGACGCATTGAATAAGAACTACCGTTGCTATTGAATCGGATACCCATTGAGTCAGTCGTGCTAGAACTGCGAACAGATATTTCTAGCAAAAGATCGGTGTAAGTTCCCGGAATGCTATTAAAGTCAATGCTTGATGCGCCACCTGCACCGACAGAAACCGTACTAATCAAAGTAATAGCCATTAGCTCACAATTCCGTATAGGGCTAAGGTCGAACCGATTGCAAAGTTAACCGAAATGGCACTTACAGTCAGGGTAGTAACGGCAGCAGTATTAGTCCAACGAGCTGCGATTGCAGTCGTCACAGCATCTGCGCGGTTAGTTCGGTAAAGCATTGATTTATGCTTATCGGTAACTGAATAGTCCATCACATCTAAAGTGACAATCGAAGGCACAGTTGTCGAAAAATTTTGGTTTGGTGTAAAAGGTAGAATACCTGAAGCACCTGCACCCGAGTTGGAAACAGCAGTAGTTCCTTCACCAAACACTTGCACCCAAGGATAGTTAGCATTTGTCGCATCGCTATTCAAAGTGAAACCAGCAGCGTTAGCACCCGAGGTTGTTGCCTGAACAACTAAACGGAGATCGCGGTAAGTTGCCGGGATAGAACTAAAAGTTACAGATGCCTGAGCAGAACCCAGGGTCAAGTTCGCCAAAGCCACCATTGCATTAGCCACAATTAACCTCGCAATCCATAAAGAGAAAAGCGCGAGTTAGCAACCCAGTTCGAACCATCCTGCACCGCGAAACTAATTGAAGTAATCGCAGCAGTAGAAGCCCACAAACCAGACTGCAAGCGCACAGAAGAACTAGAACCCGGCTGGCCAATAAAATAGCGCACAGTTTTATTCTTAGTAGTCGATGAAAAATCAAGGTAATCAATAATCATTGCACCAAAAACGCTTGCCGTATTAGTAGCGGCTGGAAAGTCACCAATGAACATAGTCGAAGATCCGCTATCCGCGCCCGAAGAAGGAGTCGAACCGTTACCGTGCAAACGGTGGTTCGCATAGTTAGAACCAGTATCTCCATTGATTCTAAACGACCCATAATTCGTAGCATTAGCGGCATCGTTACGCACCGTCATACGAACCTGCAAGTGCTTATAAGCGGCCGCAACAGTTCCCAAATTAGAGAAAGTTACAGAAGGGGTCGACGAGCCAAGAACAGTAGTCGTAATAAGTTCATAATCGCCAGCAGCGGCAGCAGTTGCTTTCGAAGCCGCCCAAATACCCCAAGGAATCAACCCAGGCATTACGGAATAATGCTTCCAATAACACGGTAAGAGTTCGCAGCAACCTTCATAACCGAAGCACCACCATATTGAGTATTAATCTTGAACGTCACAGCAGTACCAGCAGTACCAGCACCAGCCCAAGTAGAAACACCAGTACCAGCCGCCAAAATCACAGTACCCGCACCATCGCGAATAACATCCACGCGCTCGCCAATATCCAAAATATCCGGCACAGTCACAGTCTGAGCTGAAGCATTAGAGAAGTTGATCGTCGTATTGCCATCGTTAGCAGTAACGGTATAAGTCGTAGCAGTCGCATTCGAAATGGTCGAATAGTTTAGACCAACCCAAGTACCGTGCGTATAAACATCCAGCGACTCAGTACCAGTAAGAAACGAAACCATACCAGCAGAAACAGAAGTACCCAAAGCCGACGAACGCGCACCAGAAGTCGCATAAACCTGAACGGCCTGATCCTGCAAATACGTTTGAACCTGCGCCGCCGTCAAAGTTGAAAGCGCGCTAAAAGTGCGCCAACCTGCTCCAGCCATTTAGTTGCTCCTTAATAAGCCAATATATTAGAGTCTAGCAAACCAAATACAGGGTCGTCTAGAACAAAGAACGAAACATCGATAGTTTGGAAACCCAAAGTCACCCGGTGTTCCGTCAAAGACACCTGGTGCGAAATAGCAATAACTTCCGCATATTTCGAAATAGTTGGTGCAATACCATTCGGCGTAAACTTAATCTGACAAACAGAACCAATCTCCAAACCAAGAATCGTATTCTGTTGCGCCGTATAAATCTGATTAAGAACAATCTCAACCTGTTCGAAACGGAACTCAGGTTGTGAATAGGCCGTAACCAAATACGTCGCCAAATTTGCCAAAGCCGCATCCGAGTTCTGCAACAAACCCGACTCGTTAATCGTACGAATACCGTACGAAGCTTGCGACGTTAGATCATTAGCCACAACAACAGTCGTCGAACCGTTACGCGTTAACTCAGCCTGGTTGAACAAAAGCTCAGAACCATAAGTAACCTTGACGGCGCTATACAAAATGCCCGAACCATCATCCGCGAGAATAGTTGCACCCGACGTAGGCGAGAACGACAGACGATCTTTATAGACCATATAGCCATTCTTATCAACGAAGAAAATACCCGGCTCGGTCTGTTCAATAATGTTGATATAGGCAAGCGCATTCTGATTGCCAACGATAACATCCGCTTGAAGCGTTTCTTGCCCAGCCGCAATACTGCGCTTATCAGTTGCCCAGTTCACGCCTGGGTCAGACAGCACAGCGTTAACACGCGAACCCGACAACTGCGAGGTTGCCGTTCCAGCCGTCAACGTCTGCTGTGACAACCAAGACAAAGCATCATAACCAGACACAGACGCGACCGAGTTACCATCCGGGGAATAGTCCAAGTTCCAGTCGTCAACGATACCCACGAACTGCACCGTGCCATTAGTTGAAATACGAATATCGCGACGCGGCACGATCTGCCCATAAAATGGCGATGAAGTATAAGTTAGGTCGAAGAAACGGTTTTTGTTATTAAACGTGGCCATAACGTGACCAGCATTGAAACGGTCAAGCTCACGGTTCTTACCGCGACTAATAGAGATACCAGTTAGATACTGGGTCACATCCTGATAAGCCGCACCCGACAAAGTATAAGTCGTGTTGTCTAGTTGACCTTTAACTGGGTCGTCAAGAACAAACCAGTTACCCTTCGCGTTGTCATCAAAACCAAGTTCGATTTTCTCAACAGGCATCGCCATTAGGCAGCCACCCAAACAGACCCATTAGCGCGCTCATAAGTCTTAATCGCAGACACAATCTCTTTACCGCCAACATTCACAACAACCTGCGGTGCAGCAACCTGAATGTGATTCTGCTGAGCAATCTGTGCGAAACGAATCGACTCAGAAGACGAATAATAATCGGCAGCATTGCCAGCCAACTGCTTCGCCAAATCATAGGTATTCATCGTGGCAGCATCGACAGATACACCTTGCGCTGCGGAATTCACCTGAGTCGCAGCAAGATTCAACGTCGCATTCATCGCGCTAGTAATCAGACCAGTAAACGTATCGGCAAAAGTCTTAGCCATCGAAGTTGCTGTTTCAGCCAACAAAGCATCCTGCGACTTCAAGCCCTCAATGAAACCGCCAACAACATCCACGCCATTGTTGTACATAACAACCGTAGTCGCTTCCGCAACCTGGCTTCCAGTTGCTTGTAGATCAGCGAACAACGAATTAAGTTCGGCAACAGTTGAACCGCCACCGGCAATAATCGCTTCAGCCGTAGCACCGCCAGCGTCAACGCCAGCATCGACAATCTGTTTGAACAGATTCGAAT
>Ga0075464_10001496_pt1 | contig 10569 bp, 9 predicted proteins | sample DEB19_08_DNA_5_FD_75068 | JGI IMG/M metagenome (GOLD analysis project Ga0075464, IMG submission 75068) | Aqueous microbial communities from the Delaware River and Bay under freshwater to marine salinity gradient to study organic matter... | ecosystem: Environmental > Aquatic > Marine > Coastal ...
CCTTTCCTTTTTCTGCAAAAAATAATTCATTCATAAAAGGATTATACACCGAACCTAAAATCATTTCTCCTTTGTATTCAACGCCGATGCTTACACAACAAATAGGAATGCCATTCGCAAAATTAATCGTGCCATCAATAGGGTCAATGATCCACTTTGTATCAGACATAGATGCCATCTCTCCTGTTTCTTCACTTAAAATAAAATGGTCTGGAAACTGTGATTGTATTAATTCAATGATTGCCTTTTCTGAAGCATGGTCTGCTTCGGTAACCAGATCGTTTATCGTTGCCTTGCTAGACACGGTAAAGCTGCCATTAAAAAAACGAACCAGCTCTTTTGCACCAACCTCTACAGCCTGAATTAAAGTGTTTTTAATCATAGTACAAAAGTAGGCTCGTTTGCTCGAATAACATTCGTATTTTTGTAACTAATCTGTAAAAGTAAAACCCGATTCTGTAGATGCCGATTTTTGAGATTAATTTACCTAAGAGCCTTAGTAAGGCACTTGGAATTCCACCAAGAAGTCCAAGAAGCGCTCAGTTGCGCGTGCTCAAAAAGTTATTAAAACGTGCACAATACACCGCTTTCGGTCAAAAAAATAAATTCGACGAAATTTTAACCAGCAGACATATTGGAAAAAGATTCCAAGAAATAGTGCCTAGTTACAATTACAACAAGATCTATCAAGAGTGGTGGCATCTAACAATAGAAGGGCAGACCGACATCTGTTGGCCTGGTAAAATCAATTATTTTGCGTTGAGTAGTGGGACTAGCGAAGCTGCTAGTAAATATATTCCTGTTACAAACGACTTATTGAGGGGTAATAAAATTATCATGATCAAGCAGTTGATTAGCTTGTTTAAATATCGGGATGTACCCTTATCTGCATTGGGTCGTGGATGGCTCACCTTGGGCGGTAGTACAGATTTACAAAAAGGTGCAGGTTATTATGCTGGCGACTTAAGTGGGATTACGGCGAAGAAAGCACCCTTTTGGTTTCAACCATTTTACAAGCCCGGTAAAAAAATAGCCAAAGAACGCGATTGGAATAAAAAATTAAAAGAAATTGTTGAGAAGGCGCCAGAATGGGATATCAGTTTTATTATTGGTGTGCCCGCTTGGATCCAAATGTGTCTGGAAATGGTGATAGAACGCTATCAACTTAATAATATTCATGAGATCTGGCCCAACCTCACCTTATTCGTTCACGGTGGCGTAAGCTTTGAGCCCTATAAACACGGATTTGAAAAATTATTGGGAAGGCCCATAGAATATATAGAAACTTATTTAGCAAGCGAAGGTTTCTTGGCTTGGCAGGACAAACAAAATGCGGTGGGCATGCGTTTATCTTATAATCAACATATCTTTTTTGAATTCGTTCCTTTTGATGAAAAGAATTTTGATGAGCATGGAGAAATGGTGGACCAGCCTGAAGCCCTTATGATTCACGAAGTTGAAGAGGCAAAAGATTATGCCATTTTAATTAGTACACCTGCGGGTGCTTGGCGCTATTTGATTGGCGACACGGTTCGCTTTGTTGACAAGGCCAATGCGGAAATCATTATCACTGGAAGAACCAAACATTTTTTAAGCTTAGTAGGCGAGCATTTAAGTGTAGACAATATGAATAAGGCCATTCAATTGGTAAGTGAAGAATTGAACCTGTCTATACCCGAATACACGGTTACGGGCGAGCCCCATGGCAACTTCTTTGCACACCATTGGTATGTTGCTTGTGATCAAAAGATTGACGCCGTTTTATTAGCAGAAAAAATAGATGAAAAACTAACTCAGCTAAATGACGATTATGCAATCGAAAGAAAAAGTGCACTTAAAGCCATTCAGGTCTCGGTACTTAAAGAAAGCTGTTTTATGGGATTCATGGAAAGCAAGGGGAAAATTGGGGGTCAACACAAATTTCCAAGAGTCTTAAAAGGAGAGATGCTAACCGATTGGAAGGCATTTATTAAAAATCAAACCGAATGTTAGCTGCGCCACTTTTAAAGGGTTTGTTATTGGGATTGATTTTAAGCATTTCCATTGGGCCTGTCATTTTCGCAATTATCAAACAAAGCCTTACCAATGGTAAACGCTCTGGATATGCTTTCGTAGCAGGAGTTTCAAGCAGTGATCTACTTTTACTTTTTATTTGCAATGTGTTTACTTCTTTATTTAACTTGGTATTGAACCACAAGTCAACCATTGCCTTAGCGGGTGCTGGATTCTTACTATTAATGGGTTTGTATACTTTGTTCTTTAAAAAATTAAAACTAGAAAATATGGGCGTGGACGGAGTGCCAAAACAAATACGTATCAAAGACCTAGTTGCCTCTTATTTTTCTGGTTTCTTAATGAACACCCTTAACCCAAGTGTGTTTTTATTTTGGTTTGCTTGGACTGCAGCCATTAATACTAGTGCAGATGATACCACCAATCCGCTCCAGTACAAACTAGTTGTGTTTGGCACCTGCCTTGGATTTGTCTTGTTGTCCGATTTGTTGAAAGTTTTTTTAGCAGGGAAATTAAGACCGAGGTTAACCGAAAAAAATCTGCTTTGGATCAATCGTGTTTCGGGGATCATCATTTTAATCTTTAGCGCTGCACTTTTATATAGCGCACTATTGATCTATTAACAGATTCGTCGACACTCTTTCACAAACATTTAAGTTTTTTGGTTCTTTTTAGTTGGCTTTATTGTAATTTGCTATTGTGAAAAATATAACCTTTTTGTTTTTTTGTATTTGCCTGTTGGCAAAAGCGTCTACCGTTAAAGCGCAAGGTGGAAACGTACTCGTTCTAAAAGATAAAGGCGTCACCATCAAATCGTTTACCAAAGACAACTACATCGAATTTGAATTTAGCAATCGCCAATGGATTACAGGTCAAATTCAATGGGTCAAAAACGACTCCATACAGGTGAAGCAATATGCGCTTCAAACGGTGATGACCGCTTATGGTACATATGGTCAAGACACTTTAAAGTTGGGCGCACTCACACTGCATATTAACGAAATACGCGCTTTTGCCAAAGACAAAGGTCAATACCAAAGTGTGTTCGCAAACGGTTCGTTTTTAAAAATTGGGGGGATTTTATATAGTGGCTTAAACATCACCAATTCTATTATCAATAAAGAGGCGGTATTTGGGTCAAAAAATATTCCATCTATCGCTGGTGGCCTTGGTGCCTATTTTATTGGAAGATGGATGGCTAAAAAAAATCCTCCTTATCGACCAATAGGAAAACGTTTTAGTGTTGAAATTTTATAACCTTCTTGCTTCTATAAAAAGTAGTCATAGATCAATCATACTTCATTTATATTTTGATTAAAAAAATTAAACGCGTCATCTGGTATTTATTTTTAAGTTCATTGCTTTATGTAGTGATCACGCGTTTTGTCTTTCCTCCAATCACCATCACACAAATCACCAATGCGTTTGGCTTGGGATTAAAACGAGATTATGTGGCATGGGAGGAGATGTCTTACAATATTAAATTGGCCGCAATCGCTAGTGAGGATCAGGCTTTCCCAGATCATGTTGGTGTTGATTGGGAGGCGATGGAAAAAAGCTTTAAACCAAAAAAGAAAAAAAAGAAATCTAGAATTCCTTTGGGTGGGGGCGCAAGTACGATTACACAACAGGTTGCAAAAAATGTTTTTCTATGGCAGGGTGGACCATATGACAAGTATATTCGAAAATTACCCGAGTTTTATTTTACTTTTTTAATTGAACTAGTTTGGGGTAAAAAAAGAATTTTAGAAGTGTATTTAAATGTGATTGAAACAGGTCCAGGCTGTTTTGGTGTTGAAGCGGCAGCACAACATTATTTTAAAAAATCGGCAAAAAATTTAAGCCGTGCAGAGGCTGCGATGATTATTGCAGGTTTACCTAATCCCAAGAAATTCACAGCTCGTCCAATGTCAAGAAGAGTTGCATGGCGTTATCCACAGATCCTCAGAGAAATGAACAACTTAGAAGGAGACGAGGATGTTCGAGATTTAATTAGAAAAAAATAGTGGGGTTTATCCCCATTGTGATCCACAATTTTTAAAACACAAGAATCTTATTGTGCATAAGCCTATTCAATTTGTGTACTAGTTTTGTATTTTTCAAAATTACGTTAAATGCTGATTGATGCATTGAATTGCATTTTGTGTACGCTGCGCTCCTATTCCACTCACAATTCCCCAAGGTGTTTTTTGATTGATTAAAAGTTCCTTATAGGTTGTAAACAATTCGATACGGGGTTGCTCGTCTGGATATTCACGCATTTCGTCTGCGGTCCATGGTAGGTCTATATCACAGAGCAGATAGAGGTCATAACTACGTTCGTTGATTTGTTCTAAAATATAGTGATGACAATTGTTAAACACGTATTCACACCATACCTTCATCACATACATATCAGTGTCTATGATTAATTGATTTGATTGATCCGAAGCGCCAGTTGTTGCATTTTTTTGTTGTAATACTTCCATTGCGCGGTCTTCGTTTTCAAGCTGTCCTTTCGCAATGGTTAATAAATCTTCATAGCTATATGCTGTTCCGTGTTCTGATAAATATTCTCTTGCATATTCTTGAGCCCAAACTGTTTGATAGTGCGCTGCAAGTGCCGCACATAGCGTTGACTTACCCGTAGATTCTGGACCTAGTACTACAATTTTTTGAATTGGTTTCATTGCTTTTTCGCTTTTTCTTTCCAAGAAATATATCCTGCAATTGCTAAGATCAATAATACAATAAACTGAAAACTTGTAAACGCATAGCCCTTAATAAAATAAAGTGGTATAGAGGTTATGTTGGTCAGGATCCACCAAATCCAACTCTCCACTTTTTTCTTTGCCATCAACCACATCGCTGTATAAGCCGACGCACTCGCCAATGCATCAGCCCAAGGAATGGCATCGGGTGCAAAATTATTTTTTAAAAATTGTAGGACGATAAACAATACGGCATAAAAACCAAGAAAGACCAATAGCTGTTGTCCTCTTTGCTTGTTATTGCTACTCGTAATTTGTAATGCATTCGTTACCTGGTCTTCTTTTTTACGAGACCACCAATACCAACCATAAAAGCTCATGATAGTATAGTAAAGGTTAACACTCGCTTCACCTAATAAATGTCCCTTAAAGCTTAAGTAGATATACAATGTGGTGTTGATGATGCCGGTTGGGAATACCAATATATTTTCCTTTCGACTATACCAAACCGACACAATACCCATCACAACCGCAATGGCTTCTATCCAAGTAGTTTGAATTAATCCGTTGTATACTGCTACAAAAAAATCGTTCATTAATTTAGGTGGTAGATTTCATTTTTTCTAATTGTAATTCCATTCTAAACATTTCGTCACGCAATTTGGCTGCTTCCATGAAATCCAGTGCCTTTGCCATTTTTTCCATTTGCTTTTTAGTTTGCAGAATGGCTTTCTCCATTTGCGGAATCGTTTTGTATTCGCTGTTTGGTTCGGCGACCATATTGAGCGCATCAGTGGTACGTATATTGATATTGTCTTGACTATACCCCTTAATGTCCAATACCGCCGTTTGTTTCATCACCTGTTCAATTGATTTGACAATTGTCGTAGGTGTGATATTGTGTTCTTCGTTGTATTGTATTTGTTTTGCACGACGACGATTGGTTTCATCAATGGTGCGCTGCATACTCATTGTTATTTGATCGCCATAAAAAATAACTCGACCTCGTACATTTCGAGCTGCACGACCCGATGTTTGTGTCAATGATTTTTCATTTCTTAAAAACCCTTCTTTATCTGCATCCAATACCACCACTAAAGATACTTCTGGAAGATCTAATCCCTCTCTCAATAAGTTCACTCCCACCAATACATCAATCACGCCAAGCCTAAGTTCTCTTAGTATCTCCACGCGCTCTAGCGCATCAATATCACTGTGAATGTATTTTGATTTAATATTAATTTTGGATAAGTATCGGTCCATCTCCTCTGCCATCTTTTTGGTTAAAGTGGTTACCAAAACGCGATCCCCCATTTCCACTTGCATAGCGATCTCGTCTAATAAATCATCTATTTGATTTTTTGTTGGTCTTACTTCAATTGGAGGATCCAATAGTCCAGTTGGACGTACCACCTGTTCTACAATGAGTCCACCTGTTTTTTCTAATTCATATTCACCAGGTGTTGCACTTACATAAATGCTTTGCCCAATCACTTGTTCAAACTCGTTAAAATTAAGTGGTCGATTGTCAATGGCACTTGGTAGTCTAAAGCCAAATTCTACTAAATTCATTTTTCTACTTCTATCTCCGCCATACATTCCTGAAATTTGCGGTATCGTGACATGGCTTTCATCAATCACACATAAAAAATCTTTTGGAAAATAATCCAATAAGCAGAATGGTCTTGTACCCGGCTTGCGTCGATCAAAAAATCTAGAATAATTTTCAATACCGGTGCAATATCCTAGCTCTCTAATCATCTCGATATCATATTCAACCCTTTCTTTTATCCTTGCTGCTTCTTGTGGCTTTCCCACGTTTTTAAAATACTCCACCTGTGCGCGTAACTCATCTTGTATTTCTACAATAATTTCTTGTAGCATTTCTTTAGGCGCCATGTATAAATTAGCAGGGAAGATGGCCGCATTCTCCATGGGCTCAATTCTTTTTCCTGTTTCAATTTCTATACTTTCTATGGATTCAATTTCATCGCCAAAAAAGGTAATACGATATCCATAATCTACATAAGGCAATCGAATGTCTACCGTATCTCCATTGACTCTAAATGCACCTCGATCAAATTCGGTGACTGATCGGTGATACAAACTATTGACTAGTGCGTGTAAGAAAGCTTGTCGCGATAAAATTTGCCCCTGATGAATTCGAATGATTCCGTTTTCATATTCAGTTGGATTACCCATACCATAGATACAACTCACACTCGCAACAATCACGATATCCCGACGTCCACTCAACAATTGTGCTGTTGCTTGAAGTCTTAATTTATCAAGCTCTTCGTTAATGCTTAAATCCTTTTCAATATAAACACCCGAAGTGGGTAGGTACGCTTCTGGTTGATAGTAATCATAATAAGACACAAAATAACCCACTGCGTTGTCTGGAAAGAATTGTTTAAACTCTCCATACAATTGAGCAACTAGTGTTTTGTTATGTGTGAGGACAAGGGTGGGGCGTTGTACATTTTGAATCAAATTGGCAATGGTAAAAGTTTTACCAGAACCAGTCACCCCCAAGAGTGTTTGTTGTGGATCTCCATTCACCACACCCTCGGTCAGTTGCGCAATTGCGGTTGGCTGATCGCCCGAGGGTGTGTAGTTGGAATGAAGTTTAAAAGGCATACACAAAGGTAAGCGCAAACCTTAAATATGTTTCGTTAAAATAACGCTTTATAGGTTTTCTAAATAAGTAGCTAGTCTGTTGATTGCCGCCGCTACTTCACCAACCTGAGCTGTTGTTTCTTCCCAATTTTTTTGTTCAATTGCTTCGCGAACACCAGGAATCGTTTTAACACCGTAACCAGTATAGAAACCTGGTGCGTATAAGCTATGCTTGTACCATGGTCTGCGCGGTAGGCCGGTTGTCATCAACAAAGATTGTTCTGCTGTATAAATTTTAGCATTGATTGCCGACAATTTTTGTACATCCGCATTGGCCTTAATTTGCTCAACTTGTTGGGCCGCTTTTTCTAAACGTGTTAGCGCATTTAAGATCGGCGCAAAATCGATATAAGGCACTTCTGCAACCACTGTTGGTAGCTTCAATCCTTCTGTTGGATCTGCTGCAACAGCGTAGGATTTTGTGTGGACCAATTCGTTTTCCACTTTAGCCTTTTCGCGCATTTGCTCTACATTGGTCATCAACTCTGTAACATAACCCTTCACTGTTTTGTGTAAAGCTGTAAAATCAAACGGCAAAGCATCCGCCTCTGATAACCTCAACGCTGCACGTCCTGCAGTTTGTGCAAGCGCTACGCCATATGCAAAACCAGGATCCTTGTATTTTGAATAGTGATCATAAGAATCATAAATAGAATGGTATTCTCCACCTTCGTTTTCTCCACCAAATCCAATGTTTAAAGAGGGCACACCTACGTGTTGAATAAATGAAGAATAATCAGAGCCTGATCCCATGGCACCCAGTGGATAGGTGGTGCTATTTAAAATTTCTTTTTTTGCAGTGGTGGTGGCTGCTTCGGTTGCACGATTGGCTCTTTGTCTTTCAAAAACAGTTACACCTGTTTGAGGATCAATAATTGATTTACTAATGTCGGTCATTAATCCAGTGAACGCATGAGAACCTTCTGCACTCAAAAAGCCTCTTCCATTTCCATCAGAATTAATATAGGCAACCGCCTTAGCCTGTAAAGATGCAGCATGTTCTTCTACCCACTCTACAGATCCCATTAATCCTTGTTCTTCGGCATCCCAAGCACAATAAACCAGGGTTCTTTTTGGTTTCCATCCTGATTTTACCAACGCCCCAATGGCAATGGCCTCGTCTAGCTCGGCCGCCATGCCACTTACAGGGTCATTTGCGCCATTTACCCAAGCATCGTGGTGATTTCCCCTAATTACCCACTGGTCTGGATATTGACTACCCTGAATCATTGCAATGACATTGTATGCAGGTCGAATTTTCCAGTCAAAATTTAGTTTTAAATGCACTTTAGACTTACTAGGTCCAATATGGTAGGTAAAAGGCAGTCCACCTCTCCAAGCTTTTGGCGCAACAGGTCCTGCCATATCTTGTAATAAGGGCGCTGCATCATGATAGCTAATAGGAAGCACAGGAATTTTTAATAAATTCTCTGCTTGGTTGTGGTCTACCCTAGGAGCACCATCCACAGAGGCATAATTAGGTGTACTAGGATCACCTGGATAAATCACCATGTCCATAATTGACCCTCTTTGTACACCATATTCGTTTTTAAAAGGTCCTACAGGATACACATCACCAGCGCCATAACCATCGTCTTGAGGATCAGAATAAATTAAACAACCAATGGCACCATGTTCTTGCGCAACCTTTGGTTTAATCCCTCTCCAACTTCTGCCATATTTAGCAATTACGATCTTTCCTTTCACATCGATACCATATTTAGCAAGGGTCTCATAATCTTCTGGTAATCCGTAATTCACAAAAACCAATTCAGCATTTACGTCTCCATCTGCACTCCAGCAGTTATACGTTGGCAATTGATCTGCCTGTGCCGAAGTTGCATCTTCTTTTAATGCAGGCTCTTTTAATAATGCTTTAAAATTAGTCGCGCCTTTCATTTCTAACACACGTGTTAAAGGTGTAGGAAATAACAATTGATAGGTTACGATTTTTGTATCCCATCCAGCTGCTTTAAATTGTTTTACAATTTCATCTGCTACAAATTTTCCACCGACTGAACCAATATGATGTGGAACAGAAGACATAAGTTTAATATTTTCTCCTACTCGCTTAGCGCTTAGTTGATTATCAAAATTGGCTTCAAGTTTTTTTTGCGCTTCTGTGTTTTTAAATCCAGTGAATTGCTGTGCTATACTATTGATTGTTAAATTCAAAAAGATAGTAGACAGAATAACTGTTTTTTTTAAATGTTGCATGATGGTATATTTAATAATTTTTGAAATGTATAACTGACAATTATTTTTGTACTTTTCTATTTAAATAATGGATATAATTAGGAAGCTCATATTCATATTCGCCTTGCATAAACGGAGAAGTCACTAAAAAATCAGCAGTTGTTCTATCACATGCCATGGGTAGATTCCAGGCAACGGCTAGTCTTAATAAAGCTTTCACATCGCTATCATGTGGCTGTGCTTCCATGGGGTCAAAAAAGAAAAAGACCATATCAATATCCCCGGTTGCGATCATTGCTCCAATTTGTTGATCTCCGCCAAGCGGGCCGCTTAGTAGTTTAACCACTGGTTGATCTAAAGCCTCCTCGATCAATCGACCTGTCGTACCTGTTGCAACTAAACTATGTTTAGATAGTACTATTTTATTGTGCACCGCCCATTCTATTAAATCTCTTTTTTTATTATCGTGCGCAATTAATGCAATTTTTTTTCTTCTATCTAGTTTTCTAATTGATTTCATTGTAAGCGTTTAAGGTAATTACTCGTGGACTCTTTTTGTCATAATTGGTATTAAGATCAAGATAACAAAAATTATACTAGGTGGTGTGTTAAATAGTTTCAGGATTAAATAAATGAAAAAGAGCATTATTGGATAAGTAAACAACAAAACAGAAAACAATACAGAGTCATAAAAAACAGTGTATTTAGTTTTACGGTCTACCCATTTTTGAATATTATTATAATAATAAAAATGTAGTTGATAGAATAGATTTTTATTATTAAATCTGGTGGGTGTGGATGGGACAATAATATTTTGTTTCAGTTGTTCAAAAACTATTTGATTAAATAAAACACGATCTCTATTATTTAGAATGATTGGAATATCCCTCATTTCTGAGATGATAAGATTCACTTTTTTACCTATCCCTCTTAATTGATTAAAAGCAATTCCTGCAATATGTATTTTAAGATCTACATTTAATTTTTGAAC
>Ga0075464_10001497_pt1 | contig 10556 bp, 19 predicted proteins | sample DEB19_08_DNA_5_FD_75068 | JGI IMG/M metagenome (GOLD analysis project Ga0075464, IMG submission 75068) | Aqueous microbial communities from the Delaware River and Bay under freshwater to marine salinity gradient to study organic matter... | ecosystem: Environmental > Aquatic > Marine > Coastal ...
AAGCGCACCACGGCACCCTAGAGCCGAACGGAACGCCAAGGGGCCGAGCAAGACAGACCCCACCACTCCCGTCTGTTGCTCAGCACTTCAAGGAAGCCGGGCTGACCTCACACCCTCCAGAGATCAGCACCAAGGTCCAGTCCGGCTCCCCTTCTTTTTCAACCCTTGTGAGCGTGACGGATATGGACAGCGGAACATGTCAAATGCCGATGGATCAGATGGCGACCTGGCAAGAGCAGATCATGGAAGCCGGGTACTTCGCAGCGATGACAAGACAGCCGTTCAATCCGGTCGCGATGGACGAGTGGAAGCTCGGCTGGAATCTCTTTCACGACAGCCGCGCATTAACCCGCTCCACCTCGATAGCGGCCTGATCATTTGTTCCGAATGCTACGGATCGCCAGCTCAATACCTGATCGATTTTGAAGACGTCTGTCCGACGTGTGGCGGATGCGGATTTCACGACGATCCTGATTTCATCGACGGCGATGCGAGATCGTTTGATCCGCATACAGAGTTCGGCACCCACCATCATCGTTATGCGAGGGGCTTCTGATGTCCCTCGAACATTTCATCACGCTGGCTTGGATCATAGCACCGCCAGCACTCATTGGGATCGTGGCTTTTAGAGCGAAATTGGAGCGGGACGATGGCTAAGTATTTCGATCCGAATTGCTACGTTCTTGCCGAACACTTTCTCGAAGACGGCGCAGCAGAAGCACTGAAGGACGCGCTCGCAAGAGAGTTTCAGCAGATCGCTGATGATTTCTGCGCGGAGCTTCAGGCGCGGCAGAGCAAGCAAGCGGAGGCGGCGTGAAAACCTCTGAGCGCGAACATGTCCTCCAATCCTACGAGCGGTGGGCAAAGAACATCAAGCAAGCATCCTATCGCGACGGACGGAAAGCACGCGAGGCGATCGAAGCTTGGTTCTCACCACTTGGGCATCCGCTTGACCTGATCGACTTCGAGCGAGCCGCAGAAAAGCAGCAGATGACCGTTCGGCAGTTAGCAGCGGTTGAAAAGTCGCTGAACGATATGAGGGCGAAATGCCAAGCAACATCGTGAATTTCCCGACCATCCCAAGAGCAACGGCAATCACGCCATCAGTAAACGATGTTCGTGATCCCCACACCATCGCAATCGAGATGATGAAGAAAGCCATTCAGTTCTCAAATCAAACCTGCGGGAAGGCATGGACACTGAACGTGCTCAAGTCAGCGATTGAAGTCGACGATCAGAACGGGTGGCGAGACCGGGCGCGAAGAATGTTTGATCGCAAGGAGACTGTGTAATGGCTGACGTATCGCGAGAACTGCACATTCAGGGCGAAGCTGCCAGAGCCCTCCTGCTCAACATCAGAGACGTGGTCGAAGACGACGCTGAGATGATCGAGACGGCGATCGAGGGCGAGACGAGCTTGAAGGAAGCCATATCGGCTGCCGTCGATCGCATCCTCGAACTGGACGCGCACGAAGAAGCCATCGCAGCGCAGGTCAAGGCCCTGAACGAACGCAAAGAACGTTTCACGCATCAGTCTGATCGCATCAAGGCAGCCATCCATGTTGCCATGGGGCAGGCCGAGCTTCGCAAGCTTGAACTCCCGCAGGCGACCCTCAGTGTTCGCGCCGTGCCGCCCAAAGCCGAGATCACCGATGAGTCAATGCTTCCCTCACGCTTTTGGAAGTCGTCGGCCCCAACGTTAGATCGGAAACTTCTTCTTGAGACATTGAAATCGGGCGAATCCGTACCTGGAGCGGTGCTGTCAAACGGTTCGGAAACACTATCGCTAAGGAGCCGCTAATGAGCAATCGATGGGAGCGCCGCCAGCGCACGAAGCACAACGCACGTAAGCGGCAAAACGAACCCAAAAATCAGCGCATGTCATTCCGCGATGCAATGGCTCTCGTCCCAGATGATTTACCGGACGGCGCTTATTGGGCGATGGCTCACGAGTTTGCCGGTCTCGACTACGGCGACGGGTTTGATGAACTGATCGATGGAGACGAGTAAGATGGGCGCACTGGCACTCGTCGACAACGCGAAGTCTCTCGATCTCATCCGACGCACCGTCGCAAGGGACTGTGACGCGTCGGAGTTTGATACCTTTGTGCATATTTGCCGGGCCGTTCGCCTCGATCCGTTGCGTCGGCAGATTTATGCATTTGTGTTCAACAAGAACGACGCTCGCTATCGGCAGATGACGGTTGTCACTGCGATCGGCGGCTATCGCTCAATCGCGGAACGGACTGGGAATTACCGACCGGACAACCGCGCTCCACGCTTCGAGTACAGCGAGGCTGCGAAGGACGCCAAGACGAACCCGCTTGGAATTGTGAATGCCGAAGTCTCGGTATTCAAACACTCCCACGGCGAATGGTTCGAATGCGTCGCGGAGGCCTATTGGGAGGAATACGTCCCCCTCAAAGATGGCGTGATCGACAGCAAGAAAACTGGCTGGGTAAAAAGCCCGCGCAACCAGATTGCGAAATGTGCTGAAGCGGCGGTGCTCCGCAAAGCATGGCCGGATGATTTTGCCGGGCTTGAAGTTGAGGAAGAAACTGACCGTCGTGCCTCGCTTGAACTCTCCGCCAGCGAGCTTGCTGATGAGGGAGCATCCGCAAAGCGCTTTGAACTGATCGGCGGCGCGAATGCCCTGACTGTCGACTGGTGCGATGGCGAGCCACTTGCCCGCGAGCCTGTGGGCGTCTTTGGCGACAAGGTGCTTGCCTTCATCTCTCTGCACAAATCCGAAGACCCTGACCGCGTTCGAGCATTCCACAACCGCAACGCGGCGGCGCTCAAAGAATATTGGGCGAAGGACAGGACTGGCGCACTCGAACTGAAGAAGGCGTTCGAAGCCGTTCAGTAATTCACGCAACCACCAAATTCCAAACCTCAGGGGGATAAAATGAAGACACTTCTCACACTGTCCGTTTCTGTTGCTGCGCTTCTCGTTGCGTCGAGTGCGGATGCCGCGTCGCTTCTGAACTGCGGAACGGGCCCGCTCGACGTTCACAACTGCCCAGTCGGTCCAGAAGGACCGCAAGGTCCACAGGGTGAAAAAGGTGACACCGGAGCCCAGGGTCCGCAAGGCGAACAGGGCGCCCAGGGAGAGAAGGGCGACAAAGGTGATGCGGGAGAGACTGGAGCGACCGGGGATCAGGGCGTTGCTGGCAACGACGGTAAAGACGGGGCCAACGGCAAGGACGGCGTAGACGGTAAGAACGGCACCAACGGCCTGAATGGTCGTGATGGCCGAGACTTCGACTCCGCCGATGCACTTGCAATGAGTGCTGCTCTCTCACCTCCGGTTTGGCTTGGTGACAACGAACGTGTCCGCATCTCGACTGGTGTCGGCTTCACTGATAGCGCGGCTGCAATCGGTGCGACTGGTGTTGTTCGCATTGATGGTGCGCTTGCCGGATTTGCTGGCGGCGCAGTGAGCACGGAAACCGGTGCATGGGCCGCAAAAGCTGGCCTCAGCTACGGCTGGTGATCGGAATGGATATCCCGCTCTACGAACGCATCTCGCAAGCTGAAGCTCTCGCGAAAGAGGGCAAGAAGGTCGACGAAATCATATCGATGACCGGACTGGCGAGAGTGACAGCGCAGTGCGTCGTAGGGCGGGTGCGGGGAGAGTTGGATTTTAGTTCGCTGCGGAAATGCAGAAAGGAACACTGATGGCCAACAACATCAAACACCGCATTTGCGGGTCTTGCGGCAAGACATTTTCAAAGCCCTACAACGTGAGTGTCGGCACATGGGAAAAGCGAAAATATTGCAGCATCGTGTGCAGAGGGAGGGGCCTCGCTAAGCATGGGCAGGCTTGGAAGACTCCAGAATACTACATCTGGCAGGCGATGGTTCAACGCTGCACTAACTCGGCCCATCCGAGTTACCATAAATATGGTGGCCGCGGAATTGTAGTTTGTAACCGGTGGCGCGCTTACGAGGCGTTCATCTCTGACATGGGCAAGCGGCCCTCGCCCGATCATTCGATTGATCGAAAAGACAACGACGGAAATTACGAACCGGGCAATTGCCGATGGGCGACCTTGGTCGAGCAGGCGAATAATACCCGTGCGAACCGCATACTAGAAATAGATGGTGTGTCTGAGACCATCGCAGATTGGTCGAGGAAATGCGGCGTAAAGCCGAACACGATCGTCACGAGATTGCGCGCAGGTTGGTCGCCCCAACGCGCCATCGCTGAGCCCACAAATGAAAAATTCAGAACGTCGAGGGCGCATCAATGACAATCTGCCCGCACTGTGGCGCCGGCCGACAAGAGCCACGCAGCTTGGCCCAGCACAAAAGATTTTTCTCTCTAATCAAAGCGGCCTTCCATCACTGGCCTGAAACGCACGAGCGGCAGTTCGCAAGCGAAGAAGAACTACGGAAATTTTTGCAAATGAAGGCGGGACATCGCGAGATCGCAGCACGCATCCCTCTAACCGGCATTCGCAAAGAGCAAGCCGTCATTCTGGCTGAGGCATCGATCCGCGCCGCTGGCTCCTACGCGATCCCTGTCATTCACGGATCGGAACTCGTCATTTGGAAACCGAAGTCCATCGCCTTTCACAATCTCGGACACCGATCGTTCTGCGAATTGAACCAGACCGTGGACGATATTCTGAAAGCAGAGATCGGACTGTCTGGAGATCAACTTCTCCAAGAAACGGCGGCAGCAGCATGAACATCCCCTCCGAAATCCGCGCCGAAGCTGAGCGCCTTATGACTTTATCGATCGAAGCGAAACGATCTGGCGACTACGCCAAAGCAGATGAGTTCTACGCGGAGTCTAAATTCTTTCTCCGTCTTCTTAAAGACGCTGGTGAAGATATGGAGGTGGTGCGGTGAGTGACCTTACATCATACCGCGACTTGATCGCCAAAAAGGCAGTGACGTTCGAGCCCAAAGGGCTAAAGCGCATCCCAGCTCTCAATTCAAAAATGTTCCCGCATCAAGCAGCCTGCACGGAGTTTGCGCTCCGAACGGGATGCGCGGGATTATTCCTCGCTACCGGGCTTGGGAAATCGCTGTGTTCGCTGGATTACGGCCGGGTTTTAGTGCGCGCCACGAATAAGCCGGTGCTAATGCTTGCGCCGTTGGCAGTCGCCAACCAGCACCACACAGAGGCCGAGAAGTTCGACATTGACGCGAAGGCCGTTCGTGACCCGTCTGAGATCAAGGGCAAGCGCATCTATGTGACGAACTATGAACGGCTGCATCTGTTTGACGATGTGGACTTCGGCGCCGTCATTCTGGACGAAAGCTCAATTCTCAAGGGCTTCAATGGCCGAACGTCGCGCGCTCTGATCGAAAAGTTCGCAGGAATGCCGTTCAAGCTTTCCGCCACGGCAACGCCGGCGCCGAACGACCACATGGAACTTGGACAGCAGTCCGACTTCCTTGGTGCAATGCGGTCAATGGAAATGCTCTCCCGTTGGTTCATCAACGACACGAGCACGGCCAGCCAAGTCTGGCGTCTCAAGGGTCACGCCGTCGAACCGTTCTGGAATTGGGTTGCCTCATGGGCGCGTTGCATGACGCGACCGAGCGATCTTGGCTTTGACGACACCATGCACATTCTGCCGGAGCTGATCACTAAGACGCACATCGTTGAAGCTGATCGGTCTATCGAAGCTGGCGGCGAAAAGGACGGTCAGGGGCGCATTTTCCGCATCCCGGACACGTCCGCCACGTCCATCCACAAAGAGAAGCGTCTGACCGCTCAGCGACGCGCCAACGTGGTTGCGGAACTCGTTGCAGCCGAACCCGACGAGCCTTGGTTGATCTGGGTTGATACCGATTACGACGCCGACGCAATCATGCCGCTTCTACCGAATGCCATTGAAGTTCGCGGCAGCATGAAGCCGGACGAGAAGGAAGAACGCATTCTATCGTTTATCCGTGGGCAGTCGCGCATCTTGGTCACGAAACCATCGATCGCCGGCATGGGGCTCAACCTACAGCACTGCGCCCGGATGGCCTTCACTGGCTTGTCGTTCTCGTTTGAGAGCTATCACCAGGCCGTGCGGCGTTGCTGGCGCTTCGGGCAAAAGCGGCCCGTGCATGTCCATGTGGCAATGGCGGACACCGAGCAATCGATCATCGAAGCAATCTCGCGCAAGGCGGACGGCTTCGATGAAATGGGCGAAGCGATGCGGGCTGCTATGACCCGCGCGGCAAACAAGCAAGTTGCGCGCGCACCGTACAAGCCGAACCGCACCGTTCAACTTCCGGCATTCTTGGGGGCAGCATGACGACAATTCTCAATCAGGAGACGGGCCAGAATTGGACCGCCATCCACGGCGACAGCGCGCACGCCTTGTCTGAACTGCCGGAAGCATCAATCCATTTCTCGGTCTACTCGCCCCCATTCGTGGACCTTTTCGTTTATTCGGATAGCGCGGCCGATCTCGGAAACTGCAAGAATGATGGGGAGTTTTTCGAGCAGTACCGGCACATCATCCGGCAGGTGATGCGGGTTACAAAACCCGGTCGATTGACGGCAGTCCATTGCACCGATCTTCCGACGCGGAAGTTTAGAGATGGTTTTATCGGGATCAAAGCATTTTCAGACCAAATCCGCGATGCGCACGAAGGCGAAGGATGGATTTACCACTGCCGCATTACTGTCTGGCGCGATCCCGTTGTCGAGATGCAACGCACCAAGGCACTCGGGCTGCTCTACAAGCAGTTGTGCAAAGACAGCGCAATGAGCCGCGTCGGCTTAGCGGATTACGTTCTCGTCTTCCGCAAGCCCGGAGATAACCCGGCGCCCGTCGGAAAGGACAAAGGCTTATTCCCCGTCGATCTCTGGCAGAAGTGGGCATCTCCGGTCTGGATGGACATTGACCAGACGGACGTTCTGAACGGCCGCACAGCGCGTGAGAGCGACGACGAGCGCCACGTCTGCCCGCTACAGCTTGACCTGATTGAACGCGCCATTCGCCTATGGTCGAACCCTGGAGACGTCGTGCTTTCGCCTTTTATGGGGATCGGGTCGGAAGGTTTTGCGTCAATCAAGGCGGGTCGGAAATTCATCGGGTGCGAGCTTAAAGAAAGCTACTGGCGGCAGGCGGCCCGCAATCTCGCAGGCATTGAGCAGGAAGTTTCAGGCGGAAGCCTTCTTGATCTTATGGGGGCAGCATGAACCCTCGCAACATCGAACACCAAGCAGCCGCAACGCGCCACATGCTCAACGGCGGAACGATGACTCCTGAACTCATCGCCTGCGTTGAAGGCTGCATTGCTTCCGCAGAGTGGATGGCGAAGGGCGAACAAGTTTTGAAGGAGTTGATCCGGCTGCGCAAAGACGATCCAGAGCTATTTCAAACGCTCCGCGAGCTAATCGGCATGGGAGCATTGATAGCAGACATTCGGTCTACGGATCGTATGGCGCAAGAGGCAGGGCTGTGATGGAAGGAAACGCGTCAAACATCATCATGCGATTAATAAAGCTCGTTGGCGATGCCACGAGCGTCCCAGTCTGGCTTATTCTCTCTGAACGTCGGGATGCACCGGTATACCGGTCGCGAGCTATCGTCGCGTACATAGCTCACAAGGTTCTCAAAATCCCGTCCGTGGAGGTCGGCCGTTCGCTGGCGCGCGATCATTCCACAGTTCTTCATGCATGCAAAATTGCTGAACAAATGATCTCCGATGCATCTGATGATGCGAGGCTCATCCTCGGACTCTCCGAGGCTGCCCGAGAACTCAACTTCGAGTATGCGCCAGAATTTGCTGTTGATCGTCTTGTCACTGCTTATTCCGCATTGAGCGCAGAGGACAAATTGCGGTTTATGTCTCATGTCGCATTCGTCGGCGCAACGATGGAGGCTGCATAAATGGCCTCCGAGATTCCGCGTGAGATCATCTACGGAAACTTCAAACCCAAGCGCATCGAACGCTTGAAGGAGAAGCACCGTGATAAGCACGACGACCGAGAGGGCAACGACAGCAACCACCTTGCTGCTCTCCGGAAGTGCCCTTGCATCGTGACGTTGCGCGTGCCGGCTGGAGAGGTTCACCACCTCAAGAGCTTGGGCGCCGGCAAGGAACGTGGCGTAGGACGCCGCGCGTCTGATCGCTGGGGCGTTCCGCTGTCTCGTTCTCCGCATAACGCGGTCGAGGCTGTTGGCTCTCGCAATGAGCTTCGCTGGTTCGCTGAAAATGGCGTTGAAGACCCTCACGATCTTGCGGCGGCGCTTTGGGCCGTTCGACCGTCCAACGGTTCCGCGAAGGCAATCAAAGCCGCAATGGAGGCAATGACAAAGACCATCATTGCTCATCACGCATCCAAGAAAGCGACTCCATGACCGAACCCCTCTCTTACGTCTCTGATCATGGAACTGATCTCTGCGTTATCTGTCGAAACGATACTGGAATTCCAAGTATTACGCCGATCGATCAACGTGAAAACTACGTCGAAGGCTCGGGACAATGCTGTGCTGTCTGTGCGGCTAGAATTAGAAGCGTGGAATTTTGAGCGATGGCTAAGTCCAGCACCGATCGCGGCCGCCTCTTGCTTGACGCCATAGAGGACGATGTCGCCCATGAGCTTAATCCATCCGGCGATGAATGCTGGCACTGCGGCGGAGATGGCGACGGCAAGTGCGCATGCGACTACATCGTCGATAATTTGATCGGCCGCATCGTCCTAATCGACGAAGAAGATGCCGGCCGTGCCGAAGCGGGGAAGCTCAATACAGGAAAGACCGACCAATGAAATACGAGATCAAAGCACGCTGGTCGTCTCGCGTTATTTTTGAGGCTGAAATTGAGTGTGAAGCGTCTGCATCAGAGGGCGTTAAGCTCGGGCTGGCTGTTAGGGCGGCATACAAGAGCGATGCCGACCTGCGCGGTGCCGACCTGCGCGGTGCCGACCTGCGCGGTGCCGACCTGCGCGCTGCCGACCTGCGCGATGCCGACCTGAGCGGTGCCGACCTGCGCGGTGCCGACCTGCGCGATGCCGACCTGCGCGATGCCGACCTGCGCGATGCCGTCCTGCGCGGTGCCGTCCTGAGCGATGCCGACCTGAGCGATGCCGACCTGCGCGGTGCCGACCTACACAACACCAACCTAAGCGATGCCGACCTGAGCGATGCCGTCCTGAGCGGTGCCGACCTGCGCGATGCCGTCCTGCGCGATGTGCCTCGCATCCCAAACATCCACCAAGCGGTGTTTAATGCGGCGAGTATCCCGGATGCTCTCGATATGGGCTCTTGGCATGCCGACGGAGATGCCTGCGGCACAACACACTGCCGGGCTGGCTGGGTTGTGCATCTAGCCGGTGATGCAGGCCGTACACTAGAATGGGCGATGGGCACGCCCGCAGCGGCGGCAATCATCTATCTCGCCAGCGATCCCACTCTTCAGCGCATCCCCGACTTTTACTGCGACAACGAAACGGCATTAGCCGACATGAAACGATTGGCTGAAGCCGAAGCGAAGCTCAGCACTGACGAGGTGCTGTGATGGATCTCCCCGACCGCCGCGCCCTTGCGTTCCCAGATGAGCCATTCTCTGCCTACTGCAAAGTGTGCTGGCAGGGCGTGTACTGTTTGTGGATCGACAAGGAAGATCATCACCGAGGCGAATGCATGTTCGGTCACAAGAAGATCGACGACTGCAAGCAGGCGGTGGATTGGGAGAAGTTTCGAGGCAGCGTCCGAAAATATCTCGCTGAGTCCAACAAAAACCGCGCTGCTCTAAGCGCCCCCTCTACAGATGCAAAGGGGCGGGGATGAAAGTGCTCGGGCTCTTTTCCGGTATCGGCGGTTTTGAACTCGGCCTGCAACGGGCAGGGTTCGAGATCGCTGCGATGTGTGAAATCGATCCGTTCTGCCGGCGTGTCTTGGCAAAGCATTGGCCGGGGGTTCCATGCTTCAACGATGTGAAGATGATTGCGCGGCAGAGGTGGATTGGTTCCAGAGCGCAGACATCGTTACGGCGGGTTTTCCGTGTCAGGACATATCATACGCTGGAGAAGGTGCCGGACTTTCCGGAGAGCGTTCAGGTCTCTGGTGGCAAGTTCGCAGAACCCTTCGCATGGTACGACCACAGTTCGCGCTGCTGGAGAACGTGGCAGCGCTGCTTAATCGAGGGATGGGAACGGTACTCGGGAGCCTGGCCGCGATCGGGTATGACGCGGAATGGCATTGCGTACCGGCTTCCGCCGCTGGCGCAGAGCACGAAAGAGATCGTACATGGATCTTTGCTTCCAACTCTGACTGTCCATGGGAATTACAACCGCAAGGGTCTAAGCAAGACGAGCGGCGACGGCTTAGCGACCGTGCTGCGCCGGATGTTTCCAACACTCACCGCGCACGACGTGCGCGGCGGGTGCAAGCCCGAACGCACGATCCGCATGTGGGAGAACTCGGCTCGCGGCTGCGATCTGCCCTCGACGCTGCGGATACTCCATCCCGAGAGCACTGGGATCATCAACCCGTCTTGGGCAGAGGGGTTCATGGGGTATCCGATCGGGTGGACCGAGTTGGGGCGCTTGGAAACGCCGTCTTCCCGCCCCTCATCACCGCGATCGGCAA
>Ga0075464_10001498_pt1 | contig 10545 bp, 6 predicted proteins | sample DEB19_08_DNA_5_FD_75068 | JGI IMG/M metagenome (GOLD analysis project Ga0075464, IMG submission 75068) | Aqueous microbial communities from the Delaware River and Bay under freshwater to marine salinity gradient to study organic matter... | ecosystem: Environmental > Aquatic > Marine > Coastal ...
AAAGAAGTTTGCTTCACTTCCGTAGTCTCACTCTATTGGAGTTTTGAATTTACTAAACTTTTTGTCAGTTCAGTGAAAAAATGGTTTTCATCTAGTATTTATAAACTCATCAGCTGACTTATACTTCTTAGCTTCTTCATATAAATCATTCTTTACACTATCTTTAGTCTGAAATTTAATGTCATATTCATCCATTGCATTCTTTACTGGTATCTTTGGCTTATTAGTTAGGTCTTGTCTGACTGATTTAACAAAGTTTTCATATCTATCAATTTGTTTTGCATCTCGGATACTTGATCTAAGAACTTTTACTAATTCAGGTAGCTTTGATTCAGGTAGATCATCAATAGATTTAGCTCATACTTCATCAAGTAGTTGATTTAAATAGTAGTTTCTTTTTTGTCAACTATCTTGCATATTTCTAAGAGCTAGTTTTGCATCTTTAATAGTAGGATCTTCCATTTTAACTGGTATTACTTCTTTTTTTTGAAAACATCTACTTCGCTTGCTGGATATTTCTTTCAATCAATAACATAGTCTAGCTTAGTTCATCATGCTCATCTAACCGTGTCTTGGATCACTCAGTATTTAGTTACATACTCTCAATCTTTGATACGCTGACTTCCTAATGGTTCAAATGGTGTTAGTTTCTGTAATTTAGTATCAGATTCAAGTTGTTTTTGTTTTACAATAGCTTTTTCTTGTATTGCTTGTGCTTCTTGTTGGACTTTGATTTGTTGTTGCTTTTTTGCCTGTATCTCTGCGTTTTTTGCTTGAATATCAGCATATCTAGCTTTTTCACTTGGACTTACTGCTGTTCATCTTTCAGCTATAATAGGTTTTGTCTTAGGTTGTTGTTTAGGCGGTATTACTGTTTTTTCTTTTACTACTCATTCAGGAGTAATAGGTGTTTTAGGTTGCACTACATTAGGTTTATATTCTAGAGCTAGCTTAGGGTTGGCTTTTAAATTCTCTATTTCTAAGTTTAATTTAACTTGTTCTGCTTTTGATAGTGTTTTACCAGCATCAATCTTACTAGCAATATCTTTACCGGCTTTTCAAACGATATAGTTCTTGAACCATTTAGGATCTCTTACAAAATCAGATAAGATAGGTCAAGCTATTCAAGTAATAAGTCATAAGATAGGTCAACCAGTCATCATTCATGCAGCTCAAGCTGTAATCGCTGTTCAAGCCTTTTCATATAAACCTACTTTTTTAGTATCTCTTGTTCTGATATAATCATCATAAGCTGCTAGTGTTTCAATTTTATCTCTTAGTCATGGATAGAACTTTTCTAGTGCTTGAAGTCTTGCATTTCATCTCTCTCAAAGTAATGATTTTAGTGTTCATTTGAAATCTCATTGCTTGTTTAATACGTTGTTTCTGATTTCAGTTGCTAGGTCTGCAGCTTCTTTAAATCAAGCATCGACTTCTTTAAATCAAGGGATAGTTTCTAATTTAGAACTTAGAACATCTGCTACTTTTTGAACTCATGGAGCTTTTTTTGTGTTAAATCAATCAGCATAGCTTGTTGCGTAAATGTCTTTTCTAATGTTATGTAGTTCTTCTACAGATAGATCTTGTTTTCATTCAAGAGTAGATATGATGTCATCAAATTTACTTTTAAGAGCTGTTTTTGCTTGGTCTGACAATCATGTCATCTTAGTAGTATCAAATCAGCTTATCTTTCAGTCTTTAAACTTAACTCATTGATCTGATAGTGATTGTACTACGCTATTTTTAACATCTTCTACGTTAAATCTTGTAGGGTTTTCATATAGTGTTTGATAGTTAGAACCTACTCATCTTTTATCTTGGTTTGCTCATTCAACAATACTAGATAGATCTTCTTTTATAGTATCTGCTGTTACTTTTCATTCGTCTATTTGTTTGATAAGGTCTGGATTATCTTTAAACTTTCTGATAGACTGACTATCCATTCAGTTGACGGCTGATATAGCACGATCAGAGAAACCGACTTCTCATGGTTTTGTCTGAACCGCTTTTGCTACTTTATTTACTACTGCTCATCATAATTCTATTGCTGTATCAAGTGGTTTGAGTGGTGCTACTAATCATTTTCCAACATATGGTATTTTTTCTACTACTGATATTCATTTATTTAAAGGTATGTCTACTCACATATTAGCAGCTCATCATGATATTCTTGATATTTCAGAAAATCTTGTAGCAGCTCATGTTTTACCTAACATACTTGCTCATTTACTAGCAATATTAGCTCATCATTGTATAATTGTTAATATATCGCTTGCTACTCAAGACGGGTCGCTTTGTATTGTTTTTCAAAGGTTTTCCCGACTTCAATATCTGTCTAAAATAGCTTTTTTTCATTCAGGAGTTGCAACAAGGTTTTTTAATCAAACAAGAGTATCTAGTGGGTTTGTAATTGCTCTTGCTGTTGCTGTTGCTGTTTTTACTGCTGATCATGGCATATTAGCAATAGTGGCTCATGGATTTACTTGTGATATTGGTCAAACAGTTTCTCACTCTCATAATCTAGTTAATCATTCAGCTATTTCCTTTCAGTATGGTAAGTTTTTGCTAACCCAATTATAAGCTGCTTTATTTGCTTTATTAGAATATTTTTCTTTTCAAGCTAATATATCTCAATATCCTTGAGCTACTTGATTTCAAACTGATTGAAACGCCTCTGGTTTTACAACAGGTATATTTTGTGCTAATTCATCTATTTTTTCAAATGCTCATCAAATTGGGTTAAATTTATTCAATGTTCACATTAATCATGATTGAGGTTGTGCAGCAGCTAGTCATTTTGTTCATCACTCTCTTCTTGCTTGTTCTTCTCATTGCACTCTTTTATCAACCAACATCATATACGCTTCTAATGCTTTATCTGGGTCAGCTCAAAGATCTAATACACGTCTAAATGATTTTTTTTCATCTTCTGTTCAAATTCTAAGATATTCTTGTTTGTCAAGCATAGGCTTATATCAGATTACACCAGTTTCAGGTAATTTCTGTGGTGCTGGTGTTGCTACTTGCTCTTGTTGTGGCAAACTAACGGCTGGTTCACTCATTACGGCAGGTTTTGGCATTTGTGCCTGTACTTGCTGGGTAATATTAGGTGTTTCAACTAATTGTTTAGGTGGCAAAATAGGTTTTGAACCTTGCACAATTGGAGATAAACCAAAAGGAGCGACTGGCTCACTTGTTAGGTTCGATCAGTCGCCTTGTTGGAGTGGAACTTGTGGTTTTTTGAAAGTTTGTGAAGTGATCGGCTTCGGTGGTAACAATGTTTGTCACTCCTTGAAGTTAGGAGCTTTATATGGTCTAGGTCAGATCATGTGTATTGTTTAATAATTACTTATTCAACATTTCTTTCAATATATCATCTGTTGATTTTCAAGATAGAGTTTGTTGAGTTGGTTGTGCTGGTCATGTTGGTTGTGTAGGTGCTTGTACTTTTTGTCATTCATATTGTTTTTTTACTGCTTCAAGATATTTTCAGTTTCAAGGTCATGATGTTTGCATGAATCATTTGAGAGCCTGCTCTCTGTTAGCTTTCTTTTGAGCGATAACCTCTTTTTTATCTCATGGCTGAATAAAGTATTGTTTCTCAGCGTTTGCAAATTCTGAATCACTAATAGTAGCTCAACTTTCTTTTCTTAACGTAGCATTAATGAAATCTCTTTTCGCTTGATCGTATTGCTGATATTCAGACGATTCTAGGAAGTCAGGAGCTCGTTTGTTAAAATTAAGTTTTCTCCATACATTATCATTTAACCATGTCGATTCTAGACTGTCAAGAATTGACTTAGCTGGTATCATTCTATTTGCGTATTCAAATGATTTTGTTTGAGATTCATTTTTAAATGTAGGTTCGTATGTATTTAAAATATCTCACTCTTGAGATGATTGATAAGCTGATATTTCATCAAATCTTTGTTTTGTTAGTCATCACTTAGCTCCAATATACTGTGCTCACTTTTCAAACATAGCTAGCTCGGAAGGTGTTGGCGCTGATGGTTGTTTTGGTTGTTGGTTAAGCAACTTAAATAATCAAGGGCTTTCTTTCTTAATCTTAGCGTTTTGTAGTGTGCTTAGCTGTTCTGGTGTTAGTTGTGATACTTTCACGTTCAAAGGAACTCAAGCCATTCATGCTACTTGTTTTGCGTAGTTTGGTCATTCTCATGTACCAACCCATGATCTTAACATCTGGTCAACTGTGCTATTTCAGTATGTTTGAGTCATCATGATTTGCTGTGCTTTTAGTCAGTCTTCAATAGTTGGGAATGTAACATAGTTTCAACCCTCTCAAGATGGTCTAGCTGTTCATTTAGAATAGTTTACACCTGCTTGCTGTAAAGCGTATGCAGTTGTTCATGGTTTTGGATTATCAAAGTTTGCGTTCCATGTTATACCTGCAGGGTTATTGTTCTTTGCTCGTGCCTGTCATGGGAATTGACTAGCCATTCATCTAAGATCTCATGTAGCTCATCACATTCATGTTATATCTACTCATTGTGCAGCTGCATTTTCTAGCTGTTTGCTCTTTAAGTTCTCTTGTTCAATCATTAATTTGATCTTATCCATATCACTATCTTCCATGATCTTCTGAGGAGTAGCAACAATCTGTCAGTCTGCTCATCTTGTGAACTGGATCAGATAACCATCTTTAAATACTGGTTCCATTGGTGCTTCTTCTGGCATTGGTATAGGCTTTCAAGCAATATCAATGATTGGAGATCAGTTTCAGTCAACATAATAACCTTTTACTGTACTCATATCTTTATTAACGGTGTTTACTCATTTCTGATACTCTGCTTGTGCTTTTTGTTGATCTTCCATGATCTTCTGAGCGTTCTTTGCAAGGTCTGTATATTGAGTAATCATACCATTAATCTTACCTAATTGTCTATTTGTTAGGTTAGTAACGTTCAAGTCAACACTATCAAGATATTTATTAGTCAAAGCGTTTAGTTTTGCTGGTGTGTCGATATTACCGAGCATCATTTCACTATTAAAGTTGCTTAGTGCTTGTTGTATTGTTTTATCTACATTGTCGTTTAGTTGTTGATTCAGATTATCAATTGTTTTCTGAAATTCGTTAGCATCAAACTGAATACCTAAATCTCTTAACTTTTGACCGTTGGCTTCCATTTTAACAAGTTCGTCATGTTTTCTTTGTGCATCAAACAACATAAACTTCATAGACTCCATTGACTGTTTAAATTGTGCAGGTCTTCAACCACTTCACAAGAATCAAAGGTTTTGTTCTAGGTTATTGAATGCTTGCATACTAGCTCTAAGCTGTTGATCTGCTTGAATTTGTGCATTTTCATTCTGAATAGCTGTTGACTCAGTTTTTATGCCTTGTTGCTTTTGCAAATACTCTCTTTGTGCTGTGAGCTTCTGCATATAGTTTGCTTGCTCGTTTACATTCTGTCTAGTCTTTAAAAACTCTGCTCATTGTCATAGTGCGTTGATTTTCCCGTTAACGTCTAACGCATCATACTGGTCTTTAGTAATACCAGTCATCATGAAGTTATCTGGGGAGTAGAAATCCTCTTGAACTTGTGGCTTTACACCTTGTGCGTTTTGAGTTTGCGGAGCGTTTTGCATCACAGGCTTTGTAATCTGTCCTTGTCATCATTGAACACTAGCATTTGACACTCATTGAGTGTTAGTTTGGTCTTGTCGTGCTTGTGTTTTAGTTGGGATTACTTGTTCTTGATTACTAGCAAAAGGCACAGTTGTCGGAGCCTGTGCTGGTTGCTGTGTTGCAGTTGGCGCTGGTGTTGTTACAGGAGCTTGTACCTTTTGTGCTGTCTGTTCTTTTGGAGTCAATAGGTTCTGTGTGAACTTATCAGCAACCTTATTTTGATCAGGAGTCTGTATGTCAATCGGTGTGAACTTCTGTGGTGCTGGAGCTGGAGCTGGTGTATCATCTACCCAACTCTCCCCCCATGGAGTGACTACTTTTTTTTGTGCCATTGTTATTAATTAAGAATTACGTTTCATGATACTAATGCTGTGTTTTGACTGATAGTTGCTTTTAAATACATATTTTTAATATACGGTGTGGAATCTACGTTTTCTCTATAACAATATACTTGAATAAGATCTCAGGCAACAAATGCTATGTTCTCTGAATATGTATAATCTCATATAGCACCTCCTGTGTTTCTTCCAGTTCAAACTGCTACGCCATTTTTATATATTCTACCGTATGCATTACGTCAGTTTATTCAAAGTAGCGTAAATTCTACCGTGTATGTTCAATCTACTGTCGCTTGAATTTCTTTATATTTTGTGTAGCTTAGGGCTGTGATATTCTGGCTCGTAGTTGCACTTGTAATTGTTGTGCTTCATGCTGATATGGTGTAAGGATTAGCAAATGCTCTTAATAGGTATGGTGTAACAAAATTAGATTGATTTGTTCATTCTGTAACCATTGTGCTTGTCGCAACTGCTGGGATTGCAACATAAACAAAGTTAGTTCAATCATATATTAATGTAACAAGCTGATTTGCTGCTATCTGTCAATCTGACGGATCATTTCAGTTAACTAGTTTAATTGCTTTAGCTCATAATCAATCAATATTAATTGTACAAGCTCAAGTGTTTGCTACATCTGCTTGAAACACAATCTGCATACCTTTTACATACGCTGTACAATCTGGTGTCATTGTAACAGCATAGGTGTCTGTTCACGCTGAACTAGCTCAAGCATATAACCACGCTCATGATTGTATAACGTCTGCTAGTATATTAGGTGACAAAACGAGATCTGCTCAAGTTTCTCCTACTTTTGTTCATGCTTTACCTTGTGCAACTGTTCACATTTCAACCTTACCTGCTGTTGTTAAATCAGCGTTAGGAACTGAACCACTAGCAAATGTACTCCATGCGCCTCACTCATACTTAAAGAGAGATCAACTAGCTGTTACATAACAAATAGTACCGTTAGCTGGACTAGGGATTGCAGCATCTCTAGCTGCAGTTGTTGCATATACTGGAACTACAAACTCTCAAGTAGATCAGAAATTGACCTTTTTAAATGTTTGTGTACTAGTATATGTGTTGTCCTCTTTCTTATTTGGTAGTTCATCATGCATAGCAACAATTCTAATAGGTGTTCATGCAATCCATGTTAGACCTGTTCATCCTGTCGCTGGGTCTGCTGTTTTAGATAGGTTTCTAACTACGTTTTGTAGCGTTGTTCCTGATACTCAATCATAACTAATCCATTCTTCTTGTGCTGAATTATAGATATACATTCTACCCTCAGTTGCTGTAGGTGCTGTAGCTAGTGTGATTTCTGTATCTGTCGGCTGTACGAGGAATCTGATTGTTGTTTGGAATCATGATTGGTACATTATATGATTGGGTTATAATACAAAGAAAGACAAACCATAAAGGTTTATCTAAATAAAGATTCAAATAGTGGGTAGATTGCTGCTTTTTCAATGTGTGTTCATTCGATCTTATCGAGTAGTTGTTTAAGTAGTTCTCTCTTTTGTTCTACAGTTGTTTCTTCTACTGTTTCTACTGCTTTTACCTTAGGTTCTTTAGCCATGTGTATGTGATAAATAATAAAACTATGTTGTGAGTGGTGTGATGATAGGTGGTTTTGTTTCAAGTTTAGGCATAACCGTCTTTAGTGCAAGTTTTGCACCTACCTGTCAACAACTAAATCTATATTGTATTTTAGTACCTAGCTTGTTGAGGTTACCTCTTGTTCTTAGTATCTGTACTTCGTATAGATCATCGTTCAATCAGATGTCATATTTGCTTGGTCAATCAACTCATATAGCTGTTGTTCAGATTTCAGATGTTCAGATTCAACCAATACTAAATGGTATGTTGTCTTTATCGATTGTCTTTGTGTCTATTTGTCTTCAATCAATATAGATCTTTTGTTCTAAGACTGCGAGTTCATTAATGTCTACTAATGTTCTAGATTCTCGTAAAATGTTCTTAAATTGTCCTGACACATAGAACTCTTTTGTTCGGTATTCAAACGGTGTAGGACTTCACTCATCATCATATCAGTATTCGTCAATATATACCTTAGGCTCTAGTGTTGAGAGAGAGTAGTTATAACCATCAAAGAATACAGAATCATAGAAGTATTTGTTACTGTCGATATAGAATGTATCATGTACTAAGTCGTAGACTACACATACATCATTGAATGTAGATCATGGTCATCTAAAGAACCATTTGATTAAGTTCTCTTGTGGATAGAATCTACCGAATGCATCTGGTTGGTTCTTATCGATTCGTCATAGTAAGTTAGTGATACCCTGACTTGGTCTATCACTTAGATCCATTGTTTCAAATCACATATTACTAGTGTTACGCTGTATCTTTTTAATTGACATAGCATTAGACAAATAGTAAACGCTGTTACCTACTCAAACAATACAATCATGATTATATGCTCACTCTTTAACCTGTAGAGGGATAGAGTTATATGTTATCACTCAACCTGTGTTAACAATATCGTCTTTGTCTGTGACTGAAATAGTATTAGGTGTGAAGTAGAATAGAGCTTGACCTGTACTACATAAACCCGTTAACTGCTCCTGAAATGTTGCTTGTACTGCTCAAGAGCTATTGAAGTCTCAATAGTCGTCTGCTTTACTATAGTATACCTTATTAGGATTAGCTGACCATCAAGATACTACCATCTTTCAAGAGAAAACAACTCAGAATGACGGAGCGAGTCAAGATACTCATGTTGTTGGGTGTGTATAAGTAACACCATTTAACATTCAGTAATTATCTACCCCATTCATACAATAAACAACATCTCATACATTCACAAATCTCATACGGTTATCACTTGCTATGTTTGAATCTGTTGTAACTTCTGTTAGTGTTCAATCTGCCTTAAGTGTGTAGAGTTTCTTTGTACTTGAGATATTGTGACGGATAACCAGTACATTATTTGCTGTGTTTGCTCTTAGGTATGATCATATTCATCTTGGGTAATCTCCAGATGCTAGAGTCTTAAAGAATTGGTGTCATGGTCTGATTTGAACGCTTGCACCTTTTACTCTAAAGTTTCTAGCATAAGGGCTATAACAACCCATCATAGAGTATTGATCTGTATTATCTACATATCATCAAGAGAAGATAGCCTTTTTTTGACCCTGTACAAGGTTAGTATATTTTGCTGTATCGTAGCTCATTGTAAATTAGATATTAAAATACTTTCCTGATTTGTCGGAGCTTACACGTTGACCGTTTTGACTTTCATATGATTGATTGTTGTAGAAGTTATATAGTTTTCTGACCCATGCCATACCATTGTTGATTAGCTCTGCACCTCTAGCTTCTTCCCCTCTATTAAATAGCATCTCTCATATCTGTAGGTATAGGATAGCTGGTCAACTAAACTCTTCATTATCAATCGTTAGTAGATCTGTAGTATTTACTAATTTAGTTGGTTTCTTTTCGTATCTAAGCATCAAAGATAATCCAGATACATTGATTCAAAATACTACGATATACTTGTTGTCGATGAGTGAGTAGAACGGAGAACTAAACATTCAAATTATTCAGTTAGTTGAGATGTTCTGTGATGTGATGTAAGAAGCGTTACCATTCTGTCATTCGTAGATGTCATCGTACACTTGTGATTTGAGTTGTAACTTGCTGTCGTAGATTACATTAATAGTAGACATATAGTCTGTAGGTAGATCATAAGCATAGTATACTTGTGTTCATGCTTTGTGAGTATATTCTATTCAAGTACATCATTCAAATTGTAGTGATGTTTTACTAGTATAAGTAACAATGTTTCAGTTAATGAATAGCGTTCAAGAACTAGGATAGGCTGACGTATCTCATACTTGAATAATTGTATCTGTGAGATCTACAGATTCTGTTATTGTTGTAGCTCCAATCGTATTGTAGAACTTTGTTTTCCTTAAGAAGGGCAAAACACCTTTACTAACAATAGATAAAGATGCAATTTTTGGGTTAGGGTTGATTAATAGTCACGAACAGATAGACAACTGACCTGCATTAATAAGCATATCCATTAATACTGTAGGATATGAGGAGCTGTCTTGCTCATCTTCTCTTAGTATAGCATATCATAAGTCACGACATTGTTGTAGATTGAGTGCCATTTGTTTAATAAGTTATAATGTTTGTAGTATAACTAATATCAGATTATTTGCTATTATTTGATTTCAGGATCAAACGTAAATCAAAACTGTTGTTCAAACAAATACATCTTATTCTTTTTCTGTAACACCTTCATCTCTTCTTGTTGTCTTCTGATTTCCTTTTTCTCGTTGTGGCTGAGTGCTAGGTTCATGTATTGCTCATCAAGATTTGCTCCGTCTGGTCGTAGAGGTAACATTCAAGTAAGATATTGTTGATACTCTACTAATGGGATCTCTTTTACACTTCTATCTTGCTGTTGGATAAACTTGCTTAGGACATCATAAGCATTGAATATAACATTTTTCTGTCTATTGATAAGTCATCTCATAGCTATTTGGTGGTAAATTTCTTGATCATTGCTGCGAGTTCTTCTGG
>Ga0075464_10001499_pt1 | contig 10542 bp, 15 predicted proteins | sample DEB19_08_DNA_5_FD_75068 | JGI IMG/M metagenome (GOLD analysis project Ga0075464, IMG submission 75068) | Aqueous microbial communities from the Delaware River and Bay under freshwater to marine salinity gradient to study organic matter... | ecosystem: Environmental > Aquatic > Marine > Coastal ...
CTGGACGGTGGCGTCGCCATAGCGGTCGAGGAAGTCGAACCCGCCGGTGCCCCGGCCCATGCCCAGGTCGTGGAGGAACTTTTTGGCTTCATCGGCGAATTCTTCGTTGCAATCAAACCAGTCAAGATGGTCGCAGATGAAGGGGGAATTGACTTTGGTTTTGCCGCCCAGTGCAGCGCTCATGCTCTCGACGTTGCGGTTCTCGCTGCGGGGCAGTGCGAACGCGCAGTCACGCAGGATTTCGGAAACGGTCTTCATTTCTTCAGTTCCTCTCGTGGGGTGGCAGCCCTAAGTGCTGCGTAGCTTTTGAATCCTGCTTGCCGCGAGAGCAGCTCCAGGCACTGGCTGTGGGTGAGCGTGTTGCCGGGCTGCTTGGTCATGCGACGGGCTTGACGCTTGAGGGTGTCGATGTTGGTCGTCACGGCTTCGCCTTCTTAGCTGCCGGCTTGGCCTTGGCCGCTGGCGCCATGGAGGGCGTGACCACTGCGGCGTAGGCGGGCCATGCCTTCGTGTCCTGCCACTCCACCTTGATGCCCTTGACGGTCTTGGCAGGTATCCACACCGGCGTGATGTGGATGCGGTGATGTTTGAGCAGCGTGGTGAACTTGTAGGGCGAGGTAGGCATCCCGCCCACCGTGTAGTCGGCCAGTACGCGCAGCTCATCGCGAGAGATGCTGCAGTTCCCGTCTGTCAGCCGCGTGCGGGCCATTAAAGTCTTGAGAGTGTTGCGGTAGTTCTCGACGCGGTTCAGTTCTGCGGCGTTGAACTTGTAGTTGTCGTCGGCCGGGAGCTGGTCCACGAAGAACTCAAAGTCCCCGCCGAGCAGGGCACGGCTGACAGTGTCGATGCTGGACTCGGACAGGCTGATCATCGTGTCGCGGTCGCTGCTCTGGATCACCGTGCGCGCCTTGTCAGCGTCGCAGGGGTAGGCGGCGAGGTAGTCGTGGAACGCCTGCAACTCTTTGGGAAGAGTGTCAATCTCCTTGTCTGTGACGATGAGCTTGGAGACTTGGTACTTGGCGACATTGAAGCGACGGTCCCCGCTGTCGATGGACACCGGATCGCTCATGTTGCTCAGGAACATCCAGTTCGTGTAGTTCCTGGCCTCCATCGCGTTGGCATACATGATGCGCACAGGCACCATGGGCTCAGTGATGAAGTTCTTGAGCTTGGCCATCACACTGCGCTCGTTCTGCAGCGCCTTGGTTTGCACCTCGTCAATGAAGACCAGCAAGCTGTTCCGCATGAAGTGGTTGTAGGGCTCGTTCAGTTCTTCCATACGACGTGCTGCTGTCTGAGCAGCACCGAAGATGGGGCGCAGTACGTCGTTGCAGAGCAGGCCTTTGCCAGTGCCAGGTACACCGTGCAGCACCCAGGCTGTCTTGGTGCGGTCGCGCTTCTGGATGATGAACGCCAACCAGTTGATGAAGTGCTCAAGCACTGCGGGGTCGTTGCCCAGCGCGTGATCCATGATCTTGAGGATCGTCTTGGGTACGGCCTTGGGCGGGTTGGGCGTGGCCAGCATGAACTCGGTAGGCTGGAACAGATTGACTGTGTGGTTCGTGGGGTCCACACGCACGTTGTCCATCGGGTTGAAGGTGATGTCCCACTCGGGGATGAACTCACCCAACGGTGTGCCGGTCTGCTTGGCAAAGTGGCGAAGCTGAGTCTCGTTCTTGGCAGCATGGAGGCTGAGTTCATCCTTCACGGTGTCGTAGCTGCCACGCCAGTACGCACTGGTGGCTCTGTCCAAGAACGCAAGGCGCAACAGGCCTTGACTGGTCACCGTCGAGTTGATTGATGAATGGAGTTGAGCCCAGTAATCGGGCAGCAACTCCTTGGTGAGGTACGCGGGCTCGCCCTTGAACGAGTAGATGAAGTCGGGGTTGTTTTCCGGGTGGTAATAGGCCCAGCTATCGCCCCCGTTCAGATTGAAGTAGACGAACCCGCGTTCGATCTTCATCTCGGTGATCACGCACGAGTCAGGCTTGACCATGACCTCGGTCGTGCCGTGCATGCGGTACGTGATCTTGCGCTTGGGCAGACCGGCGTCTTCACGCAGGCGTGCAATGCGCGCTGTGGTCAGCTCACGGTTCTTGTCTGTGCTGTTGATGGTGGTCGTGATGGCGAGGCACGCCTTGCTGCGTTGCACGAGCTGGATGCGGGGTTGCTTGGCCATCGGGTCTTTGAGACCCTTGAGCACGGGAGGCGCGATGTAGATGAGCTTGTCGTTCTGGCATGCGCTCACGTCCAAGGGCCAGCGAATGGAGTTGCCAGTCTTGGTCAACGACATCGCATCGCTGAGCTGCGGCACCTCATGGTTCTTCTGGATCAGCCACTGCTTGAGCAGTGGTGCCGAGTACGCCTTGTCAAGCAGCATGAAGATGTGCGCACGAAGCACCTTGCTGTCGATGCCGTATGACGCAGACCACTGGACGATGTAGCTGATGTCGCTGAGGCCCAGGTAGCCGAGGAAGGCGGGGATGGATGGGGCATCAAGTCCGTCGAGGTCGAGCACCAAGAGCTGGGTCATGTCACCCGTGGAGGTGGAGCCAGCACGTGACTCGCACACAAGGGGCTTGTTGAGCTGACCCTTGAGAAGGCAGTGACCGAGGGATGCGTGATGCAGCATCGCTGTCTCAAGGTCACGCAGAGTCTTCACCTCTTCCAGGTGTGAGGTGAACTCCCACACGAACGGATATGGGGTCTTGGTCAGCACGCCACCCTTCGACACGTAGGTCTTGGTGAGGGGTACAGAAGCCTCCAAAAACGAAAGAAACATGTGGGTCTCCGAGAAAATTTCGCGCGCTGATCGGGCGATGATCATAGGCGAGGCTGCGGGCACAGCCAACGGGTAAGGAATCTAGTAAGAGCCGGCGCTCAAAAATGAGGCACTTTACCTATATAGAACTACTACTCTTACACTCTTACTCTTACTCTTCCTAATCTTTAAAGGAAAAATAGAAGTAGTGAATAGAAAAGTAGTTTCCCTATAGAGGATAGGAACCGTGGGTGTAAGTTGGTAAGGCAGTCCGTTTGCCCTGGCCCTCACGAAGAAAGGGCCGACACCCTGAGTGGGTGTCGGCCTGTGCTGGAGTGACTACTCCTTGTCAGCCAGCAGCTCGTCGAGCGTGGGCAGCGCATAGCCGCGCATCTCGTAGTCGTGCAACGCATCGCCGTTGTCGTGCGTGAACTTGTTGAAGAAGGCCACGTAGCCCTGCATCACGTTGTCGATCAGGACGCGGTTGGTGACCGAGTCCATACGGCCGAAGCGGATGAGTGCCTTGACCTCGGCGTCCATGGCCAGCTTCAGTGCGCGGACTGTGCTGCCGATGAGGCGGTAGCGCGTCTGCACTGGGAGCTTGTCGAACACCGACTCGACCTCGGTGTCTGCGGGCAGGCCCTTCCAGGCCAGCTCCTTGGACAGGTCGATGATGCGACCAGCTTGCTCGATGAGCTGCTTGCGGTCGCTGAGCTTGATCTGCAAGTCGGCCTTGCGCAGCGCTTCCAGCGGGATCTGCGTGGCGATGTGGATCGCCATGACCTTCTTGTCATCGACCACGGGCATCTTGGACAGACGGAAGGCGATGCTGTCAGCGATGGACTGTGCCGCGTCACGCGGAGACTTGGCCAGCGAGAGCATGCCTGCAGCGATGTAGCTGCGGATGTTGATGAGGGACTCGGCCACGTCGAGCGGAGGCACGGGCTCCTCGAAGCCCTGCTCGGTGTGGTTCTCGCTGGCAGCGCGAATCTGCTCGAAGGCAGCCATCTGCTCGTTGAACTCGTCGATGCCCTTCTGGTCGAGGCCTTGACGGGCGAGGTGCTCGACAGAGCGGTTGACTTCCTGCTCGCCCTTGATCAGGCGATCTTCTGCGCGCAGATGGGCTTGCAGGTTGGCAATGACAAAGTTGTTGAGGCTGTTGCACGCCATCCACATGGTGTAGCGACGGCCCTGCGGCGCAGTGCTGAGCTGGTCGATGAAGTCGAACCACGTGTCCACCTGGTTGGTGGGAGGCGTGGCAACGACGATGTCGTCCTTGACGGTGTCGAGCGCAGCAGCCAGAGCGGTGGGTTGGGGTTGAGCGATGAAAAAAGTACGACCGGCCATGATGAAACTCCAATGAATGAAAAGGTTGAGGTGCTGGTGACGGCGTCCAGCCTGCAGTGGGTGCAGCGCGTTAGATGACTCGACTTGGACCCAACCCTTGTCGGCGCACGTTTTCGTAGTGCGCAGCCTCTGTGCTTCGTTGCTGCGAGTAAACGCTGTCGTTGTTTATCACTCGCGACAGACACGAGTAGTGGGTGCACCGGGTTTGCTGCCGGTGCGGTACTCACAGGTTTGCGTTGAATCGCAAGCCTGTGAGTACACAGGGACGGTTGCGGCATCGACCGTCTTACGGGGACCACCCGCCTGATCGGTTGGTGATGGTCATTTCATTGGAAGCTCCTGGTGATTGATCGGATGAGGGCGCCTAGTCGTCGTGGTCCACGTGCATGTGGATCAGCGACGTACCGCTACGTTCTTCGCGGCGGCTGAGCAACTCGAACGGGTCCATGCCCCATTCGTTGTCGTCGCCGTCATCGTCAGAGTCGATGGGTGTAGCGACGCCATGGAGAGCAGCGAGCTGACGCTCCTGCTCGGTAGACATTTCATCCTGCAGTCGGATGCGGGCCATTGATGACCTCCTTATTCGTTAGCGATGCGCATGAGCACATCGCCATGACATGCAGCCGGTGCGCACCAGCACACCAGCGACTTGCCGCGCAGCTCACGCTTGGCGGCTTCGATCAAAGTAGGCTGTGTGTGCAACCATGCTTCAAAGCGGCGAATTACTTCGGCGCGGTCACCGTGTTGTCCGATCACGAACGGGTTACCCCATTTGGTCGGACGACCGATGTACACGCCTGCTGCCGATACGCGCTTGTTCAAGACTTCCATAGTTCTCTCCAGTGTGTTGAAACACAACAGCAGAACGACCGAGCCCGAGGAACGAGGGCTCGGAACGAACTACTTGCGATGACGACCAGAAGCGTTGTGCTCTTCGCCGTTCATGAACAGGATGGTGAGAGCGAACTGGACGGGATCACCCAGCTCGTTACCGTGGAACTGAAACTCGTTGTTGACGAGTCGCCGCAGTTCACCTTCCTGCAAGTTGAACACTGAGGTGAGCACCTCTTCGCGTTCGCCAGTGAGTGGCTGAGTGAACAGCATATGGGTGGCGAGCAGTGCGCGAGCGGCACCGACAAGTTCGCCACGGACGAATGAAATATCACGGTTCACAGCTTGCTCCTTACGTCGGCCAAGGCGCCGCGCACATAACGTCCATCTTTGACGAAACCAAAGGCCCAGCGACCAGCGCTGAGTACGATTGAAGTGAAGAGAGCGCCAACAGTGGCGACCATCACGCCACTGAAGGTGCCCCAGTGAACGATGGTCAGTATGCTGAAGATCAGTACATCAACGACCACCGGATTGCTGAGCATCCGCATACGCCAAACCCATGAGAGCTTGACGAAGATGACAAGCAATCCGAGCGACACAACGATTCCCATGCTGAGCATGCGAACTCCTAGTTGGTGAGTAGCGAAGTGCAATGCACCCCGCTACTCGGGTTGATGTCACGCAGCAGCAGCGACGCGTTGCTTGGGAGCGAAGAACTTCGAGACGCGGCTACGCACCGCGCTGAACTCGAACTCCATGCAGAAGCCGTAGACCTTGCTGCCGGCGGTAACCGCCGCCATCACGGCGATGAACATGCCGATGAAGACGACGATGAAGCTGATGAAGCCGGCGCCGGTGTAGACCATGACGCCAGCGAGCAGCATGTCGAGCAGCGCCATGCTGCCGTAGAACACGGAAGCCGTGGTGGTGAGCCCGATGAGCGTGCTCACGATGCGACGAGTCCACGAGGGCATCTCGATGGAGGACATGAAGCCGTCAGCGGACTGACGCATGCGCTGCAGCCAAGTGGCTGCGTCCGCCTCGTCGGCGTCCACGTTCGCCGTGACCGGCTCGACGGGCGTGATGGGCTTGGTGGCCGTGCGAGCAGCGGCAGACTTGGGAGCGGCGGACTTGGTGGTGGTGGAACGTGCCATGGTGAAAATCTCCGATAAATGAAAGTTGATGAAGTGGCGGTGAACGCCGATGTGCCCGAACACGTCGGGCACAGCGCTGGTCACGAAGCCAGCACCGTGCGGCCAGTGGACATGGCGAGCGCCTTGGCGGCGGCCATGTGCGCGGGCAGTTGGTGCGGCGCCTTGGCGGGCAGGACGCGGCGGTTGCCGGCTGCCTTCTTGGCGGCGTGAAGCTGCGCTTGCAGCGCCTCGACCTGAGCGGTCAGCTCAGTGATGGTGGCGGATTGAGCGGCGATGATGGAGGACTGGGAAGTGCGGGCCATGATGGGCTCCTTGAAGAAGAGTTGAAAGAACACAAACGCAGAGCGACCAAGCCCGACGAAGGAGGGCTTGGTTACTCAGCTAGAGGACGATGAGTTCGACGAACAACTCAGTTGCTTCGCCGACAGGGATGAGGCTGTTGCTCATGACGCGGCCTGCGCTTGCGCGTCAGCGCTCGCAACGACGCGACCTTGAACAGAGCGGTACTTGTTGAGCAGCCAAGCTGCGCCGTACACGGCCTTGTCGCCAGCCTTGTTGCCGATGGCGAGCAGCTCATCCTGGAAGAACCAGCAGAGCAAGAGGGTGATGAGAACTGCAAGCCAGTTCCACAGCAGCACGCTAAGCGCGCAGGCCAGCCCGTAGGCTGAGATGAAGCCGACCACGAAATGCGTGGCAGTGCGGATGGTGGATTCGAGATGGTTCATGAGGTGCGCTCCTTAAGCGGCTGAGGTGAAAGAACACAACCGCAGAGCGAGGGAGCGCGAGGAACGAGCGCTCCCTGGTGGATAAGCATCCTTATCCCGAGGTCGGAATGCGAAACCCGAAGTGGGGTAGTGCATCGACGACCGGGGGATAAGAGCCTCGCGCCGCCGTACCTGCAAAATTTTTGCCAAAATTCCAAATCCCAAAATCGCTCCCTACGTTAGACTCCGCTTCCAAATGACCAAGCCACTCCCCAAAAACCCCGACGGCCTCAATCGCCACGGAAACGGGAAAGGACTCAAGGTCGTCTCGCGCCCAGTCACCAAGAAACGCGGCGCCAACAAGGACCGCACCAAGCCCATCGCGGACAACCGCCAGAAGTACCGCAGCGCGTCGAACATCCCGACCGCCGAGATAGCCAGCACCATTGACCCGAACAAGCCCCTGACCGAGAAGGCAAAGCTGTTCGTCAAGCTCTGGGCACAGGGCGAGTCAATCTCCAGTGCCAGCGCCCGTGCGGGATACGGGGACAGCGCCACATACGCCTACAAGCTCGTCCGCTTCCCCCAGGCCGTCGCTCTCTACAACGCCGAGAAGGCCGCGTACGAAGAGGCCAGCCAGATGACCAGGAAGAAGGTCATGGACGGCCTGCTGGAGGGCATCGAGATGGCCAAGCTGGTCAGCGACCCGAACGCGGTGATCACTGGCTGGAAGACCGTGGGCCAGATGTGCGGCTACTTCGAGCCCGTCAAGCGCCGGCTGGACATCAACGTCACTGGCTCCATCCAGATGAACCGCATGAACGCCATGAGCGATGCGGAACTGCTGCGGGTCATACAGCAGGGCGCCGCAGCCGAGCTTGAACTGCTGGAAAGCACGCCCACCCCGGGCGATGACGAGGACGCAGGATGAACGACGACACCAAGATCCGCCGGGTCACCGCCATGATGGAGGGCAACTTCCGCGAACTGGCCAAGATCGACGCCGCCGAGTTCTGCAGCGACAGCATCGACAGGCTCATGGCCAAGGCCCTGATCGGCCCCACCAAACGCCAGCGCATCAGCGAGTGGATGAAGCGCGAGCAAGAGCGCGCCGTCATCGACCGCGTCACGGACAAGCTCTGCCCGCCTGAGCCGACCCACGATGACCGCATCGACGCCATGCGCTACGCCTTCGGCTACACCTTCGGTGTCAAGCGCCCGAGCGACTTCGGCGTGATTGCCATCAACTCGGTCGTATGAGCACCCATGCCCCGCAAACCCGCGACCCCTTTGTCCCGTTCATCGCCGAAGACGGCCTTGAGTACGAAGACTTCGCGGCCTTCATCCTCCAAACCCCGCTCGGCTGCGCCCGCAACGAGCACATCCTCGCGCACCGCAAAGCCGGCCGCAGCGAAGAAGCCATCCGGGTCTGGATCAAAGCCTACGACGGCGAAGACCCCACGCCCAGCAGCCAGCTCCCCCAGCAAACGCACGGCAGGGCCCACCACCGCGCCCAAGTCGCCTGGAACGGCCTTGCCCGTGCAGGCGACTACGCCTTCTGACCCCAAGACCCTCGCAGTCCAGAAGGAACTCGCCCAGCGCGTCCTGGCCCGCCGGCGCCTCATAGCCTTCACGCAGCGGATCAACCCCCGCTACCACGCGGGCTGGGTCCACCAGGACATCGCCCGGCGCCTGGAGCGCTTCAGCGACGAGGTGGCCAAGGGCCTGAGCCCACGGCTGATGATCCTGATGCCGCCTCGACACGGGAAGTCCGAGCTGGCCAGCCGTATGTTCCCGCCCTGGCACCTGGGCAGGCACCCGGACCACGAAATCATCGCGTGCTCGTACAACGTGGGCCTTGCCATGACCTTCAGCCGCAAGGTGAAGGAGGTGCTGGAAGATCCGAGTTACCACACGGTGTTCGAGACGCGCCTGAACCCGAACCACCAGAGCGCAGAAGAGTGGGGCCTGGACGGCGGCAAGCGCGGCGGGTACGTCGCAGCCGGCGTGGGCGGCGGTATCACGGGCAAGGGCGCACACATCCTGCAGATTGACGACCCGATCAAGAACGCCGAAGAGGCCGACAGCGGGGATGTGCGTGAGAAGCTGTGGGACTGGTACGGCTCGACGGCCTACACCCGACTCGCCCCAGGCGGCGGGGTGCTGATCATTCAGACGTGGTGGCACGACGACGACTTGGCCGGTCGGTTGCAGATGGCCATGCAGGCGGACGACGAGGCTGACCAGTTCGAGGTCGTCAAGTACCCGGCCATCGCCGAGCATGACGAGTGGCTCGACCACAGCACTGACCGGATCGTCCACCCGGACGACTTGGAGGCCTTCGACGAGAACGCGCCAGGGTTCACGCTGCTGCGCCGCAAGGGCGACGCGCTGCACACCGAGCGCTACGACATCATCAAGCTGAACCGGATCAAGAAGACGATCCCGCCACGGTTCTGGGCTGCGCTGTACCAGCAGAACCCGGTGCCGGACGACGGCGCGTACTTCACGAAGGACCAGTTCAAGCGGGCCCCGGTGCCGCCCATCAAGCGCGCCAACGTGTTCATCGCGTGGGACTTTGCGATCAGTGAGAAGAAGCAGAACGACTACACGGTCGGCACCGTCGGACTGCAGGACTCGGACGACATGCTGCACGTCGGAGAGGTGCTGCGCTTCAAGTCCGGGGACGCGTTCTTCATCGTCGAGTCTATTTTGAATCTTTGTGCGAGGTGGTACAGTCCAAACCTGATTCTTGGGTTCGAGGACGGTCAGATTTACCGGGCGATTGAGAAGATGCTGCGCAAGCGCATGCACGAGCGGCGCTTCTACCCGGTGATCGAGGTGCTCAAGCCATTGACCGACAAGCTGGCGCGAGCCCGAGTCCTCCAGGGCCGCATGCAGCAGGGCATGGTGAGCTTCAACAGCCAGGGAGAGTGGTTTGACACAGTTCGCTCCGAGATGCTGCGCTTCCCAGCCGGTGTGCACGACGACTGCGTTGACTCCGCTGCGTGGATGGCCACTCTCGCTGTCAACCGCGCCCCGCCGCCCAAGCCCAAGGAGCAGGGCATGAAGTCCTGGCGTGATCGTCTCAACGGAGCAGGGCATGGCAACGTGTCCCACATGGCCTCATGAAGTCACAACAACCTCCCTTCCGCCCCTCAGTGATTGCGCTGGCCTGCCGGCGCATGATCTTCGAGATGGTTTTCGCGTCGGAGATGCAGCGGTGAGCCACGCCTCTGCCGCTGAACTCGTCGCCCGCTGCTTCGCTGCGCGCACCGCCGCGCACTTCGCGCACCTCAAGTGCCGCAAGTACGCCTGCCACATCGCGCTGGGTGAGTTCTACGACGCCCTCGTGGACGTTGTGGACGCCTTTGCCGAGTGCTACCAGGGCGTCTTCGGCGTCATCCCCTCTTACCCCGACGTGGGAGTGCCCTCGGGCGAACTCACACCCATCAAGGAGCTTCGCGAGTGGCTCGTCGATCACCGTTCCGCTGCCTCACGCGGGCAGCGCGAGCTGGAGAACCTGATCGACGAAATCACTGCCGTCTGCGACCGCACGATCTACAAGATCGTCAACCTGAGCTGAGCCATGCCCCTTGATACAGGCCTCGCAATGAAGGTGTGGCACCGCTATGCGTGGTGCCGCGATAACGGCCACGCTCAGTTCGTCGAGAAGGCGGACATTTGCGACCGCTTCTTCTCCGGGGACCAGTGGGAGGCCCTCGACAAGGCGCTGCTCAAG
>Ga0075464_10001500_pt1 | contig 10542 bp, 12 predicted proteins | sample DEB19_08_DNA_5_FD_75068 | JGI IMG/M metagenome (GOLD analysis project Ga0075464, IMG submission 75068) | Aqueous microbial communities from the Delaware River and Bay under freshwater to marine salinity gradient to study organic matter... | ecosystem: Environmental > Aquatic > Marine > Coastal ...
CGTCGTGGTGTACACGCGGGTGCACACGCCGCGGCGCTGTGGCGAGTTCTGCATAGCAGGACTCTTCGATTTGATCTTTTCGACCTCGCGCCCCTGGCGCACTAGCTGATTAATGGTTGGCATTTAAAAACGTCCCTAAACGTCTGGTATTTAACTGACTTGATACCCGCAACAAGTACGTGAAAACTTGAAAACGTGCATCCCTCCGGAATTTCCGGAAAGCCTTCTAGTGTAGCAGCACAGATTGGCGACTGTAAACAAGGCCTGTCCCGGCTATTTGATCCACAGCCGAACCGAGTCCCAGGCGCGTCCCATGACGCCAGACTCTTCCACGGCCTCAAGGGCCATCAACGGCACCTCAGCCACCACCGCGTTGTTACTCGCAAGGACCTTGAGCGTGCCCATAGATTGCCAGCGCGTGAAAGGGGCGACCAGAGGTTCGGGGCGCGAAACCTGGGTTTTCAGTTTGCCGCCGCTGCCAGCAGGCACCGCCACCACGATGCCTTCAGGCCGGCCAAGCTTGACGACACTCGACTTGCCTTTCCAGACCCGTGGCGACACGACGGCCTGACCGGCATCGAACAGCTTGACGGCCTCGAATGCGGTGTAGCCCCAATTTAGCAATTTCTGGGCTTCGGTGGCGCGCGCATTTTCGCTGGCGGCACCCAAAATGATGGTCAAAATGCGGCGCCCACCCGGCGTGTTGTTGGCCCCCAAATTAGGAAAGTCACGTTTGGCGGTGGCGATCATGCAGTAACCAGCCGCATTGGTGTGGCCGGTTTTCAAGCCATCCACAGATGGGTCACGGAACAGCAACAAATTACGATTGGAGTCGTTAGCGGCCGGCGTACCGGCGTACCGGTATTTCTTCAGTGCGTAGTACGCGGTGTACTCCGGAAAATCGTGCATCAGCCGAGTCGCCAAAATGCTCAGATCACGCGCTGTGGTGGTATGGCCGGGCTCGGTCAAACCTTCAGGGTTGGTGTAGCTGGTCGACTTCATGCCCAAGGCCTTGGCCCGTTCATTCATGAGTTGCACAAAGCGCTCGACGCTACCACCCACGCCTTCAGCCAGCGCCACCGTCGCGTCATTGCCTGATTGGACGATCATGCCCTTGATGAGGTCTTCCACAGGAACCTGCATCTTTGGATCAATGAACATGCGAGAACCCGGCATTTTCCAAGCCCTCTCACTCACACCAAAAGTTTGCTTGAGAGCAATTTTTTTAGAGCTGAGGGCATCAAACACCAGGTAAGCCGACATCAACTTGGTGAGTGACGCCGGCTCTACCGCCGAGTCGATGTCCTTGGCCGCCAAAATCTGGTTGGCCGTGACGTCTAGGACCAAGTATGAGCGTGCAGCCACTTCAGGCGGCTGTGGCACTTGGGCCTGTGCCTTGGCCAAAAAGCCTTGTGACAAGAAAAGAATCAGGGCTGTGGTGGTGGCGCCAAGGGCGCGTGTCAATCGAAACATGGGGGAATTACTCGTCAATGTCGGCGTGAACCGGGATGTCAAAAGAAAATCGAAAAAGCAGCAGGACGTTTGACCTCAACCCAGATGCCGAACCACCAAGCTCTTCAAAAGAGGCAATTGTCCATGAAAGAAATGGCCTACGCCAGGGACGACTGTGACGGGAAGTATCTGTGGACGCGCCCAGTCCATCACCGATGCCAAGGCCACCGTGTCGTCCTGCTCACCGTGAATCACCAACGTTTTCACGTGCGCCTCGGCCGGAATCGGCGCCACCGCAAAACGGCTGACGGCAACCCCGACCAGCACCAGTGAGTCAATCTCTCGTTCACTGTGAAGTTGGGCAAAGGCGTTCGATGTGACAAAGGCCCCAAAAGAAAAACCGGCCAAGGCCAGCCGGCCGATGGGTGCGGCGTGATGAACCACGGCCAGCAGGTCGGCAAGCTCACCGAGGCCGTCGTCATGGGTGCCAGCGCTGCCGCCGACGCCCCTGAAATTAAACCGTACCGCGGTCCAGCCACATTGCGTGAAAGCGCGCGCCAGCGTCTGCACCACCTTGTTGTCCAAGGTGCCGCCAAAGAGTGGGTGCGGGTGGGCGATCACCACCACGCCCTTGGACGGTTCCGCCGGCAAGTCCAGCGCCATTTCAATCTCGCCAACAGGGCCTTGGATCGTTGATTTTTGAGTGTGTACGTTCACGTCGAACTCTCGGTCAGGGGATTAGCAAAGAAAGTTTAAAAACTTCAGCGGCCAAGATGTGGCGGCGTCAATAGCCGCTCAACCACTTGGCCGTTTTTTAGGTGCGACTCAACAATTTCGTCGATGTCTTGCTCATCGACATAGCTGTACCAAACCGCTTCGGGGTACACCACAGCGACGGGCCCAGCAGCGCAGCGGTCAAGGCAGCCGGCTTTGTTAACGCGCACTTGGCCGGGGCCTGATAATCCTGCCGCCTTGACCTGCGATTTACACCGGTCGAAGGCTTCTTGGGAACGGTGGTTGGCGCAAGCCTCTTCACCACTGCGTCGTTCGTTCAAGCAAAAGAAAATGTGGCGCTGGTAATAAGAATCGGGCGGGCTGTTCGCATCGGGCGGGAGGAGGTCTTGGGTCATGCGTTGATTTTACGGTTCGTCTGTGGGGGACGCCTCGCGATCCTGTCAGGACGCCTATTCTCGCGTTCCGAGACGCGACAGTCGTAGCAGGACATAAGCCGTTGCAGCAAATGGCCACAGCCAGCCCAGCCACTGCGCCAGCCCGTTGAAGCGGATGAACCGGCCCTGCTCCCAAATTTGCAAGGTCTGCGACAAGTAAGGACTGTCGGGCGCCTGATTCAGCAAGGTCAGCTGCACCGCCAGCGCCAACAGTGCCAGCGCACTCGCGGCACGAGAAGACACCCACAACGTCAGCAGCATGAGCAGTGCTGCACCGATGAAACCGGTGCGCACCGGCACGTCCACCCAGGCCCAGACATGGTCTGGGCCGTAGCTCAACGCGGCCGAAAGAGCGGTGAAAAACACACCCGTCAACAGCAGCAGCAGCATGAACGTCAGCCGGTGCATGAAACCCCGAATCACCCCATAGCCGATCAAGCACGGGATCAATCCTCCGAGCGCGACCACGACCATCTCCGCGCCTGGCAGAATGGGCTGGAGCTCGATGTCACGCACTGGCAACCAGTCCAAAAAAGGCGTGTCGTGCAACGCATCGGCCAGCACCCACTCAAGCCGTTCAAGCACTTGGCCCAAGCCGAGAGGCACCGACACCGGGAACAACAACGCTGCAGGCCACAGCGCCAAAAAAACCATTGCGCCACGCGCATCGCGAGTGAACCAGCGCGCCCGAAAATCACTCCAGCGCTGCAGTACGCCCATTTTTTCGAGCAGACTGGCACTGCACGCGCCCAGCCAAGCACCCATCGCATTCAACGCAAAATCGACATTCGAAGGCACACGTGATGGCAAAAAACTCTGCAAAGTCTCCATCAACAGCGATAGCAGCGCACCCACCAACACAGTGATGCTGACGGCATGCGCTGCGCGCCCGGTTCTGAGCGCTGCGAGCGATAGCAAAAACCCCAATGGGGCGTAGCCGAGCAAATTGACACCGACATCAAAACCGGTCCAATAACGCGGCAGCGGCGCGGCCAGAAAAGTGAACGCTGAAAGGCCTTGGTCACGCCAATCCGTGAAGGGGTAAAGGCTCGCGTAAACGACTAGGCAGATGGTCGCCAAAGCCAAAGGCCAAGCCGATGTTTGGTGCTTGTCAGGGCTCACTGCTCAGAACCAGATAAGCATCAGCCCAGCCAGGGCTTGACGACCACCAGCAGGACGGCTGCGACCAATAGCAGCACAGGCAGTTCGTTGTACCAGCGCCACCAAACATGACTGTGCGTGTTGCGATGATTTTCAAATCGGGACAGCATGCGCCCGCAACTGTGGTGATACCCAATGGCCAAGACCACGACGACCAGTTTGGCGTGCATCCAGCCTTGATTGAACGCATCGAAGTTCAAAATCCAAAGCCAGGCGCCAAAACCCAGCGCTGGAACCGCCAACACCGTCGTGAAGCGCAACAGCTTTTTCGCCATCAACATCAAGCGCTCGCGCTCGGCCACGCTGCCGGCAGGCACCATCGCCAGATTCACAAAAATCCGCGGCAGGTAAAAAAGACCGGCGAACCAGCTGGCGACGAAAACGATGTGGAAGGATTTGACCCAGAGCATGCGGTCGAGTGTAGCGCCGGGTCCGCGCAAAAACAGGCAAAAAAATGCCCGGCGTGGCACATGGCCAGCCGGGCGGCTAAAGCCTTTTTGTGTTGCCACGCAAGGCTCCCGCTAAGGGAGGAAAGCGGGGCGCAGCACCTTTCGGCCGCTGCACGAAATAATTCTAAGGTCGCACCTCAACCGTCAGACTGCGGAATACTACGTACGGTCATCTCAAACATTTGGCACAATTTGCGCATGACTCCATTCGCACCTTTTCCCCTTGGCCGGCCCCGCCGCCTGCGCCGCGACAGCTTCACCCGCAACTTGGTGCGTGAAAACGCCTTGACGCCGCACGACCTGATTTATCCGGTCTTCGTCACCGATGGTCAGCAGCGCCGCGAGCCGGTTGGCTCCATGCCCGGCGTTGAGCGACTCAGTCTGGACCTGCTGCTACCCGTGGCAGAAGAGTGCGTCAAGCTGGGGATTCCGGTGATGGCACTCTTCCCCGTCATTGACCCAGCCCTGAAAACGCTGGATGGCCGCGAAGCCCTGAACCCGGACGGCTTGATCCCGAAGGTTGTGCGCGAACTCAAACAACGCTTTCCAGAGTTGGGCGTGATGACTGACGTCGCACTAGACCCCTACACAAGCCACGGCCAAGACGGCCTGCTTGACGGTCAAGGCTACATCCTGAACGACGAGACCGTGACCGTGTTGGTGCAGCAAGCACTGACGCAGGCTGAAGCGGGCGTTGACATCGTCGCGCCCAGCGACATGATGGACGGACGCATCGGCGCGATCCGAACCGCACTGGAATCACGCAAGTTGATTCACACCCGCATCATGGCCTACAGCGCCAAATACGCCAGTGCTTTTTATGGCCCGTTCCGAGACGCCGTGGGCTCAGCCAGTAACCTTGGCAAGGCTGATAAAACGGTCTACCAAATGGACCCCGGCAACACGGATGAAGCGCTGCGCGAAGTCGCTCTGGACATCGCTGAGGGCGCCGACATGGTGATGGTGAAGCCCGGCATGCCCTACCTCGACGTGGTGCGCCGCGTCAAAGACGAATTCAAGATTCCGACCTTTGCGTACCAAGTCAGCGGTGAATACGCGATGCTCAAAGCCGCTGCACTGAACGGCTGGCTTGACCACGATGCCGTGATGATGGAAAGCCTGCTGGCCTTCAAGCGCGCTGGCGCCGACGGCGTGCTGACCTACTTTGCCATCGACGCTGCGCGCAAACTGCGCCAAGGCTGAAGCTGCCATGCGGGTTTTTCATATTGCTGCCGGAAAGGTCGTTGAGACCGATGCGCTGCCTGACACACCCGCATCGGCACCGACAACGCAAGGCTTCATTTGGATTGCTTGCGCACGGCCTGAATTCGAGGCCCGCCAAGCTGAGCTCCAAACCGCCCTACAAGGATTGACGGGCACTCAGCTGGTCGACCTGCACGTCTTGGACTTACTCAACCACCAGCTGCCATCGCACTACGACTACACCTCGCAATACGACGTTTTGGTGTTCCGGCGTCTGGCCGCGCGGAGCGCTGACGCCGAGCCTCTGGGTCTGAACGGCGAACAAAGCCAAACGGGTTTGAAGAACAAACGGCAAAGCGGACCGCCCGTGCTCAGGCGCATCGATACCAGCCCGGTGGCCTTTGCGGTGTTCGATCAAGTGCTGCTGACAGTGCACCCGACGGACTGCAGCGTGCGCGACGCTTACGCACTCAGGCTACTCAATGCCAGCAGCGATGAATCTCGCGCCACGGGTGTCAAACTGCCGACCAGCCCGGCTGATCTGATGCTGCGCGTCATCAACCTGATGGTTGACGGCTATCTGGAGTTGCGACGGGACCTGACGCGACAGATGGATCACTGGCAGTCTGAGTTGCTCAATCCCAGCGCCCGCTTCAACAACTGGAACTCGGTGCTCGACGCGCGTCTGGCCTTGCACCATCTCGACGAGATTTGCGAAGACCAGCGTTCGGCATTGCAGGACTGGGTAGATTCGATCGAGACGTGGCCAGAAGGCGCTACGCCCGCGCTACAACGCGAGCGCGAACTGCTCAAGGTCCGCTCACGCGATGTGCTCGAGCACATCGAACGCGTGGTGCACCACGTGCGGCGCATGGAACAAAGTGCTGAGACCGCCGTACAGATGCATTTTTCGGCTCAGAGCAACCGAACCAACGACATCATGCGCACCCTCACGGCGCTCACGGCGATTTTTTTGCCCTTGAACCTGATCACAGGGTTTTTCGGCATGAACTTTGAATTCATGCCGATGATTCACACCATCACCGGCTTTTGGTGGACCCTGGGTTGCATGATTTCTCTGATCGTGGTGGCGGTCTTGGTGCTATGGCGCAAGCGCTATTTGGCACAGAAGTTTTAACCCAAATTTTTCACGAAAAATGCCAGCGAGCGCTCAAGTGCCAACTTGGCAGCAGGGCCGTTGTAAGAGCCACGCTGGTCGCAATTGAAGCCATGATTGGCTTCATAGATGTGGACTTGCACTTCCGGGCGTGCCAGCTTGAAAGCTTCGACCGTGTCCAGCGGGATCCAATGGTCTTGATTACCAAAGTGAGCCAGCACCGGGCATTTCGGCAGGCGTGCTGATTCTTCAGCGGTGGTCATGCCGCCGCCGTAATAGCAAACTGCCGCGCTCAGGCCACTCAGTGTGCAGGCGGAACGCCAGGTCAATAGACCGCCCCAGCAATAGCCAACGATGCCCACCTTGCCGCCATTCGCGCCCGTTCGGGCATGGTCGATGGCCGCCTGAATGTCTTGCATCACGCCGGGTGCTGGCAAGGTATCGACAGCGGTCTTGAAGCCAAAACCGGTGCCCATATCGGCCTCGGTGTAGCCTAGGTCCACGCCGGGTTGTGCGCGGTGAAAGGTGGCGGGTGCGACCGCCAAATAACCGGCAGCCGCATAGCCATCGGCCACTGCGCGAATGTGCGAGTTGACACCAAAAATTTCTTGCAAGACGACCACGGCACCTTTGGCCTGGCCGGCGGGTTTGGCAACGTAGGCTGGCAGCGTGAAGCCGTCGGCAGCGGTGAGATTGATAGATTGACCCATGACGTTTTTTCTCCGGATGTAGATTGGTTGATTTGCTTATTTTGCCGCGAGTTTTTTCGCCACAAACTCGAGACGGTCCTGACCCCAGAACATCTCGCCGTCGATCACATAACTCGGTGCGCCAAACACGGCTCCATCAATGGCTTTCTGGGTGTTGGCTTCGTAGCTCTGCTGCACGGCAGGGCTGCGAGATTGCGCTAGCCGATCGGCGCTCAGGCCTTGCTCGCTGAGCAATTGCGCCAGTACGACTGCGTCGGCAATATTGCGCTCTTCTGCCCAGACGGCCTTGAAAACAGCACCGCTCAACCGCATGGCCGCCTCTGCGCCGTCATGCTGGTCAACCGCGATGATCAGGCGCGCCGCATCGTCGCCCGCCACGGGGAAAAAGGCGGGCTTGATGTGCAACGGCATCTGCAAATTTTCACTGAAGCGTTTGAGCTCCACCAGACGATACGCCTGCCGCTGCGGTGCACGCTGGCCTAGCGGCAGGCCGCCCGAGACAGCAAACACTTTGCCGAAGTCGGTGGGCAGCAAGCGCACCGTTGCGCCAACTTTTTGGGCCATCTCGGTGAAGCGCTGGTGACCGAGGTAAGTCCACGGGCTTTGTGGCGTGAAGTAATAGTCAATCGTCGTGGTCAAAAGAAGTCTCCCTTGCAGGCTGTGATGTACATTGATTCGCTACCCGGATTTGTAACCCGAATCACACATTGTTGCCCGATCGGTGGCCTTGGCCCTTATGGAGACTGTCGCTTGCGTCGCTGGACGATCTTGTTGGCGGCTTTCAGCGCGAAGCTTTGATACCGGCCAGCCAAACAGCCAACTCACGCGCGGCGGCGTCCGTCGCCTCACCCAAAGCGCGAACTCCGCCGGGTGCATCCGATGTGCTCGCAGGTTGGCGTCGCAGCACCTGCCGTTGCGCCAGCACACTGACTCCGACAGCAGTGTTTTCAACCAATGTCGCGCGCAGTCGCAGCAAGGCGAAACTGACCGTGGGTGACTCAAAAAAGTGGCTGAACTCTTCTAATTCGACCTGCAATACCAGCGGCAGCTTGCCGTGCACAAGCGTCAAGGCAACACCGTCACCAGCGGACACCACGGTATGCTGCTGTGCCAATATCTGGCGCAGCCGCTGCTGCACCAAGCCCGCCGCCGGCATGCTCCAGTGGGCCAGCGCGTAAGGTCGGAGTTGCTGCGCATCGGCATACCCGAGTCGGTACAAGACGGCCAATTTATCAAGCGCACCATGGCTGGTTTCCACATCGGCCAGCGCCAGCAGTGGCAGCCCCACCGGCTGCGTCAGAGCGGCAGCATCCAACGCACCGGGACCAAAGTCATAGACTGCAGCACGCACAGGTCGGGCGGGCAAACTGCCGCAGGCGCTCAAGCCAAGCATCCACAAAGGAGCGGTCAGCAGCACCGAAAATTGGCGTCGCGACGTGATCAAACTGTGCGGGCTCATGGCTGCACTCCTTTGGCATTCATCGCATCAAAGCCAGCTTCACCCGGCCCGGGAACGGGCGCTCCACTGCCGTAAATCAAGGCTTGTGGATTTTCATCCACCACGCTGACGGTGCGCCTTAATTGCCGCATGGTCAGCGTGGTTTCATCGGCCACCTCGCCGAGTTTAGGCAAGGTCGCCGCGCCAAAAGTGTCGATGGTGCGGACCACGGTCGTGCTGGCTTCGCCCATCTGCTTAGCAGCAGCACTGATGTCGCCAGCCGCTGTTTGCAAGGACTGCAAGGTCTGGCTGCTTTGGCGCGACAACGCGGGCAAAGTGGTCAACGTCGGCCGCAGCGCTGCTGCCAGCTGGCTGACGCTGCCAGCGGCTGAACCGATTTGCGCAATAGCTGTCTGCACCGAGGCTTGGTTGTCGGGGCTGATCAAGTGGGTCAGCCCGGCACTGACCTGTTGGATCTGGCCCAAGATGGTGGCAGACTGTTGCAGCAATTGATCGACCACCCCTGGACGCAGCGGAATGCGCGGTGGGTTGGCGTCGTTGGCGACCAACCGCTCTGCCTGCGGTGCATCATCGTCAAGCTGTATAAAACCCAGACCCGTCACGCCCTGCGCGGTGATGGTGGCAAACGTACTGCGCGTGATGGGCGTGTTGACATCGACCGACAGTCGCACCAGCACCTGCCCCTGGGCGTCAGGGTCAAAACCGATAGATTCGACCTTGCCAACAGGCACACCCCTAAAACGCACGCCCGCTTGCGCCTGCAAACCAGAAATGGCTTGCGCGGTGGAAATATCGTAAAAATGGCGCTCGCCGTTGTCACGCGTGAGCCAAACGGCCATCGCAACCAACATGGCCACCAAAGCCAGCACAAACGTACCAGCGGCTAGGGCGTGGGTTTTGTTTTCCATGAGGTGCCTTTCGGGTCTGTCGACGAAGTCAATAAATCAGGCGGACGATGCCGCAGTGCGACGACCGCACGACGGCCGCGTTCGCCCAGAAAAAATTCGTGGATGAAGGGATGTTCAAAAGCCAGCACCTCTTGGGCCGAACCGTTGACGATGACCTTGCGATCGGCCAGCACAGCGATGCGCGTACTCAGCTCAAAAATCGTGTCGAGATCGTGCGTCACCATGACCACCGTCAAGCCCATGTCCCTGTGCATCCCGCGCAGCAACTGGCACAGGCCATCAGCACTCTCCGGATCTAAACCAGCGGTCGGCTCGTCAAGCAGTAGCAGCGGCGGGTCCATGATGAGCGCCCGCGCCAAGGCCACACGCTTGACCATACCGCCCGACAACTGGCTCGGCATCTTGTCTGCTGCATCAGCATCAAGACCGACCATGCGCAGCTTGATCATGGCGGCCTCCTGAATGAACGAGGACGGGAACACCTTCAACTCACGCAGTGGAAAGGCAATGTTTTCGAGCACCGTGAAGGCAGAAAAAAGCGCGCCTTGCTGAAACAACATGCCGATGTGCGCTGCCGCGCCCTTTTGCGCGAGTGCTGCCACCGGACGCCCAAGCACCCGAATCTCGCCGCGCGCTGCTTGCTCCAGACCCAAAATTTGCCGCAACAAAACCGTCTTGCCAGTGCCGGATCCACCCACCAGCGACAGGATTTCGCCAGTTTCAATTGTCAAGTCAAGGTTTTCATGAATGACGCGCTCACCCTCTGGCGATGGAAAGGTCGTCCACAGCTGACGGATGTCAACCATCTGTTCACGCATCACGCACCCGGATCTTCATATGCCTACATTTCTAAAGAGCACGGCGAACAGCGCGTCAACCAAGATCACGACCGTGATCGAGGTCACGACCGAGGC
>Ga0075464_10001501_pt1 | contig 10538 bp, 10 predicted proteins | sample DEB19_08_DNA_5_FD_75068 | JGI IMG/M metagenome (GOLD analysis project Ga0075464, IMG submission 75068) | Aqueous microbial communities from the Delaware River and Bay under freshwater to marine salinity gradient to study organic matter... | ecosystem: Environmental > Aquatic > Marine > Coastal ...
CAAGACCAAAGCACCCACAAACAAAAATATAAACACCAGAGCGACCGCAATGATGTGCAAGGGATTCAGCTTCTTGGCATTTTGTTCGGAGTCTTTGCTGCCGCGCAAACCAATGAAAGACCACGCCACAGCCTTGACTGTGTGCAAAATCGTTAACGCAGTTGAACGGGCACTCATAGACCGACGACCTCCGGCTTGATAACAGTCGCAGCTGCGACCGGCTTCAAGGCTGATTTATCTTGGAAGCCCGGTGGTGCCGCCGGTGTTCTGCCACCCACTTCAAAGAAGGTGTAAGACAGCGTGATCGTGGTGACATCCTTGGGCAACTTGTTGTCAATGACAAAAGCCACAGGCCATTCTTTTTTCTCGCCGGGCGCCAGTGTGTACTGGTTGAAGCAAAAACACTCCAGCTTGTTGAAATGCGCTGCAGACTGCCGTGGAGCGTAGCTCGGAATAGCTTGGGCTGACATGACACGGTCTTGGACGTTTTGAAACTCGTACATGACGGTCGTGAGTTCGCCTGGGTGCACCTGCAAGCTGCGCATAGCAGGCTTGAAATGCCAAGGCCCACGCGAATTAGCGTCAAACTCGACCGTGATGCTGCGCGTCTTGTCGACCTGTGTGTTTGCAGCTTGTGAAGACGAAGCACCGGGAATTTGCTTGACGCTCAGCGCCAGAACATTGATACCGGTCATCTCGCAAATGGCTTTGTAAAGCGGCACCAGCGCATAACCGAAAGCGAACATGCCCAGCACGATGACGCCCAGTTTGCCCAACATTTTCGAGTTTTCGCGCGTGTTTGCCATAGCTTTCGAGTTCAACCGCGGCTAAGCAAAATTGAGCGTGCCACGAAACCGACGAAAAACACGAATGCGACCGTCGCCAGGATAAAACCCAGACGGCGGTTGCTCTTTTTTTGTTCAGGTGTCATGTCGTCTTTACGAATGAATGATCGGCAATCAGCCAATCACCTTGTTGGCAGCAGCATTCAGTTTGGGCGGGTTCTCGAAGGTATGGAAGGGTGCTGGCGAAGGCACTTCCCACTCGAGGCCCTCAGCACCTTCCCAAGGGCTGGCTGCGGCTTTAGGGCCGATGCCGCGCATGGCGGGCAATGCAACGAAGAAGAAGAAATAAACCTGTGCCAATCCGAAGAACAAACCACCAATACTGGCCAAGGCATTGAAGTCAGCAAACTGCATTGGGTAGTCAGCGTATCGACGCGGCATACCGGCCAGACCCAAGAAGTGCATTGGGAAAAATGTGACGTTGAAAGAAATCAGCGACCACCAGAAGTGGATCTTGCCGCGGGACTCGTTGTACATCACGCCAGTCCACTTAGGGCACCAGTAATAAAAGCCGGCAAACATGGCGTACAAGGAGCCGGCCACCAACACGTAGTGGAAGTGAGCCACCACGTAGTAAGTGTCTTGCAGTTGAATGTCGATCGGAGCGACTGAGAGGATGAGACCGGTGAAGCCGCCCATGGTGAAGACGAACAGAAAGCCAACCGCAAACAGCATTGGCGTTTCAAAGGTCATGGAGCCCTTCCACATGGTGGCGATCCAGTTGAACACCTTCACGCCTGTGGGGATGGCGATCAACATGGTCGAGTACATGAAGAACAGTTGGCCCGTCACCGGCATGCCGGTGGTGAACATATGGTGCGCCCAGACGACAAAGCTCAGGATAGCGATCGAGCCCGTGGCATAGACCATCGAGGCGTAGCCAAACAAGCGCTTGCGCGAGAAAGCCGGAATGATATGACTGACGATGCCGAAGGCCGGCAAGATCATGATGTACACCTCGGGATGACCGAAGAACCAGAAAATATGCTGGTACATCACCGGGTCACCGCCACCAGCAGGATTAAAGAAGCTGGTGCCGAAATGGCGATCCGTCAGCGTCATGGTGATGGCGCCAGCCAACACGGGCATGACAGCAATCAGCAGGTAGGCAGTGATGAGCCATGTCCAGCAAAACATCGGCATCTTCATCAGTGTCATGCCAGGCGCGCGCATGTTCAGGATGGTGACGATGATGTTGATCGAGCCCATGATGGACGACGCGCCCAGCAGGTGCATGGCAAAAATGCCGGCGTCCATGGAGGGGCCCATCTGCAGGGTCAGCGGTGCGTACAGCGTCCAACCAGCGGCGGGAGCACCGCCTGGCATGAAAAAGGACAGCATCAGCGTTGCACCAGCGGGAATCATCAGCCAGAAGCTGAAATTGTTCATGCGGGCAAAAGCCATGTCGCCAGCGCCGATTTGCAACGGGATCATCCAGTTTGCAAAACCAACGAAGGCCGGCATGATGGCACCGAACACCATGATCAGGCCGTGCATGGTGGTGAGCTGGTTGAACAATTCCGGGTTCACCAATTGCAGACCCGGCTGGTACAACTCAGCACGGATGGCCATGGCCAGCAATCCGCCGACCATCAACATCGTGAAAGCGAACAACAGATACAGCGTCCCGATGTCCTTGTGGTTGGTCGCAAAGACCCAGCGGCGCCAACCCGTAGGGGCGTGATGCTCATGGTCATGAGCATGATCGTGATGGTCTAGAACTGCACTCATCTGACTTCCTTTGATAGCTTAACTTGGCATGAGCCGGATGACCCGGCCACTGATGATTGAGAGCGGATAACTGATTATTTTCGGGCTGCCACGAACTCTGCGGGCTGCACCAGCTGACCGGTCTTGTTTGACCAGCTGTTTTTGGTGTACGTCGCCACAGCGGCGAGCTCTGTGTCGCTGAGCGCTTTCCACGACGGCATGGCACCATTGTTCACGCCGTTGAGCAGAATATTGATCTGCTTGAGGTGATCTTTATCCATCACGATGGCTGAGCCGTCGAGCGGTTTGATCGGACCGGCACCCTTGCCGTTGGCCTGGTGGCAGGCCGCGCAATTGGCTGCGTAGACTTTTTCGCCACGTGCGATCAGATCGGTCAGGGTCCAGACTTTCGTTGGATCATCAGCTTTAGCAGCAATTTCCTTCAGCTTGCCACCGACCCACAGCGTGTAATCTTCGGCAGAAACGACCTTGACATGGATCGGCATGTAGGCGTGCTCTTTACCGCAAAGTTCTTGGCACTGGCCGTAAAAGTCTCCGGTTTTTTCAGCGCGGAACCAAGTGTCACGGACAAAGCCCGGGATCGCATCTTGCTTGATGCCAAAAGCCGGCACCGCGAAAGCGTGTACGACGTCGTTGGCGGTAGTGATGATGCGAATTTTCTGATTGACGGGAACGACCAGAGGGTTGTCCACCTTGAGCAAGTAGTTGTCAATTTCCTCGCCCTTTTTAGGGCCGCCATCGTTAGACAGCTGGCGATGGCCGGCGTCGAGAGTGGAGACAAAACCAATACCGGAGCCTTCGCCATTGATGTACTCGTAGCCCCATTTCCACTGAATGCCAGTGGCTTTGATGGTCAGATCGGCATTGGTGGTGTCTTTGGAGGCCACCAACACCTTGGTGGCCGGCAGGGCCATGCCAATGACGATCAGAAAGGGGATGACAGTCCAAGCGATTTCAACGGCCGTGGACTCGTGAAAGTTAGCGGCTTTGTGGCCGACCGACTTGCGGTGCTTCCAGATGGAATAGAACATGACACCGAACACCGCCACAAAAATCACCGTGCAGATGATCATCATGAACCAGTGCAGCCAGATTTGCTCAGCCGCTATACGGGTAGCTGGCATCGGCAGGTTGAGCTGATTGACGCCGGGACCGCCGGGCAAGTCCTTCACGTTGGCGAGCGCAGCACCGCTCAAAGAGGCCGCCGAGACCAGTACGGCGGCTGCAGTTGCTGCCTTGCAGTACACAGCCAAAGGAGCCTGTTTCACCGACTCCAAAATCGCCCCTGCGTGTGTCATGCCGGACCTTGTGGTTTTGCTTGCGTTCATCGTCATCACTTTTATGGATTCAATTACGGACTAATTTAACTCGCTGATTATAAAGTTAGCTAAGCCGCCCTATTTCAATAGAACATCCGAGGACAGGAATTTCATGAAAATTCACTGCATTCCTCAAATGGCGATACGAATTTTATGGGCCAGCGGAGGACGCCGTTTGAGTGGTAAACAGCGCCCACCACCACCGAACATCCCAGCCCTGACGCCCGAATGAGAGAGCCATTGCCGCCTTTCGGTTCGACCCGAACTCAGTCGCGGAAAAACTCCGCTCGCTTGGTACAGCCAGCCGTTTCCAGCTCGACAACCAACTCTGTACCCTTCAAAATTATTTTTTCACCATCCCGCGCTGGCTTTGCAACATGCTTCGCATATCCTCGACTGAGACCGCGCTGAGTGCTGACATCTTGATCTTCGTTCGAGCTTTCAGAGCGTGGCCATAAATCACCTCAAAGGTCAGCGACAGCCGACCATCCTCTGCGCGCGGCAAACGCTCGCTGATCAGTTGCTCCAGCGCGGCCTTCCACTTGCGCCCACGCAAGGCACCGAAACGCTCAGGATGAAAATTTCGCCCAAGCTCTCTCAGCTCTTGCAGCAGCCGTGCCGGCGTCTCAAACGTGAGCGTGATGCGCTCCATGTCCATCACGGGTTCGGCAAAGCCGGTTTGAACCAGCATGTCACCCCAGTCGTGCATATCGGTGAGCTGATGACCCGCCGGCGGCCAGCCCAGCGCTTCGTACAGTTCGCGCACTTCACGCGCCGTATCGGGTCCGAGACAAGAAAACATGACGAAACCATCGACAGCCAACATGCGGTGCCACGTTGCCAGCAGCGCTTGGGGATCAGCCGCTTCATGCAACGCCATGTTGGCCCAAAGCATGTCGGCACTGCCTGCCGCAGGCGCATCAAAACGCATCGCTGAGCCACCACCGGACAGTACTCGCCATATTCTTTTCCACAAGCGTGGCACCAGCACGTCACGGGCCAATGCATTTCGCCGCGGAGAGGTTTCAATGACATGGCATTGAGCGCGGGAATATCGCTTGACCAGCGCTGCGTGGGCTTGCAGACCTCCGCGAACGGCGCCCCAATGCGCCCAAACGGCAGGCTGCAACTTGATCCATTGCAGACGGTCCAACATGCGTTGTGCCACCTCCTCGTGCAGCCAAGGCGCGGTGCCGGGCGCCATGCGCTGCCACCGCTCGACGGCAAGTGGATCAAGTGTCGGTGGGCGTTGGGTCGAACTCATAGGGACGAGTATATTGACCTGATGAATTTCAGCGCTCTGCACAGGCTACAAGGTTTATTCATGAACCGCATACCCAGCCAGTGCGCGGTTTGTCGAAGCTGGCCGAGCGCACCAGTGTGTCATGCCTGCATGACGCGTTTCGGCCAAGTGCGCAGGCGCTGCCGGACCTGTGCGCTCGAGCTGCCTGTGGAACGTCAGGACACGCAATGCACCCGCTGTCAGCGCGAGCCCTTCGGACTCGATGCCTGCTTTGCCGCTCTGCCCTACGCCTTCCCGTGGTCAGCGTTGGTGTCACGTTACAAGTTTGACAGCCAGACCGGATGGGCCGCCTTCATGGCCAGCACAGTCTTGCGACAACCAGCCGTGCGTGATTTGCTCAGTCAACTGACACCCAACGATTGGCTGCTGCCGCTGCCGCTATCAGCCGAACGGTTGGCGTGGCGCGGCTTCAATCAGGCCTGGGAATTGACAAGTGAATTGCAGCGGCAGAGTGTTTGCCAAGCCACTACCGACACCGCGCTGCTGCTGCGCATTCGGCACACACGGCCGCAAAGCGAGCTCAAGCGCCATGCGCGACTGGACAACTTGAAGGGCGCATTTGCCGTGGACCCGCTGCGCGCTGCCGAGCTCAAAGGCCGGCGTGTGGTGCTGGTAGATGATGTGATGACGAGTGGCGCTTCGCTGCTGATGGCGGCAAGCGTTCTGCGACTGGCCGGGGCGACACATGTCAGCGCTGTGGTGTTGACACGCACAGCCCCGACATAATGGCGCGCATGTTTCATATTGTTCTTGTCGCCCCCGAAATCCCACCCAACACGGGCAACGTTATTCGCCTCGCAGCCAACACCGGCTGCACGCTACACCTAGTTGAACCACTGGGCTTCTCCATGGAAGACAAGCACATGCGCCGGGCCGGGCTGGATTACCACGAGTACACCCGCGTCTTGCGTCACGCCAACTGGCAGGCGCTGATAGACAGCGAGCAACCGCGGCCAGAGCGCATGTTTGCCATGACCACGCGCGGCAGCGGCAGCGTCTATGACGCCCGTTTTGTAGCTGGTGACTGGCTGGTGTTCGGCTCTGAAACCCAAGGTCTGCAGGTTGAATTGCGCGACACGTTTGCTGCGTCGCAGCGTCTTCGACTGCCGATGTTGTCGGGCCAACGCAGTCTGAACTTATCGAATGCAGTGGCCGTGACGGTGTTTGAAGCTTGGCGACAAAACGGCTTTGCCACTGCCAAGAACAGCGCACCAGCGATGCCTGACTGAGCGCCAAACTCATCTAGATCAGCGTCACACCCGACCAAGCCCAAACCGAGGAGGACCGCCAGAGGCTGGCCGCCGCCAACAAGATGCAAAGCCGCCTCCCGCCGCGCTAAATCATCGGGCAGCACGGCAAACAAGGGCTTTTACTCAATCGTGGCAACGACTGATGTAGCCATTCGCTGAAGTCGAAGGCCACATGCTGCAGATCGCAGGCTGGATCAAAAAGGGACGGCCATCTCTCTCTGATGGCCGTCATTTTTAAGATGGCAACTTACTCTGCTTTGGCGCCGGTCATTTTGACGACCTGACTCCAACGCTTAACTTCAGACGCAATATAAACTGACGTCTCCTGCACGGTGCCCCCCACTGGAATCAGGCCCCCCTTGTCGAGTTTTTCCTTGAACTCAGGCATAGCCAAGATTTGATTGACCGCATGATTCATCTTTTCAACAATCGCTGCTGGCGTGCCCGCAGGTGCAAAGATGGTGGTCCATGTGTAGTCGTTGATATCGCGATAACCCAGCTCCGCGAAGGTCGGCACGTCCGGCAGGCTTGGCAGGCGCTTGTCGCTGGAGATGCCGAGGATCTTCACTCGGCCCTGTTTGTGGAACTGAAACACACCAAAGGCCGCTGTGCAAGCCACGGGCGTCTCGCCGCCCACCACGGCGAGCGACGCAGGACCAGCGCCTTTGTAGGGAATGTGAACGATGTCAGATTTCCAATTCACATGGAAAATGTTTTCACACGTCAGGTGCGGTGTGGTGCCACTGCCTGGGGAAGAAAAAGAAAGTTTCCCAGTCTTCGCCAACTCCTTCAGTTCTGCAAATGTCTTGACTGGAACCTTCTCGTTGACCGAGATGACGTTGGGCTGCGTCGTCACCGTGATGACCGGGATAAAGTCTTTGATCGGGTCGTAGCCAGCCTTGCCGGCGTACATGCTCGGGTTCACTGCAAAGGCTGAAGAAGATGCCAAAAAGGTGTAGCCGTCGGGTTCTGCGCGTGCCGCCAGTTGCGTGCCCACATTGCCTCCAGCACCGGCTTTGTTGTCGATGAAGACGGCCTGCTTCATCAATTCACCCAATTTTTCAGCAATGATCCGGATGCTGCTGTCAGTCGGTCCACCCGGTGGAAAAGAAATGATCATCTTGATCGGTTTGACCGGGTAATCGCCTGGGGCTGCATAGGCATTGGCAACGCCAAAGCCGATGGCGAGTAGCAGCAGGGGAATGATTTTTTTCTGGAGGTTCATGTCAGTTCCTTAGGTGTTAAAACGAAATAGACCGATAGCGGCCCGCTCAGAATAGGTGAGATTCATGGCGTGCGTCTCTCGCGGTTCAAAGACTGCGTCCGCCGTCGATGACGAAACGGGCACCGGTGGCAAAACGTAACGTGGTGGCGCAGGCTTCGATCGCAGACGCGATGTCTTCGATTTGACCGATGCGGCCCAATGGGATCGTGGTGGCGGTTTTCACATTGAAGTCAGAACCTCGACCCGGCACAAAGCTCGAATCAACGACCCCCGGCGACACCGCCAAAACTCGAACTTGAGGGGCCAGTGATTTAGCCAGCGACTTCGTCAGCACATCCAGACCCGCTTTGGCGGCAACATACGCCAGATTGCTGCCAACGGCCGTGAAGCCCGCGATGGAGGAGACATTCACAATCAAGCCATCGCCGCTGGCTTTGAGCAAAGGCGCAAAGCTGCGAATAGTCGAATACACGCCGCGCAGTGTGATCACCATGATGCTGTCAAACAATTCGTCGCTCAGCGTCTCCATGTCTTTGGGCGCGATAGATTTGGTGAAGCCCGCACTGTTGATGAGAATGTCGCAACGGCCTGCGCGCGCCATGACCTGTTCAGCCGCCAACATCAGCGAGGCTGAATCGGTGATCGACGCGGACAGCGCGAAATGCTTCGCTGTATCAGCGTTCGGCAAGGTGTCGAGCCGCAGTTGCACGGCCTCCAGCCCCTGACGGTCAATCGACACAATGCGTGCACCCAACGTGGCCAATCGCTGGGCCGTGGCGAAACCAATCGCACCCTTGCCGCCGGTGATGACCACGACCTTCCCATCAAGGCGGGATTGAGGTTGAAAACTCATGGTGTGTTGTCCAACACGTATTGCGCCATTTCGGCGCGGGTGCAGATCCACACATCCGGCGCCGCCTTCACCAAGCCCATGATCTCGTCATAAACCCAGGCACCGGCTGGACGACCCAGCACATGCGTGTGCGCTGTAACGTCGAGCATGAGCGGCACGCTTTCGTGTTCGCGCAAAGCGGCAAAGGTGTCCTTGAATGCCTCCAACATGTGGCGCGGTCCGTGTCCATAGCGAATGCAGGTCGGCAGGTCATTGACGTCCATGGTCAAAGGAATCCCCACGATACGCCGGCCGTCGAACTCCATCACATACGGACGATCGTCGTCATTGACATCGCCGTGGTGCGTGTAACCCGCTTCGGCCAGCAGACGTGACGTGATCTGGCTGCCCGTACCGCGCGGACTGATCCAACCCTTTGGCGTGACACCGGCCGTGCGCTCCAGCAGTTCATGGTTGCGCTGCAGATTGGCACGTTCTGCGGCTTCGTCAAAGTAAACCGGGATCACGTCCATGCCCCACGAATGGTTGATGATTTCGTGGCCAAGATCTGCCAGCCGGCGCACTGTTTCTGGGTCACGTTCACAAATCACACCGTTGACCATGATGCTGGTCTTGATCTGGTGTTTTTCCGCAATATTCAGGAGTCGATGAATGCCGCGCACCAACCCAAAGCTCGCCCACGAATGGGCATTGGTATCAAAAAATCCAGGCTTCAGCACATTACCCATCGGGCCGATGCCAGGTGCTTGGCCATCGGACCAAGCTTCATAGGCAATGTTAAAAATAACGGCAACTCGTTTGCCGCCTGGCCATCGAAAACTATCTGGCAGGCGTTTGATCAGATTGGGCATGAATGCAGTACTTTAAAAATTGAAAATTAAACGGGTTGCGAAATGGGGTGGCACTGATGTTTTTACTGCGGCTGGATGTTGGCCAGCTTGAACAGCTTGGCCTGAAAGACCATGTCATCGTTGACAAATTTTGAGAAGTCCGCAGGGCTCGACCCCACCGTGATCAATCCCAAGCGATCGAGTTGCGCCCTCAGATCAGGTTGCTGCATGGCTTGGTGAACCACCTGCTGAATGCGATCGATCTTGTCTTGCGATGTCCCAGCGGGAAACCACAGCCCACCCCATCCATAGACTTGTTCCATCCCTTTTAGACCTTGCTCAGCGTAGGTCGGCACGTCGGGCAATACCGGCGCGCGCTGGGTGCCACTGATCGCCAACGCACGGACCCGACCATCCTTGATGCCTGCCGCCGAACCGGCGGTCGATGCAAATGTCATGTCGATTTGCTTGGCCACCACTTCATTGAAGGACGGTCCCGCACCTTTGTAGGGAACATGGAGGATTTTGGTTTGTGCCAACGAATTGAACAGCTCACCGTTCAGGTGATTCAGGTTGCCGTAACCAGCCGAACTGAAACTCATTTTTTCTGGCTTGGCTTGCGCCAGTGCGATCAATTCTTTCAGCGACTTAGCCGGCACATCGGGGTTGACCACCAAGACATTGCCGTAAGTCCGGTAGATCTGCGTGATGGGGGCAAAGTCCTTTAGCGGGTCATGCGGTAGTTTTTTGTAGAGCACGCTATTGGCGGCAAACGAACCCGTGGTGATCAGCATCGTGTAACCGTCAGGTGGCGCCTTGGCCACGGCGTCAATACCGATGATGCCGTTGGCACCGGCCCGGTTGTCATAGACGATGGTCGCGTTGAGAACCTCGGCCATTTTTTGGCCGACCTGTCGGGCCACTACGTCAATCGGACCGCCGGCGGTGAACGGAATAATCATCCGGATCGGACGGGACGGCCACTTGTCTTTTTCTGCGCCCGGGCTCTGCGCAAGGGCCACCGTGAGACCTACCAGCAACATGGACCCCACCAGTGCCACACGCCAAAATGACCTACGCCATTGCATTTTCATGTTCTCGGGCAGGGCCTGCGCCGATCGCGAAAAATGGGGAGAAAGATTCAGCATGGACAACTCATGTGAGTGAATGAAAACGCCCCGC
>Ga0075464_10001503_pt1 | contig 10533 bp, 14 predicted proteins | sample DEB19_08_DNA_5_FD_75068 | JGI IMG/M metagenome (GOLD analysis project Ga0075464, IMG submission 75068) | Aqueous microbial communities from the Delaware River and Bay under freshwater to marine salinity gradient to study organic matter... | ecosystem: Environmental > Aquatic > Marine > Coastal ...
CTGCGCTGGGTGCAGGGCTACGACATCACCAACAACCGCAACATCAACCGCCTGGACATCCTGTGGGGCGCTTCGGTGACGCTGCCGAACTTCGGCGTTCGTCGTACTGGCTGATGAATCGCGGGGCTTCGGCCCCGCTTCTCCAATGGAGCGCGGATGTACCCACTGAACATGCACAACCCGGGCGCTGGCGGCTATGCCGTGGCGAACGATGAGGCCGAGCATCGGGCGCTTTCTGAGGCGGGCTATCTGCCGCCTTTCGTCGCTGATGACGCGGGCGCTGGCGATGCCGCCGAGCCCGTCAAGCGCGGCCCCGGCCGCCCCCGCAAGGTGGCTGAGTGACAACGGCTCGTCAGATCATCACCAGCGCGCTCACCACCGGGCTCAACCGCCTGAGTGCGGGCGAGACGCTGGATGACGACCTGGCGGCGCTTTGCCTGTCCGCCCTCAATGAGGTGGTGGACGAAATCAACGGCGCTGCTGGCTCGCTGTGGAAGCAGACGGCCACGACTCAGACGGTCACCGGATCGTCTGTGCTGCTGAGCGCGTGGGGTCTTGAGCCTGGGGCGGCTATCTCGCTGGTGATGGCCGCAGACTGGCCGGTGTCGCCGACAACGTTTGAAGCCTTCCAGTCGATCACCGAGGCATCCACGGGCACGCCGACCGTCTACGCGCACTCCGGTGATGCGTTGCACTTCTGGCCGGCGCCGAACTCGCTGCCGATCACGGTGACGCGCAAAGAGCCGGCGTCGGACTTCGCGGATCTGAACACCGACTACGCGATGCCTGACGGCTGGCGTTCGTGCCTGTCGGCGTTGTTGGCTGAGAAGGTGGCGCGGTCAGTGGTTGGCGGCCTGCCGCCTGATGTGGCGCGCAGTGCTTCGGCGGCGCGGCGCAGGATGCTGGCGCGTGTGGAGCCCGCGATTCTGAACCCCGGCGTCGGTGGCGACGTTGCAACCCTGTTCCGTGGCGCCTGATGGCCGGCCAGCGCGTCATTGAGTGCGTCGGGCCTAGCTACTGGCTGCGGGATCGCAAGACGGCGGTTCAACGGTCGGTCAACTGCTATCCGATGCTTTCCGAGGACAGCGGCACGCTTGTGCTTGAGTCGGCACCCGGACTTCAGCTTGTCGCATCGCCCGGCGTTGTCCGCGGCATGCTGTCGGCGGATGGCCGGCTGTTTCTGGTGGCTGGCGCAACGCTCTATGAGCTGGTCGGCGGCGTGCTTGTGACTCGGGGCGCGCTGGGGTCAAGTTCGGGCTATGTGGCGATGGTCAACGGGGAGGGGCAGCTTGCCATCGTGGGCGGCGATAGCCTTTATGTGCTGACGCTCGCCACCAACGAGCTTGCAGTCGTTGCGTCTTCCGGCTGGCTCGGGTCGCGCACGGTCAAGTTTCTGGACGGTTACTTTCTGTTTGTGGAGCCGAACTCGGCGCGGGCGTACATCAGCGCGGTTGACGACGCAAAAACCCTGGATGCCCTGGAGTTCACCAGCGCCGACACCCAGCCTGACAACATCGTCACGCAGATCGTGACGCGGCGAGAGTGGTACTTGATCGGATCGCGGTCCACTGAGGTGTGGATCAACTCTGGCGGGGTGGATTTCCCATTCGCCCGCTATCAGGGCACGCCGATTGATGTGGGCGCGGTCGGCTATCGGTCGGTCTGCGCGACAAGCGACGGCATGGTGATGGTCGGCCAGTCAATCTCTGGCGGCCCCTACGTCTATCAGCTTCAGGCGTATCAGCCCGTGCGGATCAGCACTCAAGCAGTTGAACAGCAGCTTGAGGCATCCACGGACCTGACGGAGTGCCGGGTGTGGACGTATCAGGAGGCCGGTTCTGAGTTCGTCGCTGTGTGGGCGCCTGGCATGGCGACAACCTGGGTATGGGACGCGGCGACAAAGCTTTGGCATGAGCGCGGCGAGTTCGTGAATGGCGCGTGGGAGCCTTCGCGGGTTGAGCATGTCGCGTACTTTGAGGGCCAGCACTACGCGGCCGGCAATGGCGCCCTGTACCGCATGAGTCGAGAGTATTCGACGCTGGCCGGCGATGCGCTGATGCGTGAACGGACCTGGGCGCACTTGGTGAGCCCGTCGCTTGAGGCGATGCCGTTTGCCGGGCTTGAACTGCGCTGCACCACTGGTGATGCGGCGGCCGGCAGCATCACGCTTGAACTGAGCAACGACGGCGGCGCGGTGTTTGGCCCGCCGCTGCGGCGCAGTCTGGGTGCCGAGGGCCGGCGCAGTCATCGTGTGCGCTGGATGGCGCTTGGAACGTGCCCGGCAGGCGGGGCGCGGGTGCACCGGCTTCGGTGCAATGACGCTGTGCCGCTGACGATTCAGGGGGCAACGCTTTCGTGACACTGCTGACACTGCCCCGGGCAAGCATCCCGGTGATCGACTCCAAGGGCTACATGAGCCGGGAGTGGTATCGCTGGGCCACTGACGCGACTGCACGCATGGGCGGGGTTGAGGGCGCCAGCACTGACGATCTGACGCTCAGCCAGTTTGAGGACGCCGGCATTGAAGAACACAAGCACGCGCTGTACCGGCTGGCGGATGACGTTGGGCAGATGCCGCCGAGTGCGCAAGCGTTGGCGCAAGATGACCTGAGCCCGCCAGCCGTCCACATGCCGCCTGTTGATGACGTTGGCGGCGGCGTTGAAGAACTGCGCGCACGGATCGCTGAACTCACAAAGGCAGTCGAAGCACTGCAACAAGGAATGACCCCATGAGCGTGACTGCACGACCCTTGAGTGTCGCGGCCTATCTGCCAGCGGCTGACACTGAGCTTTACAAGGCTAACGGTGTCCGAACGATTGTCGACAAGGTGACGGCGTACAACTCCGACGCCTCGGCCATTGTGGTCGCCTTCAACCTGGTCCCGAACAGCGGCGCTGTTGGGGCAAGCAACAAGGTCGTGAGCAAGTCCGTCGCGGCCGGCGAGACGTACACCTTTCCAGAGGTGTGCGGGCATGTGCTTGAGTCGGGCGGGTCGCTGTCGGGCATCGCTGGGACCGCCGATAAGGTGGTTGTTCGGGTGAGTGGGCGCGAGGTGACGTGATGGGTGAGGTTGCAGGCCCCGAAGACCTGGCGGCCGTTCTGCGGCTTGAGGCTGCATTGCTGGGTGGCCCCCAGGTTGATTGCCCAACAAAGCACTACTTTTCACCCGGGCTGTATGCGCGGGAAATGTTCATCCCAGCGGGCACGGTGTTGACCGGCGCCACGCACAAGGTACGGCATCTCGCCGTCTTTGTTGGCGACATCTCGGTGTGGGAGGCCGGCAAGGTCAAGCGGTTGACGGGGCATCACACGTTTATCAGCGAGCCGGGCGCCAAGCGGGCAGGTTACGCGCATGCTGACACCTACTGCACCGGGTTCTTTCCCACCGACAAGACCGATGTTGCGGAACTTGAGCGGGAGTTGATCGAGGAAGACCCGGCGCTTTTGCTTTGCAACAGGCCGCAGGTTGAGGCCGTGGAATTGGAGGCTTTGCCATGTTCGGATTGAGCGCAGGCGCGGCAGCGGCACTTGGTGTGGGCGCCGCAACGATTGGCAGCGCCCTCATTGGCGCTGACGCTGCCGGCGATGGTGCGGACGCGCAAGCGGCCAGCACGGCAAAGAGCATCGAAGAACAGCGGCGCCAATTCGACTTGCAGCGCACGGACGGCGCCCCGTACCGTGAGGCCGGCGCCAATGCGCTACAGCAACTTATGGCTTCGCTTCGGCAGCCCGTGACCGCCGCGGATGCCATGTCCGATCCGGGCTATGAGTTCGGCCGGCAGCAGGGGCAACTAGGGCTGGATCGCAAGTTCGCGGCGACTGGTGGTCGCGTGTCCGGTGCGTCGATGAAGGCGGCGAGCCGGTTCAACACCGATTACGCGGCCAGCGGCTACGGGGCGGCCTATCAGCGCAGGCAAGACGCGCTGAATCGGCTTGCTTCCGTGGCCGGCATTGGGCAGACGGAGACGAACGCCAGCGCTGCGGCGGGAAGCCAGTCGGCGGCGAACATCGGCAACCTGATCACAGGCCAGGGCAACGCGGCGGCAGGGGCGCGCATGGCGCAGGGCAGCACCTGGGCGAACACCGGCAACCAGCTTGCCGCCATGTATCAGCGGTATCAGGCGCCTCCAATCGGCGGCTACTACAGCAGCATGGCAACGCCTGACGTTGGCGGGATGAGCGGCGGGTTCGGCTGGAAGAATGGCGTAGGGGGCATGTAATGGCATCACAGAACATCTATGCGCAGTACGCGCAGCCCGTGCGGTCGGTTGCTGACTACGCGGCCGACTACGATGCTCAGGACATCCGCAAACTGCAACTGGCGGGCGCCCAGCGGCAGAACGCGCTGACGGCACTGACGCAGCAGGAGAAAATCGCTGGCATGTCGCGGAATGCGCTGGTGCAGGCTGCACAGCGCAAGGCGGCCGAGAGTGCTGGCGGCGATGAATTCGCCTACGCCAAGAATCTGCGGTTGTCGGGGTTTCCTGAACTGATCGACCCGGCAGACAAGGTGGACAAGGCGGCGACCGAACGCAAGGCGAAGGCCAGCGAAAACGCCAAGCGCGACACCGAAACCGAAAACGCCGTTGTGATGCAGTGGCGCGACCTGATCGGCAACGCCGTCAATCAGCAGCAGGCGGCGCAAATGGTGGCCGCGATGCACTCGGATCCCCGCATTGCGAACACGCCGATTGCGCGGGTGCCGCTCGATCAGGGGCTGGCGATGCTTCAGCAAACGCCGTTCGATCAGTGGAAGCAGCAGTTTGCCCTGGGTGCGGCGAAGTTCGTCGAGACGAACAAGCCCACCTATCAGCATCAAAACCTGGGCGGCACGATGCAAACTCTTGCGTTGCCGGGTATGGGCGGCGCAGCGACTGTTGAGGCTAGTGCGCCAATCACGCAGAGCGCGGACAACCGGGCGACGGTCGGCGCATCGCTTGCAAACGCTGCGGCTGTGCGTGACGCTGCAAAACTGCAGGCTGATGCCACGCGGGCGGCTGCGAACACCAAGCGCGACCAAGACACCGAGATGAAGTTGGCCGATGACTACCGGGCGCAATCTAAGGAGTTCGGTCAAGCCAAGTCGGCGCATGAGCAACTGATCGCAACGCTTGGTTCTGCCACCACATCCCCGGCCGCAACGCTTGCCGCCGCCACCAAGTTCATGAAGATTCTTGACCCCGGATCGGTGGTGCGTGAATCTGAACTCGGCATGGCGCTTGCCGCTTCTGGTGTGCTGGATCGTGCTGCGAACTACATCAGCACCCTGCAAAGCGGAAAGAAGCTGACAACTACGCAGGCGGCAGACTTCAAGATGGTCAGCAACCAGATGTTTGACGCGGCGAAGAAGGTGCAGCAGATCATCGACGCCGACTACAAATCAAAGGCAAAGCAGTACGGACTGCGGCCTGAAATGGTGACGCAAGACCTTGGACAAAACGCCGGCACCGTTCCGCCTGCGGTGGCTGATGCTTTGAGGCGCCACGGAGGCAAGTGATGGCAAGCCGCGAGGAAATCTATCAGGCGATCTTGAACGCCGACAAGGCCGGGGACGGTGATGCCGTCCGAACGCTAGGCGCCTATCTGAAGCAGATGGACGGTGCGCCTGCGCCAAAGGAGTTCCGGCAGTCAACCGACAGCGCGGTCGTCAACGATCAACGCAGCCCGGCCTATGTTTCTGGCGCGTCGGCTCCGGCCATCACGCGGGACTCTTTGGCGCAACTGCAGGGGCCTGCATTCGGTTTCTTGGATGAGGCTGCAGGTGCTGTCGTTGGCGGCGCAAAGACCCTGTTCAATGGCAAGCCGTACAGTCAGAACTATTCCGATGCGAGGGACTATGTTCGCGGCGCTGTTGATGCGGGTATGCGCGAGAACCCGGCCCGGAACATGATCGGCCAGGTTGCTCTAAGCGCGCCTGCCGGCGTCATTGGTGCTGCCAAGATGGGCGGCGGGAAGATCGCGCAGATGCTGGCGTCAATGGGCATCGCTGGCGCTACTGGGGCGCTGAACGGCGCCGGGTCTTCTGACAAGAGTTTGGTTGATGACCCGATGGGCGTTGCCGCTGACGCAGGGAAGGCGGGGGCAATCGCCGCAATGATCCCGCCGGTTGTTGCGCCGGTTGTGCGTGGTGGCGCGGCCGTTGCGGGCAACGTGGCTGCGCGGCTGAGTGAAACATCGGCGGCTGACTACGCTAGGCGCAAAGTAGCCGAGGCATTTGCACGCGACAGCCCCAAGATTGCGGATGCAGCCGGGCAGGCTGGCGCCAGGTTCGGCAAGTTGGGCGATGAAGCCCGCGTTGTGGACACAGGCGGGGCCAGTGTGCGCGGATCACTTGACACGCTTGCCACCCTGCCGGGAGAGACAAAGAACGCAGTAGAGGCGGCGATTCGTCAACGGCAGGCATCACGCGGTGGGCGCATGGTTGCTGCGGCCGATGCTTCACTCGGTACAGGTGGTGAGCGACTGGCGCCGACGCTGGAAAAGCTCATCGCAGACCGTAAGGAGGAAGCGGCGCCGCTGTATAGCAACCTCTACAAGACGGGCGTTTTTGTCAATGACGACTTGCGCCGGATCATCAGCGCGGCTGACCAACTTGGCGCAGGCGGGCAGGCGAAGAAGATTGCCGTTGCAGAACAGCGTGATTACGGGCTTTCGCCTGATGTGAAGTGGTCAGGCATGCGTGAGCTTGACTATCTGAAGCAGGGCCTTGACGACATCATTGAGGCCAACAAGAACCCAGAAACCGGGGCGCTGAACAAGGTTGGTTTCGCAGTTGACAAGCTGCGGCGGGAACTCATCAGTACGCTGGATGCAAGCACCAACGGAGCATATGCAACAGCGCGGGCAGCTTATGAAGGCCCATCCAAGATCATGGATGCGGCGCGGGCTGGTCGAAAAGCTCTCTCGCAGGATGATGCATCCATCAAGAGCATGACAGCAGGCATGGCGCCGGCAGAGCTTGAGGGCTTCCGCATCGGTGCATTTGAAGCACTGCGCGCCAAGCTCGGCAAGGAGGCCGGGCAGACGGAAATCATGAAGATGTGGAAGGAGCCGGCAACACAGGAGAAGTTGAAAGCTATCTTCCCTGATGAGCGGACATTCCGTGAGTTTGCATCGCGTGTTGCGGCAGAATCACGCATGAAGGGGCTTGATTCTGTTGGCCGAGGATCGCAGACCGCTGCGCGCCAATATGGCGCCGGTGATCTTGATGTGGAAGCCGGCAAGGCTGTCGGTAGCGCGGTGGCGGATGCGAAGACCGGGAACATTGCAGGGCTGATCGCAAAGGGAGCAGACGCATGGAACCGTGTTGCCACTCCTGAGCCTGTGCGCGATGCGATGGGGCGGATTCTCCTAAGCCAAGGAGCAACAGGCCGCAATGAGCTTGTGAACTTGCAAGAGGTGGCCCGGCAGATCGCAGCGGCGCGCAAGCGCGGTTCGGCGGCTATGGGGTTTGGTTCTGCGCCAGGTGGAAATGCGCTGCTGCAGTTCGGCACACAGCAAGAAGACGACAGGAACGCGATCAGCAAGCTGATCCACTGATTCAACAGCTAACGCCGTGAGGCGCTGCGAGGAAACATGGCAAGTCAACCCGGGGTATTCAACCCTCAGGCATTCACCGACTCGGGCGCCCCGGCTGCATCGTATCGCCTCTACACATACGCGCAGGGCACGACCACCCATAAAGCAGCGTACACGGACGCTGCGGGACTGGTGGCTCACACCTACACCAGCGACGGCATCGGCGGGCTCTACATCGGTCTGAACAGCCGTGGCGAGCTTCCGGCGCCCCTGTTCCTAGCCTCTGGAGCGTATGACCTGACGCTGAAGACGCCAGCGGGCGCAACGGTCTGGACCCGGTATGCGGTCGGCTGGGCCGATCTTCCGGGGGCGCTTGATGCGGCACTGCGGGCTGATTTGGCAGACTCCGCCGACCCAGCAAAGGGCTCTGCGCTGGTCGGGCACGGTGGGCGCACGGTGGGCGGGAAGCTGGGCGACTTCAAAACGCTTAAGGACTTCGGCGCGGCCTGCGACGGTGTGACCGACGATTCTGCCGCCATTGCTTTGGCTGTCGCGTGGTGCAAGACGCAGCAGAGTCCGACGCTGGTTGTTGGCCCGGGTGATGTCTACATCGGCAACACCACGGCAACTTTTGACGTTCCCGATGGGACGCGGCTTGTCTTCTCCGGGATGATCCTTTCGACCGCAAGCGGTAAATCTGCGGTGGTCATCGGCAAGTCAACGGCGAACAGCAATTTCATTCGCATCGATGGCCTGCAAGTCGCCCGCGCCACAACCGACACCAGCAGCGGATCGGTCGGCGTCGAGCTTCTTAACCTCGTCAGCGCGATTGGCGACCTCAAAGCCGTCTATCGTTTCAACACCGGGGTGAAGGTCCACGGCAACGGCTACGGCTGCGCTTACAACCAATTCACCTTTGGAGCGATCCGCGACAACCGGACGAATGTGCTACTGACGGCCACGGCCGGCGCTGGCAATGGCTACTGCAATGAGAACGTGTTTTATGGCGGCACGTTCAACCACAACAGCAGCTATCCCGCGGTTAGCACCGTCAACATCCAAGTCGACGACTACACCAACGTCCTGAACAACAACCGCTTTGTGATGCCGTCGCTGGAGGACAACGCGCTAACGGCTGTCGCGGCGGTCATCAACGGAGAGAACAATTTCCTTCTGTGGCCGCGCATGGAGCGCAGCACGGACCAGGCGAACTATCAGATTCAGTTCACCGTGGACTCGTTGCGCTGCGGCCTGATCGGCAACGGCTTCGGCTTGGCGCAGACCAACATCAGCGACTCGGGCAGCTCCAACGAGTGGGAAAGCATCGAAGGCACGCGGGTCCAGCGCGGCACACCCGATGCGGCCGGGAAGGGCGTCATCCGTGCGCGCAGCACCAACACCAGCAATGCCCGGGTACTGCTGATTGAGGACGCGGCAGGCGTCGAGACTGTGACCATTCGCGGCGATGGCCGGGTGACTGTGCCGACAGTCCAGAGCCTGCGTACCGCCAGCCTGCCCAGCAGCTACGCCAATGACGCGGCGGCAGCGGCAGCGGGCATCCCTGTAGGGGGCTTCTACCGCAACGGCTCGGCCGTCCAAATCCGCGTGTCTTGAAAGGGCATCGATGGAAACCGTCGCAGTCATCACCCTCGCCATCCTGCTGATCGTCGCTGCTGGCGCCGCGCTGGTTGCCTATGCCGTGCGCCGCAATCGCAAGCAGGAGGCGGAAGCCGAAGCCCGCCGCACTGCAACCGCCGTCGCTTGGGGCGAGACGGCCGCCGACGACACGCGGGGGCAGACTGATCGGCCCATTTGGAGGCCGGATTGAACGCCCGCGACTTGGGCCAAGCTGCGCTGCTGCTGGCCGCCACCGTGGCCGCTGCCATCGGCTGGATGTGGGCTGACGACAAGCCGCAGGCCGGCGCAGGGCTGGCCTTCGGTTGCGAGCTGGTGACGACCGCGCTGCTCAAGGCGGCAGCGGGCCGGCTGTCCTGGCGCCTGACCGGGCTTGTGTGCACCTACGGCATCGGCTACCAGGCGTCGGGGCTGGCTTGCGTCGTGTGGTTCCCGGCCCTATCGTCTCAGGATGTCGGGGTGTGTGACGAGGGCACCGGCATGCCGGTCGGCCTGCTGTACTGCGTCGGCGCGCTGCTGGTGGCGGCCGAGCTGCTGGCGATCAGGGAGGGCAGGCGATGACGGATCATGCAGCAGTCGTGCAGGGCATGGCGGCCGGGGTCGGCGGGGCGGTGCTGGCGCTGCTGGGGGTAGATGCGTCAACGCTCACCGCCGCGCTGTTCGGCTGCGCGCTGGGGGCGCTGTTCGCGCCGCCCACAACCCGGCTCAAGGCCGCGCTGCTGTTCCTGGCCGCCGTCGCCGCATCGGCGATCACTGCATCTGTTGCCGGGCCGCTGCTGGCCGGCTGGCTGCCGGCTGTGTCGGCGGCAGTGTGGTCCAAGGGCAGCGCGCTCGGGGTCGGCATCTTCTTGCACCCGCTGATCCAGGCCGGCAGTGTGGCGGTGCCAGGGATCGTCAAGGGCGCTGCGGCGCGCATCGGCGGGGGTGCGCAATGATCTGGCTTGACATGCTGACCATGACCATCGCCGCGCTGGGCGCGCTGGAGTGCGTGACTGGCCGGCTGGCTGCGATGCACTGGCGGCAGCACCGCGGCACGCTGATGGTGGGCTACCTCGTGGCCTCGGGCGTCTGCATCCTGGCCGCCTCGCTGATCTGGCAGGGCTCGGATGCGCGCTGGCTGGATGCCGCGGCTTGGGTGGTCTGCGCGCACCTGGCGCTGACGTGGGGCGACTGGCGAGACGGCCCGCCGCTGCATGCCTACCGGGCGCCGCCGGTGCGCTACCGGGCCGGCGACCTGGTGCCGTCCTCGCAATTCGACGACGGGCGGCGGTGATGCGCGCCCTGGCGCTGCTGCTGCTGGCCGGCGCCGCCCAGGCGCAGACCGTGGTTATCTACAGCCGCGCCGACAGCGCCCAGGCGCATCGGGCGCAGCAGCTCGC
>Ga0075464_10001504_pt1 | contig 10529 bp, 9 predicted proteins | sample DEB19_08_DNA_5_FD_75068 | JGI IMG/M metagenome (GOLD analysis project Ga0075464, IMG submission 75068) | Aqueous microbial communities from the Delaware River and Bay under freshwater to marine salinity gradient to study organic matter... | ecosystem: Environmental > Aquatic > Marine > Coastal ...
GCCATACTTCCACACATATGCACAGGCATGATACATTTAGTTTTAGGCGTAATAGCCGCTTTAACTGCAGCCGGCGCTAAGGTTAAGGAACTATCAATATCCACTAAAACTGGGATTGCGCCCATACTTAATACTGCTTCAAAACTTGCTACAAATGTGAATGCAGGCATAATTACTTCATCCCCCGCTCCTATTCCAACTGCTGCCATTGCAGTAGTAAGTGCTGCAGTACCGCTAGACGTTAATTGGGCGTGCTTAGTGCCAAATTGAGCACAAATAGCTTGTTCTAACTCTTTTGATTTCCAAATACCCTTTCTTGGGCCATCAAAACCATAACGCATTAAAATGCCTGTTTCTAAGACATCATTGACTTCTTTTTTCTCTTCTGCTCCAAATAGTTCATAACCTGGCATAAACTTAATTTTTAGGTCAAACAAAGGTAGTTTAAAAAATGAAAATTGGCGGTTTTTCAGTAATTTGCGCCCCTAAAACACACATACTATAATTTATGGAATATAGCAATCTGATCTCGGTTACTGGCATGTCAGGATTATTTGAATTACTAACAAGCAAAAGCGACGGTGCTATTGCAAAGTCATTAGACAATGGCACTACTCAGTTTTTAAGCACTAGAGCGCACCAATTCTCTCATTTGGAGAGTATTGAAGTGTTCACTACCCACGACAATGTGTTCTTAGCAGAAGTATTTATTGCTATGGGTAAGTCAAAAGAGGCTTTACCAAGCGAAAAGGACCCAAAGGCAGTTACTGCTTACTTTAAGAAGGTTTTCCCTAAGATGGATTTTGAGCGTGTTTACGCAAGTGATATGAAGAAGATGGTAAAATGGTTCGCTCAATTACAAAAGCATAATGTTGAAGCAACTATTCCTGCAGAAGAAGCAGAAGGTGAAGCAGAGGCTTAATTAATAACAAAATTTCAACCCTACTTATAAAAAGCTTACCCAATCTAGGGTAAGCTTTTTTTTATCCTTAAATTGCAACACGAGTCCCCCTAAATAGGTTTCGAAAAAATATACTTTATGAAAAAAATTGTACTTTTTATTATTTGTTTTGTTGTCCTGAATAATATTCAAGCTCAAAGCCACGCGCAAAAAAAATGGGTCAGAAAACAATACGCGACACTTTCTTTGAATGAGAAAATTGCGCAACTAATGATTATTAGAGCGCATAGTGCTTGGGATGCCGCAAAAGTGGATAGCTTGGCTGCTGTAATAAAAAAATACAATGTGGGTGGCCTTTGTTTTTTTCAGGGCGGACCAATAAGAGAAGCATTACAAACAAACCGATTTCAGTCGATAGCTAAAACACCCCTACTAATTACGATGGACGCAGAATGGGGCGTAGGTATGCGTTTAGACAGTGTTGACATGTTCCCAAGGCAGTTATCACTAGGTGCTATTTCTTCTTCCAACTTAATTTATCAAATGGGCGTAGCAGTAGCCGCACAATGTAAACGACTTGGTATACAAGTAAACTATGCGCCAGATATTGATGTAAATAATAACCCAAGCAACCCCGTAATCAATGACCGTAGTTTTGGCCAAAATATAGATAGGGTCATTGAACATGGTGTCGCATATATGAAAGGGATGCAGGATAATGGAGTTATGGCAACAGCAAAACATTTTCCAGGACATGGGGATGTATCAGTTGATTCACATTACGATTTACCTGTAATAAATAAGTCAAGAGCCGAATTAGACTCAATGGAACTAAAACCATTCAAGGCTTTAATTGCAGCGGGTATTGGCTCGGTAATGGTTGCCCATTTGTCGGTGCCTGCTATAGATAATACCCCAAAATTCGCTACTTCGCTTTCTCCAAAAGCTGTGAACGAATTACTTAAAAAAGAACTAGGTTTCAAAGGAATCAGTGTGACAGATGCTATAGACATGAAAGCAATTGCAAACTATTTCCCACAAGGTGAGTCAAGTGCTCAGGCGCTAATCGCAGGAAACGATATGATATGTTTACCCGGCGATATCGACAAATCACTATCCAAAGTAAAACAAGCAATTAAAGAAAAGAAGTTAAGAAGAAGAGATATAAAGGAGAGAGTAAAAAAAGTATTAAATGCCAAATACCAATATGGTTTGAGTAATTTAACTGCAATTGATACCACTAATTTATTGGCAGATTTAAATAAATCGGTGGGCGTAATTAAAGCAGCTATGGCAAGTCAATCATTAACCTATTGCAAGTCAAATATATTACCCGATTTACTTTCTGCTAAAAAAACAGCATACATAGCGTTAAATGCAGGCTTCCCCACATCACTTACGAAAGCATTAGCTGAACAATATGGTGTGACTATATTTTATGTAGCAGCTAAGGATACTAATAAAATTGCTTCTTTACAAAGTAGCCTTTCAGGATTCGATCAAGTAATTGTTGGATTACATAACTACAGCAAACGACCAGCAAATAAGTTTGAAATACCAAATGCATTTATTCAGTTTTTGAACGAATCACATCCGGCTAACTGGATACATGTTATTTTAGGAAACCCATACGCAGTAGGACATTTTAATAAAATACAAAATATTCTATTTGCCTACGAGGACAATATTTATACACACAAAGCAGTCTTAAATTGGCTTGAAGGTAAAACACAAGCTACTGGGGAATTACCTGTAACAGTGAGTGAAGACTTGCCATTTGGAAGTACTTATAAAAATGTACCTAGCCCAAATAATACTGTTGAAAATGAAAAACTTGCGGCAATTGATTCTTTAGTGCAAGACGCTATTGCTAAAAAAGCAATTCCAGGATGCCAAGTATTAGTGGCTAAGAACAATGAAATTGTTTTTAATAAAGCTTACGGCCTAACAGCTGGAGAAGGTTCGGCAGCAGTTACCTTAGACACTTATTATGACTTAGCTTCGGTAACTAAAGTAAGTGCATCAACGGTGTCCATTATGAAATTAGCGGACGAGGGTAAAGTAGATATTAATAAAACAATTGGAGACTACTTGCCATGGGTAAGGGGGAATCAAAAAGCACAAATCACTTTAAAAGATTTACTACTACATCAAGCAGGGCTTTACCCCTATATTAAATTTTACGAGTCATTACAAAATGCAGATAAGTCCTTAAAAGCAAACCTAGTAACTAAAGTACAGGACAATGGCCATAATAAAATGATAACTCCTAGTTTGTATTTACAAGATAATTGGAAGGATACTATTGAACAAAAAATATTGAATAGCACAGTTACAAGTCCTGGGAAATACGTGTACAGTGATAATGATTTTATTTTTCTAGGACAAATAGTTGAACAGGTTTCGGGAATGTCATTAAACGAATATGCTACACAAAATTTTTATAGCCCACTAAAAATGAAGTCCACCGGTTTTTTACCATTACAAAAAACCAACATAGACAATATCGCTGCAACTGAAGTAGACAATTATTATAGAAATGAATTAATACGTGGTGCCGTTCACGACGAAGGGGCTTCGGTTATGGGAGGCATCGCTGGGCATGCAGGATTATTTAGTAATGCAACAGATTTAGCAAAAATGTATTTAATGTTACTGAATAAAGGACAGTGGGAAGGAAAACAATATTTAAACCCAGCCACGGTAGCACAATACACCGCTTACAATACATCAAATAGTAGAAGAGGGCTAGGGTTTGATAAACCAGAAAAAAATAATTCAACTAGCAAGGATCCCTACCCTAGCTTAAGCGCTTCTCCTTCAACCTTTGGACATACAGGATTTACTGGTACTTGTGTATGGGCAGATCCAGAAAGCAATTTGTTATATATTTTCCTTTCAAACAGAGTATACCCAACAAGAGATAATAAAGCATTTAGTAGTTTAAACCTGCGACCAACTATTCAAGAAGCTATATACAGAGTATATAAAAATTAAGTATGCAAAAAAGGGGATTGATATTATTGGTAACCCTACTCACCATTTCAAATTGCTGGGGCCAGAATAGTATTGGCGCTATTGGACAATGGAGAGAGCATTATAATAACCAGTCCGTAAAAAATATAGTAAAAGGGGATAAATTTTATGGCGCTAGCAAATACCAAGTATTTAGTATTGACGATAAAAACAACATTGAATATATTGGAAAATCGAATGGCTTAAACGAAGTAGGTATTCAGACTATTAAATGGCATGCTTTATCGCAGCAATTAATAGTTGCCTACAATAACAGTAGTATTGACCTTATCCAAGGAGATCAAGTTTTCCCAATTAATGATATACAATTATCAAATTTATTTGCCAATAATAAAATAAATGATATCACTGTATTAGACAAGTGGGCATTGGTTGCTACTAATTTTGGTATCGTGGTAGTTGATGTAGAAAGAAAAGAAATTAAAGACACTTGGTTCCCTAACAATAACAGAAAATCGGTTGTAACTTATCAAACAGCAACGACTACTGATAGTTTATATGTCGTAACTGAAGAAGGATTATTTAGTACGTCTATTAAAAATAATTGGGTTGCCCCAAACCAGTGGATTCAATTAGCCGGCTTTAATGCATTGGGTATAAAAGGAATCACCAATCAAAAAAACACAATTTATGCTTACTCCGATAATAGTGTTTTTCAGCTTCCCAGTACGCAACCCTATACCAGTTTTACGGCAGCTAAGATTAAGCAAATTATAGCCGATACGGGAAACTTATTAATAGCCTTACAGTATAGTGACAACAAAGGATCGGTTGTAAAAATAAATGCCAATAAGACTGTTTCAACTATAGTAGACACTAGTATACTTGTGAATCCAACAGCCCTATTAGTAGATGAAGCAGGTTATTGGATTGCCGATAGTGTAAAAGGACTACTTCATAAAACTACCTCACTTAAATGGCTTCCACTTTCAGGACCAAATCAGGCAATCGAAGCCCGAAGTGCTATCAATGATAAAATATTAATTACTCCATTTGGGAAGGATAAAATTGGATTCGCAACATATAATAATGCAGGATGGACCAATTATACCAATTTCAATACTACCAACTTACCCATTCTTAATGATGCTATAATTGATACTAAGGATGGCAGCATTTGGTTCACGTCAGACAATAGCCTTGTTCATATAGATATAGTTGCTAATAAAATGGAAACGATTGTTCCAAGTGTAGTAACTGGAAAACTAGTTGATGTACAAATTGGAGCAGATGGAAGTATTTGGATTTTAAAAGAAGGTCAGGGTTTAATAGTAAACAGTAAGAATACATGGAATATAAATACCCCACCAAGTGATTATGAAAAACAAGGATTAAAAAGTTTTTTACTTTCAACTTATGGACAAGCGTGGATAGTTGCACCTAACGCACAAGGTTTATATGCTTATCAGTCTACCCAAAACTATTCAACTGCAACATGGAAAAAATTAACCACTGCAAGAGGCAATGGCAATTTACCTAGTAATACCATTACTTGTATTGTTGAAGATAAGATAGGAAGCATCTGGATAGGAACAGATAAAGGTGTTGGTATTATTAATTGTGGCGATTTAACAACAAATATTTGCGATGCCTATATACCAATAGTAACGAATAATGGTTTTGCGGGAACTTTGTTTCAAAATACCACAGTCAACACCATCGCAATTGATGGCGCAAATAGAAAATGGGTTGGAACAAATAATGGTGCTTGGTTACTAAGTTCGGAGGGTACGACTATAGTTGAACACTTTATTGCTACAACAAGCCCATTACCAACAGATACAATTACACAAATATTAGTAGACCCTGTAATGGGTGAAGTATTTTTTAATACCCCACTAGGTATGGTAAGCTATAGAGGCACTGCAACTGAAGCTGCTGTAAAACAGGAATCAATCCTTATTTATCCAAACCCAGTAGCACCAGATTATTCAGGCCCAATTGCATTTAAAGGATTAGTTGAAAATGCAATAGTGAAAATTACCGATTTAAGTGGGAGGCTCGTTTTTCAAACCAGGTCGCTAGGTGGTCAGGCAATATGGAATGGCAAAAGCTATGAAGGACAAAAAATGGCCACAGGTATTTATTTAGTATTTGTAAGAAGCGACGATGGCGCAGAAAAGAACGTGGGAAAATTATTAATTACAAATGGCTTGTAAATATTTATTTTTCGGAACTTAAATCGAAATTCTTAAAAGGCTTATATTTCCAGATACCTGGCTGTTCGCCCCTTACTACACGATATAAAATTTGTCTTACTTTATTGGTTGGCGTTTTAATAGTAGTGTCAGACTCGTACACAGGAAATTTTCTGAATAATATTCCTTCAACTAATTTATACTCATCCCCGCCACGATACCCTTTACTCATTTGCATGTCGTTAGTGATATCAGGTAAAATAATGGGTTCAATTGTTTCATTTTCTTTGGAAGCAATACTAAACAAGTTGGCATTCCCCGACTTTTCAGTAACATATACTACTAGGTCTGGAAAACCATCATTATTTAAATCCTCAATTTCCGACGCAGCTACTTTTCCTTTTAAATCAAGCGTAATATCTCTTCCTTCTGATTTAAATCCAATAGGACGAATACTAATTGCATTTTTTTCAACAGACCTATTCATACAAAAAACCCTATAGCCTACTTTACCAATTTTCAAGGTACTATCATATTTTAAAAACTTTTGTCCGTTCGCTACAGTAGTTAAAATCAAGAATCCGAAGAATAAATATTTACTCATATTTTGATACATTACCTGCTAAAGTTAGCAGAATAGTTTTAATTTACCATTCAAATGCACATAACATGGCTTTCACTATCGACATTAATGACATCGCAACATTTAAATGTGTTCGTATAAAGGACAGCGAAACCCAGTCCTATATCGAAATAATTACAAAGGGTGGGCTACTAAATGCTTGGGTGATAAAGGATTTGACCCAAAACCTTAACATTGTAGCAAGTAATGATTTTAACAATGGATGGGAAAATTTTGAAGCAAATGGATTTAAAAGTGGTAAAATGAGCCCTTTTGCGTGTAGGCTAAACAAAGGCAAATACAGTTATGCAAATACAGACTATACCATTGATAAGTTTTACCTAGGCGAGCATGCTATTCATGGCATTTTATACGACGCGCTCTTTACAATTACCTCAACAAGCATAACAGCAGCAGCAGCCACAATTACGCTACAACATGATTACAACGGAGAAGATGCTGGATTTCCCTTTAAATACAGCTTGGAAATAAAATGGCAACTTCAAAAAAATAACCTTGTTACTGTTCAAACAACTGTGACAAATAATACAACACAAATAATTCCAATGGCCGATGGCTGGCATCCTTACTTTATGTTAGGTACAAGTATAGATGATTGTACACTAAGTTTTACCTGTGATGGCCAATTGGAATATGACGCCGACTTATTACCCACCCGAAAAATAGTAGCGGAACACAGCTTTGAAAAAGGAAAACTATTGAAAGGCGTGGCATTAGACAATGGGTACCTAATGCAGGAAAAAGAAAATTATTGCACCATTGAAAACCCAATGTATAAAATAATAGTCACCCCTATTAGCAACTATCCTTATTTACAATTATATACCCCACCCGACAGAAAAAGTATTGCAATTGAAAATTTAAGTGGGGCTCCAGATTGTTTTAATAATAAAATGGGGCTACAAACATTGCAGCCCCAGGAAAATATACTATTTGAAACTACTTACCAGTTTATAAAGAAGTAATTGCAGTAATACTTATTTCTACATTTACGTTTCTAGGCAATGTTTTAACCGCAACAGTTTCTCTTGCAGGAAAATTATTTGTAAAATAACTTCCGTATACTTCATTCACTTGTGCAAATAGTTGCATATCACTTAAAAATATGGTTGTTTTTACAACATGCTCGAAACTTAATTTAGCTTCATCCAAAATAGCTTTAATGTTTTCCATTACTTGCTTTGTTTCAGACAATATATCCCCTAATACTAATTCATTGGTAATAGGGTTAAACGCTACCTGACCGCTAGCGAACATAAAGCCATTTGCAATAACCGCTTGACTATAAGGGCCAATAGGGGTAGGCACTTTAGACGTTTGAATGATCTGTTTTGACATATAATTTAATTAAGAATTGCAATTTCTTACTTTTCTATCAAATACCCGCTTATTTTTGCTAAACAATTAAAATATTTTGGCAACCTTACTTTTTATAGATACCGCTGGAGAAAATGCCTTAGTTGGCGTAAGCCAAAACAATTTGTTATTGGCAATGGAAGAAAATACTACAGCCAATACACATGCAAATTTTGTACAAGTAGCAGTTGAAAGCGTATTGAAAAAAGGCAATATTACTATTCAAGCATTAGACGCTATAGTGGTTACTATGGGCCCTGGCAGTTATACTGGTTTACGTGTTGGGCTTGCTAGTGCTAAAGGAATTGCTTATGTTTTAAACAAACCAATCATTGGCTTATCAACCTTAGCGCTACTTGCAAAAACTGCAATTGAAACAAAAATTTGCGCAGCACAAGACGAGCAACTACAAATATTTTCAATGATTGATGCAAGAAGAATGGAAGTGTTTGGCGCCATTTATAATAAGGCATTAATGAATGTACAACCCGAACAAGCAATTGTACTAGACAAGCCTTATATGGAACAATTATTACTTAATGGCCCCTTGGTTTGCATAGGCTCAGGCGTGACTAAGACTAAAACCTTATTGGAACATCCCAACCTGTTTTTTTTAAGCGAAACATATAATTTACAAACCTGCATTGAGCTTGCTACTATAAAATTTAATGCGAAGGCATTTGAGGACCTCGCCTACAGTAGCCCTGCCTACATAAAAGACTTTTACCAAAAACCTGCTAGTAAAGATTAAAAATTACCCTGAATGTTAAAAAAGATAAAAATCTAGCATTTGATCATTTCTTTCTAAAATTTAACATATTTACGTTTAGTCTTTTGAATAATTTATATATAAAAAATAAATATATTTGGTATTTATGTCTTAACTTTGTAGTCGATTATAATTCTTAACCCCCCAATATATAAATATTGTTATGAATCAATCATTACCACAGTTACAGTTATCCAATGGGACAAACCCATTGAAGGTAGATTTGTTGCACAGTAAGAAAGCTGCGATGATCCTGAGAGCCTTAAACCACAAACTACGTCAGCAAATAGTAAAACTAATTGACGAACATCAAAAGATGACCGTTACTGAAATTTATGTAAAACTAAGATTAGAACAATCTGTTGCATCACAACATTTGGCTATTTTAAGAAGAGCAGGCATTGTTATTACAACAAGAGAAGGTAAGTTTATCTTTTACACTGTTGACTACAACAGACTAGCTCAAGTAAATCAATTTGTAGAACAATTAGTGGGATAATATGTCTTTAAACTTAGCTCAATTTAAAAAGCTTCAGGAAGATGAATCAATTTTTATAATTGACTCAAGACCAACCGAAGAATGGATAGATGGTCATATTCCAAACTCATTACACATCACTCCTGCCACTGCAAAATATGCGGTGGCTATGGAGCTGATTGATAAAGAAACGCCTGTTGTATTTATATTACCAGATACGATGGGAGAATCTGTTTTAGCCTACTTTGAAAAAGCCGGCTTTACAAACATAAAGGGTTACTTACAAGGGGGCTATAAAACCTGGCAAGAAGCTGCACAAAAAATTGATTTAATAATTGAGGTAGAAGTTGACGAACTAGCAATGGATATCCCTTTTGACGAATTTCTAATGATATTAGACGTGCGAGAAGAAGCAGCTTATAATAGAGGACATATTAAAAATTCAATTTCCATTCCATTATTCGAATTCACTGATCCAGGCAGTATGTCTGAACTGGATGAACATTTTAATATATACATTGTAAGTGAAAATGGAGAAAGCAATACGATTGCAGCAAGTATATTAAAAAAACAAGGCATCCATAATATTAGAATTGTACAGGGAGGCTGGTTAGCAGTGGAAACTTTAAAAGAAAAATTCACTATTACTAAAAACAAGGAAAAGCCGAGTGACGATTCACTTCCTTCATTAGATTTACTTTCAGATAATTAATAAAACTATTAGTTATTTAATCAACTAATAATTTTCCGTGCTTTGCTTCATCAAAAGTATAGCGCCATCTTCTATGGCTCCATAAATAATTAGAAGGGTTTGCTTTTATTTTCTCCTCCAGCACTTTTACGTATAAGGCAGTTAGCTGTCCATCCTTAAAATAATTAGGTGACGTAGTCATGAGTTCGTAGTTAGTGTGATAGTACCCACGTTTTATTCTGTAAAAGTGAACAAACACTTCAGCCGTATTATTTAACTTAGCTCCTTTCTCAGGTCCCTTCACAAATGGTGTTGGTTGCCCAAAAAAAGACACCCAATAAGCCGACAAAGGATTTCCTGGATTCTGATCCGCTGCCAATGCAAGTGCATAGGGCCCTTTAGCAGCATGGTCACGAAATTGATTCCTAAAATTTGTCGCAGGGACTAAAATACTTCCATAACGACTTCGCATATTTAAAATTAACTTGTCAAAATATTTATTGCTCAATGGCATATA
>Ga0075464_10001505_pt1 | contig 10527 bp, 9 predicted proteins | sample DEB19_08_DNA_5_FD_75068 | JGI IMG/M metagenome (GOLD analysis project Ga0075464, IMG submission 75068) | Aqueous microbial communities from the Delaware River and Bay under freshwater to marine salinity gradient to study organic matter... | ecosystem: Environmental > Aquatic > Marine > Coastal ...
CTCAGCTTGACCGGGTGGTTCCGGCGTATTCGGCGGCTGACCTCGTGCGCGATGGGCTCGCTCAAATTCTGAAAGAAGATCACGCAACAGCGTCTGCGCCCGCTCACGTATCCGCAGCGATCGCTCAAAGTCAGAAACAGAACGATCAGCAAGATATGGGGTAGCGTCGTCCATCATGGAGAGCGCGTCGCTCGCGAATTCTGGACGATTGCGCGCAACCTCTATCAAAAGCAGCGTGATGGTTAGCTCAAGCGCTTGAACGCGAGCGAACAACTCTTCGGCGGAATGGAGTGGCTCGCTCATCTCCTGCGTCCGCGAGAACGGCCCGGCTCGGCCTCGTATTCGTCGATAAGCTCTTCGGCTTGGTCAAGCGTTAGAGCGTATTCCCCCCACGGCGCCGACGCGTGCACCAACCCGCCCGTTTGAACGTCGGTGACCATATACATGCCGTAGTCGAGCGCTTGCGGATCGCGGCGCCGGGAGCGCCAAAGCATCAAGCCGCGCCTATGCGCCTTACGGCGCGCCCGGTTTTCCTGTACTTTTTCGCATTCTTCCATGATGCTGGAAGGTATGCTGCAAGGGGCGTTAGGTCAAGCCGCAACGCAGCGAAAACGTACTTCGGCCCGAGGAAAGTTGCCGAGAATATAGGGCGGCCTCGCCTCCACTAGCTCGACCAATTCGAAGCGCTGAGCATGCGTTTCACAAAAGGCGCGGGCCTCCTCAAGGGCTCCAGTGCGCGCTTCGGACTGGCCGGTGAAGCCGAACCCCGTGGAGGCTTGGTGGGTCACGGTGAGGATGTCTCCGGAGAGAGTTTGCACCGGGGTTTGCGATGCGCACGCACTGAGGCCAAGCAGCGCGGCGGCGAGCAATAGCTGTTTCATGGCAGGGCCCTCCCGGGGCTGGTTGTACGCGCGCCGCAAGCCCCGTTCCAGAGTAATCGCTAACGCCCAAGGGGATGAGCGATGAGAACCCCCTTGAGGTCGTGAACGGTGGGGACCGCCTGTCGCGCCGCGCCCAGATCGCGGCGCTTGAGGCCCATATGCTGGCGATGGATCAGGCCGATAAACTCCCGGTCCAAGACATGACCGACCACTATTTTGCTTCGGGCGCCTACGTTCGAGCAATGCGCTTGCCCAAGGGGGTGGTTGCGGTCGGGGGAATTCACGCGACCGAACATATCTGCATCTTGCTGCAAGGGGTGGTCCGCATCACCACCGAATTAGGGTCTGAAGTGCATGTCGCGCCGAAGATCATGGTTTGTCCGCCAGGGCTGAAGCGGGTGGCGTTTGCTATTGAAGACGCCATCTGGGCCAACGCTCACGCTGTCGGAGACGAGCGCGATCTCTCTGCAATCGAACAACGCCTCATTGCGCCGAGCTTTGAGGCACTGGAAGCGCTGTATCCAAATCTTTTAAAGGACGCCGACTGATGTCATTCGCAATCGTGGCAACCGTAGGCGCTACTGTCGTTGGATCGGTCGTGGCGTCGAACAGCGCCAAGTCGGCCGCGAAAAAGTCTGCTCAGGTGCAGCAGAACATCTCCGACGAGAACATCGCCTTTGCGAGAGAAGAGCGCGACCGAAATGAGGAACTCTTCGCTCAGTACCTGGGCGATGAAGACCGCGCCAAAGCTTTCGCCGACGCCTTGACCTACGGCTCCGGCACATATCCGGGCCCTAACAACACCACGATCACTGTCACCCGCGATCAGGTACAGCAGCAAATCGCGGGCACGCCCTTGGCGCAGATGGCCGAGACTGCCTACGCCGACCGCGAAACCTTGGCCAACCAGTCCTACGCCAGCGAGGACTCGCAGGCGCAGTCGTCCTATGCCGGCGCGCGCGCCAATGCCGAACGCGATCTCGGCGCACGCTACACCGACGCCGGGGCGCGCCGCACTGACACCGAGAACATCGCGACGCAAGGCTATGGCGAGGCGATGACCGAAGCCGATCGGGTTCGCGCTGAGCGTCAAGGCCAAGCCCAGACCGGCCTCAATGCCCGTTATGGCGAGGCCGATTCCGCCTACGGCGCCCGCACCAGCGAAGCGGGCAGGGCGCGCACTGATCGCGAGGCCGCCGCAGGTAATGCGCGCACGGCGCTGCGCGGAGTGGCTGACGAAAATTACTCCAACACCCTCACTCTCGCGGAGCAGGATTATCTGCGCCGCCAAGGCTTCACCGACGCTGAAATCTCGGCCTGGGAAAGCAAAGCCCTGGACGCCAAGGACAATGCTATCAACGCCGCCGCTTCCCGCCTCGGTGTCAGCGGGCAGACCGGGCGGGCTACGCGCACCATCGCCGACACCGAGCAGAATTATGCCCGCGACCGCGCCCTCTATGAGGGCGAGCGCCGCCGGGCGGATTACGATTCCTATTCGACGGCGCGGCTTAATGCCGACGCGCAACGCGGCGACACCTACCTCCAAGCTGAACGCGGCTACGCCGACGGCATGGGCCGCGCCGTCGAATCCTATGCAGGCGACATGAGCCGGGCGATCGATCAGCGCACTGGCGCGCGCACCGACGCCTACAATCAGTATGACGCCGACCTCGAAGCGCTGGTCAATTACTACAACGGCGACCGCAACGCAGCTTTGGCCGCGCTGCAAGCCCAGCGCCAGGCTGCTTCGCAAAACTACTATGGCGACCGCAGCACGGCCTACAATCAGTATGCGGAAGCCGATCAAGCCGCTTACGGCGCGATGAGCGAAGCGCAGCGCCAGGCGTTGCTGCGGCGCAATTCAATGCGTGCGGCCAACACCGATCAGCGCGCCGGCGACCGCACCACCTCTTATGCCGCCTTCACCGATGATCTCGCTGGGCGACAAACGCGCGGGTACGGCGCGCGCGCCAACATTGCATCCGGCGGCCAAGCCTATGTCGACACCGCCATCACACAGAATAATCGCGCCGCCGACGCCGCCTCGGCAGCCTACGAGCGCCAAGGGCAAATCAACCAGCAGCTCTACAGCGACATAGCCGGCGCGGCTGGCTCGGTTTGGGGCGCGATTACCAACAAAAAGGGCAAGTGATGACCGAGCGCTCCTACGCCGACATCGGCGGAAGCTTTCGTCGCGGCGCGGCTGGGTCGCGCGCCGCGCGCGGCGACTATGATGGCGCCGCAGCTTACGTCGCCGACGATCCCGAACTTGCCGATTCCTACGCCCGCCAAGGCGAGCGCCAGTACCAACGTCAACGCCGCGATGAACAGGAAAACTATGCGCGTTCATATGCCGATCGCTATGCCAGCGGTGATTACGCCGGCGCAGGTACGATCGCGGCAAAGCAGGGCGATCTTGAAGGCATTGGCGCCGCACGTTCCGGCCAAGCTGAAGCGACGCAGCGCCAACGCGAGGATTTGTGGCGCGGCGCTCAGCGCACGCTCGCCGAACTGGAGCAGATCGAAGCCAGCGACGGCCAAGGCTATGACGCCTTCATTCAGCGCGGTCGCGATGCGCTGGCGCAAAATCCGGACATGGACCCGGAACTGCGCTCGCTGATCGAGCGTGCGCCGGCTGAGTTCAATCCTCGCTTCACCGGCGCCGTGCGCGTTTATGCCAACCGGCTGCGCGAAGCAGCGCTAACGCCAGAACAAGCGCAGCGCATGGCTGTTGATGAGCGCCGCCTCGACATCCAAGACCGCCAAGCCGATGTAGCCGAGCGCCGCGCCAGCGCAGCCGAGCGCACTGCGGAAGCGGCGATGCGGCGGGCGGAGAATGGTGGCAGTGCTGGGGCCACGCAGGAATTTTCCCGCGCCAATTCGCTGCGTGATGAGTACAACGCCCAGACTCAGAACTATCGCACCATCGCCGACTTTGCCGATCGCTCGGAGCGCTACCTGCAGCGCGCCAATGCAGGCCAGCCGTCAGGGCAGGGCGATGTCGGCCTCGTCTACGCATTGGCGAAAATCTACGACCCGACTTCGGTCGTGCGCGAGGGCGAGTTCGCCATGGTCGCCCGTCAGGGCGGTTACGGCGAGCAGATGCGGTCGTGGGTCGAAACGGCCATGGGGCGCGGCCTCTCGCCTGCTGTGCGCACTCAGATCATGACCGAAATCCGCAATGGGGTTCGCTCAGCGCAGGGCCAGCGCGACCAGACCCGCACGCGCTATACCCAATTGGCCCAGCGCGCCGGCATCGATCCGGCGTTGGTGATCGACGACTATCAGCCCGCGAGCGCGCCGATGTCGGCTGGCGGCGGGGGCGGGCAATTGCCTCCTCCCGCACAACGCCAGGCCGGCCAGCGCTATCCAATGCCGGACGGCGGCAGCGCCGAATGGGACGGCCAGCGCTTCATCAACCCGCAGCGTCCCGGGGGGTAATCGCCGATGGGCTATTACAACAACGAAGGGGTGTGGATGGAGGGCAATCCTCCTCCTGCTGCGCCGTTGCGCATGCCCCGGCAAATGCGCCCTGCTGCCGAGCGGCAGGATGACGCCAATCCCGGCGTGCGCCAGCAGGCGCGGCGCGAATTGCGCCAAGGCCACTATGACGAAGACGGCAATTGGATCGAGGGCGAACCCGCCAACACAGCCGAGACGCTTGAGGATGTCGGCCGCTCTGGCGTAACCGGCGTGCAGCGCGGCGTCGCTGGCATGGTCGGCATGTTCGGCGATGCACAGGAACTGGGCGCGCAAGCCGTTGGCGTTGGTCAATACTGGGTCGAGCGCGCGGGCGGGGCTAGCGACGAGGAAGCGCGCGCACGCACGCAAGCGGGCATCGATGCCTCGCGCGCCATTCGGGAAGCGCGCAACATGCAATTGCCGCGCACCGAAGACGTCAACGCCGCAATAGAGCAGGTGGCCGGGCCTCAACACGAGCCGGAGACGACCGCGGGCGAATATGCGCGCACCGTTGGCGAGTTTGCTCCCGCGCTGCTGTTCCCAGAAGGGCGCGCCGCATCGGCTGGCGGCAGCGTGATTCAGCGCGGCGTCAGCGCCGCTGGCACGGCGGCCCGGCGCGCCACCACCGAAGTCGTCGCCCCCGGCGTTGTCTCAGAAGCGGCCGGGCAGGTGACGGAAGACACCCCGATTGAGGCCCCTGCACGGATCATCGGCGCTCTACTTGGCGCTGGCGTGAGCCAGAATACGCTCAACATCTTAACCCGGCAGGGACTCACCCCCGACGAACGCGCGCTGCGGCTGATCCGTCGCGAACTGACCGACGCAGGCTATTCGCCGGATGAAATCACGCGCGTCGCGGGGCGCTTAATCAATCAGCGCCCAACCGAGGAAGTGCTCGGGGAATTGATGGGCCCATCTGGCCGCAGGCTCATGCGCGCCACCGCTGCGATGGGTCGCGGTCGCGGCCGAGCGGCCGCGGAGAATGTGTTCGAGACGCGCGCGCTGGGTCGCGCTGGTCCGCGCGATACGGAGGAAGAGGCGCGCCGAGGTGTTTCTTCAATCCAAGAACGGGTGATGCACGAGGCGTCGCGCACCTTCGCGCCGGAACAGACGCGCGCGCCGCTCGACTACTGGGATGCGCTGATGACCTTGCGCCGCGCCAGAAAGGCGCAGGCGACGGACAATTATCAGGCCGCCTATCGATACCAAATGGCGCCGGAAGACGTGCAGGATTACGTGATGCCTGCGCTGCAGAACGCATCGTCCGAAGCAATGACATCCGGCGCAGCCCAGCTCGCATCGCAAGAGCGACGGCTGTTGGCGGAGCTCAATCGCCTCAACCGTCAAGCCACGCAAGCGGGGCGCGCCGGGTCGGCGGCTCCGGAGGAATCGCTGCAGCGGGCGCGGACGATAGAATCTGATCTCGCCGATGTCCGCGCTGCGCGGCAGCAACTGGAAGGCTTTGCAGCAGGTGAGCCGCCGGCAACCGTCAATGCGCGGGCGCTTGACTATTACAACCGCGGTCTTCGTCAGCTCGAGCGGGCGCGGGGGCCAGGTACGCCGGAAGGCGCATCCTACGGCGACGAGGCGCGCGAATTCCGCAATCTGGTGCAGGAGGTCAACCCTGCTCTCGCCGACGCGATCGGAAACTTCGCTAACTCCAAGCGCGTGCAAGACTTCATGCAGGCCGGACGGCGCGTGTTCGAGATGTCGGATGGAGAGCTTGAGCGCGTGCTGCAGGGCGATCTGATGGCTGGCGAGGCGGACAACATTGTCGGCAATCGCGAGCTGACCACCGAGGAGTTCGACGCTTTTCAACTGGGCGTGCTCGACGCCTTTGAACAGAAGCTCGGTTCTAACAGTACCGGTTTTCTCCCGAGGTTGATGCGGAATCGCAACTGGCTTCGCAACCTCATCCGTTCCACCGGGGCTGAGGCAACCGAAGCGCAGGTGACTAATCTGCTCAATGGCAAGGGCAGCAAAGAAACTGCGGAGGCGCGGCGCTTCATCAATCGGCTCACGCGTGAGCTGGGCATGCAGCGCACGCGTAATGAAGTGCTGTCCGGCTCGCGCACAACGCCATTGTCGGAGGACATCGCCGCGCTCACTACGGGCGAAAATGAGTTCAGCTTTCTGGCCGATGCTGGAGGGGTGCAGAACTTCGTCTCACGGGTGTCTGCCGGGAGCAAAAATCCGTTGGATGCGAGCGTGCGACTTGCGACGTGGCTCTATGACCGCTTCCATCGTCCCGGCATCGCCAATCCGCAGGTGCAGGAAGCGATGGCGCGGCGGCTGTTCGCGCGCGTGACCCGCGAGAGTTCGAAGGAATTGCGCGAGGCGCTGCTGTCGATCCCCGATCGGCAGGACTTGCACCCGGCCCTGCGCGCTTTCGCGCGCTCGCTGCTGGCGACCCAAGCCACCGACGATCAACCAGCGCCATGACCTTCTTTCCTGTCGTTCTCAAATCATTCGACCGCCGCCGAAAAGGGTTGACCCCGGGCAGGCTGGTCAACGTCATGCTGGAGAAGGTCGAGGATCCAATTTCCGCGCGCCGCACGCCGCTGGCAATCGTGTCGCGTCCGGGCTTGGTCGAGAAGACGACATTAGGCGGGCTGTGCCGGGGGCTTTACGCCGAAGAGGGCGTGCAGGGCGCGGCCCTCTTCGCCGCCGCCGGCCAATCGCTGCACACCCTCAGCGATGACTACGCCGCCTCCCTGCTGGGCGCGTTAGCGGGAGCCGAGCCGGTCACCTTCGATGCGTTGCGCGATGATCTGGTGATGCGCGCGGGGGGAGAACTGAAGATTTACAACGGCGCCCTGACCAAAGTTACCGACGTTGACGCGCCGAGCGCGCCCTCCACGCTTTGCACCTGCGCACTGCGCGGCATCGCCGCAGAAGCGGCCGGAGACGGCTTTGGCTGGTCGCTGGCCGGCAATTTCACATCATGGCCCGTGGACGGCTTCGCCGACGACATTTACGCGCCCGATCCGATCGTCGCACAGGCCAGGAGCGGAGACGACTTCATCAGCTTCAACGCCCGCAGCCTGCAGCGCTGGCGCCCAACCGGGGGCGCGGAAGCGGAGGCCTTCGCCCCAATCATCGGCGCCTCGGTCGACGTCGGCCTGCTGGGCCGCGAATGCTGGGCGCGCGCCAATGGCGAAATCTATTTCGTCTCGCACCAATTCATCCCCCACCGGATCGGCTCTGGCGCACCGGCCGAACTGGCCAATGAAACGCTGTCGGATGCGCTCGGCGCGCTTTCGCCCAGCCAGCGCGCCAGCGCGTTGGCGTTCCCGATGGAGTACGGCGCCGCCTTGCGCCATGTCGGCGTGACCGCGCCAGGCCTTGATCGCGCCTTCGTGTTTGACGCCAGATTCGATCTCTGGGCCGAATGGACCCGCTACGGCAAACCACAATTTGATCTCGGCTTCGCCACGCGCGCCTATGGCGCGGTGCATCTGTCTGGCCCCTACACCGACAAGCTCTATGCGCTCGACGCCGCTGCTTTCTCCGATGCGGGCGATCCGATCGTGCGGGTCATCACGTTTCACATCCCGTTCGGCGAAGACGCGGCGATCGATTCACTGGCGCTTGATCTGCAGTGCCATGGTCAACCGCTGAGCGGGCAAGGCTCGAGCCCCACCGCGATGGTGCGGGTTTCGCGCAATGGCGGGCGCACGTTTGAAGGCGCACAGGAGGTCGAGCTTCCCCCGGCCGGCGAGTTTGAGCAGGCGCCAACCCTTTGGGGCCTTGGCCTCTTCTCGCGCCAGCACGGGGCGGTGATTGAGCTTTCAATCTCAGACCCGATCGGCTTTTCGCTGCGCGGGGCTTGGGTCAACGATGGGATGGGGGCTGATGGCGCTCAAACCGCTGCATAGGGTCGATCCAGACGCCGCCGTGGTGACCCGGGACGGGGCGGTTACCTTGAACGGGCGGGTGTTGGGCCAGACCGTCAACGGCCTCAGCGAACGCACGGGCGGGGTCACGCACCGTTGGCTGGTGCATCCTGTCTATACCGTGGCCGAACTCACAGCGATGGCGGCTGAGACACCGGCGCCGCCGAACGGCGCCACAGCAATCTGCTCCGATGAAACCGGCGGGCGCACCCTCGCCAGCTTCGACAGCGCCGCCGGGCTGTGGAAGCGGGTCAGCGATGGCGCCGGCGTCAGCTAAATCCGCAAACCCCGTTCCGCGACATCGCAGATACATCCGCCCATGGCGGACGGTGCGCTCTTAGCTCCATTTTTGCAGGCGCTGGACGCCTCCGGCGCGCCCATCTCGGGCGCAAAGCTCAAATTCTATCTGTCCGAAACGACGACGCCGACGGCGGTCTATTCGACTCCCGCGCTTGATGTCTCGCTCGGCGCCACCATCACAGCCGACAGCAGCGGCCGGTTTGACTTCGTCTGGGGCGACGCCGGCCTTGCTTACAAGGCGGTGCTCACCGACGCCGCCGATGTCGTCATTGACACCATCGACCCGGTCAACGTCGCCACCAACGAAATCGAGACGCTCACCAACGAACAGAGCTTCACCGGCGATGCCTCGACGGTGGCGTTTACGCTGGCCGGCGTCGACGCCTCGTCGGCTGGGCAAATCCTGGTCCACATCGACGGCGCCTATCAGCCGATTTCTGGCGCGTACACGGTGGCGTCCGATCGCACCGACACGGTGGTGACATTTTCCGCCGCCCCGCCGAGCGGGGCGGTTATCCGCATCCGCTATCTGATCGCCCAGGGCACGCGCGGGGAAACCGGCCCGCCCGCTGCGATCACGTTTACGTTCGATTCTTCGACCACGGACGCCGATCCTGGCGATGGCGAGTTTCGCCTCAACCACGCCACGCCGGCAAGCGCGACGCAGCTTTTCATCGACAATCTTGAATATTGGGGCGGCTCGGTTGCGGCTTGGCTCTCCAGCTTCGACGACAGCACAAGCACCTCGTCAAAGGGCACGCTGATCATCCATGGCGTCGACAGCGAAGATGTGTTTGCGATCTATAGGGTGACGGCTGTCGCCGATGGCGGTGGCTATAAACAGATCACGATGAGCTATGTGACGGGCGCTGGCGCGTTCGTGAACGGCGAGATGTTCACGCTGTCGTTTTATCGCGTTGGCGATAAAGGCGACACCGGCGCTGGCGGGGCGACGTACGCGACGACGTTCGGCGATGGCGCAGCCGCCAGCTTTGTCATCACCCACAATCTCGGCTCGCGCGCCGTGCAAGCGGTCATCTACCGAAATTCCTCGCCCTACGATGTTGTCTACGCCGACGTCGAACACACCGACGCCAATTCCATCACCATCCGCACCACGCTGGGCACGCCGACCCTGAACCAGTTCGCGGTCGCGGTGCTGCGCACGAGCTGAGCCCAAATGAAGTTTCTTTCCGCGCCGACGAATGAATTTAACGGCCTCGCCATCGGCGGCTACCAGATCATCGCCACGCAGACATTCACGGCGAACGGTACGTGGACCAAGCCCGCGGGCGCAAAGATGGTGCGCGTCGTCTGCATAGGCGCGGGCGGCGGCGGCGGTGGTGGCAATCGCGATGATGCGAGCGCTTGGTCCATCGGCGGCGGCGGCGGCGGCGGCGGCGGCGCCATTGAAGAAGGCTGGTTTCCCGCCAGCGCGCTAAGCGCCACTGAGTCCGTTACAGTGGGTGTTGGCGGCACGGCTGGAGTTGGCGCAGCGGCGGCTGGCGGTGGTGGCGGCGGCGGCGACGGCGGCTACTCCCTGTTTGGTTCGCTGCTGCGCGCGGCTGGCGGCTTGGCCGGATCGGGTGGCGGCGGCACCGCGCAGGGCGGCGCGTCTGCTTATGGTGGTTTGGACGGCGATTATCTCTACCGTCTCTCGGCGGCGGCGAACAAGGTCAGTATCGGTAAAGGCGGCAATGGCGGCGCTTCCTCGACTGCTGGCTACCCCGGCGTGCTTGGCTGGGTGGCAGGCGGCGGCGGCGGCGGCGGTCAATCTGACGGCACAACGCCGGTGCAGCCAAACGCTGGCGGCGCAGCAACGCCCACTACGAGCGCGGGCGCTGACTTTGGCGGCGGCGGCGGCGCTGCGGGCGTCACTCAAACCGCGCCTACGGCGGGTTCTGCCGGTTCGGCGGGGTCTTCGGCGCTGAAATTGGGTGGCTCTGGCGGCGGCGGCGGCGGCTGCGCCCACGACGCCACTGCCGCAG
>Ga0075464_10001509_pt1 | contig 10505 bp, 13 predicted proteins | sample DEB19_08_DNA_5_FD_75068 | JGI IMG/M metagenome (GOLD analysis project Ga0075464, IMG submission 75068) | Aqueous microbial communities from the Delaware River and Bay under freshwater to marine salinity gradient to study organic matter... | ecosystem: Environmental > Aquatic > Marine > Coastal ...
GGTGCGTATTATGCCCGTGAGATAGAACAGGCTCGACACGATGGAAGAATTGCAAAACTCCCATTTAATAAAGATGTTCCAGTCGATATGTACTTTGATCTCGGAGTCAATGATAACTTTACAATCTCTTTCAAACAGAATGACTGATTGTTTTATAATTTCGTGAACTACTATGAAGATAACGGAAAGACACTAGAGCACTATTTCTACGTCATAGACGATTGGTTTGAAAGGAAATGAGCCAAGATAGGTAAAATCTATTTACCTCACGACAGCAGTCAAAAATCACACGCATTCCTTGTATCTGGAACTACTATAATAGAAAAGTTTGAACAGAAGTATCCTGGAAAGATCGTATACATTCCTAATAAGGTAAGTATAAACGATTGAATCCAAGAAGTAAGAAAGCTATTTCCGAGAATGAGATTTGATATTGATACGTGTGCTCAATTTATTCGATGCATAGAAAACTATAAAAAAGACTACGATGATGTTAAAAAAGTGTTCAGGGATCAGCCTCGACACGATTGGGCTTCACATGGTGCTGATAACTTACGATACTTTGGCGTAAGTGACAAGAATGAATTTACGTTTGTGTTTGAACCATTCAACGGATAAAAACTTGATAATGATAATGATTCTCATATACTATTGGAATAAATCATTTGCAAATGAAAACAAAAGAAATCCAAAAGCTTCAAAGCGAGCTTTTAGCCAAAGTACAACGGGAATATCAAGATGGGTATTCCCATATTGCCAGCTGGAGAGACGCTGTACAAAGCGAAGTCAAAGAGCTGAAAGACCCCGTTAAAACGGGAGACATTAAAATCGACCTCGTGAAGGAGAATACCGACTTCGAACGTGCCACCTTCCTTCTGGATGATATTGACGTGGAGTTCGTCACTGAGGATGGAGTGATTGCATCACGACAGGTAAGTAACCTACAGAGTACGTACAAGTTTGATTTTATTGATACCGAACGAAAGAAAACACAAGATCAAATAATCATTGATAACTGTAACTATGGAATTGCGGTAGAGATTATGGATATTTATGATGAGGACGAGAATCAGCCAATGAGTGTCCTAATCAATCCAGACGTGTGTATCCCCGATCCAAAGTGTACTTCCTGATCTGGAATGCGATTCTTTGGGTTTTCTCGTAAGGTAATGACCTATAAACTCGAAGACGATAGTGTGTACAACTTGCAGGGACTCGTGATTGACGACATGAATGAAGACTCGAGCCTACAACGGTCGAATCAGGCTCGAACGGATGAGTTCATGATCACCTCCAATGAAGGATTCTGTGACGTATATGAACACTACACAATCCACAATGGGAAGAAGTGGCTCACTACGTGGGTCAACGAACGTTCTACCCTCATTCGTGCGGTAGAAATAGCGCCTCTTACGAAGGCTGAGGAAATGAACCCAATGAAGTGCCGATTCCCAGTGATATTCCACCGAAGAAAGTCCTTCCCGTATCGCTGGGCAGGATACCGTGTATGGGAAGAAGTCGGAAACGAACAGGACATTGTCACACAACTCAAGAACCTAGAACTCGAACAGGCTCGAATCTCGGCACATTGACCTGACCTTTACGTGAACGCTGGACTCGGCATTGAAGAATCCAAGCTCTCAAAACTCAAGAAGGGTGGACGAATCATTCCAGTAGACCTTCCTATGGGGCAGAATATGTCTCAACAGATGTTCGAAAAACAGTATACTGGAACAACCAACCTCTCTTCACAGGCTTCACAATGGCTTCTTGATAGAGTCAAAAGAAACACCGGCTATACGGATATAACCATGGGCGTATCTCCCGATGGATCACAGACGAAAGGGGAAATCCAACAGCTCCAAGCCAATGCAAATAAGTTTATCGCGTGGGTATCGTCTAACTATATGGATGGAGAACGTGACTTTGTGTTCCTCTGGTATCGCTCGTATCAGGAGAATATGCCAGCGAAAGGGAAAAAAATCATTGCTCTCTTTGACAAATGAGGAATGGCACGAACGCTGAAAAAGGAAGAATTCATTTCTGATGGGAAACTTATTATCAACGTTACTTCCGCGAACCAACAGCGTATTTTCGACGAAAAGGCCGTCACGAAACTCCTCGCCCTCTCTCAGACGATCATTCCAAACCTCAAGTCCGAATATTCGATGAATCTATTCATGCGAACGCTCGTGGATAAATCATGAATCGAAGGAGTAGAAGGCGAAGTGCTGATTCCGAAATCATATGATGAGAATCTTGCACTCTCACGAGTCGAAATGATCAATAATAACGTCGAGGTAATAAGCGATCCAGAGCCTGGAGAAGATCCACAGACCCACATTGATATTTACTCAAAGTGCCTCGATACCAAGGCTCGAAAGAGCATCCTCGATAAATATAACGCCGTTCTCATTAAAAAGAAAGAGCTTGCTCCAATGATGGAACAAGGAACAGACGGACAATGAGCGAATATGGCGATGAATCTTCTTGCAGGTCAGAATAATCCTAACACACAACCAATTGCGACAATGTAGCTTGATTTTATAAGGTATGCAGGTGAGAAAGAAAAACAGCTGGAGGATTTATTTTTAAATTTATATAATATGATTTACTCAAAAAAAGTCTTTCAACCAAACGAACTACAACTCCGACAATTACAAGACCTTCTCAAGAGTCCATCATGGGTAGCCCTAAAGGAATGGAGTGATTTCGAATATTCAGAATGATGTAAATACTGAATGTCTCTCATCCCTCAGCTCGATCTTATGAATGAAGACGATAAAAGAACACTAGAGCGAGAATATGAAGCTACACTAGCAGTATCTGAATGGCTCGCTAGAATACAGAGACTCGGAAAGGAATATATTGGAGAAAAGATAATCCCTGAATAGGGGATTTTTTAATGAGAATGAGTCTCATAAATATTTGCAAATATAATCCATTCTCGTATACTGTACACGCAGCATGATAGACTGCAACAAATCTATCTTTATATTCTCACTTTAATTCTAGCATGAGTGAACTAGACCAAGACGATATTGTTATTGATACCGATTCGCAAGATGACGTTGATACAACGAATCAAGATATGCCAGACTCTTTTGAATACGATGAAGTCGTAAAGATGAAAGGCTCTCTTGATAAAGCTACTTCGAAATATGTAATTCCGTGAAAAGAACTACTACAGAAGTATGGAGTCAAGTCCTTTTCGGAACTTGAACAAAAGCTCTCTCAGGAGAAAGAGAACTTCGTAACGAAGGATACTCTCGAACTGGAACGATTCCTCGATAGGAATTCCGATCTATCCGACAAGCGAGACGACCTGCTGGAAACAGCCAAGGCGCTCCAATCACTCCCAAAAAATAAGGATAAAACCTTACGGGAAGTATTAGAGCTCGCGTCTAAAACGCTCAAGGTAGAGGAAGAACATCAAGTGAATCAAGAGAAGCTAAAAAAATCTCGTGTCTCTGACGGAGATTGATTCTCGGAGTCTAACTCATATTCGCGTAATGAACTAGAAAAACTTGCTACTACTAATCCCGATGGATATGCGAAAGCTATTGATCGGATTGAGAAAGGAAAGGCAAAATTCGTGAATTAGTTCCCCTATGGATACGAGTAAAAATTACTCTTAATCCATTCAAAAATGGCTACTATTTTCTCCCCTGTACTGTTCTCTGCTGAAACAGTAAAAACCTTCGACCGTGACACCGTATTCATGGCCTATGCTGACCGATCATTCGATCGCTCGACTAAAATCAAGTCTACTGGTGACTCTGTCCACGTCCAAACTGCTCCTTCGTACACGTTCACGGCTACTGCAATCACTTCCCCTGGTGCTACTACCTACCAAACTGGTACTGGACCTGGCGGTGCCATCACCCCTACCGCTTCGGTATTTACTGGCGAAAAGCTCGTTATTAACAAATATCTTGAGTTTCTCACTCCAATTACTGAATTCGAAGCTACTCAGTCAAATCTTCCCCTCGAAACTATCTGCGGACAGCGTTTCGGAGTTGCCTACCAACAGCTCATGGATGATCAGTTCCGTGATCAGATACTTGTGACTGACATTGCTACTATCCCAGCTGGTAATAAGCTCTATTCTGGTTCCCCAAAGGCTGACGTTTCCAAAACTACTATCTTCGGTTATATCGAAGAAATGCGAGTACAATACGTGAATGCTACTGGTAGTTCTGCTGCTGGTGCAGTTCTCTTCCTTTGTCCAAAACATTTCTCCGCGATTCTGCAGTCTGGTGTTATGGATAACTCAGATATGGGTCTCGCTGGTCGAAAGACTGGTCGTATCGGGTCAATCTCTGGTCTTACTATCGTTGAAACTACCGGTCTTACAGCTTCATTCGAAATGATCCTCATGGGAATGAATACTGTAAACTTCGTAGAACAGATGGTAAAAACAAAGACGGCTGAGGCGCCTAACGGATTCTTCATGAATCTCATGACGACTTGTGTATGGGGTGGTAAAATCTTTGCTGAACGTGCGAAGGGAATCGTTATCTTCTATGCAACTGCTTAACCATTTTTCCTATGCGTTTCACACTCAATAAGTCAAAGACTTCAATCAATTCGATCAATCGTGGAGGCATTCGCCTTCTTCCCGATGCAAACGGTGTATTTGATACCGAAGTCTATCGAGACAGCATTTCTGTTGACTCTGGTAGCCAGGCAATCACAGATATGCGCTATACTACTGTAATCTCTGCCGAACAAGTCGCTTCCGCTAAAAAGGAAATCGAAGAACTTGTTGCCTATTGGGTAGAACAGGGAGTCGCGAATATCGTGAAGCCTGAAAAAAAAGCAGAATAGTTTTCTCTCCTGTTCTCTACGGAGGATAGGGAGAAACTTATTATACTATGGATACAACCAATCAAATCACTACCTATGTTCGAAGACGCACGTTCTCAAACTCCGTAAGCTATCCGAATGCTGATGCTCTCATCGACCTCAATGTTCGCTACCGCCGTGTAATTACTGCTATTACTAGTAAGGTACAGGACTTCTTCTGGACTTGGGCTACATTTCCAACAGTAGTCGGGCAACAAGAGTACGAAATAGCATCATTTATTTTGCCTGATACTTTCGCTCGTGATATTATATCAGTAGACTCTGTTTCCATAGAATATACAAGCTGAGATATGTATAAACTAGAAAAGGGGGATTTTAGCTCACTTACTGCTGATATTTCACAGTATACAGACTACGCATGAACTCCTTTCTATTTCGTACGTGATAAATCAATATTTATAGCTCCAACTGTAACAAGTGTTACTCAAGGAAGAATATCTGGTAATTATAGGCCACTTGACCTGACTCTCTCTGATAGTACAATTGAGATAAAAATCCCCCTTCTCTATACCTATATTCTTGCGGAAGGGATGTGCGCCGACTACTGGATGTCACAGGGGAAGTATGAAGAGGCAAACGTATTCGAATCCAGATTCGAACAGGGAATCGAAAAGATGGTTAAAAGCCTCTCTATTCGAGATCGGGAAATTATGGGTTATATAACCGAATAAAACTATGGCAGAGCTACTTATAAACAACTGGGGAGGAATCGGGGATGATCCGTTTCTTGTGCGGGCAAACGAATGCTTGGACATGGATGGAATTGATATTCGAACCACTCCACGAAAGATACAGGCCGCGCCTGCTTTTTTGTGATCGTACGCGACCAGTACCGCCCCATACAATGATACATTAAGCTCTGTTACTGAAACAATAGACGGTATAGTACAGTCCTATGGATCGCATTGCTATATCGGGACTACGAATATTGATTCCCTAGTCGCTGGGGCTGATATGCACATAACAGTAGGAAGTAACCTACAAAACTATGATGCGTCAACCAATCCAGAAGGAGTGAGGCATTTCTTTTTTACATATGATAATTCGATCAATCCGATTAAGATCGTCACGTATGTGGCAGGAGTACGAGCCAATAGAACAGCCGTGAATACGAGTGGTAGTGCTTCTCCTCCTGACAATATAGTGGCGTTCTATAGAACTACCGCCGTTTGCTACCTATGGAAGGGGGCGATTATCTTTGCTCGTGGGAATAAAATCTATGAATTCAATCCAGATACCGAAGTTCTTGCCACCGGCGCAAAGATAGAGCTCGAAAGTGGGGCAGTAGTGAAGAGCCTATACTATTACAATGGGACTATTACGATTGTATACAATATCGGGAATGACTGTTATATTCGAAACGCTACCTATGATGGGACGACCTACAAGCTCACCTACTACGCAGATATCAGTATCGGAGAAAAATGTCTCTCAACGGCTATGAATAGGGGGATAGTATACTGGGTTTCTACCTCTGGAATCTTTCAGTATAGCGGACAATCACAACTCGTAAAAGCGCATCCGTTCTCTAGCGCCATTTGTTCCTATAATAAATGAGTCCTTCGCATTGCGGATGGTACTGAATTTTATGAGTACGGAGTGAATAAGCCTGGTTATGGCCTTCCACTTACGAAAATAACGTCTTCCCTTCCTATTCATGGAGTGTCTCAAAATTATATTATTACATTTCAGAGTGGCATTAATCAATTCCGACTGGATAGCACTAATTCTAGTACCTATAGAGCAAACAACTACTATATAACCGCTCCGTATACCGCAGGACAGTTTTGAGTCAAGAAAGACGGACTCGGAATAACTGTAGGCCATAGATTCCAACCGCTTTCGCAATACACGACTACTACCATCCTTGCAAGTATTACCATCGGTGTACAAACTGACCTCATGGAACGAATCAATTCCATCAATTACGTGACTGTAGCAACCATATCCGACCTCGAATCGAGTAAAACGGACATCATGCTCACAACTATAGCAAAAGCACTCGAAACGGCTGGGTACAGTAGTAACTTCGGGTATATTCGGTTTAAAATCACCCTAAACTCAGGAGACCAGTATCTTCCATATGGAAGTACCGTATTTCGGAAAACGCCAGAAGTATTTGATTTCTATATTTCTCATAACGAACTCCAAAGAGTCTTCTAATGAAACACACAACATATACATTTGACAAAGCCCCGAGCTTTACTCCTACATTCACACCAATTCCAGGATTAAACACGAATCCTATTGATTATCAATTACTTTTGAACCGCCCATAATAACTTGATAATGAGACTCATTCTCATATACTATTTAAAACTCAAAACATGGACAGCATCTTCCCAACAACGAACGCTCTAGCGATTACTCAGGCCATTCCCGATTTCCAGACAGCGCAAGAATTATCTCTCGCATATGGGAACTTCGCTGGGATTAATACCGCCGGTGGAGATTTCGCTACTCTCGTCAGTGGAGTAAACGGACAGAAGATAACCGCGGTATCCGCCTCTCCCGATAACTACGGAGAATCGTATGTAACCCTCGATATTCCAGTTCGACAACCGCTAGAATTAGAGTTCGCGGCGAGTATGGTGCGTAACACTCATAACTTCGCTACGGCTTCGGTCTATGAGAATCCAGCGGCAGGTCCTGACGTGGTTCCCGATCCAATCAACATCATAAGTGTCTCGCAGAGTACCGCCGACTTGGGCGCAGCCTATACAGCGGTAGCTGGGACGATTATCACTATTATTTTAAATACCGCGCTTCCCGATGTAGGATCAGCAGGAGCGGTTTATCAGGGTGACTGGATCAACGTAGTTGGGCTGGTAGATAATCGTCTGAATTACGCGAACTTGTGTATTAAGTATATCTCTCTCGATCGAAAGACGATTACTGCATCGTTCTCGGACGAAATCGCACTTCCTTCTCTCGCGGTTCCACTCATTACTCCGACTCTCGGTACGGCGAAAGTGTACTTTTATAACAATATGTCTGGGGCGAGAAATGGATTCGGAATACGATATGCGGGTGTTGTGGCAACGTCCGCAGCGATCGTATCTATGTTCGGTGGTGGAGACAATCAGGTCTCTGGTACACTCATAGGGGATCAACGTGTCTCTATTGTCAATAGCGCGCCAAACTACGTGGCGGGTGGTACTTTTGGAAGCTATGAGATTAAAGCTAGCTCACGATATAAAGTAGTAGTCGAACCCGATGCAAGCTGGCTCGAAGATAAGCCCGATGAAGCCTACTCTCTCTGGACTCCTCGCGGTACTCCTCGAACCTCCGTTAAACCTTCCCTTTCCTCGAACCTCCGTGCGAGATTCCGTATATACCAGCCGATTTCGATGACTCGCCCCGTTGCGAAGATTATTAGTATTAGTAAGGCAGGTTCTACCACGTGGACGGTTACGCATGACGGATCGTACACCTTCCAAACGGGAAACTACGTCACTATCAAGGGAAACCGAGACTTCACAAACTTCGCACCGATTACTACTCCTGTTGCCATTACTGTTCTTAGCCCTACACAGTTTACTCTTATAGGTACAACTGGTACAGCTACAGGATATGGTGGGTCGGTGATTATGGCTAACGGTGGAAAGGATCAGCCAGGAATCATTACCCAAGTCGTCCAGTCAATTAGTGTGAGTGCTACGGAGTTCGTCACTCTCATTGGATCGGCAACATGGACGGGGGTTCAGCTCGGAGACTATGTGAACCTACACGGATGCCGAGCGGACACTACCTGAGCCAATCTCGGGTATGATGGGGCGTATGAAGTATGCGCACTCTCGACAACTACTCTCATCCTCAAGCCGATCTATGACCTCTTCGGGTCTCGTGTGAGTCCAGCCACTCCAACTATCGCCACTACGAACTGTTCTGGAATGATAGTACTTAGAACCACGCTTCGTTCGCATGATATGATCCTCCGCACTCGCAACGAATCTAAGGTCGGGATTGACGGGGCAGGGACAACCAACCTAGCAAAGGCGATTCCTATGACTCTCGTGAGTGCAACCAGCTCACTTACAAGTAATCAAGGTACAGCCGCCGCACTCTCTACCACAACGGGTGCAGGGGCATGGTATATCCGTTCTGGTGTAATTGGGCTTCCAGATATCGCAAGTGCCGCCATTACTACAACAGCAACGTCCTCCGCTATCGCCAACGACCTCGGAAACTCTTTCCAAGTGACCATTCCTATCACTACGGTAGCGGGGACGAATCCAACGTATGATGTAACGATCCAAGAGTCCTTCGATGGTGGTACGAACTGGGTAGACCTCTACAGCTTCCACCGAGCCACCGCCGCAACTCAGCTCAATAGTCCAATTCTCCGCGCTACTGGACGGCATATTCGCTACGTACAGACGCTCACTGGAACCAGCCCTTCGTTTACCCGTGCCATTACTCGAAATATCCTCCCGTTCCATAACGCCGAACCACAAAAAAGGATCATTGACCGAACGATAAATGTAAACTCCCTGAACTCAGTCACTCCTACGCTCTTTGCAGGCGCCGCTAATAACGTACAGATCGTCGTCTCTATGGGGGCAATCACCACCGCTCCACAATTCCAACTCGAAGGAAGCGAAACGAACATCGCTACCGATTTCTATCCGATCGGCGCTCCACTCGTAGCAGTCGCAAGCAGTACAGTTTCACTTAAAGTCTCAGAGTCCGTGACCTTCGTACGTGTACGAGTCTCTACAGCAGGAGTCGGGGCGACACTTTGATACGTTTCTCTAAAAGCATTCTCATAATGAAAGCACAACACCTCCCCACGGGGAACATCTACGACATTCTAGGCTCTTGCTACTTCCGAGAGGAGGAAGAGCTTTGGATTGCCGTCTCGTACTTAGACGGTGAAGAAACCAAAACTACCAACTTCATTGTTATAGACAACGAAATCCTCCATCCTGACTACATAATTCTATAAAATGATCACAGCATACTTCTACCATATCTCTACTGGCGCTCCCCTTACGGATACTTCCGTGAATGTGTACGTCACCGTGAGTAACGCCCGAGCGGATGCAAAAGTCGTAGATAACGCTCTCATGACGCCTATGACCTCCTTTCCTGGGGGTTTTAAGTATTGATATGAGTGCGATTCGGAAATCGACTATATGGTCTCCGCGAGCGCAGACGATCCCAATTACGCGTATCAGATCGACAAGATATTCATTCCAGCGGTTCGAAGCGGTGGCGGTGGATCAGTCAACCTTACCTGAGTCACAGCGAGTATTAACAAGGTCAACGGATATGTAGCCGAACTAAAGGACGAAGTAAAAAAGCTCAAGGAATTCATAAAGGAAGAGAACGACGATACCAACGCTCATATGGAGGGCGTAAAAACAGAAATTACTACTAAAATCGAAGGGATCGAGATTCCTGAAATGAAAATGGAAGAGAAAGAGGCAAAAAAGACTCAAAAAACAGTCGAGAAGCTCGATAAAAAGATCACAAGCTATATTGAGTCGGAAATGAATAGAAAAGACGATAGAGAGGCAGAAAAAGAAGAAATTAAAATGAAGTTAGAGGAAAAAGATAGAATCATCGAAGAACAGAAGAAAGAAATCGAAGAACACAAGAAAGAGAAAGAAGAAATGGAAAGCCTCCATGAA
>Ga0075464_10001510_pt1 | contig 10505 bp, 7 predicted proteins | sample DEB19_08_DNA_5_FD_75068 | JGI IMG/M metagenome (GOLD analysis project Ga0075464, IMG submission 75068) | Aqueous microbial communities from the Delaware River and Bay under freshwater to marine salinity gradient to study organic matter... | ecosystem: Environmental > Aquatic > Marine > Coastal ...
GCAATCACCCGATGGGCGAACTTATGGATCCCAACCCTCGCTATCTCGCTGAGAAGTTGGTGGAACAAGATGCGCTCGCAATGGGTGCAACTGCAGAGCGTCTCCATGATCGCTTTCCACATTTAACGAAAGAGCGCGCAGATGCATATGCACTTGCCTCTCAGATGAAGACTGCCAAGGCATATGCTGATGGAAAGATTCAACGCGATCTCATTCCCACAGCTGCACGTAGCCCTGAACTTGGTTGGGGTATAGCAACTATTGATGAAGCACCACGCCCCACAACAACAATGGAAGGTCTTGCTGGCCTTAAGACTCCATTTCGTCCAGCAGGTCGCGTTACTGCGGGAAATTCTTCAGGACTTAACGATGGTGCAACTGCAGCTCTTCTTGCTAGTGAAGAAAAGGCGAAAGAACTTGGTCTAACGATCAAAGCTCGCATGGTCACATTTGCATTCGCTGGCGTTGAGCCAGAAGTGATGGGATATGGACCAGTTCCTTCAACGATTAAGGCCTTAAGTAAAGCAGGCTTAACAATTGAAGATATCGGCGCCTTTGAAGTTAATGAAGCATTTGCTGTGCAGGTTCTTGCATTCCTCGATCACTTTGGAATTGCAGATGATGATCCTCGTGTGAATCCTTATGGTGGTGCAATTGCAGTAGGCCATCCCCTTGCTTCATCTGGTGTTCGCTTGATGCTCAATTTGGCGCGCACCTTTGAAGAGAAAACTGATGTGCGATACGGAATTACAACAATGTGTATCGGCCTTGGTATGGGCGGCACAATCATTTGGGAAAATCCACACTTTGTTGGAGGTAAGAAGTAATGACTACAGCTACTCAGCTCCCAGAAGGTGCTCCTGAAGAAGTTGTCACCAATGCGCTCATTCGCGATGTAGACCTCTCCCCCTTTGGATTTAAAGGCACGCTCGCTCTCATCACTCTCGATAACGGGCTCGATCACACCCGCCCAAATACTTTTGGTCCTCAATCACTTGCAGCACTTGATGCTGCAATAACAGATGCGGCATCGCGCAAACCAGCTGCCATAGCAATCACAGGCAAGCCATTTATCTTTGCAGCAGGTGCTGATCTATCAGCGCTCTCATTCTTGAGTAAGCGCGAGCAGTCACTGGCCATTGGAAAACTTGGCCACGATGTATTTCGTCGTCTCGATGAGATTGGAATTCCCACCTTTGCATTTATCAATGGCTTAGCCCTTGGTGGCGGACTCGAAGTCGGACTTCACTGTAACTACCGCACATTATCTGCAACAGCCCTCACCGGATTACCTGAGGTCTTCCTCGGACTCGTTCCTGGCTGGGGTGGAGCAACGATTGTTCCTAAGTTAATTGGTCCAGAACGCGCTGTTCAAATCATTATCGGCAACGCACTCAATAACAACACAATGATGAAATCTAAGGATGCACTCGGTCTTGGCATCGTTGACGCCGCCTATGCGCCCGCTGATTTTCTTGAAAAATCTGTCGCATTTGCTGCATCTGTCTTAAGTGGTGCAACAAAGATAGAGCGCAAAGATTATTCAAACGATCCTGCCTGGGATTCAGCACTTGCAGCAGGTCGCGCAGCAGCTCTTAAGAAATATGGTGGCGCAGAGATTGCATCTCCCATGAGAGCGCTCGAACTTATTGCTGCAGCTAGAACCAATACCCGCGCTCAAGGCTTTGATGCAGAAGATGTTGCCCTTGCAGATCTGACCATGTCAGATCCACTTCGTGCATCCCTCTATGCATTTAATGTGATTCAGAAGAAGCGCAAAAAAGTAGAAGGTGCTCCAAAGCCAGCACTTGCTCGCAAGGTCTCACGCGTGGGTGTTGTTGGCGCTGGTCTGATGGCATCACAGCTTGCTCTTCTGTTACTTCGCAATCTCAAATGTCCTGTTGTGATGACAGATATCGACCAAGAGCGCGCCGATAAGGGCGTTGCATGGGTTAAGAATGAACTTGCAAAGCTCGTTGAGAAAAGCGCATGAGCGCAGAGTCTGCTGGGCGTCTCTCACTACTAATTAGCGGATCCTCTGATCAGCAAGTTTTCGCCGGTTGTGACTTCATCATTGAAGCAATCTTTGAGGAACTCTCCCTGAAGCAAGAACTCTTTATAAAGCTTGAGAAGATTGTCGGGCCTGAATGCGTTCTTGCAACCAATACCTCATCCCTTTCTGTTGAGCGTATGAGTGAGGGACTTGAACATCCTGAGCGCGTTGTGGGATTCCACTTCTTTAATCCTGTTGCTGTGATGCCACTTCTTGAAGTTGCTCGCACATCAAAGACAGATGATGCAACTACTGCAACAGCTGTGAGTATCGGAAAAGAACTCAAGAAGACGATGATCATCTGTAAAGATGCTCCGGGATTTGTTGTAAACCGCCTTCTTACTCGCTTTATGGGCGAGATCACTGATGCAGTCGATGAAGGAACAGATCCAGCAACTGCTGATAATGCGATGCGCAGTATTGGTTTTCCTATGTCTCCCTTTGAACTCCTAGGTCTAGTTGGCCCAGGTGTTGCACTCCATGTTTCAGAGACGCTGAATGCAAATCTGGGACCTCGCTATCGCATCTCACCAACGATGCAGGCGATGGTCAAGGAAGGCGTTAAGACTTTCTATGTTAAGAACGAAGACGGTTCATTTGGACCAAACCCTGCAGCACTTGCACTTGTGCATAAGGGAACAACTCCATCGACAGCTGAACAGGTTCGCGCTCGAGCGCTGAAGGCTCTTGCGGAAGAAGCCCGCATGATGCTCGATGAAGGCGTTGTATCAACTCCTGCTGAGATCGATCTCTGTATGTTGATGGGTGCTGGTTGGCCGATGCATCTCGGCGGAATCTTGCCGTATTTAGATCGTGAAGGTATTAGCGAGTCTGTTTGTGGTCAGCGTTTTCATGCGCCGGGAATTGCATCTCTTCCACAGTAGAACTCCACTCGACAATGTCGCGTGAAATCTTCTGAGCAGTAATTCCAAGATCTTCTAGGATTTCTGCGCGCTTTGAGTGCTCAATAAATTCAAGTGGGACGCCGATGCTGTGCAGTGCAACATTAAGTCCTGCTTCACGGAACATCTCAGAGATAGAACTCGCTATACCTGCATGGCGAATTCCATCTTCAAGCACAACAACGCTCTTATAACGCTGGGCCATAGTGATCAGTGATTGTGGCAGTGGCTTAACCCAACGAGGATCAATCACCGTGACTCCAACACCTTCACGATATGCCTGTGAAGCAGCTTCTACTGCAATTGCAGCCATAGAACCAATACTGACAAGAAGAACATCTGCACTTTCGCCACGATAGAGAACATCTATGCCATCGCGTCGCTCAAATGCGGGAATATCACTTTGTACAGCGCCCTTTGGAAAACGAACCAGAGAAGGCGCATCAGAAATTTCAACTGCTTCACGCAACGTTTCACGAAGTCGCGCCGCATCGCGAGGAGCAGCCACATGCATAGTCGGCACGATTCCTGTCAGTGCCAGATCCCACACACCATTATGTGAAGGACCGTCATCACCGGTAACACCTGAGCGGTCGAGTACGAATGTAACTCCTGCCTTGTGGAGTGCAACATCCATCAACATTTGATCAAATGCGCGGTTTAAGAATGTTGAATAAACAGCAACTACTGGGTGCATTCCGGCAAATGCCAAACCTGCAGCACTTGTCACAGCATGTTGCTCTGCAATACCAACATCGATGGTGCGATCTGGGAAAGCTGCTTCAAATTTATCAAGACCGGTGGGTCCAAGCATTGCAGCGGTAATTGCCACAATATCTTTGCGCTCATGGCCAAGGGCGACTAGTTCGTCAGAAAAAACGCTGGTCCAGGTGGTTACTGATTTACCAAGTGGGGTGCCAGTCTCAGGATCTACAATTCCAACAGCGTGGAACTTCTCAGCTTCATCTTCAATTGCAGGCTTATGTCCCTTACCTTTTTCAGTAATGACATGAAGAAGAACTGGTTCGCCAAATTCTTTAGCTTGCACAAGGGCGCGCTCCATAGCTGCCACATCATGTCCATCGATAGGCCCCACATACTTCAGGCCAAGATCTTCAAACATTCCCTGTGGTGCAATGATGTCTTTGATGCCTTTTTTCACACCGTGGAGAGTTTCATAGATGGGATTTCCCACGACAGGAGTCTTTGTAAGAACCTCTTTGCCCCAATCCAAAAAGCGCTCATAACCGCGTGTGACACGAAGTGTTGAAAGATAAGTTGCAACTCCACCAATAGTTGGTGAGTAAGAACGTTCATTGTCGTTAACGACGATGATGAGATTTCTATCAGTGGCTCCTGCAATGTTATTGAGAGCCTCCCATGACATTCCACCTGTGAGTGCGCCATCGCCGACCACCACAACAACGTGGCGATCTGATTGGCCAGTAAGTGAGAAGCCACGTGAAATTCCATCACCCCATGAGAGTGCGGTAGATGCATGTGAATTCTCAATCACATCGTGAGCACTTTCACTACGGTTTGGATATCCGGCGATTCCCCCGCGTTGACGCAACTTGTCGAACTGATCTGCGCGCCCTGTCAGAATCTTATGAACATAGGATTGATGACCAGTATCGAAGAGAACAACATCTTTCGGTGAATCAAAGATTCGATGGATTGCGATGGTTAGCTCAACAACTCCAAGGTTGGGACCTAAGTGGCCACCAGTCTTTGAGACTTGAGTAATGAGGAATTGGCGAATCTCTTCAGAAAGTTGACCTAGCTGTTCAAGGCTGAGCGCTTTGAGGTCGCTAGGACTCTTGATCGATTCGAGCATGGAGGCAGTCTAGATTAGCCGCGGAGCTGACGCAGTACGTATTGCATGATTCCGCCGTGGCGATAGTAATCAGCCTCTCCTGGCATATCGATACGCACCTTGGCAGTGAAGGTCTTATCCCCTGCAGTCACAGTCACTTCCTTAGGGATGCCACCGTTATTGAGTGCCATCACTCCAGTGATTGCAAATGTCTCATCACCCTTAAGCCCCAGTGATTGAGCATTTTCTCCGTTGGTAAATTGCAATGGAAGTACTCCCATACCAATGAGGTTGGAGCGGTGAATACGTTCGAAGCTCTCTGCAATCACAGCGCGCACTCCAAGGAGTGCAGTTCCCTTTGCAGCCCAGTCACGGGAAGAACCAGATCCATATTCCTTGCCTGCAAGGATGATCAGACCAACACCTGCTGCTTGATATGCAACGGATGCATCATAAATTGTTGTCTGCTCACCATTGTTAAGGAAATTCTTTGTGAAGCTTCCTTCAACCCCATCGAGAAGTAAGTTCTTCAAGCGAATATTGGCAAATGTTCCGCGAATCATTACTTCATGGTTTCCGCGGCGTGAGCCATATGAGTTGAAATCTTTACGCTCAACTCCATTTGCCTCTAGGTACTTACCAGCAGGTGAATCAGCCTTGATATTTCCAGCTGGTGAAATGTGATCTGTAGTTACGGAATCACCCAGGATCGCAAGAACGCGCGCTCCGGTGATATCTGTAACTGGCTTAGGTTCTGCAGGCATCCCATCAAAGTAAGGAGGTTTGCGAACATAGGTTGATTTAGGATCCCACTCAAATGTTTTCCCAGTTGGGGTATCAAGTGACTTCCAGCGATGATCGCCATCAAAGACAGTTGCATAGTCCTTCTTAAACATCTCTGATGAGATGGAGGAATCAATCACTGATTGAATCTCTTGAGCTGATGGCCAGATATCTTTCAGAAGTACTGGATTTCCATCTTTATCATTGCCCAGCGAATCATTTTCAAAGTCGTGATCCATCGTGCCTGCAAGTGCATAAGCAACAACGAGTGGAGGTGAAGCTAGATAGTTCATCTTTACATCAGGGCTAATACGCCCTTCAAAGTTACGGTTTCCTGAAAGAACTGCAGTGACAGCAAGATCATTCTCATTTACTGCCTTGCTGATTTCGATCGGAAGAGGACCTGAGTTTCCAATACAGGTAACGCAACCATAACCAACGAGGTTGAAGCCAAGTGCTTCCATATATTTGGTCAGATCTGCGCGATCGTAGTAATCGGTAACGACCTTAGATCCTGGAGCAAGAGTTGTCTTCACCCAAGGTTTTGAAGTGAGGCCCTTCTCTACTGCTTTCTTTGCAAGCAGGGCTGCACCAATCATGACTGAAGGATTTGATGTATTGGTGCAAGAAGTAATGGATGCAATAACAACATCACCATTTTTAATGGTGGTCGCCTTCGTACCAACCTTGACCGGATATGCCTCTTTGCCAGTCTTATCTGAGAAGTAGGTAGGAAGAATCTTTTCAAATGAAGACTTTGATGCGGTCAGTGAGATGCGATCTTGCGGACGCTTAGGACCTGCAATGGATGAGACCACAGTCGAGAGATCAAGTTCGATATTTTCAGAGAATCGAGGAGAAATAGATGGGTCATGCCACATGCCTTGAGCTTTTGCATACTGCTCAACAAGTGCAACTTGATCATCGCTGCGACCTGTAAGACGCAGGTAGCGAAGTGTCTCTTCATCAATTGGGAAGATGGCGCATGTTGAACCATATTCAGGAGACATATTTCCAATAGTCGTGCGGTTAGCCATTGGTACAGAGACAACACCTGGACCATAGAACTCAACAAACTTACCAACCACTCCGTGCTTACGAAGCATCTCAGTAATAGTCAGAGCCATATCTGTTGCAGTTGTTCCAACAGGTAATTCTCCTGAGAGTTTGAATCCCACAACGCGAGGAATAAGCATGGAGACGGGCTGACCAAGAAGAGCTGCTTCTGCCTCGATGCCGCCAACACCCCAACCAAGAACGCCAAGTCCGTTGACCATGGTGGTGTGTGAATCTGTTCCCACGACAGTGTCAGGGTATGCACGAAGTACGCCGTTGACTGTACGAGTCATAACAACGCGTGCTAGATATTCAATATTTACTTGGTGAACAATTCCAGTTCCAGGTGGAACAACCTTGAATTCATCAAAAGCTCCCTGACCCCAACGCAGGAAGCGATAACGCTCACGGTTGCGTTCATATTCAATATCTGTGTTCTGTTCGAATGAATCCTTTGTTCCAAAGACATCAGCAATAACAGAGTGATCAATTACCAGTTCGGCTGGAGCGAGCGGATTGACCTTGGATGGGTCTCCCCCAAGATCCACAATCGCTTCTCGCATCGTTGCAAGATCGACTATGCAAGGAACTCCAGTGAAGTCCTGCATAACAACACGAGCTGGCGTGAATTGAATTTCAGTATCTGGCTCAACTGATGGATCCCATTGAGCAAGAGCTTTGATGTGATCGGCGGTGATATTGGCGCCATCTTCAGTGCGCAAAAGATTTTCAAGAAGGACTTTGAGTGAGAAGGGAAGGTTTGTTGCACCATCGACTGTTGAGATATCAAAGATTTCATAATCTTTTCCAGCAACTGTGAGGTTCTTCTTCGTTCCAATTGAGTTCTTGCTCATCGCGCTTCTTCTTTCAAGGGAGATATCTTGACGTCAAGATACCTTACCTGGCACAAATTTCGCAACAGATTCGATGTGGTGAGTCATTGGGAAGAGATCGAATGCACGCATAGATTCGAGTTGGTAACCAGCATCACGTAGATAACCGGTATCACGCGCAAGGGCTGCTGGGTCGCAGGCAACATAGACGATAGTTCGGGGCTTGAGTTGGGCGCAGTGCGTGATGACATCTTTGCCCGCACCTTCACGAGGTGGGTCCAAGACAATGACATCGGCTTGTGAAAAGCGCGTGATGAGCCGTGCAACATCACCGGTATGGATATGAACATTGTTCTTACCTGCAAAGTTTCGTGAAGCATCGGCAGTTGCGCTCTTGCTTCCTTCAACAATATCAACTGATCCAGTTTCGCCAATCAGAGTCAAGAAACTTGCGGCAAAGAGACCGACTCCCCCGTATAGATCAAGGACATGATCACCTTCTCGTGCTTGTGCGTATTGCAAAACTGCATCCGTAAGTACTCGAGGTGCATCTTTATGGCTCTGCCAAAATGATTTTTGACTTACTTCAAATGAATTCTCACCCACCGTGTAATGGGTAATATCAGGCCCATCGCTTATTCGCAGTGGGGATTCATCGCGGGAGTTTGCGGTTGCAATTGTTCTCTCACCCGTATTGGAAATTGAGATCTCAATGCGCTGATCACCTTTAGCACCGCGTTGGGCAAGTTCTGAATATCGCATTTCCGGAACGAGAATCCGGCAATCATCAACCGGAATGATCTTGTGTGATCGAGCTTGATAGAAACCTAGCGCTCCAGCTTTTGTGGTGACTGCAGAACATCGAGTTCGCCATCCCAGAGGTCCTGAGACCTCTTCCACCTCAACATCAACTTCCATCTTTGCAATGCGCGAGAATTGTTCTGTGATCACATCGCTCTTGAGATTACGCTGGCGAGGAAGTGAAATATGTTGAAAATCGCACCCCCCACAGCCGCTTCGATGTGCGAATCGACATGGGGCGCTGACCCGGTCACCAGATGCTGTAATGACTTCAACAACATCAGCTCGATTAAATGAAGAACCTGTGCTGGTTATCTCGATATCGCATTCTTCTCCAGGAATCCCGTGTCTTACGAAGATCACTGCACCTTCAAATCGAGCGATGAAATGGCCACCATGAGCAACTTTTTCAATTGTCACCCTGATTTTCTGCCCTACAGCCAGGGTTGTTCTCTTCGGGGATGACATATAGCCAAGCCTAGTCGAGTTTGCCTTAAGGGAGATTTTTCTCGGCAGCAGTAGTAAGTTAGTCCTGTGCACGTAGTGATTATGGGTTGCGGTCGAGTCGGTTCATCTTTAGCCATCGAACTTGAAGCTGCTGGCCATTCCGTTGCAATCATCGATCAAGCAAAAGAAGCCTTCCGTCGTCTTGGACCAGATTTCAAAGGTCGCACAATTGTTGGAGTTGGCTTTGATCGCGATACCTTGCTTGAAGCAGGAATCGAGGGAGCTCAAGCTTTTGCAGCCGTCAGTAATGGCGATAATTCAAATATTTTGGCAGCTCGCGTTGCGCGTGAAAGTTATGGCGTTACCAATGTTGTTGCTCGTATCTATGACCCAGGCCGTGCGGAAATTTATCAGCGCCTTGGAATTCCAACAGTTGCAACAGTTATCTGGGCAACAGATCAAATCTTGCGCCGTATTGCACCAGGTGGTGCTCGCTCTGAATGGCGCGATGCAACAGGCACAGTCCAACTCCTTGAAGTTCATCCTCACCTCGATTGGTATGGACGTCCAATCTCAGAACTCGAATCTGCCTCACAAGCACGTGTTGCATTCCTGACTCGACTTGGTGAAGGTCTTATTCCTGAATCACATACGGTTCTTCAAGATGGCGACCTTGTCCATATGACTATTCGCGACGATGCGATGGCAACAGCAGAAGCTGCTCTCACACAAGGGCCAGGTGCTTAAAGAATGAGAATTGCAATTGCTGGTGCTGGAAATGTCGGTCGTGCTATTGCGCGCGAACTTCTTGATAATGGACATCAAGTACTTCTGATTGACCGTGACCCTAAGGCTCTCAAAATAGATTCAGTTCCAGATGCTGAGTGGTTGATGGCTGATGCGTGTGAGATTGCATCCCTAGATAACGCACAGCTCAACACCTGTCAGGTTCTTGTGGCAGCAACAGGAGATGACAAGGTCAACCTTGTTGCATCATTGCTTGGTAAGACTGAATATGGTGTGCCTCGCGTTGTTGCCCGCATTAATCACCCAAAGAATGAATGGCTCTTTGATCAATCCTGGGGTGTAGATGTTGCTGTATCGACCCCTCGCATCATTGCAGCGCTCGTAGAAGAGGCAGTTAGCGTTGGCGATGTAGTTCGACTCTTCTCATTCCGAAAAGGTCAAGCAAACCTTGTTGAACTCACACTTCCTGATTCATCAACATGTATTGGAAAAACAGTTGAAGAAGTAACTCTTCCAGAAGATGCATCCCTTGCTGCAATTGTGCGTGATGGAAGAGTCATTGCGCCAACGCCAAGTGATGTATTTATCGCAGGAGATGAACTTCTCTTTGTTGCATCAGCTACTGCTGAAGACCTTATTAAGGGCTGCTTTATTGCTCAGTAGGTAGTTTGGGTGCGTTTTTAAGCACCATCCATGAACCATATGCAGTTGCGATAAAGAGTGGGTAACCCATAGCTAAGTTCACAGTTCCAAGTAGATTCACATTTCCACTGCGATAAATTGGATACTGCACAGCGATACGAGTAAAGAACATGGCAACCCATAACCAACTAGCAAGTGTGTATGCACGCTTTCGTTCAGGATGATTTCGCCATTTGAGGTTCTCCCCCAAGATTGGCCCCAGCATCAGACCAAGGATTGGCCACCCAGCAAGGTTTGCCACAAGATAGAGAGTTCCATATCCAAGATTAGTGAGCAGTTTAGGAATATAGAGATCACTCGCATTTCCTGTGCGGTTTGCAAACCAAGCACAGATAAGAACACCAATGAAGCCACTGAGTGCGTGC
>Ga0075464_10001511_pt1 | contig 10504 bp, 12 predicted proteins | sample DEB19_08_DNA_5_FD_75068 | JGI IMG/M metagenome (GOLD analysis project Ga0075464, IMG submission 75068) | Aqueous microbial communities from the Delaware River and Bay under freshwater to marine salinity gradient to study organic matter... | ecosystem: Environmental > Aquatic > Marine > Coastal ...
CATGTTCCACCACAGGTTAATCAGCGGGCCTGGCGTGGCAACCAGCACCAACAGTGCAAAGCCCAGCCAGCGCTCGCGACGCAAAGCCATGAAGTACACCAAGTACGCCAACCCGATCACAACCGCAAAGTATTTGGACAAAAAGGCGAGCCCTAAGCACAGGCCGCTGAAAGCGTGCAGCGCATAAGTGCTGCGGTCTTGCAGGGGGCGGCGTTCAGCGCGGGCCAATGCGCAGATAGACAGCACCGACCAAAAAATCAAAGGCGTGTCGGTGGTGATGAGCGCGTTGAGCCAGTTGATGGGGGTGAGCCAAAACAACACAATGGCCCACGCCGTTTTCTCCCGATCAACGCCCGAGAAGCCCCACCACAAAGCCGCGCCTAAAGCCGTGGGCAGCAACAGGGCAGGGATGCGCATGGCGAAGGTGCTGTCGCCAAACAGATGGAGCATGGCGGCAATGGCCCAGCCTGCCATGGGGGGGTGGTCGTAATAGCCCCAGTCGGGGTACACGCCCCACCAATAGAAATACGCTTCATCGCCCGTGATGGGAAAGGTCGCGCCAATCCAAGCACGCACCAGCAACGACAAAATGCCCGTCCAGAGCAACAAACGAATCAGGGGCTGAGAGAGCGGTGCGTTCATGGTGGGGGCAGTGGGGTCAATCAATAAGGGCAGGGCAGACCGAGGTCGGCCATGATGAACATCTCTAGCGTTTCCATCTCATTGGCATCGGCTTCTGAGGTTTCGTGGTCGTAGCCTTGGGCGTGGAGTGCGCCGTGGATCAGCAAATGCGCGTAGTGCGCTTGCAGAGATTTGCCTTGTTCTTTGGCTTCGCGTGCGACCACGGGGGCGCACAGCACGAGGTCGGCCATCACCAACGGCGCTTGGGCGTAATCAAAGGTCAGCACATTGGTGGCGTAGCCTTTTTTGCGATAGCTGCTGTTCAGCGTTTGGCCTTCTTCGGCGTCGACGATGCGCACTGTCATTTCGGCATCACAGGCCAAGGCACTGCGGATGCAGCGGTTCACAAAGGCACGGGGCAGCGCGGCACGGTGGCGTGCGGCGTAGGGCACATCGCCAAATTGCAGGGTCAGGTCTAGGGTGGGCAGTGCCATATTTTTAAGATTGTTTGCGTGAAGGAGCGCCGGTGGTGGCTGAGCGTTGGGCGTCATACGCGTCGACGATGCGGGCCACCAGCGGGTGGCGCACCACGTCGGCGGTGGTGAAGCGGGTGACTGAAATGCCTTTGACGCGTTTGAGCACACGCTCAGCATCAATCAATCCGCTGAGTTGGCCTTTGGGCAAATCGATCTGGCTGACGTCGCCGGTCACCACTGCTTTGGCCCCAAAGCCAATGCGGGTCAGGAACATCTTCATTTGTTCGGGCGTGGTGTTTTGCGCTTCGTCCAAGATGATGAAGGCGTTGTTGAGGGTGCGCCCGCGCATGAAGGCCAGTGGCGCGATTTCAATCGCGTTGCGCTCGAACGCTTTTTGCACGCGGTCGTAGCCCATCAGGTCATACAGCGCGTCGTAGAGGGGACGCAAATACGGATCCACCTTTTGGCCCAAGTCGCCGGGCAAGAAACCGAGCTTTTCACCCGCTTCCACGGCGGGGCGGGTCAACACAATCCGCTGGACGGCGCTGCGTTCCAGTGCGTCTACAGCGCAGGCCACCGCCAAATAGGTTTTGCCTGTGCCCGCGGGGCCAATGCCAAAGCTGATGTCGTGCTCGGCAATGTTGTCCAAGTAAGCCGTTTGCGTGGGGGTGCGAGGGCGCAAGTCGGTGCGCCGCGTTTGCAGGGTGGCAACATCATCGCCGTCCATGCCACTGTCGCCGGCCAGCATGAGCTGCACTTGTTCGGGTGGGATGGCGCGTGCAGCGCGCTCGTACATGGCTTGCAACACTTCCATGGCGCGGGTGGCTTTGGCCTTATGGCCATCGACTTTGAATTGTTCGTGGCGATGGGCGATTTTGACGTCCAAGGCCAGCTCGATGGTTCGCAAATGTGCGTCGGTGGGGCCGCACAGATGCGACAGGCGGGTGTTGTTATGCGGGGTGAAGGTGTGGCGAAGAATCAAGTCGATAATCTCTAAAAAGGTCCCCCAATGATAGGCAAGTTAACAGGCATCCTCAGCGAGAAAAATCCACCCCAGGTTTTGGTGGATTGCAACGGTGTGGGCTACGACGTCGATGTGCCCATGAGCACTTTCTACAACCTACCCGCTCTGGGTGAGCGCGTGTCGCTGCTAACGCACTTTGTGGTGCGCGAAGACGCGCAAATTTTGTTTGGTTTTGGCACCGCTTCTGAACGTGCCACATTTCGTTTGCTCATCAAAATCTCAGGCGTTGGGCCTCGTATGGCCCTCGGCATCTTGAGCGGTTTGAGTGCCGACGAGCTGGCGCGTGCCGTGTCGGACCAAGACGCGGGGCGTCTGACCAAAGTACCAGGTATTGGCAAGAAAACCGCTGAGCGCTTGTTGTTAGAGCTCAAAGGCAAGTTGGGCGCAGACCTTGGCCCCAACCTGTTTGCCACCCCCGATCACCAAACAGACATCTTGCAAGCCTTGCTGGCGCTGGGCTATAGCGACAAAGAGGCTTCTGCGGCGCTCAAAGCTTTGCCTGCCGATGTGGGTGTGAGTGACGGCATCAAGCTGGCACTGAAATCCTTGGCGAGATAAACCATGAGCATTCAAACGGATGATTTCGCGCCGACGCCGGTCCCGTCCCGCGTGGTGTCTGCTGCCCCTGTTTCGCCACATGAAGAGGCAATTGAACGCGCCTTGCGCCCCAAGCTCTTGCAAGATTATGTGGGCCAGATGAAGGTGCGCGAGCAGCTGGAAATTTTCATTGGCGCAGCGCGTAAACGCGGCGAGGCGTTGGACCACGTGTTGTTGTTCGGCCCCCCGGGTTTGGGCAAGACCACGCTGAGCCACATCATTGCGCAAGAGCTGGGCGTGAACCTGCGCTCCACCAGTGGACCCGTGCTTGAAAAACCCAAGGACTTGGCCGCGTTGCTGACCAGCCTTGAAAAGAACGATGTGCTGTTCATTGATGAGATTCACCGGCTCTCGCCCGTGGTGGAAGAGATTTTGTATCCCGCGCTCGAGGACTACCAAATCGACATCATGATTGGCGAGGGGCCTGCGGCACGTAGTATCAAGCTCGACTTGCAGCCTTTCACTTTGGTGGGGGCCACCACCCGCGCGGGCATGTTGACCAACCCCTTGCGTGACCGCTTTGGCATCGTGTCGCGCCTAGAGTTCTACACCGCCGAAGAGCTGCAGCGCATCGTGGTGCGCAGCGCTGGCTTGCTTGAGACGCCGATGGATGTGTCGGGTGGTTTTGAGATTGCGCGTCGTTCACGCGGCACACCGCGCATTGCCAACCGCTTGCTGCGCCGCGTGCGTGACTACGCGGATGTGAAAGGCACGGGCCGCATCACCGAAGAGATCGCCCAAAAGGCCTTGGCCATGTTGGACGTCGATCCACAAGGCTTTGACTTGATGGACCGCAAACTGCTCGAAACCGTGATCCACCGCTTTGATGGCGGCCCTGTGGGGTTAGACAACATCGCTGCCAGCATTGGCGAAGAGCGGGACACGATCGAAGACGTGATTGAGCCATATTTGATTCAGCAAGGCTTCTTGCAACGCACACCGCGTGGGCGCGTTGCCACCTTGGCTGCGTATCGGCACTTGGGCGTGACACCCCCGAAAACAGAGGGCGGCTGGTCCTAGGCTAGCCTTCTAGTTGGTGGATGACCCAGTTGATCACGGCTGGATGAATGCACATTTGCAAGTGGCCCACGCCCTCGAACACCGTGGCGGTGATGCCTGGTAACACTTGGGCGCGTTGCGGATAGACGATGCTGTCTTGTGGCGTCAGTGCCATGCGTATCAAAGCGCGTGTCGCCGCTGTTTCGCTTGCTGCCAGGTCTGCCAGCCATGCACTTTGCCAGCGCATTTGCTGCACATTGATGTCGCGCATGCGCTCTGCCAATTGGGTGCCAACATGAGGGGTGCCTAATGTGATGACCTGCGCCACATGCTTTGTGCCATAGGCGCGCATCCAGGCACGAATCGCCAAACCTCCCATGCTGTGCCCTACCAGCGCCACGCGTGGCGCGCCGGTGTTTTGCTGCAGGGCTTGCACGGCAGCTTCAATGTGGGGTGCGTAGTTGTCAATCGAAGTCACCAGCGGTTCTAGATCGATCGCGATCACAGCATGGCCATGCGCGCGCAAGGCGGTGGCCATGTCTCTCCAAACGCCGTGATTGCAAAAATAGCCATGCACCAAAACCACCGGTGTTCTACCTTGGTCGGCCAAAGGCAGGACGACAACCAACGCTTGGTTGGCCCAAGGTTGATGCAGGACATAAGTCACTGCGGTTGCGTGAATTTCCCCTAGCAAGGATCGCCACCACAGGTGGGAGGGCTCACGCCAGTCGCGAGACAGGAGTGCGGTAAGTGTCACTGTCAAAATTACGATAGCAAATGAAGGTAAGACGTACACGGCCACGGCAGACCCAATAGACCAATGCCGATCGCTTGTGAGCCAATAGATCAGCCCCACCCCTATGAGGAGTTGCGCAAAAATCCACCGTCTTAATGTTTGGGCCAGCATGGGGGGGAGGGCGGGGCCTAAACTGAGGTTTCGTCGCGCGGCGTCTCATGCGCATTGTCAAAGTGTGACACATCGCCCCAGCCGATGAGGCTCAGGCCCTGAGGTGTCCACAACAAGCGGTTGATCGCCGCGTTGCCCAAGTGCCATGTGCGGGGTGCATCAAGGCTTTGTTGGGTCCCCAGGCGGTACAGCGCATCCATCACGCCGCCGTGTGCCACCAGCACAATTTGCTCGCCCATATGTTGGCTGGCCAACGCAGTCACACAGTCGGCAATTCTTTCGCGCAACACCATCAATGATTCGCCACCCACGGGTGTCCAATGTGGGTCGCGGCCGCGCCAGAGTCTGGCGTCTTCGGGCCAGCCTTGTTCAATCTCTGCCCAGGTTTGGCCTTGCAAGTGTCCGAAGTGGCGCTCGCGCAAGCCGGTGTTTGGCGCGACCTGGAGTTGGCCTGCGCGTGCATTGCTTTGCGCAATGGCTTGTGCGGTTTCAAAGGCGCGTGCTAAATCGCTGCTGTAAATCGCGGTGATGGCTTCATCGCGCAAGGCTTGCCCCACGCGTTGCGCCTGCCATTGACCCGTGTCGTTGAGGCCAATGTCGAGTTGACCCTGAATGCGGGTGTCGACGTTCCAAGGGGTTTCCCCATGACGGATAGCGATGATTCGGGTGGCTTGCATGGTTGCTAAGTTTAAAGTCCAAAAATCGTGCAAAATAGCACGATCGTTCTTTTTAAGAGTTTCATGGCTTCTTCCAAATACTCACCGACCGAAAGCCGCGCTGCCCAGAAGGGGCAGCAAACCAAGGCCGCGATCATCGATGCTGCACTAGGCCTCGCCACGCAGATCGGCTTAGAAGGCTTGAGCATTGGTGCCTTGGCTGAGGTGGCGCGCATGAGCAAGTCCGGCGTGTTTGCCCATTTCGGTTCGCGTGAAGAATTACAAATTTCGGTGATTCGTGAATATCACACGCGGTTCGCCGCTGAGGTGTTTTTGCCCATTTTGACGGCTGAGCGAGGCTTGCCACGTCTGCGCCTATTGTTTGACAACTGGACCAAACGCACCTCTGCTGAAATTGATGCAGGCTGTTTGTATATCAGCGGGGCCGCCGAGTTTGACGACCGCCCCGGCCCTGTGCGCGATGCGCTCGCCAGCTCGGTCAAAACGTGGTTGGCCGCGGTTTACCGCACGGTCACGCAAGCAAGGGACGAAGGTCATTTGGCCGCAGATACAGACGCAGAGCAAATGGTGTTTGAGCTACACGGTTTGATTTTGGCCCTGCAATATGAAGCACGGTTTTTGCGATCCTCCAAATCACTGGCACGCACAGCCAAAGGGTTTGAAAACATTTTGCAGCGCTATGGCGCAGACGTTGCCACGTCAATTGCAAAAGCAAGCGCCAAACGCCCCAAATTAGTCAAGAAATAAGGAGATTTTTCATGCCTAGCTATACCCCTCCGTTACGCGATATGCAATTTGTTTTGCATGAAGTTCTGAACGTCACCGACGATTTAAAACAAATGCCCAAACATACGGACATGGATGCGGACACCATTTCAGCCGTGCTTGAAGAGGGCGGCAAGTTCGCATCAGAGGTCATTTTTCCGCTCAATCAAATTGGAGATCAACAAGGCTGCACGTTGAACCGTGACACGCACGAAGTCAAAACACCGGATGGCTTCAAGGCCGCCTATGCGCAGTACGTGGCGGGGGGCTGGCCTGCGCTCAGTGCTGACCCCGCATTCGGTGGGCAAGGCTTGCCCTTGGTGGTGAACCAATGCTTTTACGAAATGCTCAACAGCGCCAACCAAGCCTGGACAATGTACCCTGGCCTCACGCACGGCGCCTACGAAGCCCTGCACGCGCACGGAACAGATGAACAAAAGGCGTTGTACTTGCCCAAGCTCACCAGCGGTGAGTGGACAGGCACCATGTGTTTGACGGAGTCACATTGCGGCACAGACCTGGGGCTGTTGCGCACCAAGGCCGAGCCACAAGCCGATGGCACATACCGCATCACAGGTAACAAAATTTTCATCAGCGCGGGTGAGCATGACATGGTGAGCAACATTGTTCACTTGGTATTGGCGCGCTTGCCCGATGCCCCCGCAGGGAGCAAAGGCATCAGCTTGTTTGTGGTGCCCAAATTTCACGTTGCTGCCGACGGTCATGTAGGGGAGCGCAATGGCATTTACTGCGGTGGCCTCGAGCACAAGATGGGCATCCATGGCAACGCCACCTGCCAAATGGTGCTCGACGAGGCGGTGGGCACGATGGTGGGTCAGCCCAACAAAGGTTTGGCCGCCATGTTTGTGATGATGAACGCCGCCCGCATTGGCGTGGGCATGCAGTCGTTGGGTTTGACCGAGGTGGCGTATCAAAACGCCTTGGCTTATGCCAAAGACCGCATCCAATCGCGCAGCTTGACCGGCGTCAAAGACCCCAGCAAACCCGCTGACAGCATTTTGGTTCACCCCGATGTACGCAAAATGTTGCTCACTGCCAAAGACTATGCCGAAGGTGGGCGCGCGTTGTCACTGCACTGCGCGCTGTTGATTGACCGTGAGTTGAGCCACCCTGACGTAGCGGTGCGCAACGAGTCGGCTGAGCAAGTGGCCTTGCTCACCCCCATCGTCAAAGCCTTCATCACGGACAACGCGTGGACGGCAACTTCAGCTTGCATGCAGGTGTTTGGCGGCCATGGTTACATCCGCGAGTGGGGCATGGAGCAATACGTGCGCGATGCCCGCATCAACATGATCTACGAAGGCACGAACACGATCCAAAGCTTGGACTTGTTGGGGCGCAAGGTGCTGGGCAACGAAGGGGCTTCGTTGAAAAAATTTGGAGCACATATCGCCGCATTGGTGGCTGAAACACAAGGCGACGACGACATGGCCGAGTTCATCAACCCCCTCGCGAAGTTGGGTCAGCAGATGACGCAGTTCACCGGTGAGATCGGTTACAAGGCCCTACAAAATGCCGACGAGGTGGGGGCTGCTGCCGTGGACTACCTGCGGGTGGCGGGGCATTTGGTGTTGGGTTACTTCTGGGCGCGTATGGCACAAGTGGCTTTGCAAAAAATTGCTGAGGGCAGCCGCGATCCGTTCTATCAAGCCAAGTTGCAAACCGCACGCTTTTACTTTGCCAAGCTGCTCCCAGAAACTGCATCCCTCATGGTGACCGCACGGGCAGGGGCTAGTGTGCTGATGGAAACAGGGGCTGTGTTTGCTTGATATGTCCAAATCTTGAAATCAGTTAAATTCACACCATGACAAATACACCATGCTTTAAAACACTCCTCTCGGTCTTTTTGATGGTTGCCGGCAGCAGCTTTGCGCAAATGACGCCGGTGGGGACGTGGCACAACATCGACGACAAGACGGGTGAGGCCAAAGCCGAAATCAAAATCGTGGACCAAGGGGGCATCTTGAGTGGTCGTGTGGTCAAGTCCTTGCGCAATGACCCGACGGCCAAGAAGACTTGTGAAGACTGCAAGGATGACCGCAAGGACCAAGCCATCGTTGGCATGGAAATCATTCGAGGTGTCAAGGCGGAGCCACTGACCGAGTTCTTATGGTCTGGCGGCGGCAAGATATTGGACCCAGAAAACGGCAAGGAATACACCGTCAAAATGGTCCCGAAAGAGGACGGTCAAAAGCTGCAAGTTCGCGGTTATATCGGTCCGTTTTACCGGACACAAGTTTGGCTGCGCGCGCAGTAAACAAAGAGGAACCCCATGACAGAAATTTTGAGTCACATCGACAACGGTGTGATGACCCTGACGTTTAACCGCGTCGACAAAAAAAACTCACTGACTGCAGCCATGTACACCGCCTTGGCTGATGCGGTTGAGCAAGCCGAACACGATGCAACTGTGCGCGTGTTGGTGTTCCAAGGCCATGAAGCGGTGTTCTGCGCTGGTAATGACATTGCTGACTTTTTGGACAACCCCCCTGCCACCCTAGACGCGCCCGTGTTTCGTTTGCTCCGCAATATCGCCGCTTTCCCGAAGCCCGTACTGGCTGCGGTGGCAGGCCCCGCGGTGGGCATCGGTACGACGTTACTGTTCCATTGCGACTTGGTGTACGCCGGTGACAACGCGGCGTTTGTCATGCCGTTTGTGAACCTAGGGGTGTGCCCAGAAGCGGCATCAAGTTTGTTGGCACCTCAAATGATGGGTTACCACCGCGCTGCTGAAGCCTTGTTGTTGGGCGAACCCTTCATGGCAGAGGCCGCACTGGAGGTGGGTTTGGTCAACCGCGTGTTGCCACCTACCGAAGTCAATAGTTATACGCAAGCGCAAGCACGCAAGCTGGCAGCCAAGCCTATGTCCTCTTTGCTGGAAACCAAGCGCCTCATGAAAATGGGCCAAGCCCAAATGGTGCAACAACAAATGAACGAAGAAGCCACCGTGTTTGGTCGTATGTTGAAAGAGCCTGCGGCCAAAGAAGCGTTCAGTGCGTTCATGGAAAAACGCAAACCCGACTTCACCAAGCTCTGAGCTGCGTACGGCATGCAACACCACCCCACAAGCCCCGTCGTTTTCGAAGCTGAATACCTCGAAGGATTTCGTCAAATCTACGAAGAGAAAATCGTCTTCAACCGTTTACTGGGGTTGAAGTTGGTGAGCGTCACGCCCGACGAGGTGGAGGCGCGCATTGAAATGCGGCCTGATTTGGTGGGCCACTATGCTTACAACCGCATTCATGGCGGTGTCATCAGCGCGGTGCTGGACGCCATTGGGAGCGCGGCGGTCATGGCTTGTTTGGCCAGCAAGCACATGAAGGAGTCGCCTGAAGTACGCTTAGAGCGCTTTGCGAAATTGGGGACGATTGATTTGCGCGTGGACTACCTGCGCCCCGGCATTGGTGAGTATTTCACCATCCATGCCCGTGCGTTGCGTGTGGGCACGCGCGTTGGCACATCGCGCATGGAATTCTGTGGGCCGGATGGCATGTTGATGTCGACGGGCACCGGCGCCTACATCGTGTCTTGATGCTTAATTTTTCGGTATGACACGGGGCTTACCCGCTTCATCAATCGCCACGTAGGTGAGTGTGGCTTCAGTCACCTTCATGTATTCGCCTTGCGCGCTGAGACGCTCGGAAAATACTTCTACCTTCACGCTGATGGAGGTGTTGCCAATGCGTTGCACACGTGAGAAAAAGCTCAAAATATCGCCCACTTTCACTGGGTGTTTGAAGATGAATTCATTCACTGCCACGGTGGCCATGCGCCCTCGCACATAGCGCGCAGGAAGTACAGCACCAGCCAAGTCGACCTGGGCCATGACCCACCCGCCAAAAATATCGCCGTTTTGGTTGCAATCGGCGGGCATCGGGATGACCTTGAGGACCAACTCTTGGTCGGTGGGCAAAGGAACGGCGTGTGGGTTAGGGGTATGGGACATAGGCACAATCGAAGAATTACTTTTTGGCATTGTGCAACATGCGTCATCACGCCCATTCTTCTGCGCCCCTACCCGACGGGCAGGCCGCCAAACAACGCCCCGATAGCGAAACCCTGAAACGACTCTTCCCGTATTTGTGGCAATACAAATATCGGGTGATCGCGGCATTGAGCTTCATGGTGGGCGCCAAGCTAGCCAACGTGAGTGTTCCCCTTCTGCTGAAGGAGTTGATCGACGCCATGTCATTCAAGCCGAACGATCCACTGCTGGTGTTGGTGGTGCCGGTGTCGCTGTTGATGGTCTACGGTGCATTGCGTTTGTCGGCATCCGCCTTTACCGAGCTGCGTGAGTTGGTGTTCGCCAAAGCCACGCAAGGGGCTGCACGGCAGATCGCGTTAGAGACGTTTCAGCATTTGCATGAGCTGAGTTTGCGCTTTCACTTGGAGCGTCAAACCGGCGGCATGACACGCG
>Ga0075464_10001512_pt1 | contig 10500 bp, 12 predicted proteins | sample DEB19_08_DNA_5_FD_75068 | JGI IMG/M metagenome (GOLD analysis project Ga0075464, IMG submission 75068) | Aqueous microbial communities from the Delaware River and Bay under freshwater to marine salinity gradient to study organic matter... | ecosystem: Environmental > Aquatic > Marine > Coastal ...
CAATGTACACCCAGATGTACTCCAATCCGGGCCCCAGCTGTTTAGGAGCTCAAGTGCGGTTGGAGTCCACCCGACGATCAACACCGCGTGATACTTCGGTGGCTGGCCGGAGTGAGTTGGCCGCCAGAATTCGGGCGAGCTACTATAGTGCTCAACAATGGCAATCAACGGCACTTTGGTCTCTATGAGTGATTGTTTGAGGCCATCGATTGTGGTTATGCGGCTGTAGTTTGCCAGTCGGTTCTCGGCCGCCTTCTGGTACAACTCCGGGTCCAGAGTGATGGGCCGGTCATCATCTTGATATGGGCAGTCGGCCTCGGCAACAATACCAATCCGCTGCAGGATCTGTACAGCATCCCGCGTATACATCCCAGCTCGGCGTGGATCCTGGCGGTGTCGGTAAAGCCATTCAGGTGAGAGGTCTCCGGTCCGCCGGGCAATCTTGGCCGCAACAGCTGCGGCGTGGGCCACACAAGTAGGCCGGGTGCGCTGATCTTGGGCAATCATATCCGCGGACCTCAGCGTGAAGCTGTCGGGGAGTGGCACGCTGTAATAGCCCTCTGGGGCTCCTGCAAGGTGTTCATAGATCTGATCATTTGTGTCAAGCGGACTAAGTAAGGCCATGTTGTATATTAGACTGTGCAAAAAAAATGATGGGTCGGATGCCCTTTACTGTTGTTGCACAGGCTGAACTTGTTGCTGTTGGGCCATGCGACGCATGTGCTTTTGTGTGCGCTTGTGGCTGGAGACATTTCCTTTTAGGATATTCGCCCCGCATGCACACTGAATACGTTGGGAGTTTGTTGCCAATATGCGAGCGTTGTTAGCCTCCCTATTTTCAGCCCGATCTGCCATGATCGCCTCTCTGTTGGCAATATAGTATTGTAGCTGATACGCCAGAATTGCCTCTCTGTTGGCAATGTAATAGGCTTGGAGATCAGCCTTTTTTTGTTCCTCAGTGCGGTTGTCAATGGCTCTGCATTTATTGACACAAAGTGCCCTGTTCAAGTCAATGTGGAATTGTTCACGGGATCGTAATTCGTCTTTATTATTACACGGCCAATTCTCAATCAGAACAATCTCACATGGGCCAAGGTCAAACAATGCAAATGATGCCACGTAATTGGTCGGTCTCCCCGATTTCCAACTGCGGTAGGCCGTCCGATGTCCATACATCCTTCGCGACAATGACGGCTCGGCAGTTGAGCCAATGTAAATTTGGTCCGTCCCTTGACAGACGATTTTGTATATCTTGGAGCGGGCGTACTTATTCACGGGGGCTGCTGGTGCGACTGGTGCTTGCTCTGCGTGAACCTCTTGCATACTGTTCTCGACTGTATATTACTATGTCATTCTTTTGTCCAATATAAATAATTGTCCAATATCAATGTCCGCGGACTGCCTGCCTGAGCAACACACACAGGCAGGCAGAATGGCCTAAATAGTGAAAATTGGCCTATATAGGCCACGGCAGAAAATATGCAGAATCCATCGCCCTTGCCTGGCGCATCAGACATGGTCTCACGCGCAACTCAGTTGAACAACCCGCTGTCAATAGTTATTTTGTTCGAATAGAATATTCCCGACCATAGATATACTCGAAGCATCATGTTCTCAATCGAAGTGAATACCATCAGTAGTAGTGGTTCGATACCATGCATATTAGGAGACTGTTTAGTCTCTATCAAGTACAAATTTAATGCCCACGTGGAGATGTTGGATCCAGATAAGGAATTGGTCGACCAGTTTGTGGTCTGTGTAGACCGTGAGATGTCTTTGCAAGAGGCTCAAGACCTGTACATTGCCAACAGGTCGGCCCACTGGGACATTATTGCAGCGCAGGATTCGTGTACTTGGCGTCTAAAGAGCTTTGTGTGCAGATGCGAGGACAGACAGACATTTTGGCCACCATCAACACGTTGGCAGGAGGCGAAGCAGGCACAATCCTGAGCGCAATTACATTGAACGCCCCATCCTTTTTTTGTCCTCAGGATGCAGTGATCCATGAGACCGACCAAGAGTAATCGATCCCAGAGTCCCCAGTGAAGAGGCTCGGCGAGGCATCAATGTCCCGGTTGATCTGTACATTCCCGTTGGCGTACACATGCACGGATGAGATCAGACCGGTATCGTAGACCCCATTGTTTGCAGTGGCCATGTGGAACACCGTTTGTTCTGATGGCCGATAACCGGCAGGGATTGCCCCAGCGAAGAGCATGAAGGCCTGACTGAAGGGGGTCATGTTGACGATAATCGGCCCGAATGTGGCGACAACCATCTGGCCGGTCTTTGCAATTCGCATCCAAGTCGAGCCAATTGCGGGATTCGTTAGGGTCGCAGTTCCGCTGAAGTATGAGTAGGCAGGACCAGTGTACGGCGGGGTCTCCAAGTCGACAGGCCCGCGGTAAACGTGGCCATTAACGCTGGAGATCCAGAGCGTAGAGTTGCTTGCTGAGGGGTTGAATTCCCCAGCCTGCATCTCGAGCGCAATCGCGTCAAAGATGATCCCTTCAGGGGAAATAAAGACGTTTGCCCCGTCAAGAACGTCTCCTGAGGTCCCTGTGAAGATTGTGATCTCCCTGTCCTGGGATGATACTGGAAGGCTCAACTCCTGGAGGTCATCGGCACCAAAATGTATGTGTCCATTCGTTGACGAGACCCAAAGTGTGTCCGCGGAACCGGGATTGGCCGGCGATTGGGTCATCTGGACTCCAGGTGGGGAGTACAGCAGTTCATTGGTTATGAAGACTCCCGAGCCCTTGAGTGCGTTGCCAGTCGTTCCGTCAAAGAGGACGATCTCATCATTGAGGCTGGCCGCCGGCATGTCCAACGTAGTTATGCTGCCAGGGACCGGCAGCGGCGAGTTAATGATTGTCTTCTGAGTGCTCATTTGGCTATATTATCCGCGGGAGAAAGGCCTGAGGAATTTATCGGGAGTGTTCAACCAAGATGATGCTTGGTTCACACCTTTATATAGTAATCATCATGTGAACCAAGCATCATCTTGGTTGAACAGACTGGCTGGCATCTCATGGACTCTTCGGCACTTTGCCCCGCCGTGTTTTCCGCGGCCGACGGTTTATAGCGGCTATGATCAGCTCGATGAGATGACCAACTCCATCAATGACTAAGGCGGCAATACGCTCTCCTTGTGATTCTTTCATCGTGTATATGAAGTGGCTGAATCTTCCCGTGGACAAAAAAAAGAGAGGGTAAGGGCTGATGGGGTCATCTCAAATGACCACCGGTTCTGCAGGTTGCTGACCTTGCCATTGGATATGTTTCTGGGTTCGTTTGTGTCGGGCAATCTCACCTTGGCGTACATGCGATCCACATGGGCATTCAATTCTTTCTGATTTTCGTTCCAGGATCTTTTCTCGATTGCCAGCATGATAATGAGCTTGTTGCCCTCGGATTTTGTCTCTATTGTTTTGATAACGTTGCGCATTATACTCCTCCCGATTTAGCCCAGTGAAGGCTTTGTTTGTATTCAGACAATTAGGAGTTTGATCAATCCATTCTTGCTCCCGAGCTTCAAGTTCACTGACATTGGCACAGGGCCAATCCTCAATCAAAGTGATTTCATAGCCAGGCGTTGAAATCAACTGAAATGATGTACAGCTGCTTTTTTTGGTCCCATTTTGATACTGCTTGAGATCTCTGCCATGGAGTCGCAATCGCTCTTTCAATTCCAGAATGGTTGACCCAATGTACACATCCAGACAGCCAGGTCTTGTGATCTGGTAGATCTTGCCTTCAGTGTACTTTGTAAGCTTAGATAGAACGGTCATTGTCTGTATGTAAATGGAGGTGTGTTCAATATAATTACCATGTCTACTTTTTCACCACTAATTGCCCTTGATCAATATGCAGGTGCTCGCACGACAAGGCATAGATGTCTATAACGTATGACCCAGCAGGGATTGTTGCATTGGTTGTCCACTGCAGCTTCTCTGTTCCAGTGAAGACTTGGTAGCCGTGATTGCTGCCGGTCATGTAGTCTCGTACGGGATCACTAGAGAACGAAATGAAGTAGGCATCCTTATTCATACGGAACAGGTTGTTAAAGATCTCGCCTTGTTCCATCTGGTCATCCTCGTCGAGCCTGGTGTAGTGTCCTAAGAGGCTCGCTCCGGAGGCCAATTGCAAGTCAAATGCCCTGATCTTTTGGTAATTTCCTTGGTTGGCACCGGTTATAGCTGAGGCACGAATCGTAAAGAACAGCCCAATAAAGGTCCCCTTGAGGGTGCTAAGTACAGTCGTGTAAGTGCTTGCAGGAGCCAAGGTTTGGCTGTCCAGATGACGAATGGTGTTCACGAATGGCAGCTTGAGAGGGAACTTGTTGCTGTATGATGCCTTGCGAGCAGAGCGTACTTCTTGTGGCTCGTTAAAACCCTTAAGTAGCATACAGACTTCCGTAATGGTGGGATGGGCGCCGGCGAGGATGCACAAGGAAGATGCCTGGGTCAACAAACGAACGGTGATGTCTCCGCGGAGGCCATCGAGGTGCAACTTAGTCGCAGCAAACAAGTGGAAGATTGGGATGTAATAGGCGTCCGAGTCTCCATTGGCAAGCGTCTGCCCGGTCGTAGCATAATTGGCTGTGAGGCAGAAATGAGGGGCCAACTGTTCAAACTCATTGCGGCTCAAGAACGCACTGGTGTACAAGTAGAGCTCTTGTCCGCGGACAGAGGTCAAGACTTGGCCGGAATTTCCAAGGATATCTATGCGATCGACCCAGAAAGGAGTTGGGGCGAATGTACACGCGGCTCCAGTGCTGTTGGTAATTTTCACTTGGATATAGGCGTTTGTGAGGAGCGAGAGATGGGCCCGATCAAGCTTAAACTCAATCGTGGAGCTGTTGAGGAAGGATGCCCCGTTGAAAGAACTGAGCGGTGCTTGGCGTACAATCACCTTCTGTTTGTTTTGTACATTGTAGGATGTTGGCACCATGAAGGGACCATTGGGATGCTTCTGGACCGAGTTATAGGTCGACAAGACATTCCTCGAGAGGGGGTGGGCTCCGATTTGGCTGGCGCGGACGTCGTTAGGATTACTCATTGTCGGGGCACGTGTGCTGAGTTGTATATCTATTGCCGGGAATTTTTAGATGGATAAATTAATTGGCCGAGTCCTGTGATCCAAGGACCCACTTAAAGTAATCGAGATAAAGCATTGCCGTGATCACGTCCTCGGGGGCAAATTGTGTGTCGGTCAGGCCGGCGTACATCAGAATCTCGGTCAAAAGGGCCTGAGTTGATTTGTCTTGCTTTGATCGGAGCAAGTCCAGAAGTTGGCAAAGGGACATTGTCATGAATATATGGATGAGCATTGAGGGCTCAGCACGATCTGCAATGAACTGCTTAAATCTCGTCAGCTTCAAGGCGGCTTCGGTAAGAATAGACTCAGACATTGAGCTATATATCTATCCGCGGAGACTTTGCACGGACAACGAAAAAAGATGAGGGCCGGCGGCCATCAGCGGGCAGGCTGCTCTGTAGGCGGGCGGCAGGCCATCAAACCAGTGTACATGAGTGGTTAGGTTCACATTGATGACCGATGATGCTTGGTTCACATCTTTATATAGTAATAGACATGTGAACCAAGCATCATCGGTTGGCTGCCAGCTGAGGCTCACCTGTAGCCTGCTCCCGCGGACTGCCGCCAGCCTGTGTTGTTTATTGCGTCGATTATAGCCCGCCCACTGGCCTCAACCTGGCCCGGTCCATCCACGATACTGGTATTAACCACGGGAATGTTAGCTGCAGGACAAAAAAATGGTCGAAGATTAGATTAGTTTACATTATTGTACAGCCAACGCAGCCATTTGTTGTATATGTTTCTGGCGTTTTTTATGTCGAGAAAGGCATCCACGGGAAACATTGGCCCCACACTCACATGCAACAACCTCTGCATCTTTTACTCTGATTGCATCCCGATTAGCTGCGCGGAATTGAGCATCTTTTACTCTGATTGCATCCCGATTAGCTGCGCGATATTCAGCATCTTTTACTCTGATTGCATCTCGATTAGCTGCTCGATATCGTGCATCACTTTGGGATTTGTCAGCCCGACGCTCGTCATCTGTTCTCAAATCAATTGCACGTTGTATATTCACACAAATAGGCTTGAACAAATCAATGTAATGCTGTTCTCGGGCCTTTAACTGATCAATGTTTTGACATGGGAAATCCTCAATCAAGACAATACGGCAAGGCCCTCCATCAAGCATTGCAAATGATGAGCAATATTTTCGTTTGCCAGCCTTCCAACTGCAGAAATCAGATCGGTGTCCGTTCATTCTGCGTGAAAGTCTTGGCTCTGTTGTATGGCCAACATAAATTTGGTCAGTTCCATCACGTACGATCTTATAGATCTTTCCGCGAGCATAGACATTAGGTTCAGCCATACTATTGATGACTGTTTATGACTGATACTGCCTTGTCTTCAATATATATTATAGTATCCTCTAGTCAGCCAAAATGATCCTGCAGTAGATATACATCGACCACGATGGCCACTGACACACGTAATTGTTTCAAATATACTCGGGCCGAGCTGACTGCCGCCGTTTCTAATCGAAGTAAGGCCAAGAAATTTGCCGGCGTATCCAAGCGTGGGTCTGAGTTCTACGTCGGGGGCAAACAGATTGTACCAATCGAGGATCATACAAAATTCCTCCAGGCGCTTTATGATGACCCAATAACGGGCTATGCAGGTAGGGATCGCTTGTTCTGGCGGGTACAGGAGAAATACACTGGCATCTCTCGCCGAGACATTTCAGCGTTTTTGGCAAACTTTGAGGTTGCTCAGATTCATCAACAGCCCAAGAATGTCAGGGTATCGCGGCCTGTTGTGCTGAGGAAGCCTATGTCGGCGTGGGCCTGCGACTTAACATGGCTCAAGGAAATTGACCAAGAGTCTTTGACTAATGTTGAAAAAGAGTCGCAAGTATTGTTCACCTGCGTCGATATGTTTAGTAAATACGCTTTTGCGCGACTTCTGCCAAACAAAAGCGCCAAGGTTGTTGCCGGGGCTATGGATGAGATACTGAAGGCCGAGGGGGCTCCGGCAACAATGAGGACCGACAACGGCAGTGAGTTCATATCCAACGAGTGGAAGGCGGTGATGGCGACACACGGCATCCGGCACATATTCTCGCCAACCTACGCCCCAAACGCCAACGCGATGATTGAGCGATTCAACAAGACTATCAAGGATATGACATATCGGTACATGACCGAGTGGAATCTCCGGAAGATTGATCAGGCGGCTGTCAGCAAGATCGTGCAGAACTACAACAACTGCCGGCACTCAACTACCCATCAGGTACCAGCCCGGGTCCACGGCGGGAATGAGGATGCAGTGTGGTCTGCGCGGAAAGAGATCAAGGCCCGGGCTGTTGGCCTCCTTGAGAAGAATAAGCAGAACTTTCCTGAGTTGAGGGTTGGGGATACTGTGCGGTTGGCCAAGAGAACTGTCGGGGAGTGGCGCAAGGAGCGCCAACTCAAGAAGTATAGTTCGATGACCCAGTGGCTGTACGAACTGTTCAAAGTTGCCGACATCAAGTCGTCGAGTAAGGTGATGGCCGAGCAATACAAACTACTCGGACCTGATGGGAAGATGATTGACCGATTGTTCCTCCGTCAAGATCTACAAAAGATAGATCCTCGGAAGTTAATCAAGGAGCTGGAAAAGGGCGAGTTTGTTGTTGACTTTATTCTGGACAAGAAGATGGTCGGAGGGGTGCCTAAGTACCTTGTCCGCTGGAAGGGGTACAATGAGGATTATGACTCATGGGAAGTTGCCCAGCCCGGTTATCAGCGGGCGATTGATGCGTGGGAGAAGGATCACCCGAAGCCCGTCGTGGTTGAGCCAAAGCCTGTGGCAAAGCCTACGCCGAAAAAAGTAGTAGCCAGTGCGCCAAAGACGCCAACACCAAAGACTCCGGCGGCAACAACGACAAGAAGTGGACGAGTAGTCCGGAAGGCAAAGAAAATGGACTTGTAGAAGGTGAAGGGTGTTTATTAATCCACGGGTTAAGTACCAAGATCAATATCGTTGCCCCCCGGGTATCCCACCAAAAAGGCCTGTAGATGACGACGCGTTAGTATTATTCGAGTGCCCCGAACTCGGACTGCGACTGCGACTGCGCCTGCGCTCACCAGGATTTCGGGACGCTTCACCCATATGTTCGTCATCTTGACCAATATCGACTGACTCAATGTCGTCTTCCATTTTCTCGCCAGCATTGAATATTTCCCACATGACATCCGTCAAGGGCAATGCAATGATCTTGTCTTTCGACCATATTTTCGCCTGTTCGATGTTGTCTGGATGCTTCAAGAAGTCTTCCATCTCTTTGATCCATATATCCCAGACGTGAAGAGGCACGGCAGTCATGGCCAAGTGCTGATATCTGTCGACAAGTCAGTGGTGATATGCTCGATTAACACTTACACTCTCCACAATTTGTAGATTCGAATACGGCGTTGGGTGATCGATGGGTTAAGGCTGAGGGACAACGCAGTTTGCCTTATCGACTTTCCACTCTTCTCGTGTATTTCACAGACCATTCCATACATGCATATCTCCTCCCAATTCTTGAGCCATTGTAGATTTTGGATCGTCTCTTGACAACGTTTAATGCGGCTCGCGACCTTGGCCATAACTGGAGCAAAATTTGCTTTCGTGCTCCAGTCAGTCTGTTTGATTTCATCAATGAGCGAACCGGACCACGGCGCTTCATTTTCGACGGCAAGGGTGATTGAATCCAAGTTGGAAAGGCTTTGGTAGCTGAAACGAAGTCAATAATGTGAATTGTGAATCCTACCTACCTTTTCGTAAGCATGGCATAAAAACAATGCCAAGAGGTCTCAATACTTTCGTCGCGCCTTCTCTTCTGTGGTGGTCCATCTTCGTCTTGGTCCTTCTTACCTCTCTTTGCGTTTAATCCGAGTTCGACATACACGTCGTGAGGTACACCGTTTGGATATTGTGCCATCAAGTCGTTGATGAACACGCCTCCCAGCTTTTTTGCGGCAGCAAGACCACGTAAGTATGCCTGCGCCTTCTTTGCCTCTTCCTTCTTCTTCTCGTTGGAGTCCATGTTGTTCCAGAATATGTGAAAACGCACGTGTGATACTGGCCCAGTATCATGTTTTTCAACATTCGTCAGTATCACACGTGCGTTGTAATGGAAGACAGGCAGTGTCCTGCTGCTGACCTTCTCGATGAACTTTGGCTGGTCATTATGTTTGCCACCCCTGCCGTGCCATGGCCTTGTGTCTCGAAACACCACAATCATGTATGGTTCACGTCTTTGAGACACAACATTGAAAAACATCCAATAACAAGGTACGATTCACAATTTCACATTACTGACTTCTCAGTGCTGACAATGTGCTGTCAAGTATTGAGCCAAGGAATGGGGATTTGGGGCTTGCTGTTGCAACCGTACAGTTTAATCGATACACTACAAAGGACGCTTATTACCGTCGCCATCTCGCTCGTACTCCTCCAACTATTGGTGATGCTCTCTGCAGAAGCCATGTCGTGGTGGAGGACAACAAGATCGACATTTACATTTTCCCTGTCATGGTCCGCGGACAGCGATGCATCAAGCAAATTCTCAGGTTCAAACTGACGGATATCCAGTTTAGTCATCGCTTCTGGGAGCTGGACAACTACACTGATACACCATTTCACGAGTGGGATCTTAATGGAGATCTGAGTTGTCTCAATGTCGTGGATCATCCAAACTTAATGTCTTCTTATCGCGATGAAGATCTTGTGCTCGAATGGTTGCAGAAGTTCAGCGGACTATCCCCTGCTTTTGCCAATCTTCTTCATTGTATCCGGAGAACTGAATAAATTGTCTTCTGTAGAGTGGATTCACACATGTTTTTTGTGCAACAACATGGAGGCCTTCAAGTATGACGACCCAAAACGCGGCACATATTCGAAAACTCGAAAATACTGTGCTGTCTCGGTTCCTACTGGCTCTGGTGGCATTCGGACGATCCTCCCTACACCATCCTCTCTCCATGGAATATCTTTAATGAATGTGCAGGAGGGTATTGAATTGGCCGAGAAGTTCTTGTCCGAGCCTATTTCTGAAGATTGGTGGCGAATGCACAAAGATAGGGGTGATCTTCGCTACCCTCTTGCGCCCTACGAATCGTATGTCGGGAAGACGCGTGCAGCCTTGTTCGGTGGTCCTCAAAGACTTTGGGGATTGGCATCCTACAAAGACTCGCAAGAGCATGGACATAGAAACCAAGACCATGGACTTATACTGGTCATCCGATCTACATATGTTCCCAGCGCAGACGAGTCTTCTGCAGGTCGACTCACTTTTAAGAAGCGTAAGACTGATACTGAGGCTAAGCCTGAGAGGAAGTCAAAGCGAACCCGTCGTGATGATACCTCTACTAAGACTAAGCCTATTGTGGAGGATGATGCAGAGGATGATTCTGATGCTGAGGCTAAGGACGCCCC
>Ga0075464_10001514_pt1 | contig 10490 bp, 8 predicted proteins | sample DEB19_08_DNA_5_FD_75068 | JGI IMG/M metagenome (GOLD analysis project Ga0075464, IMG submission 75068) | Aqueous microbial communities from the Delaware River and Bay under freshwater to marine salinity gradient to study organic matter... | ecosystem: Environmental > Aquatic > Marine > Coastal ...
ATGCAAACCAATTTGAACAGCGTGTTCTTTGTCGGCCAAACCGTGGCGCAGCACATGATTGCGCGTGGGCGTGGCCGCATCATCAACATCTGCTCGGTGCAAAGCGAGTTGGGTCGTCCGGGGATTGCGCCCTATATGGCGACCAAGGGCGCGGTGAAGATGCTGACCAAGGGCATGGCCATTGACTGGGGCCCGCTGGGCTTGAATGTGAACGGCATTGGCCCCGGTTATTTCAAAACCGAGTTGAACGAAAAATTGGTCAACGACCCGACCTTCAGTGGCTGGCTGACGAACCGCACGCCGAGCCGCCGTTGGGGCGAGGTGCAGGAACTGGCAGGAGCTGCGGTCTTCTTGGCCAGCGATGCAGCCAGCTTTGTCAACGGCCATATTTTGTATGTCGACGGCGGTGTCACCGCTCAACTCTAATCACGCCTCACCAGGATTATTTATGCGCGCTCTCGTTTGCCACGCCCCCGAAGATCTGCGGATCGACACCCAAACCACCGAGGCCCCAGGTCCGGGTCAATTGCAAGTCCGTGTTGCTTTTGGCGGCATTTGCGGCTCTGACTTGCATTACTTTCAGCACGGTGGTTTTGGCACTGTGCGTATCAAAGAGCCCATGGCCTTGGGCCATGAGGTCTCGGGCATCGTTTCGGCAGTGGGGGAGGGCGTCACCGCTTTTCGCGCCGGTCAGCGCATCGCCATCTCACCCTCGCGCCCCTGCTTTGCTTGTGCGTATTGCCAAAAAGGCCAGCACAACCATTGCATGGACATGCGCTTTTACGGCAGCGCCATGCGCTTTCCGCACATCCAAGGCGCGTTTCGCGAAAGCCTGATCATTGAAGAGCACCAGGCCCATGCCTTGAGCGATCGCTTGAGCCTGTCTGAAGCGGCCTTGGCCGAACCTTTGTCGGTGGGGCTGCACGCTATCCAGCGCGCCGGCTCGGTGTTTGGCAAGCAGGTGCTGGTCACCGGTTGCGGCCCGATCGGTGCCTTGTTGATTGCCGGCTTGCGCCGCGCCGGGGCCGCCCGCATTGTGGCCGTAGACTTGGCCGATGGCCCTTTGGTCTGTGCCCGTGCCATGGGTGCCGACGAGACCGTGAATCTGATCACCCAGCCTGACGGCCTGGCCGCATTTGCGGCCAACAAGGGCACCTTTGATGTGATGTTTGAAGCCTCGGGCAGCGACAAGGCCTTGCGCAGCGGTCTGGACGTGGTCACGCCGCGTGGCGTGATCGTCACCATCGGCTTGGGTGGCGATTCCACCTTGCCTTTGAATCAACTGGTGAGCAAAGAGCTGGAGTTGCGTGGCACCTTCCGTTTCCATCCCGAGTTTGCGGTGGCGGTGCGCTTCTTGAACGAGGGGCTGATCAACGGCAAGCCCGTGATCTCGCACGTGATCAAGCTCGACCAAGCTGAGTCGGCCTTTCGCTTGGCGGCTGACAAGAGTCAAGCCATGAAAGTGCAAATCGACTTCGGCGCCGAAGCCACAGCCTGATCTTCTCCCTGTCCTGATCCTTTTCTGATTGCCCCGCATGACCGATTTCAAAAAAACTGTTCTCTTCACCGATACCGATGGCCACGCCAAATTCCGTGAGGAAACGGTGGCGCTACCTGAGGGCACGCCGCAGAGCCAACTCTCGACCTTGATGGCTTCTGGCGGCTACCAACTGCGCCACAGCCCGGCCGGTTTTCGCAGCCAGTTCCACTGCTCGGTTCACCACCAATGGGTCTTCATTTTGAACGGCCATATGGAGATCGGTTTGCAAGATGGCAGTACCCGTGTGTTCAGCCGGGGCGATCATTTTTACTCGGCCGACACCTTGCCTGCCGGCGCCACGTTCGATGCGAAAGTGCACGGCCACTGGAGCCGCCAATTGGGTGACGAGCCCTTGGTGACCTTGTTCGTGCGTGGCTGATGCTAAGGGCTGCTTCGGAACGTCATTGACGCTGCCAGGTTTTCGGGGTGACTGGAGTCAACCTGCAGCGGTTGTTTGACTTGGGGTCCCAGGGCCTCAAAGTCGCGAAAGCCGTCATTCCCGCAAAGCTGGAAAGTCTAGGAAATTTCTCAACTGCAGTCATCCAGGCGTTTGTCTACTGATTTGGGGGAATGCCACTGGGCCAGTTCGGTGGCAGACCAGAACCAAGGTTCTGCGTTCACTTTGACCAGCTTGCTCTGGTCAACCAAGCTGCACGGCATCCTCTGCAAGCAATCCCTTGTCAATATTCAATAGCACGCTCAAGTACAGCCATGGTCACTCTGGAAATACAAACAAGTTGCCCATTTTCATTCTTTATTTTGACTTCCCACACATGGGATTTTTTACCAATGTGGTGAGGCCGAGCCTCTGCATACACCCAACCCTCGCTTACGGCACGCACATGGTTGGCGTTGATTTCCTGGCCCACGCAATGAAAACGACTGGGATCCACAACATAAGCTGCCGCCCAGGACGCCAGCGTTTCAGCCAAAGCGACGGACACCCCGCCATGCAACACACCCGCTGGTTGACGGGTGCGTGGGTCCACCGGCATGCGTCCTTTCAGAAAGTCGTCGCCAACTTCCAGCAGTTCCATGCCCAAGTGCCCGTTCGCGCAGTCCAGACCTTTGCGATTGGCCTCCTCCAGCGGGAACGGGGTGTGCCAAATCGATGGCTTGGACTGGGTGCTCACGTTTTGGTGTAGGCCGCTGTTTTGGATTTAGCTGCCGCTGTGGACGACGGATCGATGAGGAAGCCAAACACTTGCATGTTGTGCGAGTGCCCTAACTGGTGCAAAGCAAATTGGGTTTGCATGGCCGAAGAACGACCAGCGGCATCTTGCGCAGCATTGACGGCTTCTTTGACGGTCTTCAAGGCCATCAGTGGTTGTTGGGCAATGCGCTTGGCGATCTCTAAAGTGAAGTCTGGCAATTTTTCGCGTTCCACCACATGGTTGACCATGCCCAAACGATGGGCCTCTTGCGCACTCCACCAGCCCGAGGTGAATAACAATTCTTTGGCTTTGCGCACACCCAACTCGTAGGGATGGTTGAAAAACTCTGCGCCCGGCAAACCCATGTTGACAGTGTTGTCCAAAAACTGTGCGTCATCTGAAGCAATGATGATGTCGCAAGGCCAGATCAACATCAAGCCACCTGCAATGCACTTACCCTGCACCTCGGCAATGGTGGGCTTGGCAAAATTTCGCCACCGTTCACTGAATCCCAAATAAATTTCTTTTTCGCGCGAATAGTGACCTTCTGCACCAGCGCAACCAAAGCCACACCAGGTGCCCACCGCTTTATAGGGGCTGTAATCTACGCCACGCGGATCTTCATGCAAGTCGTGCCCTGCAGAAAAGTCTTTGCCTGCTCCAGCCAAAATCACCACCTTGATGTTGTCGTCTTGCGCGGCGTGATCGAACGCGCTATTGAGTTCGTACAGAAGTTTGGTGTTTTGTGCGTTGCGTGCATCTGGGCGATTGAGCACAATTCTGGCCACATGGGCAGACGGCTCTTCATAGCGGATCGTGTCAAAAGTCGGCAATGGGCTGGTCATGAAAATGCTCCTGGGTAAAAGGGATGAATGGGAAATATGAATGCGGGCAATGGATGCGGGGGACAGACAAAGTTAGAGAGGTCCCGGGCTTGACGTGCGTTCCGCCGCAGCCTTGTATTCATCGCGCAGCTTGCGCTTGAAAAGCTTGCCTGTGGGTTCGCGCGGCAATTGCGCACGAAAGTCGATTTGCTTGGGCGTTTTGATTTTTGACAACTGTGGAGCCAACCAGGCATACAAGGCTTGCGCCAATTGGGGGCCGGCATCGGCCATGTCTTTGGGGGTGACGACGGCGACCACTTTTTCACCCATCTCTTTATCGGGTGCGCCGATCACAGCGACATCCGCGACTTGGGGATGCATGATCAGCAAATTTTCAATTTCTTGCGGGTAAATGTTCACGCCGCCCGAGATTATCATGTGGCTCTTGCGATCAGTGAGATACAGATAGCCTTTCTCATCCAGCCAGCCCACATCGCCCACGGAGGCCCAACCGTGCTGGTTGTAGCACTCTTTGGTTTTTTCGGGTGCGTTCAAGTAAGTGAACGAGCGCTCGGTTTCAAAATAAACCTGACCCTCGGTGCGCGCAGGCACTTCGTTGCCATGCTCGTCACAGATGCGCACGATGCCAATGATGGACCGACCGACCGAACCAGGGTGTTGCAGCCAATCGTCGCTGTCGATCATGGTGAAGCCAATGCCTTCGCTGGCACCATAGTATTCAAGGATGATTGGTCCCCACCAATCGATCATGCCCTGCTTGATGCCCACCGGGCAAGGCGCCGCAGCATGGGTGGCATATCGGTGGGAGCTCATATCGTATTTCTGACGCGTCGGCGCTGGCAAGTCCAGCATGCGCACAAAATGGGTGGGCACCCATTGGCTGTCGGTCACGCGGTATTTTTCAATGCATTGCAGCGCAGCTTCGGCATCGAAATTTTCCATGACGACCACCGTCGCCCCAATCCGTTGAAAAGCCATGGACCAACGGATGGGAGCTGCGTGATACATGGGCGCGGGTGAGAGAAAAACCGAGTCCCGAGTGGCGCCAAAGCCTTCAATCATGTTACCAATCCAATGTCTGGCATCGATGGCGGGATCGACTGGTAAACCCACATCCACCGCCTTCGGTTTGCCTGTGGTGCCCGATGAGTACAGTAGGTCTGAGCCTGCGCGTTCGTCTGCAATCGGCGTGACCGGTAAAACACTCAGCGCTGCAGAAAGGTCCATAGCTCCCTGCCCCCCAAAACGCAGTTGCTGAACCTGTGGTCTCAATTGGCCAACCTGGTTGAGAAGCGCTGCAAAGACTTCGCTACCCAACATCAATTTGGCACCGCTGTCCTCCAACATGTAGGCGATCTCGGGAGCCGTCAAACGGTAAGGAATGGTGGTCATGAACAAGCCGGCGCGCTGAGCCCCCCATGCCAGCACCAAAAATAGAGGGTGATTGTCCAAACAAATGCCTACCTTGTCCCCGATTTGCAGACCTTGGCGGCGCAACAAATGGGCTACCTGGTTGCTCTGCGCATCGAGTTGACCAAAGCTGATTACCTGGCCACTGCCGCTCATGATGATGGCGGGTTTGTCGGGATTTTCTCGCGCAAAAACGCAAGGATGGAATCCATAGGCTTGGACGGATGTTTCAAGAAGCGAGGTAGTTTCTGCGGGAGAAATCGACATGTATGAACCTGCGTTGCGAATGGGATTCAGCTTAAAACGCCGAACACGAACGCACATCGTCCGAATGGACGAGTGAAAAACGCCCTGAGGTCGAATTGAATTAAGAATACTTTTGGATGTCGTCGGTTCAGATGATGCGCGATGCGCCTCGGCCCTGGAAAATCCAAACACTCCACCTACCGAAGGAAACCCAATGGCGATTGATTTACAAGCTACATGGTCAGACACCGACATCCAAGCATGGCGTGAAACCGTGGTGCGGTTCGTAGAAGACGAGGTGGCGCCTGCGGATGCTCTGGCTAGGCAAAACGGCCATCTGGACCCGGCCTTTTGGCGACGGGCGGGCGAGTTGGGCATGCTTTGCACCGACATTCCCGAATCTATGGGCGGCATTGGTGGGGATTTCCGGCACGAAGTCGTGTTGCAAGAAGAAATGGCCCGTCGCGGCCTGCTCAGCTTGAACACAGGGGTGCACAGCATTGCAGCGCATTACTTGATGAACCATGGCACGCCAGACCAACAAGCGAAATTCTTGCCGCGCATGGTCAGTGGTGAGCTGGTTGGAGCTATCGCAATGACCGAGCCTGGAGCGGGTTCTGATCTGCAGTCCATTCGCACCCGGGCGCGGCTTGACGGTGACGAATGGGTGTTGAATGGCAGCAAAACCTTCATCAGCAACGGCTTGCTTGCAGGCCTGATCATGGTGGTAGCCAAAACGGACCCCAATGCGGGAGCCAAAGGCATCTCAATCTTCATAGTGGAAACTGCTCAGACTCCTGGATTCAGGGTCGGCCGCTTGATCGACAAAATCGGGCTTAAGGGCCAAGACACCACCGAGCTCTTTTTTGAAGACATGCGTTTGCCCCGCTCGGCCTTGTTGGGCGGGCAAGAGGGTCGTGGCTTTGCGCAGCTCATGGGTGATTTGCCGTATGAAAGAACCATCATCGGCGTGATCTCGGTTGCCGCCATGGAGGGGGCTTTGGCCGCCACGGTGGCCTATGCCCGCGAGCGACAGGTGTTCGGTCAGTCCTTGATGGAGTTTCAAAACACCAAATTCAAATTGGCCGAAATCGCCACCTTGGTTAAAGTGGGCCGCACCTTCATCGACCGTTGCATCACGCAGGTGAATGACGGCACCTTGGATACCACCACCGCCTCCATGGCCAAGCTGTGGTGTTCGGAAACACAAGCCCGCGTCATCGACGAGTGCCTGCAGTTGTTTGGCGGTTACGGTTACACCAATGACTACATGATTGGGCGCATGTACACCGACGCGCGCATCCAGCGCATTTATGGAGGCTCCAACGAAATCATGAAAGAAGTCATCAGCCGCGCGCTGTGATTTTTGAACTGGTACTTACAGAGGGTATTGCATGATGTCCGATCAATTTAAAGGCAAAGTGGCCGTGGTCACAGGGGGTGCCTCCGGCATTGGCCGCGCCACGGTGGAGCTCTTGGTAACCAAAGGCTGCCAGGTTATGGTGGGCGATCTCCATGAACCTTCTGGCCAAGCCATGGTCGAGGCTTTGGGGCCAGAACACGTGGCCTTTCGGCGCTGTGATGTCGCCAATTTCGATGACGTGCAAGCGCTGATGCAAGCGGCCGTGTCGGATTTTGGGGGGCTGGATATTTTGGTCAACAACGCGGGCATGGGCTCAGAAATTTGCACCAGTGTGGACCTGTCACCCGAGACCTGGCGCCGAGTCATTGCGGTGGACTTGGATTCTGTGTTCTTCGGCTGTAAAGCCGCCATCCCGTTCATGCGCCAACGCCAAGGTGGGGCAGTGGTCAATATCGCTTCGATTTCAGGCCTGGGCGGGGACTACGGCTTCAATGCCTACAACGCTGCCAAAGGTGCGGTGGTCAACTACACACGCAGCCTGGCGATGGACCACGCCGTAGATAACATTCGCGTCAACGCGGTTTGCCCTGGATTGGTGGCGACGCGCTTGACCGCTTTCATGGAAAAAAAGGGCCTTCTTCCGGAATTGACTCAAACCATTCCCATGAAACGTATTGGGCGCGCTGAGGAAATTGCGCGGGTGGTGGTGTTCTTGGCTTCCGACGATGCCAGTTACATGACCGGCAGCATCGTGGTGGCCGACGGCGGGCAGACGGCGAGTACCGGTAACACCGACTTGGGCGCACTCATCGGCCGTATGGGGCAGTGAGTCGGCAAGCTGCGTTTATTTCAAGATACCCCACTGCCGGGCTTTGGCCACGGCTTGCATGCGGCTGTTCACATCCAGTTTGGCGTTGATGTTTCGCAAGTGTGTACGGATGGTACTTTCAGACACATTCAGTTCGGCCGAGAGAGCGTGATTGGAAAAACCTTCGGCCACAAAATTTAAAATTTCAGTTTCTTTGGGCGTCAACTGTATGGTTTCGAACGCCATCACAGCGGGCACTGAAATAGACACTGGCGTGGCATCCGAGCCCGTATGAGAATGGAGAAGATCCGACAAATACGCCAGCCAAGCTGGATCTGAACTCCGTTGGCTTTCACGCAAGTGCAGTTTGCGGACCAAGTCCAATATGGCCGGGCCTTCATCGCGCACCCGACTGGTCATGCCTTGTTCGGCAGTGAATTCCAAGGTGACTTGCAATTGCGCAAGGGCTGCAGATTCTTGTTTACTGCGCGATAGAGCCGCAGCCCGCAACAATTCCAAGGTCACCCCGCGCAATCGCCAGCGAATGGACTTGGCATCGGCCAAGGCCGCATCAATGTCTCGCAGGGCTTGACGGGCATCCCCAAAATGCAAGGTCCAGCGCAATTTGGCGATATGAGGGTCCAATGCACTGTGCGCCAGGCGGCGCAAAGGACGGTCATGCGTCCAAACCTCTGGCAAGTCCGCGCGAAGCATAGACACTTTGGCGTCCTCGGCTTGCCCTGACATCAATTGGGTGCGCGACCTTTCCAGCCATGCACTGGCCATCAAGCGTGGCAATTGGCGTGTAGCACCCATATGCTCGAGTTCAGCCAAGCATTGAATCGCCTCGTCTTGTTCTCCGATTGAATGGGCCATCCGAGAAAGACAAACCCAAGCCAGTATCAAGTGATCGTGCGACCCCACAGCTTGGGCCACTGGCACATAGGCCCGCAAGAGACGTTTGGCTTGATCCCATTGACCCGCCTCGTAACATGCCACGCCGTACAACACACCGGCCCAGGCATTGCCGTTGGTGATGTCCATTGCACCCGATTGGGAATGGGTCGCACCCACCGCGATGCGCAGACGAGCCATCTCCTGCTTCAAGCGACCGTCCTGCATGTCTTGTTCGCTCTCAGCGGACTCAATGAACATGCGCATGAAAGCTGCGTCCCCTTGCCTTTCGCGCGCGGCATTGAGCAATCGATTAGCCGCAGCGCGATTGCCCTCTTGAACAAAATACAGAGCCATGGAAATGCTCAGCACATTGTCGGCATAAGGCTCTGGGGTAGGCATCCGGGACAAGGCTTTCAGGCCAATCGCCCCAGCCTGAGCAGGTTTGTCCAGCATGAACTGCCACGAACAGTTCAAAGCATCTAGGTGAATTTGCGCCCGGGCATTTTCGCTGGGCCAAAACGCTAAAAACTGCTCACTTTGACGCATGGCTTGCAAAGCGCCCTGAGTGAAAGTCGTGACCCACAAACTCACGGCGAGGAGAACTGGGTGTTGTTGCAGAACCTCTAAAGGGATGAGGCTAAACCAACGCGCTAACAGCTTGATGCGGCCATCCTCTAACAAATGCATGGCGTGCTCAGCCAATAATTGGGCAGCGTAAGGATAGTCTTCGCCCGCAATCACATGGTCAATGGCCGGGACAATCTGTTTGTTCTCTTCATACCAACCCGCTGCAGCCAAATGCAAGCGCAGAAAATCTTCAGGCCGTTTGCGCTTCAATTGGGTTCGCAAAATTTCGGCAAACAAGGGGTGGTAGCGCCAGCGCTCGATCTGCCCAGGAACCGCTGAGACAAAGAGGTTGCCTTCAATCAGTCGGTCCAGCAGGAACTCACAATTGAGTCCTGGAACCAGCGCTGCACAAATGAAAGGGTCAAGTTGGTGAAGTACCGAAGTTGACAGCAAAAATTCATATACCTCTTGGGGCTGGTGGCTCAAAACCACCTCCGAAAGGTATTCCTCAACCGGCTGCAGGCTGGCCGCTATTTGATGAAGCAAGACTTGGGAGCCGCGCCCAGGATGGCTCAGAGCAATAGATGCCAAGGCTACTGCAGCTGGCCAACCGGTCGTTTTTTCGTGTAACAAATCCAAAGTGGCGTCGGGCAAATCCCGAAGGCCCAGCGCACTTTGAAACAATGCCGCAGATTGACCTTTGGAAAATTGTAGGTCTTGGTCATTGAACTCCAGAACAGCACCTTGAAGTTTCAATTTGGCCAAGCTCATTCGCAACTTGCGTCTGGATCCAATTACCAAGCGACTGCCAGGAGGCAGTTGTCCCAAAAGGCTGAAAATGATTTCTGGCAGCGGTCCGCTATCGATCAGTTCAAAATCATCCAGAAAAATAGCAATAGGATGGGTATTCGACACATTCAGCCCAAAGGGCTCCATGTGGTCTGGTCCTGTCGATTCACTCCAAACTTTCCGCAAAAAAGACAGAAATCGCTGGGGATCATTGTCATGACGCTCCAGCGACAACCATGGCGTATCCATGCCCTGCGCCATAAAAGCATTTCGCAACTGCGACATGGTCTGCGTCTTGCCATAGCCCGCAGGGGCAATGAACAAAACGAGTGTTGCACCTTGGGCTAAAACGCGATCAATGATCAGGCTACGCTGAATGCCTGTCAGCAAGGAATCGGGGGTGCCTTTGGTCTGCATTCGTTGGTTTCGAAATAATTTTTAACTCTAACTTACCTATGCAAGGCATCAGGTACAGACCATTATCGCCAATGTTTTACGCTTGATTTATTGGAGGAATTTGGTGAGTCACGGGTCGAAATGGGATTCGCCCATCTGAAGTTGAAATGGGCTTCTTACTTGAAATGACGATCAAGCAATCAAATGCGGCTAATTTTGGGGTAATCGGCACAAGCACGCTTTTGAATTCAAAGTAATTGACAGCTTCGAGCGAGATCGAACGGCCGCTTTGGTGCTGCTCAAAGTGTTCTGAATGCCTTGATGAAAGTCCGCTAAGTGCCTGAATCTGCCAGTGGCGTACCCACCTCAAATGCCGACCCCCGGCCCTGAAACCCGGGTCTTGCGCAGCCTGTTCAAAATATGTAATAAATACCACATAAGAATTACAAATACAGCCATTACAGATTCCAAAGAG
>Ga0075464_10001515_pt1 | contig 10487 bp, 10 predicted proteins | sample DEB19_08_DNA_5_FD_75068 | JGI IMG/M metagenome (GOLD analysis project Ga0075464, IMG submission 75068) | Aqueous microbial communities from the Delaware River and Bay under freshwater to marine salinity gradient to study organic matter... | ecosystem: Environmental > Aquatic > Marine > Coastal ...
CAGAAGCAGCAGCAGTCTTTGTTAGTTTTTCCATTTCTGCTTTCAAGTCAGCTATTTTTTGCTTTGCTGCCTCCTTTTCCGCTTTTTCCGCTTCTTTTTTCTGGATTTCAGCTAGTTTTACCGCCTCTTTTTCAGCCTTTTCTGTTTCTTTTTTCTGGATTTCAGCTAGTTTCGCAGCCTCCTTTTCTGCCTTTTCTGTTTCTTTTTTCTTGATTTCAACTAGTTTCGCTGCCTCTTTTTCCCCTTTTTTTTCATTGTTTTCAGAAATAACGCTTACTTTATCTAATACTGAATCTATGATGCTTTCAGCAATTGACGATTTTTCATCATTTGATAAATCTGAAACCTCTTCTTCAGAATCTTCATTCGCTTTTGCTACAAGCGCAGCAAACAAATCTGTAGAATCATCTGCTAGTTCAATTTTTCTTCTCGGCTTCTTTGGACGGCCTTTCTCTTTTTTCTCGATTTCCTCTTCCTGAAAATGAATATCATTTATTTTAATATTTAACTTACCTGCTTCCTTCTCCACATCCTCGCGGCTAATCTTCAGTTTCTTCATTACCTTTGTGAATGGACTTGGCGCTTTTCCATTTGGGTCACGGAATTCCATGATACCCACCTTTAACCGCTCCTCAATTGTTCCATAAATTGCTGAAGGACCACATTTCTTACAAAAACCCGGTTCCGAAACAACCGTTTCACATTGAGTGTATAAACCATGGTTTTGACGTAGTGCTGAACAGCAATTTTCTTTCATTGAACCATTGAACGGCATTGGTAAACACTTCTCCTTCACGACCAACACCTTCTCCTTCACTATTTTATTTTTTGACACCTTTTTTGACACACACATATCTTCTACCTTTAGATCTCGAATCATCTCTGAACTATCGAAATTATGGATTGAACCACATTCAATAATTACATCCCTCACTATATCTCCTATCATTTTTGATAGACCACACATTATTAACGATGAAATATTTAATGACGACATATTTACTTTATACCAACTTTCAATTCACTTTCTTACTAAAATACTTATCATATCTACACTTTATTTTATTTCAATTTTTTTTTTTACAATACTTTTCTTTATATACTGCAAAAATATTTTATAGGGAACCAAGGTTCCCCTATGACCCCTCCTTCAAAAATTTTAGTTTAAAACTGTTGAAGATTTTATAAAAATTTTCTTGGAAATTTACTTGAGTTATGAATAAATATAATTAAAAAATATAAAAATAAAAATTGAATCAAAAATCATTATTTACAAATTTATTAAAATATATTAAAAGCATATAAAATATGTCAGAAATACTAATTGAACAACCAAGCGAAATGTCAGTTCCTGTTCAAGAAATAGAATTGAATAAAACATACACACATATGTTATCAAATTGCGGTTTTGATTGTTTAAGTCCACAAGTAATTCAGCAAATATTCAAGGACGGCAGAGCATTTTCGCATTTTATAGAGCCTTGGTTAGCAGAAAAATATCCACTTAATCACGTCACTGGATGCAAAAAATATGACCACACGAGTAAGTCAGATGAAAGCATTTTGTATGACCAAAAAACATTTACAGCTCGAGGATGTAACATAAAACCATCAAATATGATTGGCGAAGGAAGAAAATTTGATGAAGAAATTTTCAAAGAAAAAGCAAGCAAATTAATATATATAATTGTAAGTAATATTAATTTTCCAGAAATTAAAGTCAAGTTTGTTAGAGGCACAGAATTATTAGTGAAGTATCCAGGCGGGAAAATACCATCAAAGCACTTTGAGGAATTCTTTAATTAGCTCTTGTTTAGATATAGATTTAGGTCCTACTGTATTGTTATGATTAAATTGTATATGTTTTAGATTTATTAAATTTTCGTCAATAGTTTTGTTATTAATAAATTTTATAAAGTAATGAGATTCTATACTTTTTTCTATATTTTTATCTATTTTGCCAGCATAAACGCCTACTCTACGAAACGAAATATCAGGGTTTTCATCTTTTTTTACAAAGATAAAACCATTTGGCTCAATTTTTTCAATAATTTCCCTATCAAAATCTTTTTTTTCCCAAATTTGAAAGATTGTATCAACATTGTGTTCATTTCCATCTACTAAAAATGATTTTTCTGGTAAATCAATTTCAAAAACAAGATGAAAAGACAATGGAAACGCTTTTTTTAGACTATCTTTTTTAAAACTTTTAGGTAATATAAATGATACGCTGTTACCAAATTCGCAAGACTTTTTTATAAATTTAATTGCTAATGACGATTGTCTACCAAATGGAGGGTTTCCTATAATATGAATTTTTTTAAATTGTGACTGAATATATTCATAATTTAAATTTAAATAATCTTGTTCTATTATTTCAGGACTTTCCGGTTTTAAATCATAAAATTTATAGTTTTCTGACATTGATTTTATTTTTTCAATAAATGAACCATTTCCAGCACTTGGTTCAATTATCAAATCTTCAGAATTAATTGATAATTTGTCATTAACTAAAGAACAGCACAAATTTACTGCTGATTCATTTGTATAAAACTTATCAATAATATTACGTTTTAATCCTTTAGTTTGTTTCATTAACATTGTCATTTATAATAATAAAGTATTAATATTTAAATATATTATTAATCAATTTTATTTTTTATTTTTAAAAACATATACTATAATTATCTCATTCCTATACAGCTAGTCATTAAATTGTTTTTAATTTTATTAGATGAATTTGTTATTAGAGTAGTTTTTAGTGTATTTTTATTTTTATTTTTGTTATTAATTTTATTAATTATTTTATTAATTATTTTATTTTTATTGTCTATAATTTCATTAACAACCTCAGTATGGTTTATTTTTTCTTTTATTATTATTCCTTTTTTTGCCTTTTCAAAAATATCTTTTCTTTTTGATGAACATCCTTTACATAAACAACCATTATCAATATAATGTTCTGATTGAAAATCATTATAGATTTGATTTTCCAAATTAAGATTTACATAAAATAAATATTCAGGTTCAGTGTATGATAAAACTGGTTCATCCAATTTATTAGCCCATAAATTTAAATAATTATTTATCTCTTCATTAGAATAATAAAATTGTAAATGTTTATCATTTTTAATAATTTGAAAATAATTACTAGGTAGTTTGTAGTCATTTTTAAATTTTGAATATAATCCTCCTATAATTTTATTATTTGTTTCATAGTCATTAATGATAATAATTTCAGTACATAATATTTCAGATAAAATTTTTCCCCATTTGTCTGAGTCTTTTAATCTTAATTTAATATAATTAATTTTATTATTCTTAATAAATAAAAATTTTTTAGTAGTATCAAATGATTTTGGAATAAGTATATTATATTTATCGATATAATGGTCTCCTAATGCTATATACGGAAAAACTTTATTAAACCTTTCAATAACTCTTTTAACACTATAATTATTAATGTTTTCTTCTGAATTGTTAAAATGATAAGGTGATATTTTTTCAAAAAATTCTGACATTTTTCTCTCTATTGGTGTTCTATAAATATCAATTACAAACACATTTTTACCAATGTAACTATTGTATTGTATAATTTCATTGATACTTACAGAATTAGTTCCAGTAAAAAAAGTTAACATTATTTCATCATGTATATGAATAATTGAAAATTTATGTGAAGCAGATATTCTGATAGATGATACTAAAGTTGTTGAACCAACTTTTGGTGGAGTGTAAACAAATATTATATTTTTATATATTTCAGTATCTTTTAAGAGAGAGCCAAAAATTTTATCGTTTACTTCTTTAATTTGTGATAATTTGTTTTTAAAATCTTCAGTATCCATAATAATAAAATATAATATAAAAAATAATTTATTACACATTATGTTAAAAATAAAAAAACAATATAAATAACAATACTTACCAACTTACCTTAAATACTTACATTTTTTATTTAAGCTTCGCCTCTTAATACTTTGAATCTCCAAAAAGCACACTCTGCCTTTACGTCGCCAATTTCTTGTAGCACCTTTGGAAATTTATCATATTCATAAAAATGAACCTTAATTACTTCATGAGCTCCTTCTCCAAATGTTCCTTCTTTTAAATAATTGTATTTTTCTTCGTCAATCTCAAATTCTCCTCCCCATAAATCAATTTTTTCGTCTGACCATCCAGGACTAGGCCAAATTGAACCTAATGAAAATATTCTTGGGTCATCTTCTTTAATATCGTCAATTGGTAACTCTTCAAGTATTTCTTTTACAACTGGTCCTTTTACCGAACCGGTTACTAAATCTTTCATTCCTGCTACACACTCAATTCTTTGACCTCCAGAAGGCAAACGGTCTTGCTCTACCATAGCAACCAGTTTTTTATATTTTTTTCCAATTTTAGCAGTAACAACAATTAATATAGCAGTGCATCCACCCCGATTATTACAAATGTTAGACGCAACTTTTACACCTTTTTTATTAGTTGCTTCTAATTTTCCTTTGTAAAATGCTAGCTTTTCAGGTGTTGGCACCCCAAAGAAATCCATATCTGTAACTTCAAACGCACTTATTCTAAACTCATCCGTCTCAATAATTTTATCAATCCAATCCATAAACTTTGGTGCTTTAACAAGTGCTCCTAAGTTTTTTGAAATATGCTCTAAGTTAGAGTAAACTTTAACATTTTTATAGAAATAATTTTTTTTGTATTTTTTCAATAAATATTGTCTTAATATTTCCATAACACCATAATATGCGGCTAACAAAGATAAGCAATAAATAATAATGTTTGATATCATTTTAGTTTTGTGATAGTAATACATTTATTTTTAATTATAAAAAGTATTTCAATTTTTTTTATAATTAAACTAAATAAAAATTAAATTGTAGAAATAGGTTCTGAAATAAAATGTTTATTCATATATTTTTGTAAATTAAAATAAGTTAATTCTTGTTCTTCATTAATTCCAAGTAAAAATTGTAATTTTTCATCTGGTAGTATAATTTTTTTATTTAATTTATTCTGTAAATTATTTGATTTAATATATGAAATAAGAGCTCTCGTCACCTCAGTGCGCGCAATTTGTGTTCCTTCTTCTTTATTCATAAATTCACATAATTCTTTTGTTACTTTAGTAGGATTTGCAAATCCGGATGGTTTTTTATTTCCTTTATTTTTACTTTTTTCAGCAACCTTTTTTAACCCTTTCATTTCTTTTTTAATATTTTTTTCTAGGTGTCTTATTTGTTGTTGAAGAGTATTAACATGAATTCTAAAATGTGATAAACTGTCAATAATAACTTCAAATTGCTCAAAAATATTATTTGAATCTTCAACAAGTGGCTCCATTAATATCTACACTATGTAGGAAACTTTAAATCAATTTATATAAATATATTATTTACATTTATATAAACATTTTAATTTAGTCTTTAACGACGATGTCTTCTAGTTTTTCTAGACTTTCTAGTTTTTCTAGACTTTCTAGACTTTCTAGAACTTTTTCTATTTCTGCGTCTTCGTCTTCCTCCTTCCATTTCACCATCACCCATATCATTATTAATTTCACTCATTTCATCCATATCATCATCACCCATATCATCATCACCACCTCCTCGTCTTTTACTTTTACGCATGTTTTTACATATTGGGCATCCACAATTCATTTTATGTCCATTACCTCTTTTTCTACGTCCACCTTTTTTCATCATGTTTGAATTTCCCGAGGTGTTTGAGTTTCCTGAAGTATTGGTATTTCCAGATTGTTGACTGCTCATCTTAGATAATATTGCGTTAGCCATATTAGAATTATCACTGTTTGAACTATTATTTGAACTATTATTCGAAGAGTTGTTTGAAGAACCTACCATTTATATATTATTAAAATATAATAAGTTTTTTAAAAATATAAAAGATTTAAAAAAATTATGTTACTAAACTAATTAAAAATTACTTAGTTTTTTTGAGTAGTTCGTGGCCTTCCACGTCCTCTACCACCAACAATGCCTCTACCACCGACATTGCCTCTACCACCAACAATTGGCTGAGTTACTGCTGGAGCAACAGGAGTGGTTGGTTTATTTCCCTTAATAAGTGTCCACTCCTTTTGTTCTACATCTTCATCTCTTGGAGCTCTCTGTTGTTGAGGCATCTTAACTGGTTCAGTTTTAACAGGATTAGGTTGAGCATCTGAGGTTTTGTAATTGTTTCTAGCAACCTTAAACTCATTTCTGGTTTCACACATTAACTTTCCTCCCTTAATACCACAAATATTATTTGCTTGAAAAGCATGTGTTCCACTTTGAGTTGGTGAAATTGAAAACTCAACATATTCTCCTTGAACTAAATATTTATATTGTTGATTAGAAACCCCAATAGCAGAATGATGGGCAAAAATATCAGACCCTGATTGAGCACCATCAGTCACGGTAACAAATCCATAACCAGCCTTGTTATTAAACCACTTAACGCGCCCAATTAAACGTTCCTCGGAAATTGTTCCCTTGGGCAATGTAACAGAATTTGTAGTTGTTGACATACTATTTATAATATACATAAAGTAATATCTTTATACCATTTATATCAAATAATAATATTTTTTATATTTACATTTCTTTAAGTTGGTCTTTAAACATATTGATTAATAAATCATAATTTGGTTTTTCTTTAAATTCTAAACATTTAATTATTTTAAAATATTCTATTAATATTTTTGGATTTTTTTCATCATTTATAATAGTATTTTTCATTACTCTAATCATTTCATTATCTGTATAATCTTTCCAAATAAGGTTACCAAAATAAAAATAAATTAACATAAAACCTAATGATTCTAAATCATCTCTCCTACTTAATTCATTAAATTCATGAGCATTAATGCTAGCAAAATTATTTGTTCCTATTAAATTATTAACTTTTTTTATCTCAATATGTTTATCATTATTTAAAAAAGTTTTACAAAACCCAAAATCTATTAAATAAATTTGTTTATTTTTATTATTTAACCCAAGTAAAAAATTATCTGGTTTTACATCTCTGTGTATGAGTCCTTTATCATGAATCGTCTTTAACAAGTTTATTATTTGAATTCCAATTTGTAATACTAGTTTGAGAGAAAAGTTTTGCTTTCTCTCTATTAATGATTGTAAGGATTCGCCCAGTAAATTTATTACCATATAATAATTTGTTTTATCTTTACCAAACCATTTAATATTCGGAAATCCTTCATCATCATTTAAATATTGATAAATAGTTGATTCATTTTTTAATAGTTTTGTTTCATTTATAATAGGTTCAATTTTTATCGCAACATACTCTTTAGTACGAATATTCTCTCCTTTATATATTGAACCAAATGAACCTTGACCAATTTTATCTAATAATTTGTATTTGTTAACTATAATAGACATTAATTAAACCTGTTTACATATATCTAAATAAGTTTTCAAATAGTTATTAAATATTAAATACATATATTGTAAATACGTGTGTACAAATCATTAATATTTGTTGAATTATCATTGTTAATTTACCATAAAAAGTTGTTGGATATAAATCAGATACACCAACACCTGCTTGTATAGTAGTGCTTAACAGCAAATAATCAATTATCTCTAAATTATTTTTTTCTTTTTCAACAAAATCATGTTTTAAATAAAAATAAAGTATTCCAAAAAGTATAATACATAAAAAATGGAAACATACAGTTCTAATAACTATTTTCATATACTATAAATAATTATTATTTTATACATAGAGTGATTGATTTGTTGCAACATATTTTAAAGTCATTATTGGAATTTCTCTTAATTTACTTAAAAACTGAATGTTTCCTGTTATTTCGGCAACCTTTTCCATTTCACTTGAGATATTATTAATTTTTAAAAGTGCCTTTACAAATTCACCTAAAAAAATTCCCTTTTCATTTTCTAAAGTTTGTAATAAAAATTTACATTCTTCAATGCTATCACAATTGCACCATATTAATACATAATCTATTAAATCATAATGCATTTCATAATCGGTGCCTGTATTCATATTTTTTATAGTTTCTTTTTCTTGATATTCATTATACATTTCCTTTATTTTTATTAATGTATTTTCAATTATTTTATTGTTTGATTTTGGCATTATTGTCATTAAATCATCTTGAACTGAAACATTTGTAAAGCAACTAAATATTGCTACTAATTCTTTACTTGATAAATTATCTAATAATTTTGAATTAAATAAGTTCGCAAATACTAAGCAATGAACTTCTCTCAAATGTGTAGCTATTAGACCTTTTTGAGTTAGTTTATAATTTATTACAGTCGCTTCGCTTTCAGTCGCTTCGCTTTCAGTCGCTTCGCTTTCAGTCGCTTCGCTTTCAGTCGCTTCGCTTAAAAAATCATCTTTTACTAACAAGTCTATAATAATTAAAACATTATTATCTATATATTTTTGTAAATCATCATACTCTTCCTGTAATTTATATAATTCTATTTGTTTTTCATTATATTTAATAAGTATGCTCTTTTCAGTTTCAATAAATTTATAATTATCTAAAATATTTTGTATTTGTCTATCTAGTTCTTTTCTTTTTTTATTTACAGTGCTTGGTCTTTTTTCAATACATTCAATATATTCTTTTATAACTTCCACAGGAGTTTTCAAATGTTTTATAGTTTCTTCAATCTTATTGTATTCTGTTTCCATTTTTTCAATATTTTTTTGTATTTCATTTAATTGACTATCAATATCTCCTTTTATTATACTTTTATTCGCAAAATTTATAAAATTATTATCACCAATATCAATAAGATTTAATAAAAGATTAAATGAAATTTTAAATTTTGATGTAATAGTTTGAGGTTTTCCTTTTAACATTGTTTTATAACTTACTGATTCTACATTACGAAAAAGATTATTAAGATGTATAACATGACCAACAGAATCAAGGCCTAATCTACCTGCTCTACCTGCTGCCTGCATGTACTCGTGACCTTGTAAAATAGCTAAACAATTTCCATCATGTTTAACAATATCAGTAAATATCGATGTTTTTATTGGGAGATTCAATCCAATTGCTACTGATGTAGTACAAAACAACATTTTAATCATTCCTCTAGCAAACAATATTTCAACAATCTCTCTTAAAATACTCATCATACCAGCGTGATGTATTCCAATTCCTTTTTCTAATAGTGATACAAGATTCACATATTCAGGCAAATGTAAATATTCTTGAAAATTTGGCAATTTACGAATAATTTGTTCGCATTCACGACGAATTGTGTATGGAATTTTACTATCAAATTCTAAAAGGGGGACTGTTATTTCATTAGCACATTTTTCTAATTGTTTTCTTGAAAATACATAGCATAATGCCGGCAACATTTCTTTCTCTACAAGATATTTTGATACTTGATTTAATACGTGTTGTCTTTTTACACGAACCTCATTTTTTTGAAATAAATTTAACATTTTTGTCATACTACTATAATGATTTTCATTAAATTCACCTTTGGCTGATTGAATTACAAAAGGTTTGTCAATTATTTTTCTAATTTCATCATGAACAGATTTATCTTTTATTGATTTAAATATACCAGTGTTTGCCGTTATAAAACTATAATGAGTAAGAGGAACAGGACGCTCTAATTTTTTCGCAAGATAAACCATTTTTTCAGATACGTTTTCTTTTGAACCACGTCTTTCTAACCATTCTGCGAATTTTTCAGGATTATCTAATGTAGCAGAAAGACCTATCATTTGAATATGTCTTGGTAGCATCATTATAGAATTTTCCCAAACGTGTCCTCTATCCTTATCATTAATCATGTGAATTTCATCGAAGATAACACACCCTAATTCACTCTCAATATCCATTTCAAAAGAAGTGGAAGAATTAATTTTTGAAGATTTACTTTTAAGTTGATACAACTTATTTAAAAGAATTTCAGTAGTCATTATAAGAACATCAGCAGAAGAATTTGTTTTAATATCTCCTGTAATTAATCCAATGCTTATATGAGGATATTTTTGAGTAAAATCGTAAAATTTTTGATTAGATAAAGTTTTAATGGGCGAACAATATATAGATTTTTTTCCTTTCGAATGAAAAAAATCTATAGCGAATTCTGCTGGCATTGATTTTCCAGTGCCGGTTGGAGCCGTTACTAAAATATGGTTTCCGTTAACTAGACCATCTATAGCCCACTTTTGAAAATCGTGTAGTTCATATTTGAATTTTTTGTAATATTCTTTAAAAGATTCTTCATTTTCAGAAGGATACACTAATGAACAAATCTTAACCATTTTTGTATATAATATAATGTGAAATATTTATATTGTTTAATAATATATTATATCTTACACTAATTTAATATAAAATTGAAACAATATTAATTTAATTTATTTATTATATAAACTATGTCTACTTATCACGCAAGTCAAATTATTGAACAATTTAGAAATGACCCTAGAATAAATAAATTAAGACAATC
>Ga0075464_10001516_pt1 | contig 10479 bp, 12 predicted proteins | sample DEB19_08_DNA_5_FD_75068 | JGI IMG/M metagenome (GOLD analysis project Ga0075464, IMG submission 75068) | Aqueous microbial communities from the Delaware River and Bay under freshwater to marine salinity gradient to study organic matter... | ecosystem: Environmental > Aquatic > Marine > Coastal ...
TCCAAGCTCGATGCCTACCGCTCACTGACGGAACAGGTTTACGGACAGCAACTCGATGCCACCACCAGCGTGGCGGACATGACCATCATGAGCGACACCTTCCGCGCCAAAGTCGAAGGCGTGATTTATGGCGCGGTGCTGGTCAGCATCGCCCCGGTGGGTGACGACACTTACGAGACCACGCTCTCGCTCGACCAGCAGGTGGTTCGGGATCTGCGCAGCTTGTACCTGAGCCAGTTGGCCGCTCGTCGGCGCTAAAACCATGACCACGTCACTGGCATCAACTGTCCGCCAACGGAGTGGCCCAGTCGCTCTATTCAAACGGGCGGGTCAAGCGGCGGTCATGCTGCTTTTGTGGCTGGCAGCTTCAGGCGTGCATGCCCAAAGCGGCAAGCCCTCGGCTGCGGCCGATGGCATGCTGCAGGCCGTCAACCCTCCAGCCAAAGCCAAAACCGCGCTCGCACCGACCGCCAAACAACACGAAGCCCAATTGAGTGCGATCCGGCAAGCCATTTTGCAAGCCACCATGGACCGGCCCACACGCGTGCTCAGCAGCGCCTGGATCGATGACAAAGGCGCATTGCACGAAAGCGCCCATTTCCAGTCCGAAGCCCAGGTCCGCGGCGTGCGCGTGCTGTCTTATGTGGCAGACGAAAAAGACGCCGCCCCTCTAATCAGCGCCGAGGTGTTGCCCTGGGGCTGGCGCACGGCGCAGTCCAAAGCCGCCACCTGCACTGCCCCGCCCCGCCCCTGGCGCCTGCCCTTGGTATTGCAGACCCGTGCCGACAGCGGCTTCAGTGGCACGCAGCAGTTTGCCAGCCAAGCTGTGCTGAACACCGTCAGCCAAGCGTGGACACAGCACATGCAAAGCTCGCAACGCTGGCGCGCACTGCACAAAGAAACACCGCCGGAAAGCGCCTACCTGCGAGCCCTCACAGGCCCCAGTGAGGGGACCACGGGCTGGACGGCCGAATTGGTGCTCAAACCCCACGCGCCAGAACCCGATCTCAACATGCGCCAAGCCTGGCACGTTTTGAGCCGGGATGTACCGGACTGGCGCTGGACATTGAGCTTCACTTTGGGTGAGCGCCACACGCCCGGCGGCCCCATCGAGGCGCATTGGCAAATCGAGCACGTCATCACCATCGACCCCTTGGCTGCGGGACAAAACCCCAGCGCCTGGGTGCACCAACTCAAAGAGCCACTGCAAAAACAAATGCAGGCCTGGGTACAACAACTCGATAAGCGCTCGGCGTGTGAACCCATCCAGTTCCATGTGCGCCGCAACGGTCAGGACGCCTTGCAACTGCAAGCCGGTTTGGGCAGCGGCCTGCGGCCAGGCGACCGTGTTTTGCTGTTGAACCCCAGCCAAATCCCCAGCCAAATGCTCGAGCCGGGCGCCACCCAGCACCTGGCCTTGGCCCAAGTGGTCAAAGTAGGCAACGACCAGACCGAACTGCAACAACTGGCGGGCCCGGCCTTGCCAACACAAGGCCACTGGATGGCTTTGCCCCTTTGACCTGGCACGACGAGCAAGCGATGCAACCACAAAACCCAAGCCCCTTGCGGTCAAACGCAGCCACAAGCACACCCGCCCGTCCGGCTTCTGCCCCGATGCACACGCTCGGGCTGTGTGGTGCATGGCTGGTATGGGCGGCCTGCGCCACCCTGAACAGCCAGACGGTCCAAGCGGCCGACATGTCGGCGGCGGCCGCCTCGGCGCTCAAGGTTTTGTCGGTGCCTTTGCCAGACGGTGCCCACTTGCCCAACTTGCCCGCTGCGCCTAACTCGGCTGCGGCCTACCCCGAAACGTCGGCATTTCCCGCCAGCATCACCGTCAAACGCGGCGAAAGCATCGATGCCGTGATCCGGCGCGGCCTGCCCGGCTTACCCCTGCGCGATGAGTTCATGCGCCAGGCCCTGGCCAAAGCCAATCCGAGAATTTTTCCCAAGGGCACCACCTACCCGGTTCGACCTGGCACGGTGCTGCAAATGCCCTCGCTTGACGCCTTGCGCCAGCTGATGCTGGCCAATCACCCTCAAGCAGCGGTTTTGTTTCAGGCAGGCCCCGCGCCCTCGTCTGAAACCGCAGCCGGCCTGGACAAGCGCCGCTGGGTGCGGTATCCGTAGGCTCCGAGCAGGCCAACTCGCATGATCACTGGGGCTGAAACCGCCCACCTCCTCCCCAAAACGCCCACCATTTTTCTGGACGGCACACTGCCGCTGGTCCTCGAGAAAACCGCTGCCGAACTGGGTTTGCGCGATGGCCAGGTGGTGCAGGCCACGCTCGAGGCCAAACTCGACGCACTGCGCCTGGTTTTGCAAGGTCCGCTGCAAGGGCAATCAATAGATTTGCCCAAAGAACTCCCGGCGGGATGGCGCTTGGCCTCAGGCGACACGGCCTTGTTTCGGGTTCAGGTGCTGGCCAATGGCAGCATCGTGCTGCGCCCCCTGCAGTCGGGTCCGGCTCCGGGCGTGGCCAATGGGGCGGGCATCGCCCCGCAGGCCTTGGTGCCGGGTCGCACCGACCAACTGGGCTTCAGGCCCCCGGACATGCAGGCTTTGGCTCAATTGCTCAGGCCCGGCATGCTCGAAGGTTTGCTGCAAGGCTTGAATGCGTCTGCGCCCGAGTTGGGCGCGCTGCAGCGCTGGCTCAAATTGCGGCCTGCGATGGCGCAGCTGACCCCCGAAAAACTCCAACAAGCCATGCAGCGCAGTGGGTTCATGACCGAAAACCTGCTGACCCTCGGCATGGGTGCCGGGCTGGTTGACCTGAAAAGTGTGCTGAGGCAGATGCTGCGCAGCGGTTCCCAGCCGGACAAGGCCGACCTGATCAGCGACAGCCTGGACGACATCGAGTCGCGGCAGTTGATGGCCAACGAGAGCTTGAACGGCCGCGAATGGGTGCTTTCGATGATGCTGCCTTTTGCCGATGCCGAGCCCGTGGCCCTGCGCCTGGTGCGTGGCAGACGCCAGCCCGGACAAGACAAACCGCCCCTGGTCATCCACCTGCACACACGCAATCAGGATTTGGGCGAGGTCTGGCTGCAAACCCGCATCAGCGATGAGACCGAGGTCGACATGGTGATGTGGGCCTTGCGCGAAGACGTGGTCAAGCGGGCCAAATCCCTGGCCTCCAACCTGGCGCAAGAGCTGGACAGCGCCGGGCTGAACATGACACGGTTGCAAATCATCCATGGGCAGGGGCCGCAAGAGCCCATGCCCTATGCGCCGCCAGCCACCGGCAGTTTGCTGGACGTGCAGACATGAAAGCCCCTCTGCAAGAAGCCATTGCGCTGGAATACGGCGCCCGGAAAACGCCCATCGTCAGCGCCAGAGGGCAAGACGACCTGGCGCAAAAAATCGTTGAAGAAGCCCGCAAACACGGTGTTTATGTCGCGCAAGACCCGCAGTTGCTGGCCTTGCTCAGCCGGGTGGACTTGGACGCCGAAATTCCGCCCGAGATGTACACGGCGGTGGCAGTCATATTGTCTTGGGTCTATTGGCTCAAGGGCATGCGCCCGGGCGATGAGAAAAACACAGGCTGAAGGTTTGCCCGCTCAATGGGGCACGCGCTGGCTGCGAGGCAATAAGGTTCAGGCGAGCTGGTAGCCCCAAGCGCCGGAACGTCGGGCGATCTGACCCATTCGGTCATACAAATCGACCGTGGGCGCAGACCCGCCCTGCAAAGCCTCCAAAGTGCCTTTGACTGCCTGCAGTTGGCGTTGCAACAGCTGAATGTTGCGCATATGGTCTTGTTTGCTTTGCTGCAAACTGCCCTGCAACTGCTGCCACACCACCGGCACGGGCTGTTGCTGCGACGCCCACTCAGCAACAGCCGACAGTTCTTGCAGCAACTGGTTTTTTTCGTCCTGCAAGGCCTCAAACACCACCAAGTCACGGGTTTTGAGGGCCTCAAACTCCTGGCCCATGATCTCCGCCAAACGGGCCGCCGCCTCCGGGGCCGCCAGCAAGGCAGCATCCCGAGAGAGGGCAGGAACAGCGGAAACGTGGAGCTCGGTCATGGACGCATCAGCCTTTGATCATTTTCTCGATGGCAACGAAATTTTCCGCGATTCGGCGGGAGTCCAGCGGGTACTGTCCCTGCTGGATGGCCGTTTTGATGGCTTCCACCTTGGCGCGGTCAAATTCGGGTTCTTGCATGGCTTGGCGAGCCACGGTGCTCAGACGCAACTCGTCGGTGGCAGGGGCCGCAGCACGGCCTGAAGCCTCAGCAGTGGGCGCAAAAACGCGCGGCTCACCCTTGCCTGCCGCCTGTCGGCTGGCAGATTCTATTTGGGCCTTGCGGCCGAAATGAGAGATGGGATCGGTCATGATGGTTCTCTTTTCTGGTCTCTTAACATTGAGCTGAGACCTTGCTCGAATACTGAATCGGCATGAGATTCTAGAACTTGAGCAAAATAAATTGGATTTTTCATCGGTCCGGACTTTCAAACAACACCGAGGTCTGCCACATCACAAACCCACCAATTGGTTGGGACCTTGTACACGGCCACTGAGCTCACGGCCAGAATCGCGGTTTTTGAGCTTGATTTGCTCGCCAAATCGCCCATCCTGCATGGCCTCTACCCGGGCCGAGATTTGAAAACCCTGCGGCTGCACCACTGACAACAGGACCATTTGGCCTCTTTTGACCAACACAGTGGGCCGAATGTCGTGGCTCCGCAAAGGCACTCCGGGACGCACATCCCGAACCACTTCAGCATGCATGACCTCAGAGGCTTGTTCCAAAACATTCACCGGCATGCTGGATGTATCGACCTGAACACGCTGAACATGAGTCTCATTGAGTGTCATTCCGCGTTGCAATGGCACGCTTGCCACCAAAACCCAGCGCTTGGGCGGCTCCGGCGGCTTCTCGGGCTGAACTGATGCCACGGTCTCTGGCGCTTTGCCCGCCACGCTGACGCGCACATATTGCTGCCAAACGGGCTGACTGCAGCGCACGCGTACCGTCTCTGTGCTTGAAAAAGGCAGGTCCATGGACAACGGCTTGTCGCAGGCCCGCACCTTGACACGGCTGTCCAGAGGGGCCAAAGACACCAGATCGGCGCTCACCTTTCTGGATTGGGACACCCAGTTTTTGACCGAGGACTGCAGCACTTGCTGAGCTGAGCCCGAGTCCGCAGGTTTGACTGGCGGGGCAGCAAAGGACGATGCACTGAACAGCCAGACCACACACCCCATCAGCAGCCCGCGGGCCACCAACTGATCGAGCAGTCGGCACAGAATTTGGGGGGCGTTTTTCATGGGTGTAGAAGTTTTGACAGGAAGTGGCTTTCCTGGTGTTAAGCAAAAACAAGACCAGCTTTAACCCCAGACAGACACCGACCCCCTGTTAAAAAAACCGCCAAAGACTGACAACCGCACGCCGGGGCACACCAGGCTGGCATCACAGTCGCAAAACTTGCCGCACCGGCAAGGCCTTGCCGCCAGCGACGAAAGTTGCCGCCCGCCCTGGGCGCCCCCTTGACTGCAGCACACCAGCCGACCTGACAGACCGGGCAAAAGGTGACAAAAAAACTTGGCACAACTTTTGCAGCATTCGACACAAACCCGCTCAACTTGAGCGGACAACGTCAAAAGACCGACGGACCGAACGCACAGCATCCGGTCAGTTGCCCAGGAGCCCTGATGAATTTGTTGAACCAAGCACTTGGCGTGCACGAGCAGGCCTTGCAAGTCAAAAGCCGCCGCCTCGAAGTGTTGTCGCAAAACATTGCCAACGCCGACACGCCGAACTACAAAGCACGCGACATCGATTTCAAGGCCGTGCTGGGCGCTGCACAAAAACAAGACACGGCCATCGTCTCTACCAACGCCGGGCACTTTGCTGCAGGCGCAGAACTGAGCCCCGACGGCATGCGTTACCGCACCCCGTTCAACACCGCGTTTGACGGCAACACCGTGGAGATGAGCGTCGAGCAAGCCCAATACGGCAAAGCCGCCGCCGATTACCAAGCGACGTTGAGCTTTTTAGAAAACCGGGTCAGCAGCGTGCGTAAAGCCCTGCGAGGAGATTGAACATGAGCATGGACAACATTTTCGGCATTGCAGGTTCGGCACTGAACGCGCAACTCACCCGCATGAACTCGACCGCCTCCAACCTGGCCAACGCCGGTACGGTCTCCAGCTCGGAGCAAGACGCCTTCCGCGCCAAGCGGCCGGTCTTCAAGGCTCTGGTCGACGAACAAATGACCAACGCTGGCTCGCCTTATGTGGGCGGCGTCAAGATCGACCGGATGGCCGATGACAGCGCCCCGCCCCGCCGCGTGTCGGACCCCAAAAACCCACTGGCCGACAAAGACGGTTATGTCTACCAATCCAACGTCAGTGAAGTCACCGAAATGGTGGAAATGATGGCGGCAGCCCGCTCTTACCAAAACAACGTGGAAGTCATCAACACGGCGCGTCAACTCATGATGCGCACGCTGGACATCACCAAGGCTTGATCAGAAAGAACCCCATGGCCACCGATACCGTCACATCCTCCAGCCTGTTGGGCAACGTCACGCGTTACGAAGACGTCAAGGACAAAACCGCGTCCAAAACCAGCGAAGACATGGGCAAGCAGGACTTCCTGACCCTGTTCACTGCACAGCTGCAAAACCAAAACCCGCTCGAGCCCGTCAAGAACGAAGCTTTCGTGGCCCAGTTGGCGCAATTTTCGCAGCTCGAAGCGCTGACCAATATGCAAACCTCGCTGGACACCTTTGTGAGCGCCATGTCGGGTGAGCGCATGCTCAATAGCGCCTCGCTGATTGGCAAAAAAGTGGCCATGACCGACACCCCCACCTTGTTGACGTCTGGCACAAGCATGGATGGCAGCCTCGATTTGCCCTTGGGCGCCAGTGGCATCCAAGTCAATGTGCACGACAGCCAAGGCCGATTGGTGCAAGAGTTGATCGCAGGTCCTCAATTGCCCGGCACCATGCCCATCACTTGGAACGGCAAAGATGCCGCTGACAACGCGGTGCCCACAGGGCTTTACCGCTTGAGCGCCACGGCGGTGGTGAACGGCCAAACGACCACGGTCCCCGTCAGCACTTTGTCGACCGTTCGCGCCATCTCAACCAACCCCGGTGACGGCAGCGTCAGCGTAGAAGTCGATGGCGGCAAAACCATGTTGCTCAACGACGTCAAGCGCGTGGGCCTGTAAAGCAGCCGCCCCGCCCCCGCCGTCAACACCCCACACACCACGCATCACAGGAGCTTTCCAGCATGTCGTTCTACACCTCGCTCACCGGACTGAACTCGGCCACTGCCCAGTTGGCCGTCACCTCCAACAACATCGCCAACGTGGGCACCTCGGGCTTCAAGCGCTCGCGTGCCGACTTTGGCGACATCTTCTCGACTTCGCCATTGCAAAAGTCTTCCAGCAACATTGGCCAGGGCGTTTCGCTCAAACAGGTGAGCCAGGAATTCAGCCAAGGCAACATTTCCACCTCGGGCAACTCGCTGGACCTGGCCATCACGGGTGACGGTTTCTTTCCTTTGAAGACGCCTGACGGCCTGCAAGACACCTACACCCGCAACGGCTCGTTCACCCTGAACGACCAAAACAACGTGGTCAACTCAACCGGTCAACGCCTGATGGCCGCATCGGTGGACTCGTCCGGCAAGGCCGACTTGACCAACCTGAACGCGTTGACCATTCCACCCAAAACATCCGGCGAAGCGGTGGAAACCACCAAAATCCAATTGGGCCTGAACCTGCCAGCCGACTCGGCCGTGATCACTGCCGACTTTGACCGCACCAACGCCAGCACTTACAACAAAAGCACTGCCCTGACCGTGTACGACAGCGGCGGCAACGGTTATCTGGCCACGGTTTATTACGCAAAAACCCAAAACGCCACCCTGGACAGCCCATTTTCGAAATGGCAGTCTTACTTCTTTGTCGGTGACACCGAGGTCAAGCCAGCATTGCAGCAAGCCACCGACACCGTGGGCAGCAACTTTTTTGTCAACAAATACGGCGACGTTTTGCCCAAGAGTGACCCACGCGTGGTGCCCAGCTCTGGTACCACCGAGATGTATTCGCTGGACCAACTGACAGACATTCGCGCCTCGTCCCCGGCCACCGCCGTCGGCAGCGCCCTGACCAACGCCAGCTTCACAGGCGGCGCTTTGGTGGATGCCACATCCGGTTCACTGAGCTTCAAAATCAAGGTAGACGGTGCTGCGCAAGCGCAAGAGATCACCTACGCCCTCCAGGCCGGAGATTCAGACCCCACGGTCCTCGCCAACAATGTGGAAATCGCCATCAACAACGTGCTGGGCTCGGTAGCCGACACGGTTGACAATCCGGCCACTGCCGATGTCAACGAGTTCAGAAAAAATGCGCGGTTTGGCATCACGGTGGAATTTGACCCGGACAACGCCAAATTCTCTATCTCGTCCGGCACCACAGGTGACGCGTCCAGCATCACCGTCTCCGAGGCCAACGGCAAAGCCATCTCTGTGATGGGATTGGCCGATACACCCAACCTGACAGTGAGCGCCTCGACAACCGAAGCTTTGCGCGGCAAGGCGAGCGAACCTGCCGTCTTGAGTGGCGAAGTCATGACCATCAACACCACCAAAAGTGTGCAGGTCACGTCCGCCAACAAAGACTTCTTTGTCTCGGTCGACGGCATTGCCGCCAAGGTCGAGCTGCCCTTCCCCACCACTTACACCAACATCGACGCTTTTGCCAAAGCCTTGCAAGACAAGATCAACAGCATTGTGGACCCCGACACAGGCCGCAAGGTTTCGGGCGTGACGGTGGCCTTTGACACCAAAACCAAGCAGCTCAATTTCACCACGGGCACCACCGGCAGCAATGCGGCCATCCAGGTCACGGGTCCCGCTGACTGGGGTTTGGCCAACACCGAGATGCAGTTTGGTGCCACCACCGACTGGAAGAAGCTGGCGCAATTCACCGAAAACGGCGCTTTGCAATTCGTCAAAAATGGCGAACAAACCGAAGACGCCACGGGTCTGTCGAGCAAAACCGAATGGTGGCCCGTTTACCTTGACCGCGGCGAGTTGAGTTTTGATCTGACCGGTAAACCCGTCTCCCCATTGACGGGCATGCCCTTCGAAACCGCCTTCTTGCAAGGCGGCAAGGGTGCGCTGACCATGTCAATCGACTTCACCAAGTCCACCCAGTACTCCAGCGCATTTGCGGTGCTCTCGCAATCGCAAGATGGCGCACCCGAAGGTGAACTGATGGGCCTGAACATCGGCCCCGATGGTCTGGTCAACGCCACTTACTCCAACGGCTCGCAAGTGTCGCTGGGCAAGATCGTTTTGGCCAACTTCTCCAGCCCCTCGGGTTTGCGTCAAGTGGGTGACGCCAGCTACTTGGCCTCGGCCTCATCGGGTGTCGCCAAGATCGGTGAAGCGGGTTCTGCCGGTTTCGGCTCGATCCGCGCGGGTGCCACCGAACGCGCCAACGTCGACTTGACACAAGAGTTGGTGGACCTGATCACCGCACAGCGGAACTTCCAGGCCAACGCCAAAGCCATTGAGACCAGCAGCACGATGACCAGCGCGATCATCAACATCCGTTCTTGATCGTTTAACAACCTGAGACCTTCCCCATGGACCGCCTTGTTTTCACCTCCAATGCCACGATCAAAGAGCAGGCTACAGCCCGCCAGGTCTTGGTCAACGACTTGGCCAATGTGTCCACGGTGGGTTTCAAAAGCAGTTACGACGTGGCCTTGCAATCGGTCAAGGCCAACGGTCCGGGTTTTGACTCACGTTACCAAGCAACCGCTGTGGCCCGTGATCAGATCCGACTGACGCCGGGCCCCGTCATGGCCACCGGTCGCCCGATGGACATTGCCTTGGCCGAAAAATCGGTGCTGACCGTGCAGGCTCCCAATGGCGAACTGGCTTTCACACGCCGGGGTGACTTGAAGGTCAACCCTCAGGGTCAGTTGGAAAACGGCTCGGGCCACTTGGTCCTGGGCAACGGTGGCCCCATCGCCGTGCCACCGGGCATGGAAGTCAGCATCAACCCAGACGGCACCGTCTTCGCTCGTGATCCGGCCCAAACTGGCGCGGCTGCTTCGGTCTTAATCGATCAGTTGCGCCTGCGCGATGCCTCTGAGGTGAAGCTGGGTCGTCGCCAAGATGGCTTGTTCAAAGTGGACGGCCAAGCCGATGGCACCGACATCGCGCTGGGCGGCACAGTCCCCAAATTGATTCCGAAGGCGCTGGAGGGCAGCAACGTCAGCGCCATCGAAGCCATGACCCGGCTGATTGACCAATCGCGCAGCTTCGAAACCCAAATTCGCATCATCAAAGAAATGAAGACACTCGACGAGTCGGGTGCTTCCATGATGAAAACCGCTTGAAGAAATAACAGGAGAACACCATGGACGCATCAATGTGGATTGCCAAAACCGGACTGGACGCGCAGCAAACGCGCATGTCGGTCATCTCCAACAACCTGGCCAACGTCAA
>Ga0075464_10001517_pt1 | contig 10479 bp, 5 predicted proteins | sample DEB19_08_DNA_5_FD_75068 | JGI IMG/M metagenome (GOLD analysis project Ga0075464, IMG submission 75068) | Aqueous microbial communities from the Delaware River and Bay under freshwater to marine salinity gradient to study organic matter... | ecosystem: Environmental > Aquatic > Marine > Coastal ...
AGTCGTGCTGGTTGGAACGGTAAAGGTATGTGGATTGGCTTGCACAAAGAAACGGGCACATACACCCGTGATGAGTGCGGAACCGACTTTACATACCGAGACTACATCGTCATGAAAACTGTCGATGACCAACTTGTACCTTGGGTAGCAAGTCAGTCCGACATGCTGGCTGAAGATTGGAACATCGTATGAGCCTGTCCAATCTTCCAGAGACTCTGCACGTAGAGAACATCGATCACTTCATTCAGATTCTGTGTGCTTGGCATGAAACCAAGGTCAAGCAACTCAGCCAGATGCTTGAAGTGCCTGAAGGAATCGAAGTCAAGATCAATGACGATCCGCCGTTCATCCTGGAAGGCGACCGACATAAAGGTTTCCTTATGGGACTGTCGATGGCTCTCATGGAGCTTGGCCAACTTCCATTCGTAGCCGAGGTCGATGAGCCAGAAAGCATCCCCACCGATGAGCCAGTCCAACACTAGGACGATTCGGGTAGTGGGTCAGGATCCCAGTCTTCGGAACTGGGGTCTGGCGGTAGGCACCTACGACCTGGATTCCAAAAAACTCGTTATTGAACGCGTAGGGCTGACGAACCCTGAACTCTCCAAAGGGAAGCAAGTTCGTCAGAACAGCCTCGATCTCGAGTCTGGATTCCAGCTGTACAAGGGTGCTGTGGCCGCAGCACAGGACGCTCACGCTGTCTTCGTAGAAGTTCCGGTTGGTAGCCAGTCGGCTAGAGCCATGGCTTCCTATGGAGTCTGCGTGGGCGTCCTTGGGGCACTGAGAGCAAACGGTATCCCCTTTTTCGAAGTGACCCCTACGGAAGTCAAGCTTGCAGGAGCGGGTTGTAAAACCGCAACAAAGCAAGAAATGATCAAGTGGGCCATGGCTTCACATCCTGAAGCCAACTGGCCTACCTATCGAGAAAAGGGAGCTATGCTGGTGAGCGAAGCAAAAGCAGAACACATGGCGGACGCTGTAGCAGCCATCTATGCTGGACTGTCATGCAACGCATTCCAGCAAATGCTTCCCTTTCTTACACCACAAACCAAAGGGAAACCATGAACATCCAGCTTAAGCAAGCCGAGATCGTAGACGCATTGAAACAGTACATTGCCAAGCAAGGTATCAACTTGACTGGTCGTGAAGTGAACATCACGTTCACTGCAGGCAGAAAAGACAGTGGCTTGACCGCCGACCTGGTGATCGAGGATGTTAGCATCCCCGGCTTCACCGATTCAGAAGAAGCGGAAGAAGTACAAGCACTTGCCTTGACTGTTGTGTCATCCAACCCCGAGCTCAAAGCTGATGCACCAGCTGAAGCGGAGCCGGCCATTGATGAACCTGACGCAGCGCCTGTTGCAAAGACCACTAGCCTTTTCAGCTAACGGGTCGGGAATGGGCATACTAAAGAATATCGGCTATACCCTAGTCGCCATCTTGGTATTCTTTGTGATCGTGTTTGGCGGTGCGATCATCGCCGCCATCATTGCTGCACTGGGAGCTTTTGTCCTTGTTGCAGGCGTGGTCGGGCTCATTGCATTCTGTATCAGGGATTACTGTGAATTCGTATCAGATCGAAAGAATGAAAGCTAAAGAAGACGCACCCAAGAAAGCTTTGGAAAAGCTCTTCGATAGTCCACCTAAACCAAGAGGAGTACCCATGGCTTCAAAAATCGATGAGCTTCAGCAACAGATCGAAGCTCTGCAAAAACAGAAGGACGATCTACTTTATAAAGAAAAGTCTGCTGCCATCGAAGAGATCAACAAGAAGATCAGCACCTTTGGCATCCGTGCCCGAGATCTGGACTTCGGTGACTTTGCCCGTCCTAACACGACAGGTAAAGCCAAGGTCGCAATGAAGTACAAGTCAGGCAGCAACGCCTGGTCTGGCCGTGGACGCAAGCCTAAGTGGGTTGAAGACCACCTTGCCAAAGGCGGCAAGATTGACGAATTGCTCGTCAAGTAGCACTAAGCAATACCTACAGGCTCTCCGGGTTTAGCGAGAGCCAACAAGAGAGGCAGTTGATTCTAGATCTGTGGCGAGTGGGCTAGTCCCCGCACAGCAGCTGCCTCTCTTGTTCATTACTTGATCAGCGCCATTGCTGACTTTACCGTAGCCAGTTCCTTCAAGGAACCCAGATAGTCAAACGGACCGCTTCTGATCGGGTTGTTGCCAAGGTGATGGATAAACGAACTATCCAGAACGATGGGGCCCAAACTCATAAAGTTTCCAAGCAAGACTGTACCCAATACCCTTGCAGGATTCTCCTTGGCCAGATCGAGCAACGGCTTCTGGATACGCAGGAAGTACTTGGTAAACGCCGTGATGCCCATGTCGTCCGTGTACTGCAGGGCTCTGTGCATCGGGATGTCGTAGTTCACGAAGTAGTCTGACGCTTTCTGAATTGCATCTGCTTTGCTAAGCGGGTTTTTTGCTTTCGTCGTCAAGTGCTGATACAGCGCATAGCGAGCCACGAAGTCAGACATCTGCGTAATCTTACTCAGCGTGTTGTACATCTGACCATCACGGGTCATGTAGATCGCCTTGCCGATATTGACGATGTTTGGATTGAGCTTGCTCGTTGCTTTCTCAACCTTTTTGGTAAGTGCCGACTTGTAGCTGTACACATCGTCTTGACCGCTCAGGTCTTCGACAATCGTCGGCATCAAGCCAGCATCGATCAGTTCCTTCACCGGGTTACGGGCAAGCGCATCTTTCAAGCGAATGATCTCACGCTTGATCTCTGCTTCCTTGCCTTGCGTGTAACCCGTGTCAAGCATACTCTGCAGACGGTTAAGTTCCTTGTCGTGCTTTTGATATGCAGTCGCTGCTTTCAAAGCCACCAGGCTGTGTTCTGCAATAGCCCAAGGAGACATGCCAGCAAGAAGCAGCAATGACTTGTTGCTGAAGATGTTGCCCAACATCACAGTACCGGTTTTGACAACGATGATGTCTTTGGTTTCACGGACGATCTCTTGCCATGCACGCTCAGTGCGAGCCACGTACACAGCTGCTCGTTTGGCATAGCGTTCTGCTGCTCGATCATCCATGCCCAGCTTGTTGCTGGCGTAGGCAGTCAGCAGCCATTCCACTACACCCACGAAGATCTGCTCATAGGAGTTCAAGGACTTGAGTTCCTTGTTCTTTACAAACTCCATACCTAGATCTGCATACTGCTTGCGCTCTGCTTCTGCCCGCTTGAACATGTCAGCCATCGAAAACTTTCGATAACCAAAGATCATATCGAGCGAGTCTGCACGAACCAACATGCCGTCTTTGCCCCAAATTTCTCTGGCATCGATCTGTGCTTGGCGCGGCATCAAATCCCAAATTTCACGCAGTTCAGGATCTCCTGTGTTGGGTCCGATCAAAACGTAAGCTGCGCGGTTCATTGCGTAGTTGGTTTTGAACTCTTCATGCAAGGCTTCGATCACAACCTTGTTCTGATCTTTGGTCGTTTCCTTGTCAAAGATCGAACCAGCAAGCACACCGAGTAGCTTGTCGAAATCGTTGTTACGCTCCAGCAGATTGTCCTTGGTCTTTTCCTTCATCAAATAACGCCAGTTCACGATCTCACCCTGCTCGTTGTACACAGGAGCCAGGTTGTTGCCGGTATCGCCCGACATATCACGACCAGGATTATTAGTTTGCTTTAGCAAACCAAGCTTGTTGTTCGTGATCGTGGCTTGAATGATCGAGTTCTCAAGGCCAGTTGAAGTCGTAGCATCTAGAAAGCCATTGTGCTGCTCCGTGCCCTTGGCTCTCAGAGTCTGCGTGTGCATGGCGCCTGATACGCGAGGCGTGACACCTACACCTCTCAACGCAAACAGAATCATCTGTTCGCCGTAAGGGTTGGCTCGATCAAGCATTAAATCATCAACGCGCTCATAGCCTTGATCAATCAGATCTTGTGCGCCTTGCTCCGTTGCCAACTCCAGCTGAACGTATGGGTTGTACACCTCAGGCGTGTAGGCATGCTGCATCAGAATCGGATTGCCCTTGAACAGCTTTTCAAGGGATTCCTTTTCAAAAGCCTTTTGCAATGCCATGACGTACTCAATGCCGTTGCCATCATTGCGATTGTTTTCAGTACGCATGACTTGCTTGGCACGCATCTGTTGTTCAACCCGTGTAGCTCGCAGTGCATACAGCGAAACCAGCATCTTGATTGAAGGCTCAGCAGCGACTGCTGCTTCTTCAGTGATGCGACTCGAGTACGTTTTGTCGCCAAGCATGCGAGCAATGATGTGCGAGTTGTTCATCAGGAAGCCAACCACTTCACCATTGGCCAGGTGCGATCCCAACACGTTGGCTTGAAGGATGTAGTTGTTCTTCATCGGACCAGTCAGCTGGCCTTCGTACTTCGTGATTGCAGCTTTGAGCGCAGTCGGGTTGTTCAGCAAGTCCTCAATTTCTGCCAGCGAGTAGTCCACGGTGAGGTTATGCAAGCCAGTACGAAGGAATACCTTGGTAATGCTTTCCTTGTCTGTCCGGCTCAGGTCTTTACCATCGTTGGTAAACGACTTGCGTGAGAACTCCGAAGTCTGATCGATGACCGACTTGCGGGTAGATTCAAGCTTCTTGGTTGCACGCAGCACCAGCTGAAACAGTTTGTTGTGGCCGGTGACTTCCTTGAGCATGCTCATTGCAATGCTTTGGCGGTTCTTAACGTGCGCAGCATGGAAAGCCTGAATGCCTTCCAGTGCAGCCTCGACACGTTCACCTGCAATCGTGCGAGCCAAAGAACCTGCAGTACGAACGATGCTGAGGCTGCTGTCTCGCACCAAGTCAGAACTGGCAATCTTGACGATGCCGTCTTTGATGTTGGTCACAACCTTGGTGACACCCTCTTCTACCGGGCCAAGGTAATCCGTGGCCTGCAGTCTTGCAGCAATCTGTGTGCGACGCTTGGCTTCGATGTCCACCAGCTGTCCGACCAGGATCTCCAGCTTTGCGTCTGCGTCTTGTCCTTGAAATGTATGCGTGATCTTCTCGTTGAAGAAGTTCAAGATCTTTTCAAAGATATTCTGCAGACGTTCTGTGAATGACTCACCTTCTCCAAACTTGCTGGTATCTCGATCTGTTGCAATCTTCAGCAGGCTGTTGAACTTTTGGCTACCCAGACCCATGGCCGCAAAGCGTGCAATGTAATCAGAGCGACCATCGCTGCCAGCTTCCAGCTTGAACACAAAGTCGTAGTCTTCCTGCGAATCGAAGTCCGAAGGTTTTAGCGTCTTCTGAGCAAAGGTGTAGAGCTTGTACAGTTCCCGGTAGGCTGTACGTGCTTGAGGCTCGTTTGCTTCCAGTGCCGCACGTACTGTGGCTTCGATCTGCTGCATCGCAAAGTCTTCCTGCGCGCTGCCGGCAAACCCCGAACCAACGATGCTCGATGCAAACGGTGCCGCCCCTGTCTCCATGGCTTTCAGCCATGTCGCCAGTGGGTTGCCGGCTTCCGTCTTACGCATGGCCTGAGCAAAGGCGCCATACGGTCCGTGGAGCTTTTCTACGATGCTACCTAACAGGTTGCTAAGGTGCTTGCTGAATGCAGGGCTCACAGCGCCTGTATCCAAGCCTTGGAAGATGTCTTGCGTCGTGTACTGCTCGATAGCCTGCTGGGTTTCCTGAGCCAGGTTCAAACCCGTGTTTTCTTTGGGTTTGTTTTGTGCAGCTTCAGCAAACAAGCCAGACACATTGGCAAACAGCACCGCCACTCCGTTGTTGACGTTCTCGTCAGGATTCTTGAACAGCAACTGACTGACTGCTTTGATAAACGCTTCCAAGCCGGTCATCAGCTTGTTCTTCTTGGTCTTCGATTCCATGCTGATCTTGCTCAGCACAGCACGTTGAAACTCCAGATTGGTCATACCCCAAGTCACGAACTCTTGAACATTCTCAAGAGCTGCAGAGAATTGCGTCAGTCCATTTTGCTTTGCAAATTCTTGGGCTTTGATTCGCAGTACGTCGAGCTCAGCAACCAGTTCAGCAGCTGCTGCACTTGGGTTGTCGATAGTCTGGGCAATTGCTGCGTGAATCAGTTCATGCAGCAAAGTCTCAGCAGTCAAACCAGAGTTGACAAACTCAGGGCTGAGAACGTAGATCTCTTCTTTACCATTCTTGAGAACGTACCAACCACGCGCACTTGTAGTCGGTTTCTCAAGCGGCATGTCAGCAGACGTTTCAGGCGTCACGTACTTGATTGACAGATTCGGGCTGACTACCCGACTAATCAAACCAAGGATCTTGCGATTGATGCCATTCAGGCGCCCTGGCGCAGCCAGCAGCTTGATGACATCTGCTGCACTGGCATTTGGATTGGCATCAAAGAACTCCACCAGATCAGTGTCGCTCTTGATAGTCGGTGTTCCTAATTTGCCAAACGCACTTTCGACAGTGGCAATGACAGGCGATTCTTGAGGAGTCGGTACGTACTCCGTGCTGAAGGATTCAGCAATCTGCTGTAGAGCATCCGTTTCTTGCTCCGTTAGATCGCTGGTAAGGTCAGCACGCATTGCTTGAGCAGCTGCTCGATCTTGCTCAGTAACTTCGTAGTTACCGTCTTGCATTGCATATTGGTCGATGGCTTGCATCTGACCTAGCACTTCCAGACGAACACTGTCTGCACGAAAAGCCATGCTTCTGGCGCTAGACAGCATGTCGCCCAACAAGGTAGCCGCACTGGTTCCCTCTTTGATAGAAATGTCGGCAATGACATCCATGACTGCATTGCGTACTTCGATTGGCGTGTTTTCTTTAGAAAGCAGCTGAGCCAATCCTCTGATAGTGCGCGACAACGCATCAGCCATTTCTGTGGCCGGCGAGTAGTTCAACATCGCGTTCCAGGTAGACTGGTTTAAGCTACGTGCCACATCCCCAAGGATGCCAACACCAGCACCGCGTGCATCGTGAACGTTCAAGCTGTCGCCCGGATTCTCAACACCATGAGAGATGGCGCTGTCTGTCGAGTGAGCACTCATCGGCAGCATGGCTACACCAGGCTCGGACGCTACGACCTCAACGCCGTTGACATTGGACGATGCAGCGTTGTTGTCTGTGAAGTGTGATCCAAACTTGATCTCGCTCTGGTAGGTACTTCGAGTACTAAGCTTGCGCTCGGACTTCGACATGTTGATACCAGACTTCAAAGACTTGCTTTCCTTCGACATCAGCGTGTGCAGAATCGGAGTCAATGCACTCAGACGCTTACGCAACTCTGCTTCCTGTTTTGCAGTCAGGTCATGCAGCGGTGCTTTTGTTGTCGGGTTGACTTCAATATCTCCTGAAGCCACAAGCTCTGCCAGATACGCATCTTTTAAACTGGTGTATGCCGCGTTGTAGATTTCAAACGCTGTCTTGGCAGATTTGTTGAATGACTCTCTACGCTCAATGAACGTCTTGAACTCTGTTTCCATCGTGCTCTGAACTGTCTTGCCGATGGTGTCCTTGAAGCTCTTCTTTAGAGCTTTGATCTGGCCAGGATTAAATTCAAACTCCATCAATCTTTCGACAGACATTGCAGGAATGGTTGCCCCTTTACCCATGATCAGCAACGTGTTGATGTGTCCAATCACGGTTCGTACATCGACCTTGCCAGCAGCTACGTCTTCAATGCCCGCATAGATCGATTCGACAAAACCATTTGCCATGCTATCGACTGCAGTAATGACCGATGAACCAAACACCATTGCAGTCAACGGTGTCTTGATGATGTTTCTGCCTGCTTTCGTAACCGAACCATCTTTGTCAGCAAGCGTTCCGGTGAATGCATAAATAGCATTCAACGTAGCACCCAGTGCAGGAGTCTTGTTCAACAAAGACTGAACAGCTTGAGTCATCGACAACGCAGTCTGTTCGTACAGATCTCGATGACCAATTGCTTCGCGCCACAGGTTGTACTGGCTGTGTTTATTGCCCTGCTCGTAGAAACCGCCACGATTCAGCAGCTTGAACAAATCTTCTGCAGTCTCTGCCGCACCCAGCATTAAATGACTGAGCATTGGTCCGTTGGTGACGCCATCAACCTCGCCCATCATTTGGACAGTAAATTCATTCTTTCCATCCAACCTGGCTTGTGCTTCATGAGCCAATGCCATCAACGCATCGAGCGAATGGAAGTTTTGGCCACCGGCTTTGACACCTGCGACCAAGATCTTTTCTTCTGCTGGCGTGATGCCACCTTCGAACACCGACTTGCGCAGCACTTCGACTGCAGCTTTGATTTCTGGTGCGCCGACGTAGTTGTCATAACCAGCCAACGATGTAGCGTTGCTTTGCTTGTCAGTCTTGACTCCAAGACCTTCGAGCACGCGCAGACGGAAGTTGTCCATCTGAGCATCGTTATTCATGTCGAGCTTGGTTTCCCAAGCTTGGCGGTAAAGCATGAAGCGGTGAATCTTGCTGGTCTGTGGATTGATTAAATTAGTGGCGATACCAACTCGTTGTTGCTTCCACACCGAGTGTTCAAAATACAGCGGCGCTTCCATGTCAGCCATGCCGGTGACAAACATCATGAACCGTTCAAGCTCACGCTTGAGCCCGTCATTCTTGGCTTGTCGTCCCAGTCTGTTGGATACGTGAACACCTTGCTCGCTAACTTCTTCGACACCAGCAATTGCTAGTGCAGTGTCCTCACCTAGTTGAGAGATCAGTTGCACCATGTCTTGACGTACAAAACTTGGTACCGAGTTCTCTTGTTCAATCACCTTGGCAAGAGTCGCAGGCACTCCTTGGCTAGTATTGCGCGTGGTTTGCTGAGTGAATGGCACAGGCTCATAGCTTGGTTCTTTTAGTGCAGACTCAACTGAGAACAATTTGTCCAGCACACCTTGACTACCAGTGATTGCTTTGACGATCTCTTTGACTTGTTGAGTAGTTTCAAACTCAGCATCTCGAGCCAAACGCAAGAACTGGAACTTGGCGTTGGCTTGGGTTTTTTCGCTCTTGGTCAGCCCAGCCATGACTTCACCAGTCACGGTAGTACGCTCAAGGATTCCCTGATCCATCAGCAGCTTCATGATGTGGGCGCCAATTGCGCTCTCAAGCTTTGGCATCAGATCGCGTGGGGCGTCTTGCTTGGCTTTCAAACCAAGAGCTTGAATGGCGCGTTTACCTAAAGCGTTGATGACAATGTTTTGTCTTGCGCCAACCATGCCAAGAGTATTGCGTTCTTCCTGAGTAACAAGCTCGGTTTCCGGACGATCCAGAATGATGTTGATTTCTTCGTCCGTATTGAATGCTGCGCGGGATGCAACTTCTGCAATCCAGCTGAATGCAGCGTAGCTCATTGCAGTCTTCAGGTTCTCTTCGATGTCTTTCTTGCCGTTCGTTTCTACGACAAAGAAATTCATCATGTCTTCAAACCAGAACTCTTGCTTTTTGTTGCCAAGGTTCTTGGTAATGTTGCTTTGCCACGCTTTAGCTTTTGCTTTGAAAACACTGATCGCTTCGGATTGTTGGGAGCTGAGCGAATCAATGCTCAGAAAATCCATGACCGATTTTGCAGACTGACTTAGAAAATCCTTGACTGCCACCAGTGGACGCCCAGATGCATCAGTTGCTTTGTCTTCGGACTGAACAAAGAAATCGGCAATCAAATTGCGAAGCTGATACCTAGTCCCCTCCGGGGAGGTTTGTTGGAGGGCTGATAGCGTTCCAGGCTCCACAACAAAAGCCATGTCTTCTGTAGGATCTGCTGTCTCAGTACTTTCCACTACAGGCTGCTCAGCTTCTGTAGTTGCAGCAGTTTGTGGAACAGTCTCAGCAGCCGGGGCTGTAGCCTCTTCAGTTGACTGGTTTTGAACTTCAACTGCAGTAGCTGCTTGAGTCTGTTCAGTATTCGCAGAAGAGGCGGGAGCCTCTTCAGCAACTGCAGTAGTCGAAGGCTCTTGGACTACTCCGGATCCGGTTCCTTCAGCGGTAGTGGCTGTTTCAGTTGCTCCACTGCTTTGAGGTTCTGCAGGAGCTGCTGCCTGTCGTGCCGGTTGCTCCGACTGGCTCGATGATCCTTCGCTCGGTACTTCTTGTTGCTGTGATACGTCCTGGACATTGGCTGCTCCCTGCTGCGTGGCAGACTGCGTGTTGAACTTCACCTCGTAGGCGGATTGCAGTTCCGTTGCTGCAGCGGTAATAGCGGTTGCTTCGTTCTCGATGCGTGGAGCCAACTTGAACGTAAAGTTGTTGACCAGCACGCCACCCTCGGCACGGAGGGCATCTCGACCTTCTTTTGTCATGCCATCAGCCGTTTCCGTGAACCATCCACGGTTACCGTCGCTGCGTACCTGACGCCAGACAGCATCCTTGCGATAGAGCTCGAATGCGTCAGCAACGGCTTTGGCTTTGGCCAGATGGTCTTGCTTAAACTTGTTCAGCAGCTCCAGCTTTTTGTCAGCCAGCGCCTGATTGCCTGCTGCCAGTGCCGCCGTGATCTGTGCGCGGTACTGCTCAATGCCCACGTTCTTGATTGCGCTGCCGGCAGGCGA
>Ga0075464_10001519_pt1 | contig 10461 bp, 9 predicted proteins | sample DEB19_08_DNA_5_FD_75068 | JGI IMG/M metagenome (GOLD analysis project Ga0075464, IMG submission 75068) | Aqueous microbial communities from the Delaware River and Bay under freshwater to marine salinity gradient to study organic matter... | ecosystem: Environmental > Aquatic > Marine > Coastal ...
GAGATCAACGACCTCAACGTGCGCCTGCGCCTACTTGAGGAACGGGAAAAACGCTGATGGACGTCATCGAGTTGCTGATCAAGGCTTGGCCTGTACTTTTTGCGATCATCACTTTGATCATCGTACTCAGCAAACTCGACCTGCGTGTAGCCGTGCTTGAAGACAAAATGAAGTCCGCGTGGGACTTGCTTAATAAGAAGGCCGACAAATGATGCCAATTATTCAAAGCCTGCTTGGTAACGGATTGAGCCTCGTCGCTAACGCGGTGATGGCAAAAGGACAGGCATTCGTTGAAGACAAACTGGGCGTAAAACTAACCCCTAATATGCCCCCAGAGCAGGTGGCAGAACTAAAGATCAAGGAGATGGAGCATGAGGAAGAACTCATGCGGCTCCGTATTGAAGAGAACAAACTTGATCTTCAAGAACTTGGAATGCGTTTAGAGGATGTAGGGTCCGCACGGAATCGGGAGACGCAGATCGCGACGAGCAAGGATGCTCCCCTGCTTAATAAAATCGTCACTCCGCTTTTGGCACTTGGCATTCTGTTTTTGACGTTCATGTTGTTTGCCTTCGTGATGTTCGATGTCAGCCCCGTTGATTCATCACGAAAGGACATCTTGATCTACATTCTCGGAGTGCTGAGCGCCATCTCAACTCAGATCGTTAGTTACTATTTCGGCTCCTCGCAGGGTAGCAAGGACAAGTCCGACCAACTGAAGGAGGCGCTCAAATGAGTAACGTCTCCGAACAAGCAGACTTCCTACTCGATGTGGGCCGCTTGGTCCAGAAAGCGACAGAATTAGGGTTTCAGGTCACTGCCGGTGAGTTGTACCGGACACCGGAACAGCAACAGATCTATGTAAAAACCGGTCGTTCACGGACTATGCAGAGCCTACATCTGCAACGCCGTGCAGTTGATCTGAATTTTTTCATGGACGGTAAGTTGATCTACAACAAAGCCGCCATCGCGCCACTTGGCGCATACTGGGAGTCGTTGAATCCACTTAACTCGTGGGGCGGAAACGGAATTAAACTTGTCGATGTTCCGCATTTTTCGCGGGGCGATGGCAAACCAGAATGGCGGAGAGTGACGGATGCCGCTGCAAAAACTTGAACTGCGACCGGGTGTAAACCGCGAGTCCACGACCTACGCAAACGAAGGTGGCTTCTACGCGGGGGATAAAGTACGTTTTCGTTCAGGATTTGCCGAAAAACTTGGCGGCTGGATCAATCAGTCTTTTGGCAATACGTACTACGGTGTTGCCCGTTCGATGTGGAATTGGATTACCTATGTCGGCAGTAATTTGCTTGGCTTTGGTACCAACCAGAAGTATTACGTAGAAAACGGTGGTGTTTACCATGACATCACTCCGCTAGCCTCTTCGCTGACGCTAGGTCAGAACCCGTTCACTACGACGAGCGGTGCATACACGGTCACTGTCACGAACAGCAGCACCGTAGCCACCATCGGTACGTTCGTCACATTTTCTGGTGTATCGAACAGTGGCGTTGTCAATGGCATCAATCTTGACGGTAATTTTGAAATTGTCTCGGTACCGTCTGCCAACACGTTTGTCATCGTAACTCCAAGTCTTGCTACGTCATCCGGTTCGGGTGGCGGGTCACTTGTAGTTTCACAACTTGAAATCGCAGCGGGTAATGCGATTGATGCTCCGGCAGTTGGTTGGGGCGCGGCTCCGTGGGGTAATGGTGGTTGGGGCGCGGCTACGTCTACCAATGTGCCGTTGCGTCTTTGGAGCCAAGACAATCTGAACGAAGATTTGGTTTTTGCGTATCGCGATGGGCCAATTTACTGGTGGACGCAAAACATCACAACTTATCCCCGTGCGTTACTGCTTTCTACGGTTGCCAACTCTGAAATTAAAACCAGTACGACGGCAACGGCTGCAAGCGGTGCTACAACTCTGACGGTTGCTGATCCAACTGGAGTGGATATTGGTTCGGTAGTGTCGGGTACCGGTATTCCGTCTGGCACTTACGTTACGACTTCGTATACGGGCGGTGTTTCGGTATCGATTTCAGTTGCAACAACGGCTACGCTTACCGCATCTGCGGTTAATTTCAGTTATTCGGGCCGTGCTGCACCGACTGAAACGGAAGTTGTATTTACGTCAAGCGTAGGCAATTTCACTATAGCACTGGGTGCTACGCCGTACGACCCGACAAACTTTACTCCTACGTTTGATCCGCTTTTGGTGCGGTGGTCAGACTACGACAATCCGTTTGAGTGGGTTCCGGCAACGACCAATCAATCTGGCGAACAACATCTATCAAATGGTTCATATATCGCAACCGCGATAGATACTCGCCAAGAAATTTTGATTTGGACAAACGCTGCGCTGTACTCCATGCAGTATCTCGGCCCCCCGTACGTCTGGGGCTTTAATTTGCTGATGGACAACATTTCCATCGCTTCGCAGAACGCAGCGGCTACAGTCAACAACGTGACTTACTGGATGGGTGTGGACAAGTTCTACATGTACTCTGGTCGTGTTGAGACGCTGCCTTGCAGCCTTCGCCAGTTCGTATTTACAAATTTAAACAAGAGCCAAATTGGGCAAGTGGTATCTGGCACAAATGAAGGCTACAACGAGGTGTGGTGGTTCTACCCATCGGAGAATAGCCAAGTCAACGACTCGTACGTGATCTATAACCACCTTGAGCGTATTTGGTACTACGGCACAATGAACCGTACGGCGTGGTTGGATTCTCCGTTGCGAGACTACCCGCTTGCTGCACACAGTGTGCAGAACTCGTACCTTGATCAATCGTTATCAATTAGTGCGACCACGGTCACGGTGCTGAACGGATTCTCGTATCCGGCTTCTGGAACGGTACAGATCGGAAGCGAAAAGATTACATACGATGGAGTAAACGGTAACTCGTTAGAAAACTGCACCCGTGGAGCATTAGGCACTACTGCGGCAGGACATGCTCAATATAGTTCTGCGGCGCTTTTGATTCCGAATCAGATGGCGTTCCACGAAAGCGGTAACGATGATCAGTTGCTAACCGTGGCTGCGCCGATTGAGTCGTACATCGAAACGTCGGACTTTGATATTCAAGATGGTCAGACCTTTGGCTACGTGTGGCGTATCCTGCCTGACTTGACCTTTGCCAACTCGACGGTGGATAGCCCGACTGTAACGCTGACCGTTAAAGCACGGCAGAACTCGGGTTCGGCTTACGTTCCTGCTGATGAGCCGACTGTGACTTCAGAAGAGAAGTTTGCTACCAGTCCGACTTATACGGTTGAGAAATATACCGGGCAGGTCTACACCCGGCTTCGTGGTCGCCAGATGGCGTTCCGGTTGGACTCGACTGACCTTGGTGTGACTTGGCAAATGGGCATGATGCGTATTGATGTTCGCCCGGATGGTCGTCGCTAATGGCTAACGAAAAGATACGTAATATCGCTGCACCAAACTTGCCGGTCTCTCCGGTTGAGTATGAACAGCGGTTCATGGATCAGTTTTCCAACGTTCTACGCCTGTTTTTTACTTCAATAGCCAACAACGTCAACGCGCCCAAGCCCTACGGCACGTTCTACGACACGTCCACGCAGACGAATCCGGTGGCTAACGCTGTTAATTTGATGAAAATTACCAGTACGTATGATTCCAATATCGGGCAATTTAGTGTCAGTAGGGGCACCACCCGGATTACGGTGTCTGAGACCGGGATCTACAACATTCAGTTTTCAGCCCAGTTGGATAAGACGGGCGGCGGTGCTTCAGCAGTCTATATCTGGCTCCGTGTCAACGGGCAGAACTTGGCTAACTCGGCTACTAAAGTGGTCATTAACGGACCGAACGATGAGATCGTGGCGGCGTGGAACTTTGTCGTTTCCCTTACCACGGGGGACTATTTTGAACTGGCTTGGCAGTCCCCGGATACTGCTGTCATCCTCGCTGCCGCTGCCGCCTCGGGAAATATCCCCGAAATCCCGTCTGTCATTGTGACCGTCACGTGGGTGTCGAATCCGGCCCCCACTACTACTATAATCTGAGCGACTTGACCCATTGGGGTAACTATGTACAACCAGCCTTCTTACGCCGGACTTGCCTCCCTCGTTCAATCTAAAGGTAGAGGTGAAGATTCCGTTCTTGTCCATATGACCCCCAGTGAAGTCCACGGGCTGAATAGCCTCGCTATGGCGCACGGTGGGATGCCCTCCATCAATCCGGAAACGGGGCTTTACGAATTCGGATTCCTTAGCAAACTACTGCCGACTCTTCTCGGCATCGCTGGTGGGTTCTTTGGTTTGCCGACGTGGGCCATCGGCCTTGGTACTGGCGCGATTGAAACTGCGCGTACTGGCGATCTTGGCAAAGGCATCCTTGCCGGTCTTGGTGCGTATGGCGGTGGTGAAATTGGTAGTGCATTGAGTAACGCAGGTACTACGGCGGCAACGACTGCGGGAACGAATGCATTAACTACCGGGGCTGATGCTGCAAGTCTTTCTACCTTTCAACCGGTATTTAGCACTGAACCACTTGCTCAAACGGCGGCTAGCACTGCTGCTCAAACGGCGGCTCGTACTGCGGTTCCGCAGACTTTTGAAGGGTTAAAACAAGCCACTAGTAACGTCTTAACCAACCAAGGCGGCACTGGGGCAAATTTTCTTAAAGACGTTGGCTTCAAGGGCTTCACTGCTGCCGCTACCCCGATGTTGGCGATGGAACCACCGGCATTAGGCGATGTTGAGAAGCCTGAGGCTGAGTATTACGTTGGTTCGCAGTTTTCCCAAGTTCGCAATCCGAAGTGGACACCGGGTGGTTCTGAACCGTATTTCATTCAAAAGTACACGCCGGGTGAGTACTCCAAGACTTACAGACCACCGACGTACTATGGTGCGGCTGGTGGCGTGATTCCTGCGCCTAATTATGATTACCCGCAAGCAGGTATTACTCGTTCTAACTATGCGGCTCCGATGCAATACGGTCGTCCGCAAGAATTACTGGACGGGTATGAACCGAAGATCAACCCGTTTACGGGTGAAGAAAAGTTTGAGGAAGGCGGTCTTGCTTCGTTGCCGATGGACCCGCGCACGACCGGACCTGCTCCGATGGATCAGTTTTTGCGTGAGAATCCGCAGCAAACTCCTGCTGCGCCCATGCGCCTTGATCCTGCTGCGTCTAGACAAGCATCGCTTCGCGACTACTACCAGAGTCTTTTGACTCCGCAGCCGTCCATGCAGTCACAGCGTAATCAAGCCCCGTTTGAAGATTATCTGCGTAATCTGAACTTGGATTTGCGTAAAACAATTGACGCTTCTGCTATTCAAAAAACCAATCCAACCAAACCCACCAAACCTACAACGCAGGCATTTGACCCGACGCAGAATGTCAACCTTGGTGACCTTGGTTTGTATTACGGAGTTGATCCGACGTTGGGCATCCCCACTGCGGGATACAGACCTCAGTTCAAATATGATCCAGCAACTCGCACATACAAAAGCGGTACGGAACTCGCGATGGAAGAGGCTGCTAAACAACAACCGACTCAGCCTGTAACACCGACACCGCCTGCGGGTGGTGGGTTCAATGAATACTATGATCGGTTTAATTTAGGTTTTGCTGAAGGCGGCATGACGGAATATGCGGCTGGCGGTAAGTTCCTGCGCGGCCCCGGTGATGGCATGTCGGATGACATCAAAGCCAACATTGCTGGTCGCCAAGAAGCGCGGCTTGCAGATGGTGAGTTCGTAGTCCCTGCCGATGTGGTATCGCATCTTGGCAACGGATCGTCTGAAGCCGGGTCGCGCAAGTTGTATCAGATGATGGACAAAGTTCGCCAAGCGCGTACTGGCAAAAAGAAACAGGCTCCGGCTGTTAAGGCAGATAAATATCTACCCCGATGAATGACTACACGATCACATTAGAAAAGTTTGCTCCGACGTATCGGGAAATGGTTGGACTTTACCAAAAGCACTACCAAGAAATGTGTGAGCGTTTAGAAAGTGTTGGCATTCCATGTTCGCCTTACAACCCGCGTTTGGAACAGTACGCGAAGGCAAGTGATGAAGGTTGGATGCTATTGTTTATTGTGCGGCACAAGGGTACGGCTTGTGGGCACTGCAACATTTATCTGACTAATGACATGCATAACAGTGATTTGATTGCACAAGAAGACACGATTTATATCGATAAAGCCCATCGAGGTCGTGGCATCGGTGTACATCTGATTAAGACTGTGCACGACGAATTGAGAAATCGTGGGGTGAAACGGTTGAACATCACCACGGGTACAGATTTGAAAGTGGCGAAATTACTAGAGCGCATGGGTTACAAACACAGTGCGCACGCCATGACTCTACTTTTCTGAGGTAATTATGTGCTCATCTAACGCACCGGCTGCACCGACTCAACAAACAGTCACGCAGACTAATATTCCCGAATGGGCACGTCCGTATGCAGAGAGACTGCTTGGGCAAGGCGAGGCTCTCACGGATATCAACCAGAATCCGTATGTCTCGTACGGTGGTCAGCGCGTTGCTGAACTTAATCCGATGCAGCAGCAAGCCTATGCCGATATCGCTGGCATGGGTCCGGCTTCTCAGTTGGGGCAAGCAACCGGCATGGCGGGTCTTGCGGGTCTCCAAGCGCAACAGGCTGGTCAATATCGCGCTGCTCGTCCGACAAATTTCTACAATCCGATGGACGTTGGGTTCATGGGTACGACTGCGCCCCAGTTGCAGCAGTACCAGATGGGTGGCCCGGAGCGTGTACAGGCGGGTATATTTGGCGGTGCTGAGGCCGGTCAGTACATGTCCCCCTACATGCAGAACGTGGTCGAGCAACAAAAGCAGGCTGCGGTTCAAGATTTCATGCGGCAGATTCCGGGTACGCAGGCGGCTGCGGCTCGCTCTGGTGCGCGTGGTGGCACCCGTGATGCTCTGGTAAGAGCAGAAGGAATGAGGAATCTTCAGCAGCAACTTGGTGGCATTCAAGCCGCAGGTTCGCAACAAGCATTTCAAAATGCCCAGCAACAGTACAACGTGGATCAAGCCCGTGCGTTGCAGGCAGCACAACTTAATCAAGCCGCAGGACTCACTACAGGCCAACAAAACCTGCAAGCATTACTTCAAACGCAGGGTCTTGGTGCGGGACAGGCTTTGCAATCGCAACAACTCAACCAAGCGGCACAACTTCAGGCTCAGCAACAGGCTCTGGGTCAACGTGCTACAGCGGCTCAGTACGGTCTGTCTGGCGCGCAATTAGGCGAGCAGTCCCGACAGTTCGGTGCCAATCTTGGTATGCAAGGCATCGCACAGCAGTTGGCTGCTGCCGGTCAACTTGGCGCACTGGGCCAGTCCCAGTATCAACAGCAGATGGGTATCAACGCAGCGCAGCAACAGGCTGGTCAGCAGTTGCAAGCCCTCAAGCAAGCGCAACTTGATCAAGCCTACCAAGACTTCCTCGCTCAGCAGCGTTACCCGTACACGCAACTCGGATTTATGTCTGATATTCTGCGTGGCGTACCGGCGACAGCGGCATCGAAGACGGTCTACGAGCAAGGTCCAAATCCGCTCAATCAAGTTATCGGCGGGGGTCTTGGCCTTGCAGGTCTGAGCCGTGCGTTTACTCCGACCGCTCAGGGCTAATGAGGTCATTATGAATCGCTATAGTGGAATCTCTGCACTGGCTCCGGTTGTTCAACAAACCGAAGACTTTGTTCAAAAGAAAAACATCCCGCCCAGCCAAGTCGTGCCGTTTTTGCTCTCGCTTGGCAGACCAGAACTTGCCGGTGCTGTTGCTAACCGTATGTCGCTTGAAGCGGCTACTGAACGTATGAAGGCCATGCAGCAGGGTAACGCGGCTCCTCCTACGGTTGCACAAGAGAACGCTGCCAAGTTGCAGAATGCTGAAGCGCAACTCGCGCAAGGCATGGGTGCAATGCCTGCCGGTGTAATGGACCGCGCTCAGTTCCAAGGTGGTATTACGGGCGAACCGATGGAGCAGCCTGTTCAACGTATGGCAGGTGGTGGGCCGATTGCATTCCAAGTCGGTGGAGAGATGCCTGCGGCTGTGGCTACAGAAGCCGACATTTTTGGTAATCCTGCTATTCGCCGCGCTGTTGCCGCCGATCTTGGTGTTGCAGAAGAAGCAATTGAGCAGGTTCCCAAAAGCGTACTGAAAGACTGGGCTGCTAAGAATGCACCGACTATTTCAAAATGGTTTAGTAGCGCCGGAGAAGCCGGTCTTGGTGGTATTGCCAGAGGCGCTGCCAGAACAGTTGGTAAAGGTGCTGCCTATGTGGGCGTCCCTTACGAAGTGGGCAGATCTTCGCTTAGAACTTTGCAAGCCGATCCTGCTTACGTTGCTGAAGAATATGGGCTTGATCCTAATGTGATGGGCACCAAATCTTTGGCTGGTGCGCTTTCTTACGGAGAAAACTTGCTAAACATTCCTACGCTTGGCTTGTACGGTATGTTGCGTGGTGAAACCCCGCAAGATCGTGCACTTGAGCGTACTAGAAAAGATGTTAGTGCGATTGAGGGGCGCACTGCTTACGAACAAAAAGACCTCGCAAAATATTTAATCGAACGCAAAGGTGCAGATAAAGTTAATGCCTTGGTTAAATATCAACAGGCTGTTAAACAGTTTGGTGCTGATTCTCCGCAAGCCGCTGACGCTGAAAAGGCTTACAAAGAAGCCGCAGGTTCAGTTGGCGCGGGTGTCGATAGCCAAGCCCTTGCGGATTACATCGCTAGATCAGCGAAGGGTGACAAAGAAGAAGGCAAGCCCACGCTTGGCGCGATGCCTGCTTATGCCGATCCGTTTGCAAAATCCAGAACAGAATTGGATAAGCAACTTAAAGACATGGAAGATGTATCCACGCCCGAAGCGCGTGACAAACTCTTTAAGAAAGAATTCCAAGACAAAATGGATTTCTACAAAGAACAAGGCATCACTAAGCCTTTAATGGATGCACAGGATCGCATCAATCTTCGTAGAGACCAAATCGGTTTACAGAAAGATAAGGACTTTGGTAAAGCCTTGGCGCTTATGGGCTTCACTATGATGAAGACCAAAGGCAGTTTCTTAACCGCATTAGGTGAAGGCGGTTCTGCAAGCCTTGCTGCAATGGAGACGTTTGAAGAGAAACGCCAAGCCGCGCTTGATAAGTTGGATGATCGTGAACTTGCGATTAATCAACAGATCTCTGCATATAAAGAGAAAGCGGGTACGGCTGCTGAGGCACGCGTCGATAAACTTGAAGCCAAGCGCGATGAACTCAAAAGGCAACAGTTTGCGCTTCAACAAGCAGGCGATACGCTTCGCGCTACGCAGTCCTTCCAGTGGGCGATGCAAGAACGTACGTTTCAAGCCAACATCGATGCAATTGATCGTCGATATGGCGGTAACCTTGAGCGTCAAATTGAGAAAGACATCATTGCACGTAGAAACGTGCTGAACTCTAATGCTCCGGCAAACATCAAGGCACAGGCCAAGCGTGAATTGGAACAGTTGATGGCTGAGCGTGAGAAAGCAACTCAAGGCGGCAGTGCTTCTTATCAGGCAATGTTGCTTAAAAATTTAGCGACACAATCTTTACTTGGCGGTGCTGCGCCATCTGCTGCCGGTGCAAGTGCAGACGAGGATTTGGTAAACAAGTGGCTTAAATAATGGCAACGCTTGAGCAAATCCTTACTGCTTTGCGTGCAGCCGACGCAGCAGGTGCTGCCGAAGATGCCCGTGCGTTGGCCCAAATGTACGTTGCTGAAAAGCAGCGTTTAGCATCGCGTGGCGAGCAAGCCGGGTTTTTAGAATCTGTTCGTGCCGGTGCAGGTACGCTTGGTGCGGCTCCCGAAGCCGCTCGATTTGCTGCGGCAGAAGGTGCTGATCAAGAGGCAGCGCGTCAAGCGTTCCTTGCTGCACAAGCCCCAGAAAAGGCTACGACTAGTTTTGAGGATGTGAAAGATCTCTCCTCGTTCGTAGACTACGCCAAACAGCAAGCCGGTCAGTCAGCCGGTTACTTGATCCCGCCGGGTGCAGCGGGTGCTGCTGCCCGTGTTCTGTCTCGCTCTCCCGGTATCGGCAAGGCTGTGGGTCTTGGCGTGTTGGGCGCACAGTACCTCACGGAGAACTTGGGTCGGCAGGCTGCGGAACAGCAGACTGCGATTGAGCGCGGGGAAGCCCCGTCTGAAACTTCTGTTGCCGGTGCAGCCGCTGCCGCTGCCGGTCAGACTGCGCTTGATGCTGTTGGCATCGAGATGCTGCGTCCCTTGTTTGGCAAATTCCCGTTCGTCAAAAATCTGCTTGGCGAGGGCGGCGAGAAACTTGCCAAAGAATCTGAAGACGCATTGATTGACGCAGTGCGTAGCGGAAAAATTAAACGTTCTAGCGGTCTTGTAACTGGCATCGGCAAAGGTCTTGCGATTGAAGTTCCGCAAGAAATTGCTCAGCAAATGCTTGAGCGGGCGCAGGCCGGA
>Ga0075464_10001520_pt1 | contig 10460 bp, 10 predicted proteins | sample DEB19_08_DNA_5_FD_75068 | JGI IMG/M metagenome (GOLD analysis project Ga0075464, IMG submission 75068) | Aqueous microbial communities from the Delaware River and Bay under freshwater to marine salinity gradient to study organic matter... | ecosystem: Environmental > Aquatic > Marine > Coastal ...
CGTTGTAGAAAGCCTTGTCCGGATAACGCTCCAGCAACTTGTGAAGTCCTGTCGACCGAAAGACCAGCAGCACCATCAGCCTGTCATCGCCAGTACGGGACTGGGAGATGCCGGCTTGTTCCCGCATCCGGGACCGCGCGCCATCAGAACCCACTACATAAGCTGCGCGCAAAACGCGCTTGTTTTGGTTGGAGCGTTCCATGATCGAGACCGAAACACCAGCCTCATCCTGGGCCACCGTGTCAGCCTCCCATCCGTACATCGTCTGCACATTCGGAAGTTCGGATACGCGTTGACGCAGCACCGCTTCCGTTGCGTACTGGGGCAACCGCTCATTGGACTGGGAATAGTAGGGTTTGACCAGATCGCGCTGGAGCCAGTCGTAGTAATAGGGACTGAGCAAGGTGCCATAAGTCGTCAGACCGCCGATGCCGTATTCAGGAGGAATGGTGCGGGCCGCGCGCAGCTGCTTTTCCGCACCCCAGGCATGAAAATGCTCCATGGTGCGGGTGGTCAGATTCTGTCCTTTAGGGACAGGCTGCGGCTTTTCATATCGCTCCACGACAATGCAGCGCACGCCGCGCTGTCCCAACTCGATGGCTAAGCCCATGCCAACGGGGCCGCCGCCGGCGATGATTACGTCGGCATCGTGCGGATTCGGGCTTGTGGCTGAGAGCGGGCGATGGGTTGGCATGTCTGTCCTTGAAATAATGATCTGATGGCGATGGGCTTGGGCGAGGCCTTGAAGCTAGTTCATGCGTGCCTATCCGAATAGGTAGTTCGATACCAGCTAGCCCCGCTGAATGCGCGCCAGGATAAATCTGGCCGCAGGCCGATCGCGTGGCCCGCTAGGCATGTATGGGTGATAGGGGTCATAGCGGGAGACAGCCGCTTTCAGGTTCACCAACAAAAGGTGCAAACTCGAAAATATCGCAAACCAAGCCTTGGCACGGCTGCGCCAAGGCAATCCCAGGCCTGCGATGCCGCCTATGACTGCGATAGGGATGGGGGCTGTCTCTTTTTGATGGTCCACGGTATGCTCCGGTCTAAGATCGTTAGCATACACACAATCTGCCGGATTTCTCCAGCAGCGGGATCAGAAAATGTGATTTCAGCTAGTCAGCCGTGATGCCATTGCGTTTGATGACCGAGCCCCAGCGCTCGTAGTCCTTTTTGACCGTCGTGTTCAGTTCGCTGGTTGACGAGGAGGCAGCGTCGAGCCCGGCGCGAGAAAGAATGGCACGCGTTTCGGGCAGGCTCATGATGGCGGCAATCTCGCTGTTCAGACGATTGACCACTGGTGCAGGCGTTTTGTTGGGCGCAAAGAAGGCGTACCACATGTCAACATTGACATCTTTCACACCCAGCTCGCCAAAAGTGGCCACGTTTGGCGCGACCGGGTGGCGCGCATTGCCGCCCACCGCCAGAGCCGTCAGCTTGCCTGAGCTGACAAAGCCCTGGGCCACATGAACCGGCAAAAAGCCCACATTGATTTCGCCCGACAACAGGTCTTGAACGTAGCCCGCCGTGCCCCGGTAAGGGACATGCAACATGAACAGCTGGGTTCTGGTTTTGAACAACTCCATCGCCATGTGGTGAGGGGTACCAATACCAGGAGAACCGTAGTTGATGGACCCCGGTTTGGCCTTGGCCGCGGCCACCAGGTCCTGTATAGACTTGTAGCCCGTTTTGGGGTTGGCCACCAGCATCAAGGTGCCGTAAGCAGCCATCGATACCGGTGAAAAGTCATTGACCGGGTTGAACGGCACGTTTTTGTACAGCTGCGATGCCATCAGCATGGTGTTGGCACCCATCAGCAGCGTGTAGCCATCGGGCGTGGACTTGGCCACGTTGTCGGCGCCAATGTTGCCGCTGGCACCGGGCGTGTTTTGTACCACCACAGGTTGACCCAGACGCTCACTGAGCTTGGGCGACACGGTGCGGGCAATGGTGTCCATGCCGGTGCCAGGCGTAAACGGCACGATGATTTTGATGGTTTGGCCGGGCCAGGTCTGGGCCTGTGCAAGCACGCTGACGGCCAGCAGAGCGCTGGTCGCCAAGGCACGGATATGTGTGGGTGTCATGGTGTTTCCTGTCTTGTCATAAAAAGGGCAGCGCCAGCCGGTAGACCGTCAAGCTGCCGAACAGTTCAAAAAGTTTGTTTGCGCAATCTCAGGTGATTTTAAAAACGGTTTCTGCATTGGTTTGAAAAAATTTCTTTTTATCGCCTGCGCTCATGGTCATGTTGTCCATGGCAATGACCTCATCGAGCTGATGCTGATAAGGGTAGTCCATGGCGTACAGCACCCGGTCAACACCGAGCACCTGTTGCGCAAACTTGATGGCGGGCTCCCACGCCACACCGCTGTTGGTAATGTAGAAGTTTTCCTTCAAGTACTCGCCCGGCGTCTTCTTGATGGGCTTCATGCTCTCATAGCGCTTGGACGCTACAGTAGCGCGGTGCATGTAGTTCAGGCGGTACATCCAGTACGGCAACGCCTCGCCCATGTGGCCAATGATCATCTTCAGCTTCGGAAAGCGGTCAAACGCACCCGAGGTGATGATGCGCATCGCGTGCAGGCCAGTCTCGACACCAAAACCGTAAATCGCGCCGTCCAGGCCAGCCTCCTGAAACGGCTCGATCATGTTTTTGGGCAGCGAATTGGGGTGCAGATAAATGGGTGCGTCATGCGCTTCAGCAGCCGCAAATATGTCCCAAAACTTCTGGTCTGACAAATACTCGCCCTGGGTGTGCGAGTTGATGACGACGGCATTCATGCCCAGTTTCGTGACTCCGCGCTCAATTTCTTTGGCTGCGGCAGCAGGGTCTTGCGGGGCCACTGAAATCATGCCGGTAAAGCGTGTGGGGTGACGCTTGATGGCATCAGCCAGATAGTCATTGCCGGTGATGGCAAAGGCAACCGCTGTTTCCTTGTCCATCACCTGCACGCCTGGCGAGGTCATGGCCAGCACCTGGCGGTCGATGCCGCATTCATCCATGTGCTGAATACGCAAATCGTCCATGTCGGTCAGACAACGCATGATGTGCTGGGCACGCTCGCTGGGGCTGTTCATGTAAAAACCCATCAAGCCGTTAAAGCCTGGGTCTACATTGCCCTTGGCAATGATCTTGCGGTAAATCTCCAGCAGCTCGGGCGGCGCAAAGGCCTCTTCCGTGGCGATGCGCTGGTAGTCTTTTGATTTGGGGTGCATGGATCGTTTCTCTGGTGAGGTAATGGATAAAGGGAAATAAACAGGGACTAGTTAGCTTTGATGTTGTTGTCGATCGCCAACTGCTTCCAGATGGGAATTTCTGAAGCAATAATTTTGGCGAACTCATCGGACGTATTGCTCACCGGGATGACCGACATGCCGCTGATTTTTTTCTGCACATCAGGCATGGCCACCACTTTGGCAACACCGTCTTGCAGCAACTTGATGATGTCGGCAGGCGTGCCAGCCGGGGCCAGCAGGCCAATCCAGAGCGACACCTTCAGGTCAATGCCCAGTTCGCTCAATGTCGGAATGGTTGGGTAGTCCTTCATGCGTGTTGCTGACGTCACGGCCAGCGCCTTGACACGGCCACTTTGCAAACCGATAAATGCCGGACCCGCATCGGCCAGCGTCATCGTCACATCGCCCGCCATCACAGCTGTCACTGAATCATTGGCGCCCTTGTAAGGAATGTGCGTGAACCTGGCACCGGTTTTTTTGTTCAGCAACTCGGTGATCAATTGAAACGAGGCGGAGCTGGCACCGTAGTTGGCCTTGTCAGGGTTTTGTTTGGACTGGTTCACCAGTTCCTGGACTGTTTTGGCTGGGTTGTTGATGTTGACGAGCAGCACCAAAGGAGAATCGCTGACCAATGAAATTGGCGTGAAGTCCTGCGGGGTGTAAGGTAGTTTGGTGTAGACCGCATGGTTGAAAATCATCGGCCCGGGCGCGCCCATCATCAGCGTGTAGCCATCCGGTTTGGACTTGGCCACATAGGTGCTGCCGACAATAGCGCCCACGCTGGGCCGGTTTTCAACCATCACGGGTTGGCCGATCACCGCAGGCAGTTTTTCAGCCAGGATGCGGGCCATCGCATCGACGCCGCCACCTGCGGAATAGCCCACCACAATGGTCACGGGTTTGATGGGGTAGTCGGCCGCCTTGCCAGCAAGTGGCAGGCAGGCCATGGCAGTCATCAGCCAATGGATAAGGCGGGGCATATGTTTTGTCAGCATGTTTGTCTCCTGCTTTCTGGTGAATAAAAAACGCACTTCAACTTAAAACTTCTTATTGCAATCCAATCTGGACATTGAGCACCGCGGCCTGACCAGCATCCACCGCCGCAAGGCAACGTGCAATGGCGGCTTGCACATGCGCGGGGTCACGCACGCATTCGCCATACGCGCCAAAGGCCTCAGCCACTTTTTCAAACTGTCTGTCCTGGCTTTGCAGACGCGCCTGAAATTCATCCGCCGCAGCCGCAGCGCCGTCTGGATAGACGCGCAGCACAGCTTCTTTCACGGCCTGCCAGCCACCGTTGTCCAGCACCACTGTGAAGATGGGCAACTGGTAACGCTGAGCGGTGGCATAAACCGACGTGGGTGTCGAAAAATGAAAGCCACCATCGCCCACAATTTGCACCACGCGTACTTTGGGATGGGCCAGCTTTGCCCCAAGTGCCATGCCGCCGCTGTAGCCCAGGCCGCCACCTGCGCCGCAGAACAGGGTCAGAGGTTTGGTGCGCGGTATTTGGTTCAGCACGGCGAAGGTGTTGCGTATGGCTTCGTTGATGACGATGTCGTCTGGCGAAATAGCAGCGCCCAGTGCGGCGCAGAGCCAAGCGGCGGTGACGGCACCCGGCTTGCCGTGGTCTTGAGCCGCATGCGCCACCAAAGCCTTGCGCTCGGTCGACGCTGCCAACCAGCTGTCGATACGCGCCGAGATTTTTCTGTGAAAAGCAGCGTCTGCTTTGTCGCGCACGATTTTTACAACTTGCCGCAGCACGGTGGCGCAGTCTGCCTGCACCCGCATGTCGGTGGCAAAGCCCCACATCGGAAAGTCTTTTTTGATCGGATCAACATCCATGTGCAGCCAGCGCGTCTGGCTGCTGACCTGCACAAACTTGGGTAGCCATGGCACATCTACATCCAGCAACAGGCCGAGATCTGCTTGACCCACGCCCTTGCCAGGCTCGAAACCGCCAAAGCATGGCGATGAACGGTTGATGTTCATGTGGCTCGGGCTGAACTCAAACACGCGAATGCCGCACAGCAATGCCAGTTCTTCCAGCGCAGCCACTGCCTCAGCCTTGCGGCCCAGGTAAGACGTCACGACGATGGGGTTGTCGGCCGCCATCAGCTGCGCGGCTATGGCCTGCGCTCGTTCATCGTCAATACCGCCAGCCAGGACGGCACCGTAACGCTCGCTGCTGAACGACTGCACCGCGTTGCTGTCAATTTTTTCGGCCAGCATTTCGCGAGGCAGGGTCAGGTAAACCGGGCCTGGTGGGTCGCTCTGCATGACGGAGTGGCCGCGCCGCAAGACCTCCTTGGCGATCACACCGCTGGGCAGCGAGTAGTCCCACTTCACATAGGGCCTGACCACGCTGGCCATGTCAAACGGGTCTTGCACGAAGTGGACGTAGTTGTCGCGCGAGCCAGGCAGCTCGCCGCGCAAGGTGTAGGGGGCTTTGCCCGCAATCAGCATCACGGGCAGGCGGCCACGAAACATGTTGTGCATGCCCATCGCCGCGTTGGCTGTGCCCGCATCAACATGCACCATCACCGCCTGGCCACGGCCCGTGACAGCTGCAAAACCAGCCGCCATGTGAATGGCCACATTTTCGTGCGGCACCAGCATCATCTCGGGGTGCGGTTTGCCGTCCTGGTCCCAGCGTGCCAGCTCTTCAATGATGGAAACGTGGTCAGTACCGAGGTTGGAAAAGACGTGCTCGATACCGAGCTCGGTCAGGCCTTCAAGAAAGTAATGCGCGCCGCTGCGTTGTTCAGGCTGACTCATGTGTGGGTCTCAAAGTAGAAGTGCTTGGTCTGCAAGAAATCATTCAGGCCTTCTGCACCATGAAGCCGACCATAACCGCTGTCCCTGAAGCCCCCGGTTTCAGCTTCAGCAAACAAACGGTTGTGGCTGTTAGACCAGACAGTACCAGAACGCAAACGTGCGGCAACGCGCCGCGTCTTCTTCATGTCGGTGCTCCAGACGCTGGCGGCCAGGCCAAAGCGTGTGGCATTTGACCGCATGACCGCTTCGTCTTCACTGGAAAAGCGCTCCAGCACCAGCAGCGGGCCAAACAGTTCTTTCTGAATGAAGTCTGACTGCAGGTCATCGACTTCGATCAGGCTGGGCTCAATGAAGGCGCCTTTAGCCAGCGCACCGCCGGGTACGTTGCCGCGTAGCAGCACGCGTTGTGTGGCGGCTGCGGTGTCCATCAGGGCGTTGATGCGATCGCGGTTGCGCACGTCAATCAGGCAGCCCATTTGCGATGTTGGGTCATTGCCCGGGCCGACCTTGACGGCCTTCAGTGCGGCAGCAAGTCTGACCGCAAATATGTCATAAGCAGCGTCTTCAACCAGCACCCGCGTGATGGCCGTGCACTGCTGGCCAGCCATCACCATGCCGCCTGCCACCATGCCCGCCACCGCCTTGTCCATATCGGCATCAGCAAACACCACAGCCGGTGCCTTGCCGCCCAACTCCAGCGACAGTCGCTTGAGCGTGGTGGCCGTGTTTTGTGCAATCAGTTTGCCAACAGCCGATGAGCCCGTAAAGCTGATGACATCGATATCGGGCGACTCGCACAAATAGCGCGACACATCGGCACCAGACTCGGTCACAGAATTGATCACGCCAGGCGGTACGCGGCTGTCGCCCGTCAGGCACTCGAGCACCATGTTGTTGACCACTGCTGTTTGACAGGCGGGTTTGATCACCACCGTGCATCCTGCTGCCAATGCAGGCGCAAGTGACCTGACCAGCAGGGTCACGGGGGCGTTCCAGGGCAGGATGATGGCGCAGGCACCCGCAGCTTCACGGTCCAGCGACGAATAGCAACCCGGTTCAACTTCCAGCACACGGCCAAACAGGTTGCGTGCCAGTCCTGCGTAGTAGCGCAGCTCTGAAATACCGGCGCCGATCTCGCCCAGCGCTTCACGCCGCAGCTTGCCGTTCAGGCTGACCAGCCAGTCGGCAATCTCGTTCTTGCGGGTATCCAGGGCGGCAGCGAAATCCAGCAAAACTTCTGCACGCAAACGGGGCGAGTGTTTCCAGCTGGTCTGCTCAAAAGCACGCACTGCGGCTGCTACCGCTGCTTCAGCCTCATGGGTCGTGCCGTCACAATAATGGGCTGCTACTTCCCCGGTTGCGGGGTTGATGGACTGGCCCAAGCGTTCTTCGCCGCTGACGTGGCTGAGCCATTGGCCATGGATGTATTGTTTTGCGACTTGCATGTTTGTCTCCGTCATTAACGCGGCCAAGCTGCTGTTCAGACGAGTCCATCTCCATATGTTAATCAACCCAAAATAAGACACAATAGTCTATTTTTCAGCTACACCTTTTCCAAATCGCGATGAATCATGGGCAGGCTTGATGGACACTCTGGCAAATTTGAAAGCTTTTATTGCCACAGCAGATGCGGGCAGCTTTTCGGGTGCGGCCCGTCAGCTCGGACTGGTGCCCTCAGTAATCTCCAAGCGCATTGACCAGCTGGAATGGCGTATTCGTGCGCCCCTGTTTGCACGCACCACACGCAAACTCACGTTGACCGATGTCGGCGAGCGTTACCTGCGCACCGTCAAAGAGGCCGTCCGGCAGGTCGACGATGCCCTGGCCGGCATGGCCCGTGCCAGTGGCTCCCTGGAGGGCCACATACGCGTCAAGGTGCCCACCACACTCGGGATGCTGTACCTTTCAAATTTGCTGACCCAGTTTTTGCAGGGCCAGCCCATGATCAGCATGGACATCGTGCTGGCAGACCGTTCTGTCAACCCGACCGAAGAAGGCTTTGACATTGCCATTGGTGCCAGACCTGAGCTGTATGGCGGCGTGCAGGACATACCGCTGTGCCCGCTCAGGCGGCGTTTGTGTGCGTCACCTGCTTATCTGGCGCGCAGGGGGACGCCCCAACACCCTGCTGATCTGGAAAGCCATGACTGCCTGGTGTTCACCACGTCTGGCGCACGCTGGGAGTTTGAAAGTACGCAGGGTTTGATGGGCATTGACGTGCACCCCAAACTGCGCACCAATGACGGTGCAGCGATCTACAAAGCAGCTGTAGCCGGCAGCGGGATCGCCGTGCTGTCAGATTACCTGACCGAGGCTGCCTTGCGAAAGGGTGAGCTGATGGAGGTTTTGGAGGATTTCAAGGTGCCAGACATTTGGCTCAAAGCGTTGGTCCCAGCCAGTCGGATTGAACTGCCCAGAATACGCATGCTGCTGGACTGGCTTGAAAGCAAGCTCAAACCCTTGCCGCCGTGGAAGACAATGGGACATGACTCAAAGACGGTATGAATAAACCCATGACACCCGCTTCGAAGGATCTCGCCCTGCTGTATGCGCGTCCGGGTTTTTTGCTGCGGCGTGCGCATCAGATATCTGCCGCTGTGTTTGAAGACGAGTGCAGCAGTGTGGGCCTGACACCGGCCCAGTTTGGTGTACTGACCGTTCTGGCCAGTGCGCCGGGGCTGGACCAATCCAGCCTGGCCCGCGCTTTGGGCTTTGACAAGGTGACGGTGCTGCGTGTGCTGCGTGGACTGGAGGGGCGGGGATTGGTGCATCGCACGGCGGCATTGACAAGCAAACGCAACATGGCGGTCGTGCTGTCACCCGAAGGCGAGACGCTTTTACAACGTGCCGCCAAACCCGCAGAACGCTCTTACGAACGACTGATGGCGCCTTTGTCACAAGAGCAACAGGCGCAGCTGGTGCTTTTGCTGATGGAGCTGACACAGGGCCTGGAAGATCAGGCACGAGCGGCCTTTGTGCCACCGGTGCAAAACTGACATTGAACGCCAGCGCCAAACTGATATTTGACGTCAACGCCAGGCGCGTTCAGCTGTTTTTAAGTTCAATACCCCATTTGGCCAAGGCCGCGTCGTCGGTGACCCGCGCGTCGACCCAACGCGCACCCTCAGGCGTCTGCTCCTTCTTCCAGAACGGCGCCTGGGTTTTGAGGTAGTCCATCAAAAACTCGCAGGCCCTGAAGCTTTCGCCGCGGTGTGCAGAAGTCACCGCCACCATCACGACCTGGTCGAGCGGCTGTAAAAGTCCAACCCGGTGCACCACGCGGACGCCAAAGATATCAAAACGATTTAACGCATCGTCAATCATCGCCTCGATGGCTTTTTCTGTCATGCCGGGGTAGTGTTCCAGCTCCATGCTGCTGACGTTCAGCCCATCATTTCGATCACGGACCGTACCGGTAAAGGTACACACAGCGCCCACGCGTTTGTCGTCTTTTCTGAGCGCTTGCACCTCAACGGCCAGATTGAAGTCTTCTGTTTGAATGGACACGCGACCGGCCATGTCAGCCGCCCGTCACCGGAGGGAAAAAAGCAACTTCACTGTCAGGTGCCAGCAAAGCACTTTCATCGCTCATCATTTGACCCAGTGCCATGCGCACGGCCCTGCCCCGGCCGAGGCAGGCGTAGGCAGGGCCAGCTGCCAGCAGTTCGTCACGCAAACCCGCCAGGCTGGTGGCTGCGGTTTCACGCTGTTCGCTGGCGCGCCCAATGGCTTCACGGATGGAGGCAAAGTACTTGATGGTGACCCGCATGTTCGGCCTTTCAGGACATCAGTGATGTCAACGCCATGAACTGAACCACATCGCCATGCGCAATGGTTCTGCCCGCCGGGTTATCGACCAGGCCATCGGCCCAGACGGCAGAGGTCAGCACACCAGAGCTTTGGTTGTCAAACAAGTCCAGACCCCCTGCCGAATTGCGCCTGGCGCGCAGAAATTCCCTGCGTTTATCGGCTTTAGGCCAATCAAAATCGGCTCTGACAGCTATGGATTCAGGAGCAAACCGGGTGACGCCCTGAAGCTTTCGAATGAATGGCCTGACCAGCAGCAGGAAGGTCACGTAGCCCGATACCGGATTGCCGGGCAAACCGATAAAGTGCGCGTTCTGGATTTTCCCGTAGGCAAACGGTTTACCGGGCTTGATGGCGATTTGCCACAGATTGAGCTGGCCAAGTGCCTGGACAGCAGGTTTGATGTGGTCTTCTTCACCAACAGAGACGCCGCCGCTGGTCAGTACCAGGTCATGCGCGCTGCTTGCGGTTAACAAAGCCGCTTTTGTCGCTTCAAGTTTGTCGGGCACGATGCCCATGTCGGTCACGGTACAGCCCAGTCGTTGCAACAAGGCGCGCAAAAAGAACCGGTTGGAGTTGTAAATCGCACCTGGTTTCATGTCCTGAGGTGCGACATCTCCGGGCATGACCAACTCGTCACC
>Ga0075464_10001521_pt1 | contig 10459 bp, 13 predicted proteins | sample DEB19_08_DNA_5_FD_75068 | JGI IMG/M metagenome (GOLD analysis project Ga0075464, IMG submission 75068) | Aqueous microbial communities from the Delaware River and Bay under freshwater to marine salinity gradient to study organic matter... | ecosystem: Environmental > Aquatic > Marine > Coastal ...
CAGTCTTGTGCGCCGCTTAAATCTGTCAAAAAGGCCAAATCATCATGAAAACCTACAACATCCTCTTTCTCTGTACCCATAACTCTGCACGCTCAATATTGGGCGAAGCTATAGCATCAACTCACCCTAGTGGTAAGTTTGTAGGTTACTCAGCTGGATCTACTCCAGGTACAAGTGTCAATCCAATTGCCGCGGATATTGCCGCAGAATTAGGTATGGATCGCGCGTTATTGAAGTCAAAGAGTTGGGATGTTTTCGCGCAGCCTGATGCTCCGAAGATGGATTTCATTATCACGGTTTGTGATAATGCAGCCGGTGAGGTCTGCCCATTCTGGCCTGGGCAGCCAGCTACTGCACATTGGGGCTTTCCTGATCCATCACTAGTGCAAGGCACGGATCTAGAAAAGCGGACAGCCTTTAACGCGGTAATGAATGGCCTCAATAAACGTATTGATATCTTGGCGAGCATGCCCCTAGAAAAACTAGACTCTATGACCCTCAAAGCAATCCATTCATCCATTCCAACTCAAGTATGAATAGCTTAACTAAAAAACTCTCCTTTCTAGACCGTTACTTAACGGTATGGATCTTTGCCGCTATGGCCCTTGGTATTGCCCTGGGTTATATATTCCCTGGGGTAGAGGGCTTGATTAATTCATTTCAGCTTGGGACCACTAATATCCTTATCGCAATCGGCTTAATCCTCATGATGTACCCGCCATTTGCCAAGGTACGTTACGAAGATTTGCCAGATGTGTTTAAGGACAAGCGTATCTTTCTCATCTCGCTACTGATGAATTGGATTGTTGCACCCCTGCTTATGTTCTTTTTGGCAATTACCTTTGTGCCTGATCAGCCCGAATATATGGCTGGCTTAATTTTGATTGGCATTGCGCCCTGCATTGCCATGGTGATTGTGTGGAACGATATTGCGAAAGGCTCAACAGAGTATGCGGCGGGGCTGGTAGCATTTAATGCCATCTTCCAGGTCTTGTTCTTTAGTGTGTACGCCTATGTTTTCCTCACTGTTCTGCCACCATACTTTGGTTTGGCGGCATCTAATGTCGGCGTGAGCATGGGGCAGATTGCAGAGAGCGTCTTTATCTACCTTGGTGTACCTTGTATTGCAGGTATCTTGACCCGAGTGATGATGCTCAAGTTCATGTCCAAGAATCGTTACCACGAGCAGTTTGTGCCGCGCATCGGCAAGCTCACTTTGATTGCTTTGCTGTTCACTATCGTCGTCATGTTTAGTCTGAAGGGCAAACTCATTTTAAGCCTGCCGATGGATGTGCTGAGGATTGCTATTCCTCTGCTGATCTTCTTCCTCATCATGTTCCTGCTGACCTTCTTCGTAACGGGGAAGATGGGAATTGATTACAAGCGCTGCTGCACCTTGTCCTTTACGGCATCCAGTAATAACTTTGAACTTGCTATTGCTGTCGCAATTGCTGTATTTGGTATCAATTCAGGGGCGGCATTTGCAGCGGTCATAGGCCCTCTTGTTGAGGTACCCATCATGATTGGCTTAGTTACCGTAGCGCTGTGGTTTAAAGAGCGCTTCTTTGCAAAAGAGTAGGCGCCTTACTAGGCTCTATAAGGCCTTACAAGATTCTCTAGACCAAATGCATCATTCTCATGCCTAAGCGCATCAATCGAGTCGCGAAGTGCTCTTATCTCTTTGCAGGAAAGTTTTCGCAACTTCTTGCGGTCCATGCCATAGGTATCTACTAGGTAGCGCACTCTAGACAGGCAAATCTGCAGGCGAATAAGCCAGTAAATGGCAAAGATGCCGGGTGCAAATAAGAGAAGCAAAATGCTCATTTAGTAGCCTATAAAAAAGGCCGTCATCAAGACGGCCTGTTACTGATTAACCTTGCGATTATTGCAGTGCTTATTTAATTAATAAAACAGGCTGCTTGGCTGCATTACTAATTTTCTGAGCTACTGAACCCATGAGGGTATCAACAATGCCAGATCTACCTTTTGAACCCATGACGATGAGGTCAAATTTCTCTTTATTAGCCAAGGCAATAATTTCAGTGGCCACATTACCGCGCTTAATGACCATGCTGTGTTTCACGCCAGCAGTATCAAGGGCCTTCTGAGCAGCTTTGAGCTCTTTTTCGCTTACTTCACGAAGGTAGTCATCAATCACGCTGGTAGCGACAAACTGTTTTACGTGACCAAGGCCAATATCGTCGTGAACGCTGATCAATGTGACCGTGCACTTGCTGCGCAAATCTTTAGCTAACTTTCCAACGTACTTAGCCGCATTGAGCGAAGACTTGGAGCCATCAACTGGTAATAATATTTTCATTTGTCCCTCTATTTTTGTAGTTAATAAACTGCACCTGCATATGACTAATTTACTATGAAAATCACCAGAAATCTACGAAAAATTAGAAGATCTGTAAAGGCTCTTACCTAAAAGGCGGTTTACTTCAGGAAAGCGTCGTAGAAGGTTTTCATGATCAGGATAGTCACCAGAATAAAGAATCCCTTGCGGATAAAAGCATTGCCATGCTTGATAGCAATCTTAGTGCCGATTTGACCGCCTACCAGGTTGGCGCTGGCCATGAGCAGGCCCAGCTTCCAGTCAAAATATCCAAGATAGAAAAAGACGCAAAGCGCCCCTAAATTGGAGGCGATATTTAGAAACTTGGCTGGCGCCGCGGAGCGCAAAAAATCAAAGCCCAACACGCGGGTGTAGAGCAACTTATAAAAGGCACCAGCACCAGGCCCCAAGAAGCCATCATAAAAACCAATAACGCCGGCACCAGCCGAGGCAATCGCTTTTTGTTTACGGTGCTGGTGTTTGGGGGCGTGAACTAGTCCAGCGCCCGACTTGATATTAAAGATGAGCAGAGCCAGCAATAAAAACGGCAGAGCGCCCCTGAGCCATTGGGTTGGCAATTGGGTGACCAGATAGGCTCCAATAACAGAAGCGCAGAAAGCAAACGCAGAAGAAATCATTACTAAGCCCCAGGGGCTCTTGTTAGCTCTGCTGTATTGAATGGCAGAACCAATCGTCCCCACAATCGAGCCAAACTTATTAACTGAAAGCAGGGTGGCTGGTGGAAAGCCTGGCAAAACCGCAAAGAGGGCTGGCACCTGAATCATTCCGCCACCCCCAATGATGGAATCGACCAGGCCAGCAAATAAGGCGCAGGCAAGCAGTAAGCTAAGGTCGAAAACGGAGAGTTCAAGCATGGTTCTTATTAATCTTATCGATCTTATAGTTCTTTGATGGGGTGCTGGCTCATTTTAGAGGGGTTTCTGTATGGCAGGCATTCTTGACAAAGCGTACGCTTTTGCGTACTATATTTACATTGGGGGGTCATAATGGATGCACTAACTGCGAGCGAGGCGAGGGCCAGTCTATACCGACTCATTGATCAAACTGCTGAATCTCATCAGCCTGTATTGATTTCTGGGAAGAGGGCAAATGCTGTTCTGGTATCAGCGGACGATTGGAGTGCCATTCAGGAAACTCTCTACCTATTGGCGGTGCCTGGCATGCGTGAGTCCGTTAAGGATGCGATGGCTGAGCCTTTGGCTAAGAGTAAGCGGGCCCTTAAATGGTGAGTTGGAATTTAGCTTATTCCAAATATGCTCTCAAAGACGCCAAAAAAATATCAGCCGCAGGTTTGAAGGAACAAACTCAGGTGCTTCTGGATATCTTGGAAGTCGACCCCTTACAAAATCTACCGCCTTATGAAAAGCTTGTCGGTGATCTTACTGGAGCCCACTCTAGGCGCATTAATATCCAGCACCGCTTAGTCTATGAGATTTTTAAAAAAGAGAAAACAGTGCGCGTATTGAGAATGTGGAGTCACTATGAGTAAGTCCGCCAATAAGAAAGGCAAATCATGAAGGTGAACTCCGAAGGCGTCTCTGCCTCGCGAGTCTATTTACCTGCAGGGCAGATGTATCCTAGGCTGCTGGATTTCTTTATCAGCAACTTTCCCCATATCAATGCAAGTGAGTGGGAAGCTCGTTTTGCAGAGGGCTTAGTAATGACGCAAGAGGGAGAGACGGTTGCTGCAAGCGATTCTTATCTGCCTAATATCCACTTACTCTACTTTAGGCGCTTAGCGCGTGAGCCTGAGATTCCGTTTGAAGAACAAATCCTGTATCAGGATGAGCATATTCTGGTGGCAGATAAACCCCACTTTTTACCCGTCACACCAAGTGGTCTTTACTTACATCAAACCTTACTCAATCGACTGAAGAAAAAAACCGGTATACAGACTCTGAGCCCTATTCATCGGATTGATCGCGATACTGCTGGGCTAGTTATTTTTTCAGTCAATCCCAAGGAGAGGGCGCAGTATCAAAACCTTTTTCGGGATCGGGTTGTCAAAAAAGTCTACGAAGCGATTGCACCATATTCGGAAGAGCTCATCAACAAACTACCAATGACTTATCGAAGCAGGATAATAGAATCTGAACATTTCTTGCAAATGGAAGAGGTTGATGGCGAGGCAAATACGGATACGTATATTGAGTTGCTTGAAGTCAATAAACCCTGGGCTAAATATCGACTAAGCCCGGGCAGTGGTAAGAAGCACCAGTTGCGCTGTCACCTCAATGCCTTGGGTATTCCGATACGGCATGATCAGATCTACCCGATCCTGACACCCTACCAAGAGTACGACTTGGATTTTTCAAAACCCCTGCAGCTCTTGGCTAAAGAAATCCATTTCAAGGACCCGCTCACTAATGAATCCCGATCTTTTACTAGCAATCAAGGGCTGGCGTAACTTAAAAATATCAGTGTATTGATGCTGATTAACTAAGGTTATCTATTTTTTTTGAGATCGTATTGATGCTATGACTTTTTTGTTATGGGGCTTCGCAAAATTCGATTCCCATATCAAAGCGTACTTTGTGGTGCTCTTGCACCAAGTTGCCCCATATCTTTTCTAAGCTTGATCATTAGATTTTCTGGGTTCACATTTTAGAATTCCATGTAACCCACATAACCCATGTATCCCATGCATCCCATTGCCATCCCCTAAATGATTACTTTCTTGGTGGATAAAGTAGCTAGCTATTTTTTACTATGCATAATGTTAGTTGTGTTTTAAAGAAGTAAAAAATGACTATAGCCAAATTCACCCCCTCAAATCTTATATGCTTAATCAGTTGCTACACCAAGTCTATTAGCGCGATCTTCCAATGCTAATTCTTAAAGCCATTATGGTTCCGATTTTTATTGCTATGGTTACATTGGCGGGTCGAAAATGGGGTCATGTTGTAGCTGGCATATTGGCTGGGTTTCCAATTGTGGCGGGGCCTATTATTATTTTTGTGACCCTAGATCATGGAACTACTTTTGGGCAGCAGGCTGCCTTGGCTGCTATCAATGGCGTATTGGCCTTAATTATTTTTACCATTACCTTTTGTTGGGTATGCTCCCGTTTTCCTCTGCTGCTATCTATTCTGATTGCTTCTATTGCTTGGTTGCTTGGGGCATTAATCATTCAGGCAATTTCGCCCGGTCTCATTCTGTCTGCATTGCTTTCTACTGCCGCTTTGACGCTCGCATTTTTTTTACTGCCCAAGACGGGGGAGCTCTCGCCTAGAAAAGCACATTTTAAAGATATGCCATGGCGTATGGCCATAGGCGCTATTCTTACGCTGGCAATCACTACATTAGCCTCTCAATTGGGATCTATTTGGAGTGGAACCTTGGCCGTCTTTCCGGTGATCGGTTTGGTATTGGCCAGCTTTGTTTTTTTAGCTGATGGCCCAGATCATGTCATTGAGATGTACCGGGGAATGCTGGCGGGCTTGTATACCTTCGTAACTTTTTTTGTTGTTTTAGCTTCGGTTTGGCCTGCATCTTCAATTTGGGAAGCTTGTTTAATGGCTATCACTATCAGTCTGATAGTCCAGCTTACTGTTCAGCTCCTCTTAAAGAGATTTAAGCCAGGCACATCATAAGAGCTTAGTACATTAACGGTTTTATATTGGTTGCTCACGCTCTTTTTGTCAGCGAGTCAAGAGAGTATCTTCCTGCGCCATATAAGCCAATTAACAGGAATGCAGAAATGATTGCTAGATTTTTATAAAACTGAGCTTCATTGAACGCATTATTTACCCCAGACCAAAATGGGTGCCCAAAATACGTTACGGGTATCAACCAAAGCACTATTGCATAAGATGCCTGCTTCGTTTTATAGCCCAATAATACTAATAGGCTGGAGAAAAGCTGAAAGAGGCCATTGATATAGGCCAGCCAAATTGGCGCTGGCGCTGTATATCCCAGCGTAGCAAGCATATTCAAGGTAGCGGGGTTGTTGATGAAGGCATTTGCATCCGTGAGCTTTTGTAATCCGTACACCAGCATGATGGGGGTGGTGAGTATGCGACTGAGTAGCAGAATGAGATTGGGATGCATATGTGTGTCCATGGAGCCATGCAATTCTGATGGTTAGCCCATTGTAATTTACCCTCTATTGATCTGAAAAATCTTTTAAAGCTCAAGGCTGCCTAATGAAAAATTCAATTACATAGCTGCAGCTCAACAAGGATTGCTCATTTGCATGTATATCTCGATGAGTAGGGTAAGCCTTCGTCATCTTGGTTTAGCGTTATAGGAGTACAGTCTATTTCTGAGAGTTGACTTAGTCTACGGATGCCCCTCATGCCTTGGCTAAATAATATATAAAACAGAAATTGAAAAGAATATGAATGAATAAGCAAGCTGATCAAGGCAGGAGAAAGCTGTTAATGGGGTTGTCGGGAATTCTAGCCTCCTCATTGGTCAAGGCTCAAAGCTTTGAATTCAAACCTAACCAGCGCTATCCAGATCCCGCTGTATTCATACTTGACCCTAGTTTTACAAAGTATCGCCTTCATAACAGCACGCTGGAGCAAGTATCTACTGGCATGCGGTGGGTGGAGGGGCCCACATACTTCCCGGAGGGGGGTTACTTGCTATTTAGTGACATTCCCAATAATCGCATCATGAAGTTTAGCCAGCAGAGCGGCAAGACAAGTATCTTTCGCGAAAATGCAAATTTTGCAAATGGTAACGCTAGGGATCATCAAGGTCGATTGATAAGCTGTGAGCAATCTGTAAGCAGAAGGGTTACCAGAACAGAAAAGGATGGGAAGATCAGCATCCTTGCCGATCGCTATCAAGGGCGACGCCTCAATGCCCCCAATGATGTGATTGTTCAATCAGATGAGTCGATCTGGTTTTCTGATCCAATATTTGGCATTAGTGGGGAGTGGGAAGGCTATAAAGCTATGCCAGAGCAGCCAACCACAAATGTTTACAAGATTAGCAAAGATGGCAAACTCACTGCGATGATTACAGACTTAGTGAATCCGAATGGATTGGCATTTTCCCCCGATGAAAAAAAGCTATATGTAGTCGAATCTAGTAGTTTGCCGAACAATATTCTTTGGGTCTATGATGTGGCCGCAGATGGATCCCTATCCAATAAATCCAAATTCATCGATGGGTCAGATAACGCCTCTTTAGATGGAATTAAAGTTGATATCGATGGAAACCTATGGGTTGCATATGGCTCTAGTGGTGCAATTGAAGCTATGCCGATGATGGTTGGCAATAAAAATGTATATGGTTTGAAAGGTAATCCGGAGGATTTAGATGGGGTCATGGTCTTTAATCCCGCAGGTAAAAAGATTGGCTTTATTAAATTACCTGAACGTTGTGCAAATCTTACTTTTGGAGGCCCCAAAAATAATCGGCTATACATGGCAAGTAGTCATTCGGTTTATGCCTTATATGTTGGAGATCATGGTGCTGTATAAGCAAATCCTGATTGGACCCTCAGGTGAAGGTAATCAATACTGATGCCAATAGAAATTATCCTTGCAATCGTTGGTGGCCTATTATGTGGATTCCTAAATACAGTTGCATCTAGTGGATCTGCTGTAACGCTTCCGCTATTGATGTTTCTGGGGCTAGCGCCATTGGCCGCAAATGCAACGAATCGCGTGCCGGTTTTAATTGCTGCCTTAATGGCATCAATCACTTTTCTTAGGGCTGGCTTAATTGACTGGAGGCTAGCAGGCAAAATTGTTTTTCCTGCAACCCTAGGAAGTATTGCAGGCGCATATTTTGCAAACAAAATGCCGGAAAATGACACGAGAATATTGATCGCGTTTGCTGTGCTATTTGCTTTTCTTTTACTATTTTCGGGATTAAAAAAAATAATTGAAAGAGAGTTTAAAGCGGAGGCTCGCTATCGTATTTTTGAAGTCTTCATTTTGTTCGCAGTTGGATTTTGGCTCGGGCTAATAGTGCTCGACGGTGCTACTTATTTGCTGCTGGCATTGATTGCCTTTGTCCGGCTACCATTGGTGAAGGCTAATGCGTATAAAAATTTAACTATCCTAGCAACTTCAGCAATTGCACTTGCTGCCTTTACTTGGAACGGTAATGTTGATTGGCAGCTTGGAGGATTCATGGCTATTGGTAGCATTCTCGGTGGATTTTTAGGGGCAAAGGTAGCTTTAAATCCATTAGCAAAGGTTTGGACCTTCCGCCTTTTAGTGGCAATTATTCTTCTTGAATTGGTGCATATGGGAGTCCAGTATTTTCATCGGCTAACCCAAATTAGCTAATTTTTTTCAAACCCTCTAGCGCCTAGTTTGTGTTTAGCGTTCAGCCAAAACCAATTAAAATACTCGCCAACAAATGATTGATGAAAAGTATCTGTGAAAAATAGCAATAAGAAACGCCTAGCGGTCGCACCCATGATGGAGTGGACTGACCGTCACTGCAGATCCTTTCACCGCACTCTGACTAAAGATGCCGTTCTGTATACCGAGATGGTTACTACTGGCGCCCTGATTCATGGTGATGTGCCCCGTCATTTAGATTATTCTCAAGATCAACATCCAGTCGTATTGCAATTAGGTGGTTCAGAGCCCTCTGATTTGGCTAAAGCCGCAGAGTTAGCGCAACAGTGGAGCTATGACGAGATAGATCTCAATTGCGGTTGTCCCTCTGAGCGTGTGCAAAGAGGTGCCTTTGGCGCTTGCCTCATGGCTGAGCCCGCTTTAGTGGCTGATTGCGTCAAAGCAATGAAGAATGCAGCTGATATACCTATCTCAGTAAAGCATCGCCTTGGTTTGGATGCTATGGATGCGGCTCATTCGGAATCGGATTATCAGTTTGCGTTGAACTTTATCTTGGCGGTTGCTGATGCAGGCGCTAGTCAAGTAACCATCCATGCACGTAATGCAGTACTCAAAGGTTTATCACCCAAAGAGAATCGTAGCAAACCCCCATTACGTTATGAGGTTGCAGCAAAGCTACGCTTAGATGCTCAGAGGCAGTTTCCTCATCTCAAAGTGCTTCTAAATGGTGGCCTAGAAACGAATGATCAAATTGCTGGCCATTGGAATGACTTTGATGGCTTTATGGTGGGTAGGGCGGCTTATCATTTTCCGGCGATGTTGTTAGGTTGGGATGACCTAATCAACACGGATGGAGAGGCGGCGGGCTATCTCTTTAGTGAGACCGAATGGCATCGCATTCAGATTGCATTGGTTAAGCAAGTGCAGGCCTGGTATGAGGAATGTCGCTCCAAAGATAAGCCCTTTTATATCGGCGCGTTTACCCGTCACATCTTGGGCCTGGCCCATGGCAGGGCAGGGTCGCGTTATTGGCGCCAGCGCCTCTCAGATCATCATGCGCTAGCCAAGGTGCAGAGTAAGGCTGCCATTGTCGACTTCTTCCTTGATGCCAGCTTAACCCTTGGGGATTGGGCTGCCTTTGAGTTTGAGCCCACCTAAATCCATCATCTAGGCCATTTTTGACAGGGTTTTGCCTCAAAAGCTATAATCTTAGATCTTCAGTGGCGGACGTAGCTCAGTTGGTAGAGTCCCAGATTGTGATTCTGGTTGTCGCGGGTTCGAGCCCCGTCGTTCGCCCCACCGAATATTGCAGTATCCTGAGGCTCCCGATGCGGAGCTTTTTTATTTTTTTAGATTTCATCCATGAAAAAATTCGACATTCTCCCGATCATATTTGGTCTACTTCTTTCAGTCATTGCACTGTATTTCATGTTGAGACCATCAACTGCTACTAGCGCGCCTATATCTTCCATTCCTACTGTCCAAGTTGGCAATATTTCTTGGGATCAAACCGAGATGACGATTGCTGATCTAAAGACTTTTGCAAATGCCACTGGATTTATTAGTCAGGCTGAAAAGAATGGTGGTGGACTCTCTTATGAATCTGGCTTTGTAAAGAAGCCAGGCTGGACTTGGAAAACCCCTTATGGCGTTCCTGCAAAAGATGCTGAGCCAGCCGTTCACCTCAATCAATCTGAGGCTACATCTGTCTGTCGTTATTTCGGAAAACGTTTACCCACTAATGATGAATGGATCAGCGCTGCATTTATAGAGCAAAGAGCCAACCCTCCTGCGGGTTTTGCTAAAGGACAGCGCTATCCATTTCCGGGCG
>Ga0075464_10001522_pt1 | contig 10449 bp, 10 predicted proteins | sample DEB19_08_DNA_5_FD_75068 | JGI IMG/M metagenome (GOLD analysis project Ga0075464, IMG submission 75068) | Aqueous microbial communities from the Delaware River and Bay under freshwater to marine salinity gradient to study organic matter... | ecosystem: Environmental > Aquatic > Marine > Coastal ...
AAATAATATCTTTGTAAGATACAAATTCAGATGCAAAAAAACATATTAATTACCGGAGGGGCAGGATTCATAGGATCGCATGTAGTGCGTTTATTCGTGAATAAATATCCTAATTACCAGATCTTCAATTTAGATGCATTGACTTATGCGGGCAACTTAGAAAATTTAAAAGACATTGAGAACGCGCCAAACTATCATTTTGTAAAAGCCAACATATTAGAAGCGGATACTTTAAAAGTGATTTTCGAAAAACATGCAATAACTGATGTGATTCATTTGGCTGCAGAGTCGCATGTGGACCGATCTATTATTTCTCCATTAGATTTTGTGTATACGAATGTAATTGGAACGGTTAATTTATTGAATACTGCTAAGGAATATTGGAAAGGAGATTTAAGTTACGAAACTGCACATGATGGAAGTTGGCATACTAAAAGGGATCATTTATTTTACCATATATCTACGGATGAAGTATACGGTAGCTTAGGCAAGGAAGGGTTGTTTACCGAAACAACTGCTTACGATCCTAACTCCCCTTATTCTGCAAGTAAAGCCGCAAGCGATCATTTTGTAAGAGCTTATGGCGAGACGTATCATTTGCCCGTTGTGATTTCAAATTGTTCTAATAATTACGGCCCTAATCATTTTCCGGAAAAACTAATTCCATTATTTATACATAATATCATCAATAAAAAACCATTGCCAGTTTATGGAGACGGTTTGTACACACGTGATTGGTTGTATGTAATTGACCATGCGCGTGCCATTGATATGATTTTCCACCAAGGAAAGCGAAGCGATACTTATAATATTGGAGGATTTAACGAGTGGACAAATATTGATTTAGTAAAATTGATGTGCGCACAGATGGATGTTAAATTAGGAAGAACAGCCGGTGAAAGTGAAGCGCTTATTACTTATGTGAAGGACCGTCCAGGGCATGATCGCCGTTATGCGATTGATGCAACTAAATTAAATAAAGAATTAGGTTGGTCCCCATCGGTAACATTTGAACAAGGCTTGGCAGCAACCATTGACTGGTATTTAGAAAATACAGCGTGGTTGGAAAATGTAACAAGCGGAACATACCAAACTTACTATAACGAAATGTATACCAACAGATAATGAGAATTGAACATACCCCCCTTAAAGATTGTTTTATTATTCACGAAACAGTTCATGGAGACGCAAGAGGTTATTTTATTGAAACTTTTAACCAAAGAGATTTTCAAAATGCTTCAGGTTTAGATATTGTTTTTGTGCAGGACAACCAATCAAAGTCCGCTAAAGGGGTATTGAGGGGTTTGCATATGCAAAAAGGGGAGGCTGCGCAAGCAAAGCTAGTAAGGGTTTTGGATGGTGCAGTATTAGACATTGCGGTGGATTTAAGAAAAGATTCCCCAACATTTGGTCAACACTTTGCGATTGAATTAACAGGGGAAAACCATAAACAATTTTTTGTGCCCGCAGGTTTTGCACACGGATTTGTGGTGCTAAGTGAAACAGCCACTTTCTTTTATAAAGTAGACAAATTTTACCAACCGGGAAATGAAGTTGGTATCATGTATAATGACAAGGATTTAAATATCGACTGGAAATTACCAACAAGTGAATTGGTGTTTTCTGAAAAAGATAAAACATTGGGAAGATTTGCGGAGTATGCCGCGAGTTTATAAAAATAAAAAAATATTATCTAATGAAGGGAATTATATTAGCAGGCGGATCAGGAACAAGATTGTATCCAATTACAAAAGGAATTAGCAAGCAGTTAATGCCTATTTACGATAAGCCAATGATATATTATCCATTGTCGGTATTAATGTTAGCAGGCATTAAGGAAGTATTAATTATTACTACACCCGAGGACAATGATCAGTTCAAACGTTTATTAGGAGATGGTTCTGAAATAGGTTGCAAATTTAGTTATGCAGTGCAAGCAGTGCCTAATGGACTAGCACAAGCATTTGTAATTGGCGCTGATTTTGTTGGGAAGGATAAAGTTGCTTTAGTATTAGGCGATAATATTTTTTATGGTGCTGGCTTTAGTAAGTTGGTACAATCCTTTAATGATGTGGAAGGGGCAGCGGTATTTGCCTATGAGGTAAATGATCCTGAGCGTTATGGTGTTGTGGAATTTGACGAAAATAACAATGCAATTTCCTTAGAAGAAAAACCAGTAGCACCTAAATCAAATTATGCAGTGCCTGGTTTATATTTTTATGATAACGAAGTAGTAGAGATTGCAAAAAATATACCTGCTTCCCCAAGAGGCGAATTTGAAATCACGGACGTGAATAAAGTGTACTTACAGCGCAAGCAATTACAAGTAGGAATCATGAATAGAGGTACTGCTTGGTTGGATACAGGTACTTTTGAATCCCTAGCAGATGCTTGTGAGTTTGTAAGGGTTATTGAAAAAAGACAAAGTCAAAAGATAGGCTGTATTGAAGAAGTTGCTTACAGAATGGGCTTTATTGACAAGGCTCAGTTATTGGTATTGGCCGACAAATATGCTAAAAGTGGTTATGGCGAATACCTTAGAAACCTAAAAAAGTAGCTTAAAACAGGTTGATATAGCAGTTTTGTATAATGGATTGCTACAAAAGGCAAATTAGATTGAACTAATTTGCCTTTTGTTTGTTCTTACTGTATGTCAACCTACACCATCAAGGATTTAGAGCAAATCTCAGGTATAAAGGCCCACACTATTCGTGTTTGGGAACAGCGCTATAATTTTCTTCAGCCTAAAAGGACTGAAACGAATATTAGGTCGTACTCGGGAGAGGAATTAAAAACCATTCTGAACGTTTCCTTATTAAACAAATACGGTTACAAGATTTCACATATCGACAAAATGTCAACGATTCAAATGGAGGAGAAAATCCTTGGACTGAATCAAATGGATGCGCAAAAAGAAAAGGTAGTCAACGATTTAATTAAGGACATGGTGTCTTTAAATATGGTTTCTTTTGAGCGTCAATTGGACAATTATATTGCACAAAAAGGGATTGAAAAAACAATTATTGAAATAATATTTTCATTTCTTGAACGTGTCGGTATTCTTTGGATAACCAATCATATCAATCCTGCGCAGGAACATCTTTCAACAAATATATTAAGACAGAAAATAATTCTAGGTATTGAGAAGCTTCCAAATTATGTACAAACTCCAAAGCGAGTTGTACTATTTATGCCAGAAGGGGAGTTTCACGAAATAGGCTTGTTATATGTCCATTTTTTATTGAAGCAAAAAGGCATTGGGGTAGATTATTTAGGTACAAATGTCCCTGTGGTTGACCTTAAATTTTTGTCTGAGTTTAAAAAAGTAGACTTCCTTTACTGTCATATCACTTCTCCGGCAAAGCAATTCAAGTTCAACAAATTCCTTGACCAATTAGGACAAATAGATACAGCGATACCTATTGTACTTTCTGGACTTATTATACAAGAATACAAAGGAAAGGTGGCACCAAACATACAGTTAAAGCGTAGCCTTGGTGAAACGATTGATTTCATGAATTCAATTTAATATTTCTTAACTAGTTTATTATCAATTATTTAGGTACTTTCTAGTTGAATCCTGCTTAATTTTAAATTGCTAAAAAGGCATTTTGTTTAATGTTTAACAAAAAATAGTAAACAAAAATTAGCTCGTCTGCTCCTTTTTTGTTTAACTTTACAATACAAACGTTAAACAAACATTTATGTCAAACGCAGAATTTAGCATATTACTAACTGAAAACGCAGAGTTTTTAAGACCATTTGCTGTTAATCTTACAAAGGATCACGAGGCGGCAAAAGATTTATTCCAAGAAACGCTGTTCCGTGCTTTATCTAATAAAGAAAAATATAACGTAGGTACTAATATTAAGGCATGGTTGTACACGATAATGCGTAATATCTTTATCAATGATTACCGTCGTAAAGCCAAACAATCCACTGTTTTAGACTACTCACCAAACGACTTTTTAATAGATCAAACTAGTAATAAGGTGTTGAATGATGGAATAACTAACTTAAATTTGAAGGAGGTAAAGCAGCTGATATTTGACCTACCTGAATTATTTAGAACACCTTTTAATTTATACTTTGAAGGTTATAAGTATAATGAAATTGCAGATGCACTAAATGAACCTTTAGGTACAATTAAAAGCAGAATCCACTTTGCAAGGAAAATATTAAAACAAAAAGTTCAACGTTATTAAATTCATGTCAACCCCGTCAAAAAAAGTAATAGTAATAGGAGCTGGATTTGCAGGAATGTCGGCAGCTTCATTTTTAGCACAGAAGGGTTGGGATGTAACTATCGTTGAAAAAAATAATTTACCTGGTGGACGCGCACGAAAATATAGTGCAGAAGGTTTCACTTTTGATATGGGGCCAAGTTGGTACTGGATGCCAGATGTGTTCGAAAAATATTTCGAAAAATTTGGGAAAAAAGTTTCCGATTATTATAAATTAAAAAGGCTTGACCCTTCTTACCGTGTTTATTTTGAAAAAGAAGCTTGGGATTTACCAGCTAATTATGAAGCATTAAGAAATTTACTTGAATCAATAGAACCTGGCGCTGCCAAGGCATTGGACGCTTTCCTTGAAGAAGCTAAGTATAAATACGAAATTGGCGTAGGTAAAATTGTATATAAACCTGGAATATCGGTTACTGAATTAATAGATATTGACTTAATTAGAGGTGTATTTAAATTAGATGTATTTCAGTCTATGAAAAAGCATGTTGCTAAATATTTCAAACATCCTTCAATTCAATTTTTGATGGAATTTCCTGTTTTGTTTTTAGGGGCCTTACCTGAAAATACACCTGCTTTATATAGCTTAATGAATTATGGTGATATAAAAGGGGGTACCTGGTATCCTGAATTTGGCATGTATAGTATTGTACAAGCAATGCATGATGTTGCAGTTTCTTTAGGCGTTAAATTTAATTTGAGTGAAGAAGTAATTAACATACAGGTGCAGGAGGGTGTTGCTAAATCTATTACTACAAAGCTTTATGGAACAGGGGAAGAGAAGCTTTATACGTTTGATGTATTAGTTGGTGCAGGCGACTATCATCATATTGAAACTGAATTACTTCCACAAAAGTACCAGTCTTATTCAACAGCATATTGGGATAGCAGGGTAATGGCACCAAGCTCATTGTTGTTTTATGTTGGACTGAATAAAAAATTACCAGGATTATTGCATCATAATTTATTTTTTGATACCGACTTCGGGTTGCATGGCAAGGAAATTTATAGTGATCCTAAATGGCCTACAAAGCCTCTTTTTTATGCAAGTTTACCTTCAGTGACCGACCCTACTGTTGCACCTGAAGGATGTGAAAATTTATTTTTATTAATCCCTATTGCTGCAGGTTTAGAAGGAGATACCGAGGAAGTGAGAGAAATTTATTTTAACCAGATTATTGAACGTCTTGAAGAAAGAAGTGGGCATACTATTAAGGACTCAATTGTTTACAAACGTTCTTACTCTGTGACTGAATTTAAAGAAGACTATCATTCTTTTAGGGGTAATGCCTATGGCTTGGCGAATACCTTAATGCAAACCGCTAATTTAAAACCTAGTTGTAAGAGTAAAAAAGTAAATAATTTATATTACACAGGGCAATTAACGGTGCCTGGACCCGGTGTGCCTCCAAGTTTAATAAGTGGCGAAGTGGTAGCTGCATTAGTTGATAAAACATATAATAAGTAAAAGTATACATGTCTTCATTAAAACTATACAACGAAGTAACAGCGCAGAGTAGTAAATACACAACTCTGCTATATAGTTCAAGCTTTTCTTCGGCTATTGGACTATTGCATAAGGACTTAAGGCAGCCTATTTATGATATCTATGGCTTTGTGCGTTTTGCAGATGAAATTGTGGACACCTTTCACGATTATGATAAAGAGCAGTTATTAAAACAATTTAAGGCAGACACTTATGCCGCTTTAGATAATGGAATTAGCTTAAACCCAATTTTACATAGGTTTCAATTAACTTTTAATCAATATAATATTGATAGGTCCTTATTAGATGCCTTTTTAGTTAGTATGGAAATGGATTTAAGTAAACAAGAACATAATTTGGATTCTTACAATACTTATATTTATGGAAGTGCTGAAGTAGTTGGGTTAATGTGTTTATATATTTTTTGTGATGGAAATTTAAGCCAACTTGAACAGTTAAAACCTTCTGCACAACGCTTAGGTGCTGCATTTCAGAAAGTTAATTTTTTGAGGGATATTAAAGCTGATTTCGAAGGCCTAGAAAGAATGTATTTCCCTAATTGTGATTTTTCAAACTTTACACAGGCCGACAAAGACACTATTGAAGCCGATATTCAATCAGATTTTGAAGCAGCCCTTGAAGGCATTAAAGTATTGCCTATAAAATGTAGGTTCGGAGTTTATGTGGCTTTTAAGTATTATTATTCTTTGTTTAAAAGAATAAAGCGCGCAAACCACCATTCTATTTTAAAGACAAGAATTCGTATACCTGATGTCGGAAAATTCTTTATTTTATTGAATGCCAAAGTGCGATCTAGCTTAAATTTATTGTAGTATTTTTGTAATAATAATTTTTATATGATATTTCTAATTAGCATGTTCCTTACTTTTTCTATAATGGAAGGGATTACTTGGTTAACACATAGGTATGTAATGCATGGTTTTTTATGGTATTTACATGAAGACCATCATCAACCTACAGGTCATTTTTTTGAAAAGAATGACTGGTTCTTTGTCATATTCGCTATACCTAGTATGACTTGTATTTTTTATGGTACTTTTAACGCTATGCCTTGGCTTTCAGGTATAGGTACTGGTATTATGTTATACGGCTTTGCTTATTTTATGATTCATGAAGTAATTATACATCAACGCATTAAATGGTTTACAAAGTCTAATAACAGGTATATTAAAGCAATCCGTTGGGCACATAAAATGCACCATAAACATATAGGAAAAGAAGAGGGGGAAAGTTTTGGTATGCTAATAGTTGCGAAAAAATATTGGGATAAAGTACGCCGTGATGAACTGATTCAGAAAAATGGATAGTGCTGATACCAATTTGAATACTACAAAATCATACGATTTTATCATTGCTGGCGCAGGCTGCGCAGGCCTGTCGCTTTTATTTCATTTGCTACAGTCAAATACATTAAAAGGTAAGCGTGTACTAGTAATTGACAAAAATTTCAAAAAGTCAAACGACCGTACATGGTGCTATTGGGAAGAAAACCCTGGTACTTTTGAGCATTTAGTATGCAAAAAATGGGACAGTATATCTATCCATAATGGTGGTTTGAATAAGACATTACCTACTACGCCGTTTACTTATAAAATGATACAGGGTATTGACTACTATCAATATATAATAAACTTAGCCAAACAGCATTTGAACATTTTTTGGCAAGAAGGTAATGTCACTAAAGTCACATCCACTGGAACAATGGCAACTGTTCACCTTGAAGGTGGGGTACTAGAAACTGCGACTGTAGTTTTTTCAAGTATTGTGCCTATTCATTTTCAAGTTAATTTTTCTGATGTCAATGATAAATTAAATGCAGCCTCAACAAATACGTCAACTCCCTTCTTATGGCAACATTTCAAAGGGATATTAGTTGAATTTGATGCTCCTGTATTTAATGCAAACGAGGCCCGTTTAATGGATTTTAATGTGCCTCAAAAGGACGCCACTGCATTTATGTATATACTTCCGTTAACCGACAAGAAGGCTTTAGTTGAATACACATTATTTTCAGAAGTAATATTGCCGAAAGCCGAATACGATAATGCGTTAAGTGCTTATTTAGCAAATTTTATTAAAACCAACTGTCCAAGTGCACAATACAAAATTGTACATGAGGAAGTAGGTGCAATTCCTATGACCCATCATGTATTCGAGCATTGGAATTCACCAGTATATAGTATTGGTACTTTATCGGGTGCCGTTAAGGCAAGCACTGGTTATGCATTTCAGTTTATTCAGGCACAGTCAAAACAAATAGTAAGTCAATTAGAAATGGGACTACTACCAAATACAGAAATGCACGATTCAAGACATCGTTTTTATGACGCCGTTTTGTTATATATACTGAAACATAAAAAAATGGAGGGTAAAGAAATTTTCAGCCGTATTTTCAAAAAGAATAAGGCAGCTACTATTTTTAAGTTTTTGTCAAATACATCTAATTTTATGGATGATTTTAACGTGATGCGGTCCCTTCCCACACGCATCTTTTTGCCCGCTGCTATCCGAGTTTTATTTCGGCGGCCTTAATTTATCTTTCCCTTACATTTGTCTCATCTCAACTTTATTGGCCTCGTAGTATAATGGATAGTACATGAGTTTCCGAAACTCCAAATCCAAGTTCGATCCTTGGCGAGGCCACAAATCCTTTCAACAAAGTTGAAAAGGTTTGAGTAAGTCCAGTACGGGAAGTAGACAGCCGAACGAAGTGAGTGCTGGCAGGCTTGGCAATGATAAGAGAACAAAGGCTTTGAGGAAGTTATCTCCCTTTGTTCCATAATTTCACTGGGATGTCTTTGCCCAAACTAACCCTAATTGTTCTTCTGATTGTTAAAATAATGTGCTTGTATATAATTGCTCTCATATTGGTTAATACGTAAAATGCGTAAAGGTCACCTATTTAATGTGTAAAAAATACACAATAAATTATAACTATCTGATAATCAAACAAATAAATCAATTAATTATTGTCGTAGCTTTGCTTTTAAGCATTTAACCAAACATTCATATGGAATCATTGAAAAATAAAGTGGCCTTAGTCACAGGTGCAGGAAAAGGAATCGGTAAGGCTATCGCCCTTGCCTTAGCTAGTGAAGGTGTGCATGTTGCATTGCTATCTAGAACTGAAAAAGATTTATTATCCGTAGCGACTGAAATAAATAAATTAGGGGTTAAGTCAACAATTGTAACTGCGGACGTTAGTAAAATAGAAGAAGTGAATGCTGCTGTGACTAAAGTTCAAGTTGAATTGGGCCCCATTGACATACTCATTAATAATGCAGGCATTGGTACTTTTGGAAAATTCCTTGAATTAGAACCTGCTGTTTGGGAAAATATGATAAAGGTAAATTTACTAGGGGTGTACTATGTAACACGTGCTGCACTTCCTCAAATGATTGAAAGAAAAACCGGAGACATAATTAATATATCTTCCACTGCTGGCAGGTCGGGTAGTGCAATTACAAGTGCCTATAGTGCTTCTAAATTTGGAGTATTTGGGTTATCCGAAAGCTTAATGCAGGAAGTGCGTAAACATAATATCCGTGTAACTGCAATGGCCCCAAGCACCATAGTTACCGACTTAGCACAAAGTGCTAATTTAATCACAGGAGATGCAGAACGAGTAATGCATCCTGAGGACTTTGCTGAATTAATTATTGCGCAGTTAAAATTAAATAGAAGAATTTTTGTTAAGGAGTCAAGTGTTTTTTCGACAAATCCTTAAACCAGTTAACATTTATAAAAGAATCCCCTTCAAACTAATCGCTGAAGGGGATTTTATTTTATAGGTTTTTAAATGCTAGTAATTTTTCAAGACGTGTATGCATTCCTTCATTAGCCATGTCCAAAAATTCATGTGCTTTTTCAGGGTCGTTATTTTTAATAGTTGCAAAACGGTTTTCGTTATACATAAAGTCCTCCATTGGTATGGATGGGTCCTTACTGTCTAACATGAAGCGTTTTCCTTTTTCATTCATTGGGTTAAAACGGAATAATGGCCAGTAGCCACTTTTCACTGCTAATGCTTGTTGATCCAATCCATGACACATATCGTATCCATGCGCAATACAATGGCTATAAGCAATAATAATTGAAGGTCCTGGGTAAGCTTCTGCTTCTAGGATTGTTTTTAATGCGTGCACGTCGTTTGCACCCATTGCAATTTCTGCAACATAAGCATTACCGTGTGCCATTGCTTGCATAGCTAAGTCCTTTTTACCAGTGGTTTTGCCTTTTACTGAAAATTTTGCACTAGCTCCAATTGGAGAGGATTTAGATTTTTGTCCTCCTGTATTAGAATATACTTCAGTATCTAACACTAGAATATTTACATTTTCACCAGTTGACAATACATGGTCTAATCCACTAAAACCAATATCATATGCCCATCCGTCACCACCCACTATCCACATTGATTTCTTTTCTAAGAAGCCAGCTACTTGACTTAATAAAGCTGCGGCAGGGTTGCTTATATTTTTTAGTTTATTTTTTACTTCATTAACAGCTAAACGTTGTTTTATGATGGCTGCTTCGTCTTCTTCTTTGTTTTCTAAAATTGCGTCTGTTAATTCAGCACCCACCTCTTCTCTAATTGTTTTTAATAATGATATTGCATATTGGCGTTTCATGTCAGTGGCTAATTTAATGCCAAGGCCGAATTCCGCATTGTCTTCGAACAAGGAGTTAGCCCAAGCT